>Ga0209698_10001246_pt1 | contig 29449 bp, 24 predicted proteins | sample LitLauG_LLR_2012_FD_187203 | JGI IMG/M metagenome (GOLD analysis project Ga0209698, IMG submission 187203) | Freshwater sediment microbial communities from Pennsylvania, USA - Little Laurel Run_MetaG_LLR_2012 (SPAdes) (version 2) | ecosystem: Environmental > Aquatic > Freshwater > Creek >... | reverse complement strand
TGCCGCAAGAGCGCAATTCGCCTTGATCTTCGGCGCCAGATTCGAAACGTATCAATAACTCAACCGGCTCGAATCACACAAAATTCCTGACAGCCCCGCGCGTCCCCGTACTGGATAATTGGACCCATGTCCCTAAGCCCAATCCGCGCAAGCCTCACCTTGTCTTTGGTCAGCCACCGGCAGGCGGCCCTGTGCATGGGCCTGCTGGATGATCTGGCTCGACTGGCGCCGCCCCATGTTGCCAAGTTGATCTACACGGCCAACCTGCCCGAGGAACTGCCGTCCTTCGCAGCTCTGCCCTTTCCTGTGGAGGTGGTGCGCAATCCGCGGCCCCTGGGCTTTGGCGCCAACCACAACCAGGCCTTTGCGCACACCACAAGCAAGCACTTTGCCGTCCTCAATCCGGATCTGCGCCTCAACGCGGATCCTTTCCCGGCGCTGCTTGACCGACTGCAGGACACCAACATCGGCGTGGTGGCGCCGCTGGTCCTGGAGGCCGATGGCAGCGTTGCCGACTTTGCCCGGCCCCTGGTCTCGCCCACGGAAGTGCTGCGCCGGCGTTTCGCGCAAAAGTCCGCAAATCCTATGATAAGCCAACCCGATTGGCTGGCCGGCATGTTCCTGGTCCTGCGCAGCACCACATTTGCCAGCCTGGGTGGCTTTGATCCGCGCTTCACCCTCTACTGTGAGGACGCGGACCTGTGCGCACGCATCCGCCTGCGCGGATTAAAGCTTGCAATTGCCGAGGAGGTCAGCGTTACTCACCTGGCCCAGCGCGCATCACGACGTTCCTTGCGCCCGCTGCTGCTGCACCTTGCAAGCCTGCTCAAGTTCTGGCGCTCACCGGTGTACAGCCAATACCGATCCTTGCTGGAGCGGGAAAGTGCCTCGACGGCGCGATCTTGAGCCCTCGTCCCCAGCCTTTGTTACCATTTACCGATGCGATCCAACCCAATGTTCTCGAAGTCGCCCGCGCTCGCCCGCACCAACGCCGGCTTCACCCTGATCGAAATGCTGGTGGTGATGGTCATCATTGGCCTCCTTGCCGGGCTGGTGGGGCCGCGCCTGTTTTCCAAGGTCGACCAGTCGCGCGTGCAAACGGCGCAGGCGCAGGTCAAGATGCTGCGCGGCGCGGTCGAATCCCTGCGCCTGGACATCGGCCGCTATCCCACGGTGGACGAAGGCCTGGCAGTGCTGTCCAAACCACCGGCCGATCCGGCGCTGGCGCCGCGCTGGCGCGGGCCCTATCTGGAGGACGCGTTGCCCCTGGACCCGTGGAGCCACCCCTACCAGTATTCGCTGCCTGGCGCCGACGGCCAGCCCTTTGCGCTGTATTCCCTCGGTGCCGATGGCAAACGCGGAGGCGAGGGCGATGACCGCGATATCGGGATACTGCCGCCTAACCAATAGTTCGTCCCGTGGTGTGCCTGATAGGGTACTCGCGCGACCGCGCGCGCTGGCCGGTTTTACACTGATCGAACTGTTGGTGGTCTTTGCGCTGATCGCACTGGTTACGGGCTTGGTCGTGCCCGCTGGCATCCGCGCTGTGGAAAACGCCCAGCGCCGCGGCGCCATGGCCGACATCAATGCCGTCCTCTCCGCGCTACCTCTTCGCGCCTTTCATTCGGGCAAGGTGCTCACCGAGGACGCGCAAACGCTGCGCGCCGAACTGGGCGATGTACCGCAAGACTTGCAGATTCAAATGGATTCACCGCTAACCTATGCCGCCAACGGCATGGCCGCGGGGGGGCAGGTGCGCGCCGGCTTTGCCGATGGCGCTTGGGAGACTTTCACCGTGGAACCGGTGACGGGAGTTGTTACCCGCAGCGGAAACGCTCCTTGATCGTTGGCGCTGCGGGCGGAAACGGCAGCAAATGCGTAAGGCCCGAGCTCTGACGGGTGTGCGGAGGACGAGTGGGCTTCCGAGGAGGCCGCACACCCGTCAGAGCCACGGGCCTCAGCTCGCCGCAGCACAGCGTCGCGCCCACGCCGCTATCATCCGCCCATGACCCTGGCCGCCTCCCCTGCCGTAGACCCCGCAATGAGCACAGCGCCCATTGGCGAGTTGCTGATCGCCCAGGGCAAGGTGACCGAAACGGACGTTGTCCAGGCCCTGTCCTTCCAGAAGGCCCACGGCGGGCGCCTGGGCATGATCCTGGTGCGCATGGGCGCACTTTCTGAGGAAGCGCTTCTGCCGGTTCTTTCGCAGCAGCTGGGATTTCCGCAGATCAACCCCGAGGAATTTCCCGTTGAGCAGCTCCAACCCGAGGGCGAGGATGCTTGGATGGGTCCCTGGATGCACGAGCATCGGGTGCTCCTGTGGCGCGGGGAAGAAGGCCAACTGCACGCTGCGGCCAATGACCCGCTGGATATTTCGCTAAACGACGCCCTGGCCGAACGGCTGCCGGGACAACGTATTGCCTGGCAACTGGCGCGCGAGCAGGACATCGAGCGCCTGCTCTCCGCCCTGGGCCGGCGCGAGGGCGGGGGCAGCCTCGATGCGGCCGCGTTGCGCGAGCTGGCCGAGGACGCGCCCGTCATCGCCCTGGTCAACAGCCTGATTGCCGAAGCGATCGACGAGCGCGCCTCGGACATCCATGTGGAGCCTGGGGAACTGCTCTTTGACATCCGCTTTCGCGTGGACGGCGTGCTGCACGGGCGCCACCGACTGCCCATGGCCAAGTTCCCGGCCGTGAGCTCGCGGATCAAGCTCATTGCCGGTCTGGACATTGCAGAGCGGCGCCTGCCCCAGGACGGGCGCGTATCTATTCGCGCCGCGGGGCAGGAACTGGATATTCGCGTCTCGGTCATTCCGGAGGTGCGCGGCGAGTCCATCGTCATGCGCCTGTTGCGCAAGCATCGCAGCGATCTAAAGCTCGAGGAGCTGGGCATTGCGCCGGATCACCTCGCGGAACTCAACGGCTGGCTCGAACACCCCAACGGCTTGGTTCTTGTTACCGGCCCGACGGGATCGGGCAAGAGCACCACGCTCTACGCGGCCCTGGCCGCTGCCAACGACCTTACGCGCAAGATCATTACGGTCGAGGATCCGGTCGAATACCGACTGCCGCACGTAGTGCAAATCCAGGTGCAGGCCGACATTGGCTACACCTTCGCCCGGGCCCTGCGCTCCATCCTGCGCCACGACCCGGACATCATCCTGGTTGGCGAAATCCGCGACCGTGAGACTGCCGAGATCGCCATCCAGGCCGCCCTCACCGGCCACCTGGTGCTGGCCACCCTGCACACCAACGATGCCCTGGCAGCCATCCCCCGGCTCATTGACATGGGGGTCGAACCCTTCTTGGTAGCCGCTTCCTTGCGTGCCCTGATGGCCCAGCGCCTGGTGCGCCGCGTGTGCGAGGCCTGCGCCAAGCCCGCTGTTCCCAGCCTGCTTGCCCAGGAGGAATGGGAACGGCTATCCAAGCGCTTGGCGAAGAATGTTGCCCCCGCGCAACCCAAATGGAAAACCGCTATTGGGTGCGAGAAGTGCCGCAACACCGGCTACCGCGGGCGCCTGGCCATCCACGAGCTTGTGACCACCGAGCCGGACCTGCTGCATGCGGTTGCGGCCAACGCATCCTCGGCGGACATCGCCGTCCTCGCGGACAAGCACGGTCGGCGCACCCTGCGCGACGATGGCCTATTGAAAGCCGCACTCGGGCTCACCACCTGGGACGAGGTGCTGCGCGTGGTGGGCGGCGAGGCCGAAGATTGACCCGGCCATGAGCCCCGATGCCGGCGGGCCCAAGGCGCAACTGCAAGTAAAGGCGACCACACAGACCGCAACGCATACGGCTGCCCAGATCCAGCCCTACCGCTACCGTGCCCTGGACAAGTCCGGCAGCGCGGTCAGCGGCCAGGTGGAGGCCACCAGCGAGCGCGATGCCCTGCGCGCCTTGCTCGCGCAGGACCTCACGCCCTTGGAAGTGATTGCCGCGGGTCCCACGAAGCAGTCCGGGTTTTCCTTGCGCTTTTCCCGCGGCCCTAAAAGTGCGGATTGCATCCAGCTCCTCGAAGAGTTGGGCACGCTGCTCAAGGCCGGTGTATCCCTGGGCGAGGCAATGCCCTCCCTGGCGACCGCCTACGAAAAGACCACCCTGGGCCCGGCCCTAGCGGAGATGTCGCGCCAGGTGCGCGCTGGCTCCAGCCTGGTGGCCGCGTTTCGCGATACGAAAGTTCCCCTACCGCGCTACGCCCTGGCCCTGGTTGAGGCCGGTGAGGCAAGTGGGGCCATGGCCGAGGCCCTGGCCGATGCCGCCGACCAGATGGGCGAGGAAGCCCAGATGCGTCAGGAGCTGCGCAACGCGCTAACCTATCCGGCCATCCTGGTCATCTCGGGTATCTGCGCCATCCTGATCGTCTTCCTGGCGGTGGTGCCGCGCTTTGCCACCCTGCTCAAGGGGGGCCGGGCCGAGATTCCGGCGATCTCCCGCATCGTTATCGAGGCGGGCCTTGCCTTCCAGGCCCACCTTGCCCTGCTGGGCGCCCTGGCCGCCTGCGCTATCACCGGCATCGCCTTTGTGCTGCGCAGCGAAAACCTGCGCGCTAGCGCCATGGACACCCTGGCCCGCGTGCCGCTCATCCGTGCCTGGCTGCTGCCCGCCGAGATCGGCCGCTGGGCCGCCGTCTTCGGAGCGCTCCTGGCCAATCGCGTGCCGCTGCTGGAGGCCTTGCGTCTCTCCCGGGACGTGCTAACGCTGGGGCCGCTGCGCGGCAGCCTGGAGGACGCCCTGCGCGAGGTGCGCGCCGGCAAGGCCCTATCCGATGTCTTTGCCCCCCAAGGCTGGTTGGGACCCACCCAGGTCAACCTTATTCGGGTGGGGGAGCGCTCGGGCGAACTGCCAAGAATGCTGGCCTCCCTGGCCAAGTTGCAGGGCCAGGTTGCCCGCCAAAGGGCCAAGCGCATGCTGACCCTGATCGAGCCGGCCGCGATCCTTTTCATCGGTGGGGTAATCGGCTTCCTCCTGGTAGCCGTGATGCTGGCCATAACGGGCTTGAGCACGGCTAAGATCTGATCGCAATTGCGCCGGCGTCGTTTGACATCGAGTCGTCATCGAAACATGCAGCTAGCGTCTCGCGCTCGGCGACACCCCCCTCATTCGGAAAATGGCTGTGGTTTATGCGTCTTTTTCGCCAATGGGCCAGTGCGCCCCATTGGGAAATGTGTTAGCGTTCGGACCGCAGTTGAGCGGCGAGATACAGAAAAGCTGTCAATGGGGATGGATGCCACGCGAAGGCGGGGTATATTCCCTTGACAGCCAAATGGAGCGCGCTGCACAATCCGCAGCGACGTTGGGGCGGACGAGGATGGAGCGTACGCCCCGGCTCTTGCCTGTTGTACAGTCAATTACCTTTTTGAACGACGACGATTTCCTCTCGGAGGCTTTTACATGTCGAAGAATCTAAGTAAACGCGTGGTGGGGGCCTCTGTGTTGGCCGTGGCCATGGGGATGGCTGGGGGTGCGCATGCAGTCGCTCCCAATCTTCTTGGCAATGGCTACGTTCCCGCGCCAAATGCAATTGAGTTGAATTACAACTCGGCCGGAACCCCGGTTGGGACGCCGCTGGTTGTTGGAACGGTGCCTGTTCAATTGGGTTATGGCGTTAGTGCTGGACAAACATACTTCATCCGGTTCGACATTACCGGCGCCACGTTCCATACTGCTCCTACCGCTGCCGCCTTGGTAGATTCCACGACTGCAACGGTTCTTGGTAGTTCGGGGTTTGGAACGAATACCGCAGCAGGTACAACCGGCGTAACTGTTGCATCCGTTAGCAGTAGTTGCGTGGTTTTCCAAGTGACCGGCAATCAAAACGCGAACCCGAGTACCGGCAATGCGATTACCGATATTCTTCGTTTGACGTTTGGTACCGTTGACGTTCCGAGCAATAATGTTGCAGTTACCGCTGCATACAACCTCGTGGCACCTGCGAATCAGGCTGCACAAGCAGTTTGCGGAACTCCGGTCACCGGCGCAACGCTTGCCAGCGCTGCGGGCAACATCGCTACCTTTGCTTCGTCGCTGGTGCTGAGCTCGACTCCGTACACGCAGGTTGCCGATGTACAGACGTCGCCTCCGTTCACGCAATTTACGAATGTTGGTTCAACGAACTGGACGGGTCCGATTCCGAACGATGTAACCGTATCCTTGGGAAAACTGACCTTTGGACTGGCAAACCCAATCCCTCTCGACTACGCCGGCAACGCGGTGACAATCGCTGAATTGGTTGCGTCTGGAACGATCACGATTCAGCCTTCGGCTGGTAGCGCGGGGAGCTTCTCCGCTGCAACGGGTACTGCTCCGGCATACACGGGTCTTAAGATTGGCGCATTGGCAGCCGCTGCAAACCCTCCTGTGGCTGCGACCTGTACTGCTGACGCGAATACCCCGTTCAAGTCCTTGACCGGTGGAACAGTTGCCGTGTTTACGTTGGACAAGAACACCGCCACTGGTATCAACAACGAGGACTTCTGCTACACGGTTACCGGCACCACGGCGATTCCGGATTCGACGCCCGGATTCACGGCCACGGTTCAATTGACCGCGGGAACTGGCCCAGCTGCTCCGTATGTTGGCGGCGTAACGCTCCAGCCACTTACTGGTGTTCAAATCGGGCCCATTACGCACAACGGGACCGTCCTGCAGGCTCCTTGGTTCACGACGTATAGCGGCTACATTTCGCGCTTCTTCCTGACCAACACTGGTGCGACAGACGCTCCTTATTCGGCTTCTTTCCTGACGGAAAGCGGAATCACCGCGGCTTCCGGAGCTGGCGCAAAGGGCACCGTGAAGGCAGGCACATCTCTTGAGATTGATGCCTCCGCCCTTACAACCCTGTCGGGTGGAACCCGCGCTGCGGTAATATTTGATGTGGCCGGACCGAACCAGACGATTCAGGGTGCCTACAACGTCGTGAATGCGACGACCGGTTCGATCACGGTCAGCCCGATGATCCGCCCGGGAACGAATTAAGCTGGTTGTTTTAAGGTTGGTTTGAAAGGGAGGGCGAAAGCCCTCCCTTTTTTCATTTCTAACTTGCCAAGTAATGAGCTTGGCTTACGAAATGCCACAGAACTTTGTGATTTCTAGCCTTTGAATTTGATGCGCCTGCGGCGGATGGATCAATTGGCAGGGAATCGAATTTCGATGCATCAATCGTGTGCTGGATCCGTTGCAGATTCGGTTGAACGCCCGCGTGTACCATCGCACGACTAAATATTATTCAATCGTTAACGTGAAATTCGCAGTAAATAATCTAAAGTTTGTAGTAAGACTATTGGCAGCATCTGTCGTATCGGCGCTCATTTCGTGTTCCGTAACGCCAATAATTCCACCGCCACTTTCTGTTCAACGACACGCTGACAGCGTAGGCACAGCTAATAGCGGTTCCACGGATCGTGACGGAGGTGCGCACTTCACTTCCGTTGATTCACCCCCTACACACGCAGCAGCAGTCGTTCGTAGAGCGGAGACCACGTCGCCGGCGGGCGCGACCTCTATCCAGGCGTCTAATATTTCCCTAAATTTTGATCAAATTCCCCTACCGGCCTTTATTCAGCTCGTTTACGGGGAAATTCTCAAACGTAATGTTCAAATTGACCCAAGAGTCTCCGAGCGGAAGGATCTGGTCACCTTGCGTGCGCCGCCCGGGCAGAATTTAGGTCAAGTAGAGGAACTTGCCAAAAAGGTTTTGCAAAGTTATGGCGTAGCCGTTGTTGATCTCGAGGGCTTAGTTAGAATTGTTCCGGATTCTTCTCTAGCTGGCTATTTGCCAGAGATTCAGCGAGGCTCTGCTCTTCCGGACTCACCGTCGGCACTTCGCCCTCAGTTTTACTTGATTGAACTAACCGCTGTGCGTCAGACGGAGGTTATGAGTTGGCTCAGGACGATGTTTCAGGATCGAATTCGCGTCTTGGAGGATCCGACAAGGAATGCGCTTCTTGTTTCTGGGCCACCCGATGCTTTGCAAAGCGCAATGGATGCAATCCGCGTTTTGGACCAACCAACGATGGCAGGGCACAAGGGATTGCGAATTGTCACGGACCTGTGGATTGCTGACGAATTGGCTAAGCGACTGTTTGAGGTTTTGACGGCGGAAGGCTATGGGGTTCAGCCAATAGGCCAAATCGGTACCGGCGGAGTGCGCTATCCGATAATGCTATTGCCTGTCGCGTCTATAAATTCAATTTTTGTGTTTGCGAACAGCCAGGATGTACTCGATCACATTCGTGCCTGGGTTGACGTTTTGGATAAGCCGAACGAAAAGGGGGTGGGTCGTAGCTATTTTATGTATACGGCACGCAATACGGATGCGACAGAGCTTGCAAACACCTTGTCGCAATTGATGGGGCGCGGAGCCGGTGCTGGAACGACTTCCTCCGGCAAGTCGAGTTCGCTGGGAGTCGTTGGCGGAACTACGACGAGCGTAATGACTCAGAGTCAGCAGGCGGGAGCAAATGCTACGGGTGTGGTGGTCGACAAAGGCTCGAATGCGTTGATTTTTCAAGGCAACGCAGAGGATTATCCGCAGATACGTGGCTTGCTCGCGACCTTGGATCGGCCTCCGAAGGAGGCGCTGATCGAAGTTACTGTTGCCGAGGTTGATTTGACAGGAAGTTGGCAATATGGAATTGATTGGAATTTCAGTGGTGGTTCTAAGGGCGGAAACAGTTATACGGTATCAAACACGACGGGCGGCGCGGTTGCCGCTGGAGCGAGTGGATTCAGCTATCAGCTGTTTGGTTCTTCGGGTCAGATTAGAGCAGCATTTAGTGCAATTGCCTCCGACAATCGAACAACGATACTTTCAAGTCCGAGGATCATGGCGAAAAACGGTCAGACCGCAACGATTCAAGTTGGTCAGCAAGTTCCAATAGTTACGAGCCAACAGACCAGCTTAACTGCTTCGACAGGAAATCAAACGGGCGTTCTTCAGGCGATCGAATACAAGGATACCGGTGTGATACTTAAAGTTAAGCCGGTAATTCATTCCGATGACCAAATCGAATTGGAGGTTGAACAAGAGGTAAGCGCTGCGGGAAGCACGAGTACCGGTGTCAATAATTCCCCTACTTTTTCTACACGCAAGGTTCAGACGAGTCTGACGCTGAAGAACGGGTCTACCGTTTTATTGGGTGGAATTATTTCAAGCAACAAAGGGCAGGGCGACAGTGGAATTCCATTCTTGAAAGATATTCCAGTATTGGGGAATTTTTTTAGCAGTGTTAACGTTTCCAACGATCGGACGGAGTTGATTGTTTTGATCACGCCCTACATTGTAAATGATGACTTTGATGCCCAGGCGATAACAAACGCATTCCGGAATCAGCTCGGTCCATGGGCAGCTCCTTCCGGACCCGAAGGCGCCTTGCCCGTCAAATCGTCGCAACTGACACCCGTCCAGAAGAGCGAGCAATCCACGCAGGGCCAGGAGCCCGCGGCAGCACATAATCTGCCCCCGGTTCCCGCCGCTTCAGGGGCTGCTGCGCAGCCGTGAGGCGCACACGCGCGGCGGGCTTCGGCCTGCTCGAAGCAATCGTCGCGTTAACCCTAATCAGCGCGACCGGACTGGCACTTTTTTCCTGGGTCAACACGAATCTCGCGCAGGCAAGCCGCCTGCGCAGTCGCGATGCAGCCGGTCGGCTGCAAATGGCTGCGGTGGAGGTTCTTGGGGCAATTAATCCGGCTAAGGATTCGCACGGGCAGCGCGATCTGGGCAATGTGCATCTCACCTGGGACGCGTCGCCGCAGGGGCCGGAGGCGCCGGGAATGAATTTCATCGGAACGCCTTCCGATTACCGCATGCAGCTGTTTGATACCACGGTCGACGCGCGCGGCGCGAGTGATGATGTTCGCGCCAATTTTCATGTGCTGCTGCTGGGTTATCGAAAGATCGACCATGTTGTGCCGGGCAAGTAGATGCGTTCGCCCGGCGAGTGGGTTCACGCTGCTCGAGTTACTTGTCACCCTGATCATTTTGGGATTCATAACGGCCTTGCTTGCCCAGGCGATGAACCAGATGTTCCGCATCGATCAAACATTGGCAACGATTGCGATTCCAGGCCAAGCCGAGGCGGTTCGCGTTGAATGGGTGCGTCAGGCGCTTGCTGCCTTGCAGCCGCCGACTCCGGCTGGGCGCAATGCAATCAAGGGCACGGATAGAACCATCACCGGCGTCTCAGGCAATCCCATTGCGACTGGTCCCTCAGGCTACGGTGCCGTGGACCTTCGCTTGCGCTTTGATGCCACCGTTGGCGAAACGCGGCTTGAGGCGTGGCTACCGGGACGCCAGGAACCAGTAGCGCTACTGCACTGGCCAGGAAATGGCGGGCAATTTGCGTATTTTGACTCTGCGGGTACGCGAGTTGACCAGTGGCCCCCCCAATTGGGTAAACACGAACCACTGCCCACCGTGATTACCCTCGAGACCGGATCCGAGAGCGCGGCGACGATCGTGGCGGCTCCGCTGATGGGCAGCGATGAGCACCCCGCGCGCCTGGATCTGGAACAGCTGTGAGGCGTTTGTCCATTCGCACGAACGAGGGCGGTTACATACTTGCCGCGACGCTGATCCTGCTTGCTTTGGTTGCGCTGATAGCGGCGCGCCTTGCGCAGCGTGTGGACCTGCTGCGCGAGCAGTCCTCGAACCTTGTGGATATAGCCCAGGCGCTCACCGACGCAAGTTCCGCGCGTGCGCGGGCCATCTACGACATCTCTACCGGCCGAATCACCCGCGCAGGTTTCGTGCTGGCAAATGGCAAATACCTGCCCGTGGACGGTAGGGACCTTGCCCTGAGCGCTGAGGGGCTAAGCAAGGCACGGGTATCGATCCAGGACGAGCGCGGGCTGCTCAGTTTGGACAACCCGGACCGTCCGGCGCTCTCTCACCTGCTGCTCCAGGAAGGGGTACCGCAGGACAGCGTTGATCACCTGCTGGACTGCCTGGAGGACTACACGGATACGGATTCCCTGCGCCGCTTGAACGGCGCAGAGGCACCCGATTACGAAGCCCTGGGCTTACCGCCGCCGCGCAACGACTGGCTCGAATCCCCGCAGGAGTTGCGCCAGATCATTGGCTGGCGCGACTACCCCGACGCCACCGATCGACTAATGCCCCTCCTTTCGAGCCGGCGCGACGGCTTTTACAACGCAAACGCAGCGCCGCGCGCGGTGTTGATGGCCCGCTTTCCGCGGGCGCCTGCCTCGCAGATCGACGCTTTCCTGGCCAGGCGCACGGTGCGTCCATTTGGTGATGCTATCGAGGCACGCAGCGTGAGTGGCCTGCCATTTTCCACTGATCTAGACCTTTTTTACCCCAGCGACCAGTACCGCCTGACGGTGCACAGCCCCGGAATTGCCGTTGGCGTCGAGTACACTGTCCGCCTGACGCCAGGCGGCGCTAAGCGCCCCTGGGAGTTTTTGGACGCGCGTACCGTGTACCTGGGCGACCAGGTTGCCGCCGGTGGCGGGAACGATGCAGCGGCCAATTCCAACGAACCGCCCGTGACTCCCGATGAAGCGCAACGCCCCGAAGCCTTTTAGCCCGGACGACCTTGCGCAGGTCAGGCTGGCCGGCGTGCGCGTGCCGCCGGCACTGGCGCAAGGATGGTCGCTGCGGCCCCGTACGGTTTTGCTGGCGCGCAGCCTGCAGCTGTACCGCTACCTGGATCTATCTAGCGTGCCGGCCTCGCGCCGCGCCGCCGCGGTGGGGGCCCAAGTACGTGCCTGGGCGCCTTTTGCCGAAACCGGCTGCTGTGTTCTCTGGTTCGCCCAGGGTGCGGGGCTCTTTGCCTGGGATGCCAGGCGAATTCGGGAGCTGTTGGCCGGCTCCCCCGGATTGACGAGTTGGATGAGCTTCGTGCCCGATAGCGCGCATATTGCGGCGCCACCTTCAGATGGTGTCCGCCTGGTGCGTGGAATCGAAGGTTTCGAGGGTCAAGTCTGGAAGGACGGTCACCTGGAAGTGAGCCGGGCCTTCCTGGAGCAACCCAGTGAGGTTGACTGGCACAACTTCCTGCGGGGCGCCGGCCTTGCGCCGGCCTCGGCCGCGCAGGCGATTTCCTCGGCACCAGCCAATACGCGCTGGAGCGCACAGCCGGTGGCGCGCCTGGCCTCTCCGGATGCCTTGGTGGACCGCAATACGCTGCTCGAGCGCTGGGCAATTTTCGGTGGTTCGCTCCTCCTGATGCTGGCAACGGCGGTGGTGGCGCGCGATTACTCGGATATCAGCCGGCAAAGCGATGTCTTGAATGAAGAACTGGTGCGCCACGAACAGGCGGCCAGCTCCAGCCGCGCGGCGCGCGACCGCGCGCTTGCCGCGCGCCAGGACGTGCAGGCGCTGACGGCCGCCTTGACCCGGCCCAATGCGCTGGAACTGCAGGAATTCCTGCTGACGCACCTGCCGCAGGCGGGCACGGAGATTCAGGACCTGAGTTTTGATGGTAAGGAACTGCGCGTTGTGGTCAAGGCGCCAGCCAACCTTGCGCGCGAATCCATTGTGCGCGACCTGGAGCAGGGTGGCGTATTTTCCGACGTACATGAGGCACGTGACAGCCCTGTTGGGGCGCTGGCCCTGGTTATGAACGTGCGCCCGCCCATGTCCGCTCCGGAAATGGCGGCGAAGCCGGCCCCATGAGTGCGATCCCCCGCCCCTGGTTAACGCTGGCAGCCCGTCCGCTGGTCAGCCGGTTGAGTACGGAATGGCGCGATAGCCGTCTGCTGCGCCTGGGGGCCATTGCCATTGGGGGCATCGTCTGGCTCTACGCAATCCTTTTGCTTAGCGATGCCCGCGGCCCGGCGCGCGAGCGGCTTGCGCTGCTGGAGGATCGCGTGGCGACGGCTCGCGCCGAGGAGCATGACCAGGGATGGCCCGCGCGCGAGGCCGCGGCAACGCACCAACTCGCTGCGCTGCGCTCCGTACTGTGGAAGGCGGCCACCCGCAGCCTGGCGGAGGCAGCGTTTCGCGACTGGATCCAGCAGACTGCACAAGCCTCGAATTTGAAGGTCAAGAGCATCGCCGTACAGACGGCCGACACCAGGGGACCGGCGGGCCCGCTTGCTGGCGCAAACGCCGGTGCGGCGCTGCCCGCCGACGTGAGCGAGGTGCGCGCCCGCATGGCGGTGGATTTTGACCGGCAGGCCTGGGCGGCATTTTTGTACAAGCTCTCGGGCAGCGCGCGCATCGTCAATGTCGACCGCTTCCTCGTGCACCTTGGGTCGGGGCAAACGGCCGCGGAAATTGATCTGGTGGCGCTATTTTCATTAGAGGCGCCGGGCGCATGAACCCCTGGCTCTCGCGGCATTTTGGGCGGATCTGGCTCGGGGCCGTGGCGGCGATCTGGGTGATTTCCTTTGTCTGGCCGACCCGCACCCCGCAGGTCGGAAACCTGGTGCGCGCCCGGGACCGCTGGAGCCTTCCTTCTTTACCTGAGCAACGCGATCTGGGGCCCAAGGCACAGAATTTGGCGACAAGCCCGCTATGGGGCGCCGCTGCCAGTACCGCCGCCGCGGCTGCGCCGCCGCCGGAGGACACGCGCTGGGTGCTGGCGGGCGTCTACCAGCGCAACGGCGAGGCGCGTGCGGTGGTGCGCTTCCTGGCCAAGCGCGGGGAGCGCCAGCTCGCGGTGGGCGACAAAATCCCCTCGGGCGAGAAAATCGTCGAGATCGGCAGCGATGCCATTTGGGTGACTCAGGGGAAAAGGCACCGGCGGCGCTTGCCGCTGTATTCGCTTGCCCCCGAGCAACCATGAGTGGGCGACCGTGAGTTCGCAACCATGACGTTGGCCGATGCGGGCAAGGGCTTTTTCGACGAGTTCCCGGCTTTTCTTGCCACCAGCCAGACGAGCGCCGTGCCCGAGCGCCTCAACGCACGCCATGCGGCCATCATCGGTCACAACCCTGCTGCCTTTGCCGGCAAGCGCGTTCTGGATATTGCCAGCCACGACGGGCGCTGGAGCTTTGCCGCCCTGAAGGCTGGAGCGGCACACGTCACCGGGATCGAGCCGCGCGCGGAGCTCATCGACAATGCAAAGGGCTCGATGGCGCGCTATGGCGTCCGCCAGGAGGAATACGAGTTCCGACAGGGCGACGTCTTTACCACGCTCGCAACATCGGGCTTGCGCTTTGACACGGTCCTGTGCCTGGGATTTTTTTACCACACGATTCGCCATAGCGAGCTGGTCCACCTCATGGAACGCACTGGCGCTCGCGACCTCATCATCGACACCGAGGTCGCGCTTCCGGCTGTAACCGCCGGAGTTGTAGCAATCGCCGATACGCGCCGCGTGTTCGGCGTTTCGTGTGACATCCAGTTGCTCAAGGATCCGGTGCAGGACGAATCGATGGCCTGGCCGGACGCATTGACCCGAAATGGATACACCCTGGTGGGCCGGCCCACGAACGCTGCGTTGCGCTTCATCCTCGATCATTTTGGTTTCTCCATCGAGGAATTCGATTGGCCTTCGTTCTTGCGTGGCCTGCCGCCGACGCTTGTCGCCTCCACGCTGAGCGACTATGCGGAAGGCTGGCGCGGCACCTTTCATTGCCGGCGGCGCTAGCTCGCGGTGCGGCGTTTTTCAATTTCCCCGATGGAGGCCTGCGCCAGCCTTTGGCGCAATCGCGGCCTGCTGTACACGCTCATACGCCGGGACGTGATCGGGCGCTACCGCGGCTCCCTGCTTGGAGTTTTGTGGTCCTTTCTCAACCCATTGCTCATGCTGGCGGTTTATACCGTCGTATTCGGCCTGGTCTTCGGGTCGCGCTGGCCGGCCTACGGCAGTTCGCGTGTGGACTTTGCCCTCGTGCTCTTTGCAGGACTATTGGTATTCAACATTTTCTCTGAGAGCGTCAATAGGGCGTCGGGCCTGATCCTCGGGCACGCCAATTTCGTCAAGAAGATTGTCTTTCCCATCGAGATTCTCCCCATGATGGTGTTGGGGACTGCGCTTTTTCACGGGGCCGTGAGTCTTGCCGTGTGGCTCGTCGTGTTCCTGGTGTTTCGCGGCGTGCCGCCTGCTTCTGCCCTGTTGCTGCCACTGGTGCTGCTGCCCCTGTTGCTTTTTACGATGGGCGTTACTTGGCTACTGGCCGCGCTGGGCGTCTATCTGCGCGATGTAGGCCAGCTCGTAGGGATCGCCACGACGGCGCTGCTCTTTTTATCTCCGGTGTTTTATCCGGCTGTGGCGATGCCCGGCGAATTTCGCTGGCTGCTGATCGTCAATCCGCTAACGCCGGCGGTGGAGGCAACGCGGGGCTTACTGCTCGCCGGAGCGCTGCCCGACTGGTCCACGCTCGCTGGCGATCTTGCCTTGGGCGCTGCGTTCGCCTGGCTAGGATTCGCGTGGTTCCAGAAAACGCGCCGGGGATTTGCCGATGTCCTCTGATGTCGCCCTGCGGGTGGATGCGCTGGGAAAGTGCTACCACATTTACGATGCGCCACAGCATCGCTTGTTACAAATGCTCGCGCGGGGACGGCGCCGCCTTTACCGCGAATTCTGGGCCTTGCGCAATGTCTCCTTCCAGATCCTGCGCGGCGAATGCGTGGGGATTGTCGGGCGCAATGGCAGCGGCAAGTCCACTTTGCTCCAGCTCATCTGTGGCACGCTGGCGCCTAGCGAGGGCGGATGCGAGGCTGATGGGCGCATCGCAGCGCTGCTGGAATTGGGCTCAGGGTTTAATCCCGAATTCAGCGGCAGGGAGAATGTCTTTCTCAATGCTGCGCTTCTTGGCCTTACGCCGGTGCAGACGCAGGAGCGCTATGCCGACATCTGCGCCTTTGCGGACATTGGGAATTTCATCGACCAGCCCGTCAAGACCTATTCCAGCGGCATGGTGGTGCGCCTGGCCTTTGCCGTTGCTGTGCATGTGGAGCCGCAATTCCTGGTGGTGGATGAGGCCCTCGCGGTGGGGGATGAACTGTTCCAGCGCAAGTGCTTCTCGCGCATCGAGCAGCTGCGCAGCGCGGGCGTGACCATCCTTTTGGTGTCGCATTCGGGCGCCACGGTGATGAGCTTGTGCGATCGGGCCCTGCTGCTCGACGCGGGCGAGTTGCTCCGGGTTGGCCCCGCCAAGGAGATTGTCGGGTGTTACCAGCGGCTGCTGTACGCCCCGGAGGATCGCCGTGCCGAGATTCGCACGGAAATCGGGAGCCACCTTGCTCTTCCCGATCTTTCCGCGGCGAATGCACAGGTGCAAATGCCGGTGCAAGGGGCCGCGCTTTCCAGGGAGCTGGACGAATCTTCGGAAGAATATTTTGATCCGGACCTGCAGCCGCAAAGCACGATTGCCTACGAACCGCGCGGCGCCCGGATCGACGGGGTGCAGATCCTCGATGCCGAGGGCCGGCGTGTTAATTGCCTTTGCCGGGGCCGGCGCTATCGATTCACCTACGAAGTGCAATTTGACCGCCCGGCGACGGCAGTGCGCCTGGGCATGCTCATCAAGACCGTGGCCGGGGTAGAACTGGGCGGAATACTCTCGGCGCCTGAGGCTCGCACAGCCCTGTCTACGGTCGAAGCCGGCACGCGTCTGCGTGCGCAGTTCGAGTTTTTATGTTCGGTTAATTCCGGATCGTATTTTCTCAATGCGGGAGTTGTCGGGATCGACGCCGGAGAGGAGATCTTTCTGCACCGGGTCCTGGACGCGTGCATCTTCCGGGTTCTCCCGCAGGGGCCGTCGATCACCACCGGTATCATTGATTTTATGGGATCCGCCCACATCGTCGAGCTGGCCGGCGCGGCGCCCGACCGCGGGGGCCAGTAGGCAATGCAAGCAACGAATCGCGGCGTTGCCCGAGAGCTCGCCCCCGAAAACCGCAATCGAAAATTGCCCGACCACGCTGCCGCGCCCCACGAAAACACAATGTTCCAGAGCACAACACCAAACATCGTCCTGGGTATGCACCGCAGCGGCACGAGCGCGCTTGCTGGCGCGCTGCAGGGCCTTGGCGTTGTCCTGGGCGAAACGCTGTACGGCGCCAATGAGTTCAACCCCAGAGGCTACTTCGAGGACACGCAAATCGTCGCTTTTGACGAGTTGCTGTTGGCCCAGCTGGGCTCGCGCTGGGATGCCATCCTGCCGCCGCAGGAAGAAGACTTCGCAAACACACGAACCAAGGTGGATGACGGGGTTCAACTGTTGCGCAAGATCTTCTCGCAGCATACGCATTGGGGTTTCAAGGATCCACGGATGTGCGTACTTGCGCCGTTTTGGCGCGAGGTTTTTTCCCAACTCGCACTCTCCCCAAATCTTTTGATTACCGTCCGCGATCCGTGTGAGGTTGTTGCGTCCCTGGCACGGCGTGACGGAATCGGCGCGGAGCGTGCCGCGTGGATGTGGTTTGCCCACATGCGAGGGGCAATGGAATACGTGCAGGGAGCCCAAAGATCGCGGTTCGTGGCATTTTCCGAACTTTTGGAGCGGTCCGAACCCGTTCTGGAAAGCCTTGCCCGCTGGCTGGAGATCGAACTGCCGCAAAGCGGCATCGCGTCTATCGCGCAGGCTGTCGCTCCCGATCTTACCCATGGCGGGCAACACGAAGGGGAGCTCCCCAAGCTGGTTGCGACAGCCTACGCACTTTTGCGGGACGCGGCCCTTGCCGGCGATCGGGTCGAGGACATTTGTGTTGATGTGCGCTGGGTGGCCCTATGTGCCGAATTTGACGAGCGCGAAAGGCCGCGCCTGCAGGCTGTGCAGCAGTTTCTTATCGGGGACCGCCAGCTCGGCGTTTTGGATCGACGAATCGAGGCTCTTTCCCAGGGACTGACGGATGCGCAGGCCATCGTCCGGGAGCGCTTCGCGCAGTACCAGCAATTGAGCACGCAATTGGCGGCAACGGTCGCCGCCAAGGAAGCGGCGGAAGAAATTGCCGTACGGCGCTTGGCCGAAATGAGCGAGTTGCGCGTGCAATTGCGCCGTACCGAGGCAGCCAAGGAGGAAGCGGAAAAGCTCGCCGTGGAGCGCTTCGGGGAGTTGCAAGACCTGCGAGCTCGCCTGACATCGACCGAGGAAGAGAAATGGAAGGTGGAACAGCTTGCTGCCACCCTGCAGGTGGAGGTCGACCGGATCCGGGCGACCCGCGTTTGGCGCTTGTATTCGAAATTTGAGGGAATGCGCAGACCAGTGCGCACTTCGGCCAACCCGCTCAAGTGGTCGATCGACGGATTCTTGCTGCGCGATAGGGTCGTTTTTTGCTATGGCTGGATATTTCATGAGAGCGCGGGAATATCCAGCCTGCGTTTGCGCGTTCGCAAAAACGGGACCATGCTCGCAGGAGCGGTGCCCGTTGATTACGGAAAGCCGCGCGACGACGTCGCCCGCGCCTTTCCCGGACGCCCTGGCGCCCGAAAGTGCGGATTTGTGACCTATGGCAGTTTTGACCAACCGCTGGATGAGATCAGCGAAGTCCTGCTGGAGATACGGCGCGAAGACGGCGCTCTCCTTTTTCAGGCGCTGCCGCAGGCGCTGATCCATCCCTCGGGAAAGCATCGCGAAGCTAGGAAAACGCGGCGGCCACTTTTCCAGCGCATGGCCCCGGTCCGAAATGGCGTCCAACTGCTTCTGCACGGAAGGATCCATGAACTCACGGAAAAAATCGAGCGGCGCTTGGACCGCGCGCGTACGCATGTTTCGGCCGACATTGAAGACGTGCTGGGGCCGCTGACTTCCGCTGAGCGTGCCGATTTTTGTGTCGTGATCGACCACGACCTTGGCGGCGGCGCCAATCAGTATCGCAAGGGCATGGTGCAGGGGCTCATAAAGGCCGGCAAGACGGTACTGATCCTTACGCAGGATGTGGCGCAGTTGCGCCCAGTGCTGCTGATGCAATGTGCACGCTTGGATCTTCGATTTGCGATCGCCTCGGACGACTTGCTTTTGCAATTAACAACGCGCGCCAGCATCTCTCAAATCATTTACAACACGGGCGTTTCGTTTTCCCAGCCGGAGGGGATACCGAGGCTCCTGTTGGATCTGCGCGAACGAAGCGGTGCGCGAATCAAAGTGCTAGTGCACGATTATTTCGCGGTCTGTCCCTCGCACTTCCTGCTGAACTACGAGGGGAAATATTGTGGCGTTCCAGATACGGCGGTTTGCGAAAAGTGCCTTCCGGTGAACAATCAGGGTTTCGCCACGCTTTTTGTAGCCCGCGATATTTCTATTTGGCGCAGTGCCTGGGGTGCATTGCTGGATGTGGCGGAGGAAATAGTGGCGTTTTCACAAGATTCCCGCACCTTGCTCACGCGCGCGTATCCGCAGCTGGATCCGCACAAGTTTTCGGTGGCGCCTCACGCCTTGGAAAATTTTCCGACGGAGCCGCTGCACCTGGACGGGCGCGGATCCCTGCGCATCGGCGTCGTCGGGCATATAGGGTTTCCCAAGGGAGCGGCCGTTGTCAGCGCCCTGGCGCAGGAAATCGGCCGGCGAAAGAGTGACGAGAAAGTCGTGATTATTGGTTCCATCGAGGCGCATTGCGATCCGGCTATCGTCCGGGAGACCGGTCCATACCGGCGCGAGAACCTGCCGCGCGCGATCCGGGAATCGGGCGCAAACATCATGCTCTTTCCTTCCATCGTCCCTGAAACCTTTTCCTACGTGGTGCAGGAGTTAATGCAGATGCAACTGCCGGTTGCGGTCTTCAATCTTGGTGCGCCAGCCGAACGCGTCCGCGGATACGCCAAGGGCCTGGTACTGTCATCAATGGAACCATCGACCGTGCTGGAAGAATTGCACGCCTTTCACCAGCGGCTGTACCTGGGACAGGAAGAGGCGCCGTGACCCAGACCCTCGTATTCACGAGCGCCGCATTCAACTACATCCCGAAGGTTAGGATGCTGTGCCGTTCGCTGCGCCAGCATCACCCCGAATGGAAATTGCATCTGGTACTGGCCGATCGCGTCCGACCCGACATCGATCTATCGGCAGAGCCTTTTGATGAGGTTACTGCCGTCGCCAACCTGGGCATTCCGTCGTGGGAGGGTTGGGCATACTGCCATGGCATCGTGGAACTGGCCACGGCCATCAAGCCTTTCATGCTCGCCCGCTTGCTCCAGACACCTGGCGCCAAGCGGGTCATCTACCTGGACCCGGATATCGTTGCGTTTTCGCGGCTGGACGACATCGTGGCCGCACTCGAGGAGGCCACCATCGTCCTGACGCCACACCAGACCCGGCCCGAGGAATCGCTGGCGGCGGTCATGGACAACGAGATCTGCAGCCTCCAGCACGGCATCTACAACCTGGGATTCATCGGTGTCGCGGTCACCGACGTGGGCCGCGAATTTGCCTCGTGGTGGTCGAGGAGGGCCTACCACTTCTGCCGAGCGGATATTCCCAACGGCCTCTTTACCGATCAGCGTTGGATTGACCTTGTGCCTGCCTTTTTTGAGGGCGTAGCGATCATGCGCTCGGGGCGTCACAACGTCGCTACGTGGAATCTGACCACCCGCGAGTTTTCGCAGGGGCAGGACGGGCAATACCTTGTCGATGGCGAGCCGCTGGGCTTTTATCATTTCACCGGATTTGACAGCGGGGCCCACCGCGTCATGGCAAAAAAGAATGCCGGCGGAAACCGAGCGGTGCACAAACTTATCTCCTGGTACGAGGCGCAGACAAAGGCCCTTGCGGGTGATCCGCTCGCCGACGTTCCCTGGGCCTACGGCGTTCACTCCGACGGTTCGCCGATTTCCCGGGAGCAGCGCCTTGTGTACCGTGAGCGCACCGACCTGCAGCGCGCGTTTGCGAATCCTTTTGACGCTGCCGGCTTCAACTGCTGGTGGCAGACCCAGGGAAGGGTCGAATATCCGGACCTCTTCGACGTAGAGCGGCGCGCTCCGGCGCTGCGCAAGCTGTCGGAAGCATTGACGCCCGGCTATCGCGGGACCGAGCCGCAGGTTGAGTGGTCACGGGTCGGGGACGCTCTTCGCCATGCGCTCCTGGAGCCGGGTTCCGCGGTAAGGGTTGCGCGGCGGGGTTGGGAAGTTTTGCGCACCGAGGGCGTAGGCGGCGTGCGTCGCCGCCTTCGGCGGTGATCCGCCAGAATCGGGCGCCCAATTACGTCGCAACGCATGGATTCGCGCGTGCGCCGGGTACGCGGGGGCATTCGGCGATGACGAGCGCTTGCCGGAGAAGATCGAATGATCAGCACGCGGCGGCAGGAATACTTCGAGTCGGTTGATATCCTGCGTGGGTTCGCGGCGGGGTCGGTGATCGTTTATCACGTCGTCGAGCTCTTTGGCTGGGCTGCATTCCCAAGCACCGGCATGCTTTCGTGGTTTCGGGTCGGCTGGATGGGTGTTGACCTGTTCTTTGTGATTTCAGGCTGCGTGATTGGTCTTTCTGCGTTCTCCGCAATTGATCGATTGGGGGAGGAGCGTTTCCGCTGGCCGTTTTTCCTGCGCAGGCTTGCCAGGATCGTTCCGCTTCATTACCTGACGTTGCTAGTGTTCGTAATTTTCATTTCGCCGGATCTGCTTTTTCAGAATTTCTGGTCGGATTTCGGCGCACACCTTCTGTTCCTGCACAACCTGGATCCGATCTTCCACGGTGCGATCAATGGCAGCAACTGGTCGCTCGGCGTGGAAATGCAATTCTATGTACTGATGCTTTTGCTGGCGCCCTGGATGCGAAACGCGCGGTGGTGGCTGCCCTTTGCCTTGGCCCTTGCTGTCTCGTGGTCCTGGAGGTACGGCGTAACCCGCTTTGTGGACCCAAGCGCGGCCCAAGGCGGATTCCATGTTTTTTTCGCCACAACGCAGTTGCCCGGATTGCTCGATGAATTTGCCGCTGGACTTGCAGTTGCGTTATTGCTGCGCACAGATGCGGGCAGAAAATGGGTAAGCGGCGGTGGCTTATCGGATTCCGTCTTGTTTGCGCTTTCTGTCTGCGCCGCGGCGGCCTTTGTCTATGCCTACCGCAGATTCGCTCCTTCGGTGTCGTACCCGGCGATTGCAACGCCGCTTCGATCCTTGCTCGATATCGCCTTTGGCGTGGTGGTTCTGGCCGCCTGTCGACTTCGCGTTACCGGCTGGGCAAGGAAGCTGCTTGCTCCATTGTTTTACCTGGGGACGATTTCGTACGGCTTGTATCTGTGGCATCTACCCGTTCTTCTCTCCCTGAAGCGCATCGCCTGGCTGGAGCCGGAAAGCGTGCTGCCGCTGGCATTCGTGCTAACGGTCACTCTGGCCGCGATTTCCTGGCACTTCTTCGAAGAGCCATTCATTCGGCGCGTGCACAGGGAACCCAGGCGTGCGGAAGTAGACGGGGACAAAGCTGCTGGCAGTGTCACTGCGGTTGCAAGTTCACGGGGATCGACACTGACCCCGTGACGTCCCCCGGCGCATACTCGTACTCGGTTAGGGTGAAGCTACCCGTCACGCCATTGCTCGTGACCATCCCCGAAAAGCTCAAAATGATTATTTTGGAGTTTCCCCAGAACGTTCCATAAAATCCCACGCTGGTTCCGCTGATGGTGATCACCGGGTTCGATAGCCACCCCGTCTCGCCAAGAGGGGGTCTGGGTCGGGGAACCACTGACGCAGTCGGTATACGTCTCCGTACCGGTCGGTGGGTACGAAACGTTTATGCTGGAAATGGCGCCTGTCGGAGACAGGACTATACCCATTGAAAATGTGCCGGATCCAGAATCCGTATAACTGTTGCATCGGCCTGAGCTAAATATTGGATTGCTGGGCGCGAGTGCGAACTGGCCGGAAAAGTTGAACGGACCGCTGTACAGGACGGTGTTACCACGGATGAAGGCATTGACCGCAGCGAGGGTCGGAAGTATGAAGTTATTGTTTTGCGCTGCCTGCAAAACGGCCGACGTGACGTAACCCAGAGGCATCCCCGGATTGGCGTTGAGTGCCTGCGTTATTAGGGAAGTGAACGCGGGTGCGGCGAATGATGTGCCGCTGCGAGTGCATGTCGAATTAATTGGAATGTTGTGGGAGTTGGCATACACCATGTTGACTTGTCCGCTGGCATCCAGATTAGCCGACGCGTAGTTGAAACCCTGATCTACCGAGCTAGAGCCCGCCAGGGTTCCACCCACGACAATCATGTGCGCTCCGCCGCCCTGAGATAAGAATACATTCGCAAACTGGTTATGCAAAAAAACCAGCTCCGCCGCCAGGTCAATGCCGCTCGGCGGTGGTCCCGGCGTATCGAGGTTGTTCAGGTCAGAATCCACCAGGCCATTCCCAGAGGAAATAACTACTACGACTCTGGCCAATTGATCTGCCGGCAATTGATTGACCATGCGGGCGGTGTTCTCCAGGAAGAGGTATTGGTTGTCCCTGGTATTCCGATGCTGTGAGCGGAACCGGCGGCATGTCCGCCGTAAATGGTGCGCCGCCCATGGAAAGATTAATGACCGATCGTTTGCCAGTTCGCGCTGCGTCGCTTAGGGCGTCGCGCAGACCGTAATGCATCAGGTCGCCGGCGTAGGCCGAAGCACCGGGGTTTGAAACATCAATTCCGGCACCCACATAGCCGGAATTCGTTATTCCTTGCGCCGCGATATAACGCGTTCCTACTCCATGCGTGGGGCAACCCGCCCCCATGGATTGCTCGGCGCCGTCCACAACATATACATTGGCATCGGTACCGGCGACGGCGGCCGACCCTAGGCTGCCTGCCACCGGTCCAAGCAGACTGATTGCGCTCGTAAAGTTGGCGCCAGTGGTGGCCTGTGTATTGACGACCACTAGATTGGGATCGGCGGCTACGAGGATGGAACTCTTGAGGACGGCGGCGATGAAATTGGCCTCGGTACCGGGAGCTACCTGGACCAGGTACCAGCCAAGCTCGCCGAGCTGTGCGAGGACTGTGCCGCCATGCGACTGAACTAGGCCGGTAATCGTCGCAGCGCTTGTGGCGGTTTGCGCCAACACAATTACCTGTCCGGAAAACGCATAGACTGTGCGCACGGTACCCTGGGTTGTTACGTAAGTTATGTGAGCACGAGCCGGGTACGGGCCGGTAAAGGCATAGTCAGCGACCGTCTGGGGCGCCGTTGCGGAGGCAAGAATTGATGGCGGGTAAGGGCAGGAAGCGTCGTAGGAATTGGTTCCGGGCCCGAATTGGGAAAGTCCACCTGTCAAAGCGCTTTGCGAGTTGATGTAGCCGGCGATCGCGGCACCTCCAAGACAACTCGTGCCGTACTGGCCATTATTTGCGGTCGTCGTGTCGGGAAACGCAATTGCCTCGGCTGCGCCCAGGTTCAAGAATGAGCGGCCGGAACCGGCAATCCCCGATTGCTGGTTGGCGTTGATAAGGTTGCCCGCCGTGCTTGCGCTGGCCGAGGCGCCGACATTGATTCCATTACCAGCGTTGCCGCTGATTGTGTTGTGGAAAATCTGGGCCGTTGCCTTGCTCGTTACTAGGATGCCGTCGCCGCCGTTGTTGGCAATAGTGTTCGGTGCAACGGCACCCCCGTCCTCCTCCAGGTTCGCACCAATGCGGGCGCCGGCCAATTCTGTCACCTTGATGCCGGCGCCCGGATTGTTCTGGATGGTGCTGTTGGTAACCACGCCAAAGGCCATCGAATCGATCAAAATTCCCTCGCCGCCGCTGATGGTAAGGCCTTGGATCAGGATGCCCTTGACCCGGACGTCGAGGGTCGGGCTGCTGGCGGCACCTTGGATCGCCGCGCCATTCGCGCCGGCTAGGATCAACCGCAACGTCACGTTGGGTATGAGAACGTTCTCGTTGCACGTTCCGGTGGCGCCATCGACGCTGATCGTGGCAATCATGGACGCAGCATTGACCGCGGCCTGGATGTTGGGATAGGCCATACCCGCCATCGTCACCGTGCAGGCGAGCGTTGCCGGCGGCACAAGCGCCGCAAGGCCAAGAACGAAATATGCAATGAGTGGCAAACGGCGCGGGTGCATGTGCCCGTTTCTCAATTTGAGGGGCGCTCGCGAAACCGCTGTTTGGCGGTCTGAAATTGCTGCGGCGCGAGCTTACTTTCCTGCCAATAACAGCGCGCGTCAAGAGGGGAAAATCCCTGGGGCACGAGCATGCGCCCATCGCGTAATCGCGGGGAAATGCGGGCGAATCGTTGGCACGGTTAATCCTGCGCAAATATCTTGGCGATGCGCTGCGCACTGGGCTCCCGGACCACCCCTTTTTCCGTGATGAGCGCGCTCACGAGTTCGGCCGGCGTTACATCAAATGCCGGGTTGCGCACGCTCACCCCCTCCGGCGCCCAGCGCAGGTCGCGATATCCGGTCACTTCCTCCGCTGGTCGCTCTTCGATGGGGATGGCGCTGCCATCGGGGCAATCGAGATCGATGGTGGAAAGCGGGCAGGCAACGTAGAAAGGGATGCCGTGGCGCCGCGCCAGAACCGCCACCATGTAGGTACCGATCTTGTTGGCCACGTCGCCATTGGCGGCAACGCGGTCGGCGCCCACGATGACGGCATCGATCTGGCCGGTTTGCATGAGGTGGCCGGCCATGTTGTCGGTGATGAGGGTAACGGGGATGCGCTCCTGGACCATTTCCCAGGCGGTCAGACGTGCGCCCTGCAAAAAGGGGCGCGTTTCATCGGCGATCACGAAGATGCTCTTGCCTGAAGCGACGGCCGAGCGGATCACGCCCAGGGCGGTGCCGTGGCCTGCGCAGGCCAGGGCGCCGGCATTGCAATGGGTGAGCACGCGCGCGCCGTCGCGCAGCAACGCGGCGCCGTGCGCGCCCAGCGCCTGGTTCGCGGCGATGTCCTGGGCCACGATGGCGTGCGCTTCCTCGAGCAGCGCGGCGGCAATGTCGCGCGTGGCTTGCCTTTGCACCCGCTCCCAGACCTGGCGCATGCGCTGCAGCGCCCAAAAAAGATTCACCGCGGTTGGCCGGCTTGCCGCGAGCAGGGTAAAGGCAGACTCCATGCCGATCCGGAAATATTCGGGCTCGGCGCGCTCAAGTTCGCGCGCGGCCAGCGCTATTCCGTAGGCAGAGGCGCAGCCGATGGCCGGCGCGCCGCGCACCACCATGCCGCGGATGCTCTGCGCCACCTCTGCCGCGCTGGTGCAGCGCACGGTTTCAAGTTGCTGCGGGAGCAGCCGCTGATCGATGAATTCGATCTGGGTTCCGCTCCAGCGCAGGGTCTGGACGGCGGGCGCACTGGCGCGTACGGCCGGGTGGGCCGGGGTGTGCGGATTCATGAAGTTGCGCTCATATCACGCGTTCGTTGCCGCCATCGACGGGAATCTGGGCCCCCGTGGTCTTGGCAAAGGCCGGGCCACAGAGTTCGGCGGCAAGTTTCGCAACGTCGCGGCTTTTGACTTCCACCTTGAGGACATTATTGGTCTTGTACTCCTCTACGGAAAGTCCGTAGCTGGTGGCGCGCGCCGCCAGAACTTCGGGCGTCCAAATTCCGGTGTCAAATACAGCATTGGGGTGCAGGGTGTTGACGCGGATCCCGTCGGATCCCCATTCCAGGGCCGCCACACGCGCCAATTGGTTGAGGGCCGCCTTGGAGGCCGAGTATGCCGCCGCTCCCGGTCCCGGGGCCGGCACGTTCTTGGAACCGATCACGACCACGCGACCGCCGCGCGGGGCGCGCTTGAGGAAGGGGTGCCCCTCGCGCAGCAAGGAGAGATTGGCATCGAGATTTACCTGCATGACGCGGCGCCATTCTTCGATTGCCAGCGCCTCGATGCGCCGGCCCCCCGGAAAGATGCCAGCGTTCAAAACCAGCATGTCCAGCCCGCCAAAAGTGTCCACCGCGCGCGCGAGCGCACTGCGCAAGGCCTCATCCGAGGTCAGATCGCAGGCGATGCCTAGGTAGTCGGGACGGCTGTGCAGGGTGGTGACCGATGGCTGGATGTCCAGGCCCACTACTGCCGCACCGCGCGCGAGGAAGGATGCCACGCAGGCCATGCCGATTCCCGAGGCCGCTCCGGTGACCAGGACCACCTCGCCGGCAAATGGTGGTGGTTTGCCAGCCCGACGCAACTTGGCCTGTTCCAGGTCCCAGTAATCGACATCAAAGAGGTCCTTGGCGGGCAGGGCGGCGTACCCGCCCAGGGCCGTGGCGCGAACAATGATGTCGATGGTGTGATCGTAGATTTCGGCCGCGATATTCGCCTCGCGCGCCGAGCGCCCCAGCGCGCATAGCACCAGCGCCGGATCGAGCACCAGGCGCGGGGCGGCATCGAGCATGGTCTTGCGCTCGTTGGCTGCGGGCTCATTCGCGGCAAAATATTCCTGGTAGGCGCGCGCGTAGGCAGCGGCATCGCGCCTGAGCATGGGCAGGCGCTTGGTACGCAATACGTGGTCGGGGGTGGCCGGTCCCTGCTGGGAGATCTGCGCCAAATCCTTGCGTGCAACGAAGGCCAGAGTCCGGGCGTTGGCGCGGCGCGTAAGAACCATGGGAAATCCCGCTACGGCGCAGATGTCCTGGCGCAACTGGGCGATTTCGATTGCGCGGTCGATGGCGGCGCGGTCGACGGCGCCGGCCTCCGGATTGATGGGCGCCGGATTTTCGGTTCCTGCCTGGGATTCGGGAACGCTCCAGGCGCCATGTTGCTGCAGGTACTGTTCTGCTCTATCTACCAGGGCGATCATGCGCTCGTAGGACTCACGGGCGCTCTGGCCAAAGGAAAAGATCCCGTGGTTCAGGAGCACCATGCCGATCGTCTGCGGTCCGGCCTGCTGGGCAAGCGCCTGGGCGCAGGCGCGCGCCAGGTCAAAACCGGGCATCACGTAGGGGATGAGCACCACGGTGTCCCCGTAAATGTCCTTGATGCGGGCCGCACCGTCCGCGGTGTTGGTGATCGTCACTACCGCGTCGGCATGCGTGTGATCGACGTAGGCGTAGGGCAAGATGGCGTGCAATATGGCTTCCACCGAAGGCACCGGCGCGCTGGCACGCAACTGGTGCGTGATGAGTTCGTTGACCATCTGCGGGTCGGGCAGCTTTGGCAGCTTGGCCAGCGCACGCAGGTGCACCAGGTCCACGGGGGAAAATCCCGCCTCCTCGATCCTCTCCAGATCCGCGCCGCTGCCCTTGACGTAGAGCACCTCGCGCTCCCGCCCCAGCACATCGGGCTCGCGCAGCTTCACGGAGGTGTTGCCCCCGCCGTGCAGCACCAGCGTTGGATCGGCCCCGAGCAGGCGCGAGGCATACACGCGCGGGCCCAACGCGCCGGAAAATTGCGCAGCATCGGCTTCGTTCCAACGACTCTTCATGGTGCCAGACCCGGCTCCCAAGGATCACAACCGTGGATGATGCCCTATATCATTGCTGGTGCCCGGCGCCGGCAGCGCGGCGCCCACCGGCGATTGAACCGTTCGATTGGCATACCGGGATCTTGCAGGAGTTCACATGACGGCAGCACTGGTACCGGTTGTTCTTTCCGGCGGAGCCGGCACCCGCCTTTGGCCGGTGTCGCGCGAGTCCTTGCCCAAGCCCTTCATGAAGATGGGCGATGGCCGCAGCCTGTTGCGCCGTACGCTGGACCGGGCGGCGGGCTTGGGCGGCCCAGGCGCATGGATCGTCACCAATCGGGACTACTACTTTTTGTCTCGCGACGAGCTTGCCGGCACGGCGCTCGCGCAGGCGGGCGCGCTGCGCTACCTGCTGGAGCCGGCCGCCCGCAACACCGCGCCGGCAATCGCACTGGCGACCCTGGCGGTGGCGCAGGCCCATGGGGAAGATGCCCTGCTGCTGGTGCTGCCCGCCGATCATCTGATCGAGGACGAGGCAAGTTTTGCCGCTTGTGTACATCGGGCCAAGTCGCTGGCCAACCAGGGGTGGCTCGTCACCTTTGGAATCAGCGCCACGGCTCCCGAGACAGCCTACGGCTATGTTGAATCGGGCAAGCCACTGGGTGATCAGGGTTTTGCGGTGGCGCGCTTTGTTGAAAAGCCGAACCTGGAACGGGCACGCGAGTTCCTGGCGGCGGGCAACTACAGCTGGAACTCGGGAATGTTCCTCTTCCGGGCCCGCGACATGTTGGCAGCGCTGGAAGAGGTGGCGCCGGCGTTGGCCGCTGGCGCGCGCGCGAGCTGGGCTGCCTCCCATGCGCACGTGGTGGGCGCCGATGCCATCGAGCTCGACAAGGATACGTTTGCGGTGCTGCCCAGCATCTCCGTGGACTATGCGGTCTTCGAGAAGGCGCCGCGGGTGGCGGTCGTGCCGGGCCGTTTCGGCTGGAGCGATGTGGGCGCCTGGCCGGAAATTGCCACCCAATTTCCAGCGGATGCAAAGAAGAATCGATCCTCCGGCAAGGCGCTGTTTGTCGACAGCCAGGAGTGCTTCGTACACAGCGACGGGCGCCTCGTGGCCGTCCTTGGCATGCAGGGCACCGTCGTGGTGGATACGCCTGATGCGCTGCTGGTAATGCCGCAGGAGCGCGCTCAGGACGTCAAGACCGTGGTCCAGGCGCTGCGCGCCAGCGGGGACGACCGCTCGATCTTCCACGCCACCGTGGCGCGGCCTTGGGGTAG
>Ga0209698_10001245_pt1 | contig 29474 bp, 24 predicted proteins | sample LitLauG_LLR_2012_FD_187203 | JGI IMG/M metagenome (GOLD analysis project Ga0209698, IMG submission 187203) | Freshwater sediment microbial communities from Pennsylvania, USA - Little Laurel Run_MetaG_LLR_2012 (SPAdes) (version 2) | ecosystem: Environmental > Aquatic > Freshwater > Creek >... | reverse complement strand
AACCGCGTCCGCGGTTGCCCACACCCCTTGGGGTGCGCAAATTGCCCACAGGCAACGACTACTATCGAAGAAATCAACCCCTGATGCAACATACAAGGGCAGGGTGAGGGTGGGGATCGCGGTACAGACCGGGCGGTTCGGTGCGCCTCGACCCTCACCCCCGGCCCCTCGCCCGCTTCGGTCGCGCCGCCGTCTACGCGCCGGGCTCGACCACGGTCGGCGCGAGCAGCGCCTCGATGTCCTCGGCGCCCAGCGCCCGCGCCAGCCCGGCTTCGTCGCCCAGCAGGGCCTGCGCCAGCTTGGCCTTGCGTTCCTGCAGCGAGCGCATGCGCTCCTCGATCGTGCCGGCGCACAGCAGCCGGTAGACGAAGACCGGCTTGTCCTGGCCGATGCGGTGCGCCCGGTCGGTGGCCTGCGCCTCGACCGCCGGGTTCCACCAGGGGTCGTAGTGGATCACCGTGTCGGCGGTGGTCAGGTTCAACCCGGTGCCGCCGGCCTTCAGGCTGAGCAGGAACAGGGGCACCTCGCCCTTCTGGAACTGCTCGACGGCACGCGCCCGGTCGCGCGTCTCGCCCGTGAGCAGCGTGTAGCGGATGCCGCGCGCGCGCAGCGCCGGCTCGATCAGCGCCAGCATCGAGGTGAACTGCGAGAACAGCAGCACCCGCCGGCCCTCGACCAGCAGGCCGTCGAGCATCTCGAGCAGCAGGCCGAGCTTGGCCGACTCGGTGACCGAACGGGCGCTGGCCAGGTCGACCAGGCGCGGGTCGCAGCACACCTGGCGCAGCTTGAGCAGGGCGTCGAGCACCAGCACCTGGCTGCGTTCGATGCCCTGCTCGGCGAGCGCGCGGCGCACCCGCTCGTGCATGCTGGCGCGCACCGCCTCGTACAGGTCGCGCTGCCCGCCCTCGAGGGCCACGAAACGCTCGATCTCGGTGCGCGGCGGCAGCTCGGGCGCGACCTCGTCCTTGCGCCGGCGCAGCACGAAGGGTCGGATGCGCGTCGTCAGGTGGGTCCGGCGGTCCTCGTCGCCGTGCTTCTCGATCGGCACGCGGTACAGCCGCGAGAAGCTGGCCTGGTCGCCGAGCAGCCCGGGGGCCAGCCAGTCGAATTGCGCCCACAGCTCGCCCAGGTGGTTTTCCATCGGCGTGCCGGTCAGCGCCAGGCGGTGCGTCGCCTTGAGCTGGCGCACCGCCGCGGCGGCCTGGGTGCGCGGGTTCTTGATGTTCTGCGCCTCGTCGACGATCAGCAGGTGGAATTCGCGCTCGCCCATCTGCTCGTTGAGCTGCTCGATGTCGCGCGCCAGCAGGGCGAAGCTGGTCACCACCAGGTCGGATCCGGCGATGCGCTCGAAATCGCGCCGCCGCTCCGTGCCGTGCAGCTGCAGCGTGCGCAGCGCCGGGGCGAAGCGCGCCGCCTCGGCGACCCAGTTGTGCACCAGCGAGGTCGGCGCGATGACCAGTGCCGGCGACAGCAGCCGGCCCTGCTCCTTCTCCAGGCAGACGTGGGCCAGCGTCTGCAGCGTCTTGCCCAGGCCCATGTCGTCGGCCAGCAGCCCGCCCAGGCCGTACTGGCGCAGGAACTGCAGCCAGTTGAGCCCGGCCAGCTGGTAGGGCCGCAGCTGCGCGCGCAGCCCCTGCGGCACCGCCGCCGCCTCGATGTGCTGGAAATCGGCCAGCCGGCGGGCGAACTGGCGCACGTCCGGCGCGCCGACCCAGGTGAGGCTGCCCCGGTCGGCCAGCGCGACGACCCGGGCGAGGTCCAGCCGCGACAGCCGCAACAGCCGATTCGAGCGCGCCAGGCGCGCCCCGCTGCCCTGCGACGCGCGGGCCGCCTTGGCCCGGCGCTTCGGATCGCCCAGCTCGACCAGCGTGTCGAGCAGCGGCGCGATGCGCTCCCAGGGCAGGCGCACGATGTGCTTCGGATCGATGCGCACCTGCAGCGTGCGCGCCGCCGCCGCGCCGCGGCCGATGTCGCGTCCGCGCGCCGCCGCGCGCGCCTCGGCCAGCGCGGTCTCGAGCAGCGGCAGCAGCGGCACGCGCCTGTCGCCCAGCTTGAGGCCCAGCTCGAGATCGAACCAGTCCTTGCCCGGGGCCTCGCGCACGTTGACCTCGAGGTCGCTCACCTCGACGATCTGCCAGGGGAAATCCTCGTCGATCTCGACCCGCCAGCCCTGCTTGCGCCACTGCTCGACCGACTCGTCGATGAGCTGCGCCGCGACGTCGTCGCGGATCTGGAAGGCCGACTCGCTGCTGCGCCGGCCCTGCGGCGCGCAGGCGTACGACCAGGGGGTCGCGCCGGCATCCTGCAGCTGGCCGATCACCCGCTCGACCTGGCGCGCATCGGGCGCCGCATCGACCACCTCGCCGTTGACCACCAGCCGGCTCTGCGCGCGCTGCAGGGGCACCTGCACGCCGTCGATGCGCAGCGAGACGAACAGTGCGGCATTGGGCGGCTGGCGATTGGGCGGCGCCGCCTCGTCGGCGGCGGCATGCGCCGCACCGAGGCGCACGCAGACCGTGCCCAGGCCGTGCGCGATGCGCTGGCGCGGCGCCGGCGCTTCGTCCTCGGCCGGCGCCGCCGGCTGGGCCAGCGTGGTCCAGGGCCGCGAGAAGGCCGGCGCCGCGGCCGGCGCCACGGCGTCGCCCCACTGCGGCTGCCACTGCAACAGCACGGCCGCGGCATGCTTGCACAGGTGGCCGATCGGACAGGAGCAATGCGATTCGATCTCGACCTGCGCCCCGGCGCTCTTGCGCATCAGGCGCACGCCGACCTGGTAGCGGCGCTGTTCCTGGCCCTCGGCCTGCACGCCGCCGCGCACCTGGGCGCGCAGCTCGATCAGGTTGCTCGACAGCACCTCGAGCTCGAGCGACGATACCCGCCCGGCCTGCTGCACCTCGCGGCCGCGCTGCAGGCTGCGCGCGTGGAACAGGCGTTCCAGGTCGCGCGCCGTCGGCAGGAAGGGGGCGACATCGTTGCCGCGCGCCGCACGCATCAGGGCCCCGCCTCGCGGATCGGCGCGCGCCGCCGGCGCCACAGGCGGCTCGGGAACAGCACCAGGCCCAGATACGCCGCCGCCACCACCAGGAAGCCGCTGAAGCCGATGTACTCGGGCACCGCCAGGCGCCACAGCGCGGTGCCGACCAGGCCAAGCACCAGGTTGCCGCCGAGCAGCCAGCCCAGGGCCTGCGGTGCGCTGCAGCCGCGGCGCAGCAGCAGGTGGTGGATATGGCCGCGGTCGGGCAGCGCCGGGTCGCGCCGCCGGATGATCCGGCGCAGGGTCACGGTGAAGAGGTCGAGCAGGACCACGCCGACCACCCAGAGCATGGTCACCGGCGGCACGCGCGCGCCGGAGCGCTGCGTGAGCTCGATCGAGAACCAGGCGACGACGAAGCCCAGCACCAGGCTGCCGGTGTCGCCCATGAAGGTGCGGCGCATGCCGCGCAGCGGATGCGGCAGGTTGAACACCAGGAAACCGCCGACCGCGCCCAGCAGCACGACCAGCAGCTTGAAGGCGTTGGTCTCGCCCAGCTGCCCGGCGAACAGGGCGAAGAAGCCCAGCACGAGAAAAGCCAGCCCGCCGGCCAGACCGTCGAGCCCGTCGAGCATGTTGAAGCCGTTGATCACCGCGATGGTCGCGAAGACCGTCAGCGGGATGCCCCAGTTGTGCAGGGCGAAGGGACCGCGCGCGAACAGGTCGCCCAGGTCGACCAGGTAGAGGCCGGCCCAGGAGGTCATGAACAGCGCCGCGACCACCTCGACGCCGAGCTTGCCGCGCGGCGACACCTCGCCCAGGTCATCTAGCAGGCCGACCGCGACCAGCAGGGCCAGCGCGACCAGCAGCACGGCGTACTGCGCCAGGACCGGCGCCGACACCAGCAGGGTCAGCGCAAAGCCGACGCTCATCGCGATGCCGCCGGTGAGCGGGATCGAATCGCCATGGCGCTTGCGCCCGCCGGCATGGTCGAGCAGGCCGAAGCGCTGGGCCGGGCGGCGCAGCCAGACGATCAGCAGTGCCGTCAGCAGTCCGGCCACCAGGGCTTGGACAAAGAAGGTCACGTCGTTTTCTTGGACCGGGCGAGAAAATTAACTGCGCATTATGCCGCGCTTCGGCCATTCCCGCCCGCTATTTCCCTTTCCGCCTCCCGGGCGGCCGAACTAGCCGCCGCGCACGCGGCGCAGCAAGGCGGTCGTCGAGCGCTGATGCTCGAACGGGACGGCCACCGCGCGGGCCCCCCAGGTGCGCGCCAGGCGGGCCTCGGGCGTCGCCTCGACGTCATAGTCGCCGCCCTTGGCATAGATCTCGGGCCGCACCGCCTGGACCACGCGCAGCGGCACCGGTTCGCCGAAGAGCACCACCAGGTCGACGCTTTCCAGCGCGGCCAGGATCGCCGCGCGGTCGGCCTCGCCGTTGATCGGCCGGTCGTCGCCCTTGCCCAGGGCGCGCACCGAGGCATCGGAGTTGACCGCGACCACCAGGCTGGCGCCGAGCGCCCGGGCCCGCGCCAGGTAGGTCACGTGGCCGCGGTGCAGGATGTCGAACACGCCATTGGTCAGCACCACCGGGCGCGCCAGCCGCGCCAGCGGCCCGGCCAGCGCGTCGAGGGCGACGATCTTGCGTTCGAAGCGCGGTGCGGGCAGCGGCGCGGGCTCGGGCGGTGGGGCGGGCACGGTGCGGGCTCCTGGCAACGGGTTCAGCGGTCGGCGACGCCGGCCACGCGCTCGAGCAGTGCCGGATCCTGCAGCGCCGTGGCCAGGCTGTGCTGGCGCAGGGTCACGGCGCCGTCGGCGCAGGGGTCGGCGGGCAGCGCCAGGCCGTCCTTGCCCAGCAGCACCCGGGTGCCGACGCCGGCCGCCAGCGCCGCGCGCATGTCGTCGCACTTGTCGCCGAACATCAGCGAGCCGGCCATGTCGAGCGCCAGGTCGTCGCGCGCCTGCAGCAGCATGCCCGGCGCCGGCTTGCGGCAGTCGCAGGCCCGGCGCAGCGCGCCGATCGCCATGGTCGGGTGGTGCGGGCAGTGGTAGACCGCTGCGATCGGCGCCCCGGCTTCGGCAAAGCGCGCCGTCATCCAGCGCGTCAGGTGCGCGAATTCCTCCTCGCCGTACAGGCCCCGGCCGATGCCGGCCTGGTTGGTCACCACCACCAGCTGCAGGCCCAGGCGCACCAGCCGCGCGGCGCCCTCGAGCACCCCGGCGACGAAGACGAAATCCTCGATCCGGTGGGTGTAGCCGTGGTCGACATTGATCACGCCGTCGCGGTCGAGGAAGGCCGCGCGCCGCGGCCTGCGATCGGCGCCCGGCATGGTCAGCGCTGCGCCATGGTCTGCGCCGGCCTCAGGAATTCTTGAGCAGCCAGCGCACGTAGGCCGAAACGCCCTGTTCGACCGTGAGCGTCGCCGACTCGAAGCCGGCGGCGCGCAGCTTGGTCAGGTCGGCCTGCGTGTAGGCCTGGTACTTGCCGCGCAGGTCGGGCGGAAACGGTACGTATTCGATCGTGCCCTGGCCGGCCGCCTGCTGCAGCGTCAGCGAGGGCTGGCCATTGGCCTCGCGCAGCGCGTTGATGACCGCCAGCGCGACCTCGTTGAAGCTCTGCGCCCGTCCGGTGCCCAGGTTGAAGACGCCGCTCGTGCCGTGTTCCCAGAAGTGCAGGTTGCCGCGGATGACATCGTCGACATGGATGAAGTCGCGCCGCTGCGCGCCGTTCTCGAAGCCGTGGCTGGCTTCGAACAGCCGCACCTTGGCCTCGCTGCGGAACTGGTGGAAGTGGTGGTACGCCACCGAGGCCATGCGGCCCTTGTGCGACTCGCGCGGACCGTAGACGTTGAAGTAGCGCAGGCCGGCCACCGGCGCGCGCAGCCCGTCGGCCATCCGGCGCCGCACCAGGTGGTCGAACAGCAGCTTCGAGTAGCCGTAGATGTTCAGCGGGCGCTCGGCGGCGCGCACCTCGCTGAACACCGGGCCCATGCCGTACACCGCGGCCGACGAGGCATAGACCAGCGGCACCGCCTGCGCCTGGCACCAGTCGAGCAGCTCGACCGAGTAGCGGTAGTTGTTGGCCATCATGTAGCGCCCGTCCGATTCCATCGTGTCGGAGCAGGCGCCCTGGTGGAACACGACGTCGGGCTTGGCCAGCTCGCGGCGGCGCAGGCGCTCGAGGAATTCGTCCTTGTCGAGGTAATCGGCGATGTCGAATTCCGCCAGGTTGCGGAATTTCTCGGCGCGGCCCAGATGGTCGACCGCGACGATGTCGCTCTCGCCGCGCTCGTTGAGCGCGCGCAGCAGGTTGGCGCCGATGAACCCGGCCGCCCCGGTGACGAGGAATCTCATGTTTCAGGCGCCGCTGCCGCCGAACAGCTCGGCGAAGCTCGTGGTCGCGGTCCCCAGCTTGCCCACGACGATACCACCGGCGCGGTTGGCGCTCGCCACCGCCTCGCGCAGCGGGCAGCCCAGGGCCATCATCGTGCCCAGCACGGCGATCACCGTGTCGCCGGCGCCGCTCACGTCGAACACCTCGCGGGCCTGGGCCCGGATCGACCACGGCTCGTCGGCGGTGTACAGGGTCATGCCGTCCTCGCTGCGCGTCAGCAGCAGCGCCTCGAGGCCCAGGCGGCGGCGCAGCGCCGCGACGCGCTGCGCCAGGTCGGCCTCATCGCGCCAGCGCCCGATCACCTCGCGCAGCTCGGCGCGATTGGGCGTGATCAGGGTCGCGCCGGCATAGCGATCGTAGTCGTCGCCCTTGGGATCGACCAGCACCGGCCGGCCGGCGCGGCGCGCCAGCTCGATCATGCGATGGATGTGGGTCAGTCCGCCCTTGCCGTAATCCGAAAGGATGACCAGATCGTAGTCGGCGAGCAGCCGCTCGTACTGGCCCAGATGCTGTTCGAGCACCTCGGCGACCGGCGTGCTCTCGAAGTCGACGCGCGCCAGCTGCTGGCGGCGCGCGATGATGCGCAGCTTCACCGTGGTCGGCAGTTGCGCGTCAACGTGCAGGTGATCGCCGATGCCTTCTTCCACGACCAGCCGGCCCAGCGTGCGCCCGGCCTCGTCGTCGCCGACCACGCTGAGCAGCCCGGCCCGCGCCCCCAGCGCGGTGATGTTGCGCGCCACGTTGGCCGCACCGCCCAGGCGTTCCTCGGCCTGGCCCACCCGGACCACCGGCACCGGCGCCTCCGGCGAGATGCGCTCGACGTCGCCGAACCAGTAGCGGTCGAGCATGACGTCGCCCGCCACCAGGATGCGCACCCGCTGCAGGTCCTGCGGCGTCATCGATCCGTCGTCCGCTGCGGCTGCAGCGCGGCGATCCGCGCATCGACCATCTCGGCGATCATCGCCTCGAACGAGATGCGCGGCTCCCAGCCGAGCACGGCCCGGGCGCGCGTCGCGTCGGCGACCGTCGGGCCGGTCTCGTTGGGGCGCAGGAAGCGCGGGTCGGTGGTCACGTGATCGCGCCAGTCCTTGCCGACGTAGCCGTAGGCCGCCTGGCACAGGTCGCGCACGCTGCGCAGGCGGCCGGTGCCGATCACCAGGTCGTCCGGCGCCGGCATCTGCAGCATGCGGCGCATCGCCTCGACGTAGTCGCGCGCGTGGCCCCAGTCGCGCTGGGCATCGAGATTGCCCAGGGCCAGCTTGCCGCCGCGCACGACCGGTTCGCCTTCCTCGTTGAGCACGCGCGACTCCGGCAGGCCGAGCTTGGCGCAGGCCGCGCCGAGCGCCACCTTCTGGGTCAGGAAGTTCATGCGGCGCAGCGGACTCTCGTGGTTGAAGAGGATCCCGCAGGCGATGAACATGCCGTAGCTGCGCCGGTACACGTGCGCGATCTGGTGCGCGTAGACCTTGGCCGCGGCATAGGGATTGGCCGGATTGAACGGCGTCTTCTCGTTCTGCGGCGATTCGAGCACCGCGCCGAACATTTCCGAGGAAGAGGCGTGGTAGACGCGGCAGCGCGGCGCGAAGCGGCGGACCGCCTCGAACAGCCGGTGCGCGCCCATCGCGGTGATCTCGCCGGTCTCCAGGCTCTGCGCCCACGACGCGCCGGGCGCCGACTGGGCGGCCAGGTTGTACAGCTCATCGGGCTGGTGCTGCAGCAGGGCATCGGCCAGGTCGACCGAATTGGCCGCGTCGCCGTGGAACAGCTTGATGCGCTGGAACAGCGGATGCAGGTCGGTGCGCGCCAGGATCGACGGCCGGCGGCCGAAGCCCACCACCTCGACGCCGCGCTCGAGCAGGTTTTGCGCCAGCAGCACGCCATCCTGGCCGGTGATTCCCGTGATCAGCGCGCGCGTCATGTCGGTCCTGTCACCGTGGCCTGGTCCTGTTGCCGCCGATTATGCGCAATTCCGCGCCGCCGCGCCGGGACTTTCGCCGGACCGCGCGCCGCTGCGCGGTTTCAGCGGCCCGCCGCGCCGCCGCCCTCGCGCGCCACCGCGTCGACGAAGCGCGCCAGGTGCCAGCGCCAGTCGGGCAGGGCGAGGCCGAAGCGGCGTTCCAGGCGGCGGTTGTCCAGGCGCGAATTGAGCGGCCGCTGCGCTGCCGCAGGGAAGGTCGAGGCCGGTACCGGTGCGATCGCGTCGGGCGCCACGCGCAGCGCGATGCCGGCGGCGCGCGCCAGCTCGATGAGGTGGCTGGCGTAGCCGTGCCAGGTGGTGCTGCCGCCCGGCACCAGGTGATAGGTGCCAAGATCGGCGGGGTCGCGCCGGCCCTGCGGCGGCGCGTCCGCGCCGCGCGCGCGCTGGACCTGCTGCAGCACCAGCGCCGTGACATCGGCCAGCAACTCGGCGTGGGTCGGCACGCCATAGGTGTCGGCGACCACCTGCAGCCGGTCCATGGTGCGCGCCCGCTGCAGGATCGTGCGGGCGAAATTGCCGCCGCGCGCGGCGTAGACCCAGCTCGTGCGCAAGATCAGGTGATCGCAGCCCGCGGCGCGTATCGCCTCTTCGCCGGCCAGCTTGCTGCGCCCATAGGCGCTCAGCGGCCCGGTCGGGTCGGTCTCGCTGTAGGCCGCCGCGGCGCTGCCGTCATTGGGCTTGCGCCCGTCGAACACATAGTCGGTCGAGTAATGCACCAGCAGCGCGCCCAGCGCCGCGGCGCAATCGGCCATTTCGCCGACCGCGCCGGCGTTGATGCGCAGCGCGCGTTCCGGTTCGGCTTCGGCCCGATCGACCGCGGTGTAGGCCGCCGCGTTGACGATCAGGTCCGGGCGCTGGCGCTCGATCAGCGGCGCCACCGGCTGCTCCAGGTCGGCCTCGCGCCGCCCCAGCGCCGTCACCGGGCCGAGCGGACTGAGGGCCCGGCGCAGCTCCCAGCCGACCTGCCCGTCGGCCCCGAACAGCAGGATGTTCATGTCCTGGTCACTCCGCAGCGCCGGCGCGCAAAGGGAAACTTCGGTCCGGCGGCGCCGCGGCGCGCCGGCGCCGTGCACTAGAATCCGGGCGCTGCGCAGCGTACCGGAAACGCCATGATCGGATCACGGCCACCGCACGCCCGGCGCATCCGGACCGGCGCGATCCCGCACGGCCGATTGCGCAGTCCGGCGTCGGCCGATCGCGGCCGCCGGATGTTTCGCCGCGGGTCAACTGGCGTAAAGTCGATTCATGATCTTCGTCACCGGTGGCGCCGGATTCATCGGCGCCAATTTCGTGCTGCAATGGCTGGCGCCGCCGCCGTCCCGGGGCGCTGCGGACGGCGCGCCGCCTGCCGATCCGGTGCTGGTCATCGACGCGCTGACCTACGCCGGCAACCTGGCCAATCTGCGCGCGGTCGGCGCCCATCCGGGGCTGCACTTCGAGCGCCAGGACATCTGCGACGCGGCAGCGGTGCTGGCGCTGCTGCGCCGCCATCGGCCGCGGGCCATCGTCCATTTCGCCGCCGAGAGCCACGTCGACCGTTCGATCCTGGGCCCGGCCGAATTCGTGCGCACGAACATCCAGGGCACCTTTGCTCTGCTCGAGGCGGTGCGCAGCCACCTGGGCGAACTCGCGCCGCAGGCCCGCGCCGCCTTCCGCTTCCTGCATGTCTCGACCGACGAGGTCTACGGTTCGCTCGGGCCGGCCGACGCGCCGTTCGCCGAGACCACGCCCTATGCGCCCAACAGCCCCTACTCGGCGTCCAAGGCCGCCTCCGACCATCTGGTGCGGGCCTACCACCATACCTACGGCCTGCCCACCCTCACCACGAACTGCAGCAACAATTACGGACCGTTCCAGTTTCCGGAAAAACTCATCCCTCTGGTGCTGCTCAACGCCCTGGCCGGCAAGCCGCTACCGGTCTATGGCGATGGTCTCAACGTGCGCGACTGGCTGTACGTCGGCGATCATTGCGCCGGCATCCGCGAGGTGCTCGAACGCGGCCGCCCGGGCGAGACCTACAACCTGGGCGGACGCAACGAGATGCAGAACATCGCCGTCGTGCGGACCATCTGCGCCACGCTCGACGAGCTGCGGCCGCGCCCGGCCGGCCCGTATGCCGAGCTCATCACGTACGTGAAGGATCGCCCTGGCCATGACCGGCGCTACGCCATCGATTGCCGCAAGATCGAGGCCGAGCTCGGCTGGCTGCCACAGCAGACCTTCGCCGGCGGCATCCGGCGCACGGTCTCCTGGTACCTCGAGCACGGCGACTGGGTGGAGCAGGTGACCAGCGGCCGCTATCGCGGCTGGACCGAGCTGGCGCAGGTCGCCGGGGAACGGCCGTCATGAACGGGCCGCTCCACGCGCCGCGCAAGGGCATCATCCTGGCCGGCGGATCGGGCACGCGCCTGTACCCGGTGACCCAGGCGGTCTCCAAGCAGCTCCTGCCGGTCTACGACAAGCCCATGGTCTACTACCCGCTGAGCACGCTGATGCTCGCCGGGGTGCGCGAGATCCTCGTCATCTCGACGCCGGCCGACACGCCGCGCTTTGCCGAGCTGCTGGGCGACGGTGCGCAGTGGGGCCTGCGACTGTCCTATTGCGTGCAGCCCTCGCCCGACGGCCTGGCCCAGGCCTTCGTGCTCGGGCGCGCCTTCGTCGGATCCGATCCGGTGGTCCTGGTGCTGGGCGACAACATCTTCCACGGCCATGACCTCGTGCACCAGTTGCGCCGCGCCACCGCGCGGGCCGACGGGGCGACCGTCTTCGCCTACCGGGTCAATGATCCCGAGCGCTACGGCGTGGTCGAGTTCGACCCGCGAGGGCGCGCCATCAGCATCGAGGAGAAGCCGGCCCGGCCGCGCTCGCCCTATGCGGTGACCGGGCTGTACTTCTACGACAATCGCGTGCTCGAGATCGCCGCCGGCCTGCGGCCGTCGCCGCGCGGCGAGCTCGAGATCACCGATGTCAACCGCCGCTACCTCGACGATGGCGCGCTCAACGTCGAGACCATGGGTCGCGGCATGGCCTGGCTCGATACCGGCACCCACGAATCGCTGCTCGACGCGGCGCAGTTCATCCAGACGATCGAAACGCGCCAGGGCCTGAAGATCGCCTGTCCCGAGGAGATCGCCTTCCGCCAGGGCTGGATCGACGCGGCGCAGATCGCCCGGCTGGCCCAGCCGCTGGCCAAGAACGAATACGGCCGTTACCTGCTCCGGCTGCTCGAGGAAGAGCGCGCCGGCACGCTCGAGCAGATCGGGCGCTGGACCAGCGCCGACGGGCTGTCGCGCAGTTCCGACCGTGCCGCCGACGGCACCTGAGGCGACCGCGCGCGAGCCGCCATGGGCACCCTGATCGTCACTCCGACCCCCTTGCCCGGCGTGCTCGTGCTCGAGCCGCGCGTCGCCGGCGATGCGCGCGGCTTTTTCCTCGAGAGCTGGAACGCACGCGATTTTCACGGCGCGACCGGCGTCGATCCGGTGTTCGTGCAGGACAACCATTCGCGCTCGGCGCGCCACGTGCTGCGCGGCATCCACTACCAGGTGGTGCGGCCGCAGGGCAAGCTGGTGCGCGTCGTGGCCGGCGCGGTGTTCGACCTGGCGGTCGACCTGCGGCGCAGCTCGGCGCAGTTCGGCCGCTGGTTCGGCGTCGAACTGTCGGCGGCCAACCACAAGCAGCTCTGGATCCCGCCCGGATTCGGCCACGCCTTTCTCGTGCTCAGCGAGCAGGCCGATTTCCTCTACAAGACGACCGATTACTGGTATCCGGAACATGACCGCGCCCTGCGCTGGAACGATCCCGCGCTCGGCGTCGCCTGGCCCCTGGGCGACGCCGCACCGGTGCTGTCGGACAAGGACGCCCGGGCGCCCCTGCTCGCCGATGCGCAAACCTATGATTGAGCGCTTGCGCTGCCCCGCCCCGGTCCGCTGCGCGCGGGCGGCGGGGGGCGGCGCGCGATGAGCGTGCGTCCCCTGGCCCAAGGCGCGCCAGCCAGCCGCCAGCCCGACAGCGCACCGGACCGCACCTTCACCGTCTCCATCATCAGTCACGGCCAGGGCGACTACTGCACGCTGCTGCTGGCCGATCTGGCGCGCCATTCGTCCGCCGCGCTGGCCCGGGTCGTGCTGACCTTGAACGTTCCGGAAGTCCTGCGGCTCGATCCGTCCCTGCCCTTCGAGGTCGAGGTCTTGCGCAACGACCGTCCCAAGGGCTTCGGCGCCAATCACAACCAGGCCTTCCGTTTTTGCCGCACGCCGCTGTTCGCGGTGCTCAATCCGGACCTGCGCCTGGCGGGCAATCCATTCCCGGCCCTGGCCCGCTCGCTCGCCGATCCGCTGACCGGCCTTGCCGCGCCGGTGGTGCGCGAAGTCGACGGCACGGTGGCCGATTTCGTCCGGCCGCTGGTCACGCCATGGGAAGTCGTGCGCCGGCGCTTCGGCAAGGCGGCGGCGCGCATCGACCTGCCGCCCGACTGGATCGCCGGCATGTTCCTGGCGTTTCGCGGCGAGACCTATGCCCGGCTGGGCGGCTTCGACGAGCGCTATTTTCTCTATTGCGAGGACGTCGACATCTGCGCGCGGGCGCGCCTGCAGGGCCTGGCGCTGCGTGTCGCCGGCGATGCCGCGGTGACCCACCAGGCGCAGCGCGCCTCGCACCGTTCCTGGCGCCGCCTGCAGCTGCACGTGGCGAGCCTGCTGCGGCTTTGGACTTCTCCGGCCTACCGCCATTACCGCGAACTGCTGCGATCCGCTCCGGCAGCGGCCCCGGACCCCGGGGCCGGCGGCACGCTGCCGCGCCCGTGAGGGCGCGGCAAAACCGGAACCTGGCGCCGGGCGCTTGTCGGCGCCTCAGCCCGCCGGCTTGCGCAGGGCATAGACCATGGCAGCGCCTTCGTCGCGGCGCGGCTCGAGTTCGAGCAGCGCCGCCAGCACGCTGCGCAGGCCGGCCCGCACCTGCGGCCGCGCCGACAGCCAGGCGGTGAACTCGTCACCCACGCGCCGGCCGTCCGCAGCCGGACGGTGCCAGAGCGTGTCGAACAGCAGGAACACGCTGGCCATGAAATGCGGCAGGATGGCCAGCCGATCGGCGATTTCGAACCCGGCGGCCGCAAAGCGCGCGTCCCACTGGCTGGCGGGCAGGGCGTCGCGGATGCCGTGCACCGCCAGGTGCTCGCGGTGCACCTGTTCGGCAACGCCTTCGTGGCCGGCCATATCGAACAGCCGCGGCAGCAGGGCCCAGTCGTGATAGCGCTCGGTGAGCACCGTGCACACGAAGGTGCCGCCCGGCCGCAGGCTGCGCAGGACCTGCGCCAGGATGTCCTCGACGTGTTCGGCGGTGCTCAGCGTGGTGCGGGTGTAGACCCCATCGAGGTCGTGCAGCAAGGCGCCGCCGGACTCCGCGAACCGCTCGAGAGAGTCGACCTGCTGCACATCCGCGTAGACCCCGGACTGGCGCGCCCAGTCGAGGAAGGTCGGGTCGGCAGCGACGCCGAGCGCCGCCGCGCCGGACAGCTGGCCAAGCTGGAAGAACGCCGGGTCGGAACAACCCAGGTCGAGCACCCGCCCGCCGATCCGCAAGCGCCGCAGCGCCGCAAGTTCCCAGGCCAGCCACAGGCTGTAGGTCGGCAGGTTCGGGTGGCGCGCCACGACCGCATCGAAGCCGGCCAGCACTTCCTCGTTGGTGAGCGTGCCGGGCGCCTCGGCCGCGCGGCGCGCCGCGCCGCCCGCCGGCCGCGTGGCGCCGGCCCTGCCGCAGGGCGCGGCGGCGTCCAGCGCGCCGTAGAGCTCTTCGAAGCGCCGCGCGACCCGCGCGCTGAAGTGATTCTCCCAGTCGCCGCTGATGCCCTTGCGTGCATGGGCCCGGGTGTCTTCTTCGCCGGCCGGCCGGCCGCCGGTCAGCGCGGCGAAGCGGTTGGCCTCGATCACCTCGCGCAGCCGGGCATCGCCGACCCGCAGCCCGCCACGCCGCACCAGGGCCTCGTGCAGCAGGCCCAGATCGTCGCGCAGCAGGTCCTCGTACCACAGGACCGGTTCATCGGCGGCCAGCCAGGAGGCCTGGATCGATGCCGCCGCGGGCAGCCAGTTCTCGATCAGGAACAGCATGCCTTCGTCGCGCTCGCGCATTTCAAGCTGTGCGCGCAGCTTGACCAGGTCGCGCGAGATCAGGCCATGGCTGTAGCGGAAGCTGAAATAGGCCGAGACCACGGTGTCGCGCAGGCCGCGCAGGACAACGAAGCGCCGCGCCGGCTCGGGCGGCGCGACGGCGTCGTACTGTTCCTTGGTGACATACACCGTGGGATAGATGCCACCGGCAACGATGTCGTCGTACAGGAACTGGCCTTCGCCGCTGCGCGGCGCGACGACGCGCTCCGGCTCGAGCTCGTGCAGGATCTTCCTGATCCATTGCGAACCGGCCTTCCAGTGGGTCACGTGGAACAGCGTCGGCGTGGCGACCAGCGTCGGCGATTCGGGCATCGGCAAATGAAGAGTCTTAGAATTTCTTCAATCCTAACGTCATATTGGTCACGCATGACCACGGACTTGTATCGAATCGTGCCCGCCGTCGCACGCCGACGGCACCCGCCTCAGGCACGTAGGTACATAGGGGGGTGCTACCATTTCGGTGAACTCGTGGTGCATCTGTCTACGACACAAGGACTGCAATCGTGCACACCGCGGCTTCGTTGCCGGCGCGGCGCGAGCGCGATATGGCCAACTCAAGCCCGCTGCGATCCGCCCGGCCGGTCTATCCGATCGGCCCTGCATTCGTCCTGCTGTCCTGCTGGAACCGGCGCGAACTGGTCCGCGGCCTGGTCGTGCGCGACGTCATGGGCCGCTACCGGGGCTCGTTGTTCGGCGTGCTCTGGGCGTTGGTGCAACCGCTGATCCTGCTGGCCATCTATACGCTGGTCTTCAGCGAGATCCTGCCGACCCGCTGGCCGCATGCGGCTGGCACCGCGCAGTTCGCGCTGCATTTCTTCATCGGCCTGATCCTGTTCAATTTCTTCGCCGAATGCCTCAACCGCTCGCCGGCGCTGGTCCTGGGCAATCCGAATTTCGTGAAGAAGGTCCGCTTCCCGGTCGAGGTGCTGGCCTGGATGGCGGTCGGTTCGGCGCTCTTTCAGCTCGCCGTGTCCTTCGCAGCCTGGATGGCATTTCAACTCGCCATCGAAGGTTTCCTGCCCTGGACAGTGGTCTGGATGCCGCTGATCCTGCTGCCTATCGTCCTCTGGACCCTGGGATTGAGCTGGATCCTGGCATCGCTGGGCGTGTTCGTGCGCGATGCCGGCCAGGCGGTCGGCCTGCTGACCACCGGGCTGCTGTTCCTGTCGCCCGTGTTTTACGAGGCGAGCGCGGTGCCGCAACGCTGGCGCTGGATCCTGGCGCTCGATCCGCTGACCTTCCCGATCGAGCAGGCGCGGCGCGCCCTGTTCGATGGCCAGTCGCCCGATCCGCTGGCCCTGGCCGCGCAGGGCCTGGTCGGCTTCGCGGCCGCCTGGCTCGGCCTGGTCTGGTTCCAGCGCACGCGCTCGGGCTTTGCCGACGTGCTATGAGCCGCGCCGGACTGCGGCTCGCCGCCTGCCGTCGCCCTGGCGCCGTGGCCCGCCGATGAGCGATCTGGTCGTCCGTGCGCGCGGCCTGGGCAAGGCCTATCACGTCTACGAACGGCCGGTCGACCGGCTCAAGCAGGCCCTGCTCGGGGGCCGCCGGCGCTACTACCGCGAATTCTGGGCGCTGCGCGGCGTCGACCTCGACGTCGCCCGCGGCAGCGCGCTGGCCATCATCGGCCGCAACGGCAGCGGCAAGAGCACCTTGCTGCAGCTGGTCGCTGGCACGCTCACGCCGACCCACGGTGAGATCGAGACATCCGGCGGGCGCATTGCGGCGCTGCTCGAGCTGGGTTCGGGCTTCAACCCGCAGTTCTCCGGGCGCGAGAATGTCTACCTGAACGCGGCCATCCTCGGCCTGGCGCGCGAGCAGGTCGACGCGCGCTTCGACGAGATGCTCGATTTCGCCGAGCTGCACGACTTCATCGACCAGCCGGTCAAGACGTACTCGAGCGGCATGTTCGTGCGCCTGGCCTTCGCGGTGCAGGTCTTCGCCGATCCCGAGGTGCTGATCGTCGACGAGGCGCTCTCGGTGGGCGACGTCTTCTTCCAGCAGAAATGCTACGACCGGCTGCGCCGCCTGCGCGACGCCGGCGTCACCCTGCTGTTCGTCTCGCACGACACGGCTGCAGTGCTGCAGTTCTGCGACCAGGCGCTGCTGCTCGAGGCCGGTGCGGTGGCCTTCCGCGGCCGGCCCGCGGAGTGCGTCACGCGCTATCACGCGCTCGCCCGCGCGGCGCCCGGCCGGCCGGGTGGCACGCCGCGGGCCGCGGCGCCCCCCGCGCTTGCCGATCCCTCCGGCACGGCGGCGGCCGAGCGGCAGCCCGACCCGGCGGCGGCGCCGCCGCGGCGCAACCTCATCGATACGCTGCGCTCGCGCCACGGCACCGGCGACCTGCAGATCGTCGAGGCCTGCGGCATGAATGCGCTGGGCGTCGAAACGCTGTCGCTGCCGGTACAGGACGACCTGCTTCTGCTGGTACGGCTGGTGGCGCGCCGCGCCGTGGCCCGCCCGGCCTTCGGCCTGCATCTGTACGATCGCACCGGGACCATGGTGTTTGCCGCCGGCACCACCCAGCTCGGCGTCGTGCTGCCCGCGCTCGCACCGGACGAGGAGCTGCAGCTGCGCCTGCGCCTGACCTGCAGCGTCTATCCGGGCAGCTATACCCTGACCCTGGCGGCGGGCACGCCATCGCTCGACGCGCCCAACGAGGGCGAGTTCCACGACGTGGTCGAGGGCCTGGGGCCGCTGGTCGTGGTTGCGCCGCCGTCGCAGCAGATGAGCTTCTTCGGCGTCGCCCGTCTGCCCTTGCGCATCGAACGGCTCGACGTGGCCGAGGTGGTTGCGTGAGCGCCGTCCTGTCGCCGGCCGCGCCCGCCCTGGCCTGCTGGTGCGGCAACGCCCAGCTGCAGGAATACGGCGGCGGCTACCTGCTATGCCCGAGCTGTAGCACCCTGGTCAGCGTCCGGCGCGCAGCGCCCGATCCGGGCCGCGTGCGCGACGAGGCTGCCGACCTGTACGGCGCCAACTATTTCTTCGAACACGCCCGTGCCCTGGGCCACCCCGACCTCGCCGAGCGGGCCCGCAGCGACCTCTCGGAGCGCTGCGAACACTGGCTGCGCGCCTTGCTCGGCCTGCGCCCGCCGCCCGCGACGACCCTCGAGCTGGGCTGCGCCAGTGGCGCCTTCGTCGCCTTGCTCACCGGCGCGGGCTACGCCGCGACCGGGCAGGAGCTGAGCCCGGCGATCGCGGCCCTGGCCCGCCAGACCTTCGGCGTGCCGGTGCTGGCCGGGCCGATCGAGGAGCAGCAGCTGGCCCACGGGTCGGTCGACGCCCTGATCCTGCTCGATGTGCTGGAACACCTGCATGATCCTTTGCGCGTCCTGGGCGCGGCGCTGCCTGCGCTGCGCGGCGACGGGCTGCTGCTGTTGCAGCTGCCCTGCTTCGACCCCGCGCTGTCGCACGCCGCGCTGCTCGAGAGCGGCCATCCGTTCCGGACCATGCTGCTGCCCGACGAGCACCTGTACCTCTACAGCCGGGCGTCCGTGGTGCAGCTGCTGGGCCGCCTCGGGCTGGCGCACCAAATTTTCCTGACGCCCATCTTCAGTGCCCACGACATGTTCCTGGCCGCGGCCCGCCAGGCGATCCATCCGGTCGCCGAGGACGCCTGGCGCAGCGCGCTGCGCGCCAGCCGGGAAGGGCGCATTGTCGAGGCCCTGACCGACGCCTGCGCCGCGGCGCGCGGCCGGCTCGAGCTGTCCCAGCGCCTCGATCAGGTCGAGGGCGACCGGGCGCGCCGGCTCGAACTCATCCTGGCGCAGCAAAAAGATCTCGAACGCCTGCACGCGGATCTAGAACGGCTGCGCGCCGATGGTGCCGCGGTGCGCCAGGACGCGGTGCAGGCGCGCGCTGAGCTCGCCGCGGCCGCGGCCGCCGCGGATACGGCGCAGCGCGAGCTGGCGCACACGCGCGCCGAACTCGAGGGCGCGCAGCGCCGGGCGGCGCAGGTGCCGACGTGGATCCGGGCACTGTTCTGGCGGCCCGACCGGGCCCTGGACCAGGATCCACGGCCATGACCCCGGCGGCAAGCGGCGCGGCGGCGCCGGCGATCCGGATCGCCATCTGCGGCCATTCGCACCACCGGGTCACCCAGTCCAATGCCTTCCTGCGCCAGCTGCTCCAGGGGATCGGCGCGCTGACCGAATACTGGGACGAATCCTGGCTGACCGGCGTGCCCTTCGACGAGCGGCCGGTCGTCGAGGGCGGGTTCGACGCCGTGGTGGTCTGGCAGATGGAACTGCTGGCGCAGCGCCTGGCGCGCCACGGCCTGCCCAACCTGACCTTCTTCCCCATGTACGACGGCTGCCATACCCTGCCCGACTCGTACTGGCAGGGCCTGGGCGACATCAAGAGCGTCTGCTTCAGCAGCACGCTGCACGAGAAACTGCAGCGCCTGGGCGTGCGCAGCCGTTTCGTGCGCTACTGGCCGGACCCCCGGGACGTTCCGGTGGTGGCGCCATCGGAACAGGCGGCGGGCTACTTCTGGCAGCGCCAGCAGGACGTGACCTGGGCCACCATCCGGCCGCTGCTGGGCACGCAATCCTTCGGCGCGTTCACGCTGCACAAGGCGCTCGATCCGTCGTTCGGCGATTTCGTCACGCCGTCCGACGAGGACGTCGAGCGCTACCGGATCCGCACGACCAGCTGGTTCGCCAGCCGCGAGGAAGCCGCCGCCGACCTGCGCCGCCACAACGTCTACTTCGCGCCGCGCCTGCGCGAGGGCATCGGCATGTCCTTCCTGGAGGCCATGGCGATGGGCTTCCTGGTGGTCGCGCCCGACGCGCCGACGATGAACGAATACATCGTTTCGGGCTGCAACGGACTGCTGTACGACCCGGCGCACCCGGCGCCGCTCGACCTGGCGGCGCGAGCCCGCCTGGGCGCGGCGGCGCGCCGCTCGGTCGAGCAGGGCTGGCGCAAATGGTCGCGCTCGGTGCCGGCCTTGCTGCGCTTCGTCCTGGCGCCGAGCGCGCAACAGCCGATCCACGCGCCGTTCGACGTGTTCGATCCGCTCGCCGTGGAAAACCTGGCGCCGGCCCGGTTCATCGCCACGACCGCCCCGTCCGCCACGACCGCCACAGGTGCGACGACCGCCCCGCGCGCCACGACCACTCCGGGTGCCGCGAGCGCCCCGACCGCCCCGGCTGCGCCGGCTGCGGCGAGCGAAGGCGGCCGCCGCCTGCGCGCGGCGCCGCCGGGCCCGGCACCACGCGTGACCGTGGCCACGGTGACGCGCAATGCGCAGGACACGCTGCGCAAGACCCTGGACAGCATCCTGTGCCAGGACGGGGTCGACCTGGAGATCATCGTGCTGGACGGCGCCTCGACCGACGGCACGCTGGCCATCCTGCGCGAGTACGACTCGCGCCTCGACCTGTGGCGCAGCGCAGCCGACGGCGGGCCGTTCGACGCGATGAACGCCGCGGCGCGCGCGGCGCGCGGCCATTTCATCCTGTTCATGAATGCCGGCGACTGGTTCCAGAGCACCGACGCCCTGGCGCTGGCCCTCGATGGTGCGCCGGATGACGCCGACCTGATCTACGGCCACCATGTGTACCGCAACGTATCGGGCCACGACGAGCTGCACCTGGCCGCCGACTTCGCCCGTACGTGGGAGCGGCTGCAGCGCGGCGAGGTCGATTGGCGCTGGCTGTCCGGCGTGCCGGGCCACCAGGCCACCCTGACCCGCGTCGCGCTGCTGCGCGAGCAGCCCTACCGCGGCGACCTGCGGATCGCCGCCGACCACGAGTTCCTCTATCGCCTGGCGCGCCAGGGCGGCCGCTTCCACGCCTGCGGCACGGTCGTGTCGACCTATGTCGGCGGCGGCCTGTCCTGGCGCAACCTCGAACGCTGCTTCGAGGAGTGGCGCCTGATCGCCGCGCAGTACACCGCCGAGCCGGAGCGCACGCGCGCCGCCTTCGCCCGCATGCAATCGGAGCTGCAGGCCGGACAGCTGCGCCGCCGCCGCTGGCCCGGCCTGCTGCCGGTCCTGCTCGGCGGGCGCCATGCCCTGGTCGTGCTGGCCTGGCGCGCCCGCGAGCGCCTGGCGCGGATGCGCCGCGAACGGCTGCGCCGGCGCAAGATCCTGCGCGTCGATTTCGGCACGGACGCATCGGACGGCGCGCTGCAGCGCCTGGCCGGGCTGTCGGCCGTGGAAGGCCCCGGCCGCTGGAGCGACGGCGAGCGCGTGGTGCTCGAATTCAAGGACACGGTGCGCAATCCGCGGCGCCTCAGCATCCACATCCGCCACGTCTTCGGACCGAACGTCGGCAAGGATCTGGTCGTGCGCATCGGTGGGCAGGCCTACCACCACCGCCTGGAGCGCGGCGAGCAGCGCTTCAGCGCGGTGCTCGAGGGCGAACCGGCCTGCGTTCCGCCGATCGAACTGCTGATCCCCGCGCCGGCCTCCCCGGCCTCGCTTGGCGTGAGCGCCGACGCGCGGCGGCTCGGGGTCCTGTTCAGGGCGATCGAGCTGCAGCTGAGCTGACCAGCTCGCCGTAGGTCTGGGCGTAGCCGAGCGCCATGCGATCGGCGCTGAACAGCGCGTCGAAGCGCCGCCGCGCCGCCTCACCCATGCGCTCGCGCAGCGCCGCATCGCCGGACAGGCGCAGCATCGCCGCGCGCAGGGCGACCGGGTCGCCGGGCGGCACCACGATCCCGGTTTCGCCGTCGACATTGATGTAGCTCGTGCCGGTGCCGATCTCGCTCGAGATCAGCGGCTTGCCGAACATCGCGCCCTCGAGCAGGGTGACGCCGAAGGCTTCCGAGCGCAGGTGCGAGGGGAAGACCACCGCCGTGCACAGTTCGAGCAGCGCCGCCTTGTCTTCCTCGGGCACCGTGCCCAGGAAGGTCACGTGGCGCAGCCCGGCGCGCTGCGCATGCCGGCGCAATTCCTCCTCGATCGGACCCGAGCCGACGATCACCGTCGGCAAAGGCGTGCCGGCCAGCGCGTCGAGCAGGATATGCAAGCCCTTGTAGTAGCGGATCACGCCGATGAACAGGAAGAAGCCCTCGCCGACGCTGCGCCGCCAGCGCGCCAGCGTCTCCGGGGCGCTGGCCGGATAGCTCGAAGGCTCGAGGCCGATCGGGATCACCGTGGTCTTGGCGCGGTAGCGCTGCAGCACCTCGCTGGTCTGCAGGTAGTTGGGCGAGGTGGCGACGATGCGGTCGACCCGCGCCAGGAAGCGGTCCATGAGCGGCCGGTACATCGCCAGCAGCTTGCGCTGGCGCACGATGTCCGAGTGATACGTGACGATGCTGGGCCGGCGCACCCGCCAGGCCAGGTGCAGCAGATCGGCAAAGGGCCAGGGAAAGTGGTAGTGGACCACGTCGGCCCAGGCCAGGTGCCGGCCGAAGTCGCGCAGCAGCGCCAGCGACATCGCATTGGACGCCAGCGACAGGGTCTGGGCGTAGCGATAGTGCACGGTGGAGCGATAATGGGCCACCGCCGGCTGCTCGGCGGCGGTCGAGACGCTCACCACGCGCGGCTCGATGCCCAGGCGCCGGGTCGAATCGGCCATCTGGGCAATGGCATTTTCCAGGCCGCCCACGCTATCGGGCAGGAAGGTCTTGTAGACGTGCACCACGCGGATGGCACGGGCGCGTGGCGCGGCATGCGCGGCGGCGGTGGCGCGGCGCAGGTCATTGTGTGTACTGTCGTCCCCCGCAACCGCCAGGCCCGCGGGGCGCAGGCCCTCGATGCCGTCACCGGCGCCGATCTCGAGCACGACCAGGCCGGTGCGCGCCGGATTGTGCAGGCTGCGCACCATGCCGGCCGGAATATGCCGCGATTCGTCGGTAGCGCATTCGAAGGCCCGTCCGCCGATGGTCATGATGGCGCGGCCCTCGACCACCAGCCACTGCAGTCCGTGGCGGCCTTGCATCGTCGGCGGCACCGAGGCCCCCGGCGCGACTTCGAGGCGGCGCACGCTGGTCCGGTCGTCACGCAGCAGCAGGGTGCTCGATCCCCACGGGTAGCGGGTGGCGCCCGACAGGGGTGCGCCGGGCAGGGCCAGTCCCGCCAGGGGAGCTTCGGCCCGCGCACCGCGCCGCGGCGCGGGCGCCAGCGCATCGGGCGCCGCCGTCACACGGGATTCGGGCGTCAATTCGTTCAAATGAGCTCCACCGCCATCGCCTTCGGTCGTGCGAACGGTCCCGCGCTTGCAGCGTGCTTGGGCCTGCGGCGCTTGGCCGCGCATCCGGGCGCGCCGCCGCGCAGGCCCAGGCGCCGGAAGGTGCGACGATTCTACTGCCCGCAACCGGCCCGTCTGTGCGGTAGCGTCAAGAAACGGTCAACTTCGCCGGCGGCAACGGTCTTGCCGAAAACGGTCATCATCCCGCCGAAAACGGCCGTCGCGAAGATAGCCATCGTCCTGCAGCCGGCCGCCCTGGCGTGGGCGGTCATCGCCCCGCCGCAGGCCGCCGTCGCGAAACCGGCAAACATCAGGGAGGCGGCCGGCTTCGCGAACACGGCCATCGAACTTCCTGTAGCCGCTGTCGCGAACCGGGCCATTTCCTTTGTGGGCCGGCGGTTACAATTGCTTTCGAAATCGTCGCGGCCCGCCGCGCTGGGCCGGCCGTACCGGACGGTGCGCCAGGGACCTTCCGGGCCTGGCGGTACCTTTCCTGCGCGCGCCGCCGACTCGGAGCATGGCCTTGGAGCCGAGAACCAGGTCGGTAGACTCCCGTCCGCCGGGGCGCACCGCGGGCCGGCAGGATTTCCCGGGGCGCCGCCGATTGTCACGCAAGCCCACGCAAGCCCACGCAAGCCCGCGCAAGCCCACGTAAGCGATTGGAACGATCCCGTGAACAACGTCGTCCCTGTGATCCTGTCCGGCGGCGCCGGCACCCGGTTGTGGCCGGTCTCGCGCGAGGCCCTGCCCAAGCCCTTCATGAAGCTGGGCGACGGCCGCAGCCTGCTGCGCCGGACGATAGACCGCGCCGCCGCGCTGCACGCGACGCGCGCCTGGATCGTCACCAACCGCGACTACTATTTTCTTTCGCGCGACGAACTGGCGCAGACCGGCCTCGCCAAGGCCGACGCGGTGCGCTACCTGCTCGAGCCGGCGGCGCGCAACACGGCGCCGGCGATCGCCCTCGCCACCCTTGCGGTGGCCCAGGACCACGGCGAGGACGCCCTGTTGCTGGTGCTGCCGGCCGACCACCTGATCGACGACGAACCCGGCTTCGCCAGCTGCGTGGCGCGGGCCCGCGCCCTGGCCGAAGAAGGCTGGCTGGTCACCTTCGGCATCCAGGCCAGTGCGCCGGAGACCGCCTACGGCTACATCGAATCGGGCGCCGCCCTGAGCCACGGCGGCAACGAGGTGCGGCGCTTCGTCGAGAAACCCAGGCTCGACAAGGCCCGCGAATTCCTCGCCGCCGGCAACTACTCCTGGAATTCCGGCATGTTCTGCTTTCGCGCGCGCGACATGCTCACCGCACTGGACCTCGTCGCGCCGGGCCTCGCCCAGGGTGCGCGCGCCAGCTGGAGCGCCTCGCGGGCCCACGGCGCCGGGGCCGACGCGGTCGAGCTCGACAAGGCCACCTTCGGCGCCCTCGAAAGCATCTCGATCGACTACTCGGTGTTCGAGAAGGCGCGCAACGTCGCGGTGGTGCCGGGTCGCTTCGGCTGGAGCGACGTCGGCTCGTGGCCCGAGATCGCCGAACAGTTCCCGGCCGACGCCCAGCACAACCGCGCCGCCGGTCATGCCCTGTTCCTCGACAGCTCCGGCTGCTTCGTGCATTCGGCCGACCGCCTGGTCGCGGTGCTGGGCCTGCGCGACACGGTCGTGGTCGATACGCCCGACGCGCTGCTGGTGATGCCCAAGGAGCGCGCCCAGGACGTCAAGAAGGTCGTCGAGGCGCTGCGCGCCAGCGGCGACGACAAACACGTGTTCCATGCGACGGTGGCGCGGCCCTGGGGCACCTACACCGTGCTGCAGGAGGGGCCGCAGTTCAAGCTCAAGCGCATCGAGGTCAAGCCGCTGAGTTCGCTGTCGCTGCAGATGCACCACTACCGCAACGAGCACTGGATCGTCGTCAGCGGCACGGCGCGCGTCACCAACGGCGAACAGGTCTTCCTGCTGGCGACCAACGAATCGACCTACATCAAGGCCGGCACCCAGCACCGCCTGGAGAACCCGGGCACGCTGCCGCTGGTCCTCATCGAGGTGCAAAGCGGCCAGTACGTCGGCGAGGACGACATCGTCCGCTTCGACGACAAGTACGGCCGCGTGCCCCAGAGCCCCTGATCGCCCGCACCGCTTCCTGGACAGGATGAGAGTCGGTACCCGTGCGCCGACCCTCACCCCGTCCCTCTCCCACTTCGTGGGAGAGGGGGATTTGAAGAGAGGCCCAGAGCTCCTTCACTTCGTGGCAGAGGGGGATTTGAAGAGAGGCCCAGAGCTCCTTCACTTCGTGGCAGAGGGGGATTTGAAGATAGCCCCAGAGCTCCTTCACTTCGTGGGAGGTGGGGATTTGAAGAGAGGCGCAGAGCTCCTTCACTTCGTGGGAGAGGGGGATTTGAAGATAGCCCCAGAGCTCCCCTCTCCCGCGCCGCGGGAGAGGGGCCGGGGGTGAGGGCGCGCGCAAATTCATCCGCCAAGCGCCCCGATCGCCCGCACCGCCGCCCGCACCGCTTCATCAAACTGCGGCTCGGCCAGCAACCGCCCCAGGCGTTCGCCGGCCGCGGCCGCCGCCGCCGCACGCGCCCCCGGCTCGCGCATGCCCTCGAGCGCGCGCAGCAGGGCCGGCGCGTCGCCGAACGCGTACAGGCAGGACGGCGGCAACACATCGTCCAGGCCCGATTGCGTGCTGGCGACCACCGCGACGCCCTGGTGCGCCGCCTCGACCGCGACCAGCGGCAATCCTTCGTAGCGCGAGGCCAGCAGCAGCACGTCGGTGTCCTGCAGGCCGCGCCCGACATCGCCCCAGGGCAGCACCTCGACCGCTGCGTCCTGCAGCCCGGCCAGCCGGCGCAGCTCGGGCTCGAATTCGCCTTCGCCCTGGAAGCTCATCCTCAGCCAGGGCCGCCGGCCGGCCTGTTCGCGCAGCACGCCGGCCAGCCAGTCCAGGCCCTTCTGGTGGCGGTCGAAGCGACCGATGTAGCGCACCCGCAGGGGCGCGTCGGGAACCGCCGCGGCACGCGGCGCCGCCGGCCGCGACAGCAGCGCCAGCCGGTTCGGGATCACCTGCACCGGCACCCGCACGTGCCAGACCCGGCGCAGCAGCTCGGCTTGCTGCGGCGTGATGGTGAGCCACAGCGCGACGCGCGCCGCCAGCGGCGCGACGATGGCGTCGCGCGCGCGCGCCCAGGGCAAGCCCAGTTGCGCCGCACCGAAGGCCATCGGCACGTAGCAGGCGACGCGCCGGCGCAGCAGCAGCGCGGCAAGCAGATGCTGCGGATTGGACTGCACCAGACCTGGGGCGAGCAGGATCGGCAGCCCGCGCGGCAGCGCGCGGATGGCGCGCCAGCTGACCGCGAAGTCGATCAGCCGCCGGCGCACGCCGCGCGCCGCGTCGCCAGGATAGGGCTGCGGCGCCACCGGCAGCTGGGCCGCGGCGCAGCGCTCCAGCAGTTGCGCTTCGTGGCTGCAGACCAGGGTCGGCCGCAGGCCGTAGCGGGCGACGGCGACGCGCAGCCATTCGATCAGCATCGCCTCGTGGCCGCCGCAGCGCGCGACCGGCAGCAGGACCGCGCAGCGCACCTCGGGTGCCATCGATTCAGCCGCCGGATGCGGCGCCGGACGCGGCACCCGGGCCGGATTGAATGCCGGCCGCGCCATCGGCCTTGCGGCAGACCAGGAAGAAGCCGGCGCTGAACAGGTCCGGCCGGCGCAGCGCCAGCCAAGCCAGCGCCGGGCCCAGGCCGAGGCGGGCCAGCTGGCGTGACCGCGGCAGCGTGCAGTTGCGCCCCGAATAGTCGGTCTCGACCGCGAAGCCGCAGGACCGCAGCAACGCCTCGATCGAGGCGCGCTGGAAAAAGCGCAGGTGCGGATATTCCCAGTGCGGGCTGTCCGGAAAGTAGCGCTGGCTGTCGATCCCCGAGCCCAGCGCGATGCGCAGGCGGCCACGCCAGTCGAAGTGGTTGGGCACGTTGATCACCAGGCGGCCGTCGGCGCGCAGGATGCGGCGCGCCTGATCGAGGCAGGTCGCCGGGCGCTGCAGGTGCTCGAGCACGTCGATGCACAGCACCCAGTCGGCCGACGCATCGGGCAGGTCGAGCGGACCGTCCAGGTCGGCTTGCGCGGTGGCGATGCCGCGGCGCTGCGCCTCGGCCACCGCTTCGGCCATGCCCTCGACCCCGCGCACGCGGTTGCCGGGCACGAAGACCTGCAGGTTGGTGCCGATGCCGCTGCCCAGTTCGACCACGTCGCGGTCCTCGATGGCGTAGCTCTGCCGCATCTCGCGCAGCACGCCGGTGACCGGAACGCGCGCCGCCGACTCGGCGATCAGCCATTCGGTGCGATAGTCGATCCGCGCCGCGCCGGGCTTCATGGCCGTTGCGCCACCAAAACGTAGTTGAGGGTCGATTTGTCGTTGCGCGACAGCCGCTGCAGCAGCGGCGTGGCGAGGTTGATCAGCGGCACCAGGAAATACAGGGCGCGCGGCAGCACCTCGATGACCGCAACCGCCGCCTGGGTCACGGCGCCGGCATCGGGCCGCAGGCGCAGCACGTCGAATCCGGCGGCCGACAGCAAGTGGCGCAGGCCGTGCGGCGTGTAGCGGTAGTAGTCGTGCGGCTCTTCGTGCAGCGGCCAGTAGAACGGGCCGCTGAGCAGCAGCAGGCCGCCCGGCTTGAGCACCCGGAAGGCTTCCTGGAGCAGGCGCTGCGGATGGGCCACGTGCTCGATCACCTGGGTCGAGAAGGCGATGTCGGCGCAGGCGTCGCGAAACGGCAACTGCTCGGCGCTGCCGACCACGTCGGGCAGCGCGCCCTGCACGCTGTAGTCCATGCCGATGTAGTGCGCCGTCGCGAACAGGTCGGCATACGGCCGGCCGCCGCAGCCCAGGTCGAGCACCAGCGGCTGCGCGCCGCCGCCGCGCGCCGCTAGCACCGCCGCCGCCTCGGCCTCGAGCAGCGGCCACAGCGCCCGGTAGGTCAGGTAGGAGCGCGCCAGGATATGCGTGCGGCGCCGGCGCAGGCGCATGGGCGGCGGTGTCATGCCGAGCGCAGGTGCTGCTGCCAGAACGCGTGCAACCAGCCGCGAAAGCGCGCCTCGCTGGCCAGGCACAGCAGCGATCCGCCGGCGACCCAGGCCGCCGCCGCGGCCAGATTGGCGTGGATCTGCGCCGGCACGTCGGAGGCCAGGTACAGGCCGAGCAGCGCCAGCGCCAGCCACAGCGAGGGGCGCAGCAGCAGCGGCGCCAGCAGCGCGCCCATCGCCGCCGGCCCGGGCAGCCGACCGACCAGCATCAGCACGCCGAACCAGGCCATGAACGAGTAGCTCCAGGCCAGGCCGCGCGGCCCGACCCAGGCGAGAAGCACCACCGCCGCGATCACTTCGGCCGCGGTCCACGCCGCATTGGCCAGCGCGTAGCTGCGCGCGCCGCGTTCGGCAAGCAGCAGGGCGCCCAGCGGCGTGGTCGCCAGCCCCGGCAGCATGCGCGCGACCAGCAAGGGCACCAGGGCCAGCGCGGCGCTCCACTTGCCGCCGAACAAGGTCTCGTTGACCACCGCGGCCGCCGGCGTCAGGAAGACCAGCGGCGGCGCGGTGAGCAGGGTGAGCCAGGCGACCTGCGTCAGCGCCGCCTGCCAGCGCACGGCGCTGCCCTCGGTGAGGCGCAGCGCCGGCAGCGCCACCCGCGCCGCGGTCAGCGCGAAGACCTGCGAGGCCGCGGCGCACAGTTGCAACGCCCAGGCGTACAGCCCGACCCATTCCCGGCCGAACCAGGGTCCGACCAGGACCAGATGCAGGCTGTCGCGCAGCAGGCAGACCGACACCGCCAGCTGCAGCCCCAGGCCCTCGAGAAAGAGCGCCCGCATGCCGCCCCAGTCGGCCGCGGTGGCGCGCCGCAGCCACGGCCGCTGGCGCGCCGCGGCCAGCACGACGGCACTGCGCAGCGCGCGCGCCAGCCAGGCGCACACCACGAAGCTCCAGAAGCCCGGCGCGACCGTCGTCCAGAGCAGGGCCGGCAGGCCGTACTCGAGCACGATGGCCACCGACTCGGACCAGGCCACCGGCGCATAGCGCTGCGTGCGCTCGAGCTCGGCAAGCGGCACGATGACCAGCGGGTAGGTGGTGAAGTAGGCCGCGCCGTACAGCCCGAGGAAGGCGGCGGTGGCGCCGTCGACCTGGCCCAGCGCGTGCAGCGCAAGCAGCCCGCCGCAGACCAGGGCCAGGATCGCCAGCGCCGCGGCGCTCGAGCCCAGGAACAGCGCGCGCTGGACCCGCGCATCGACCTCGACCGGGTGCTTGATGAGCGCGGTCTTCAGTCCGCCATCGAGCAGGATCGTGCCGAACTTGGCCAGCGTCAGCGCGCCGGCGTAGAGCCCGAACTGGGCCGGCGTGAGCACGCGCGAGTAGATGAAGTAGGCCGCGATCGTCGTGGCCAGCCCGACCGCGCTCGCCAGGCTCATGGCGAACACGCCGCGGCCGAGCACGCTAGACATGGGGACGGTCGGCGGACCCGCCGCGCGCAGGGCGGCGCGGCGAGCCCTGGTGCGATCGGTGGGGCGCTGCCATACCGGTCCGGATCAAGGCATGCGAAGGGCCGTAATTTATCATGCGACCCGCCGCCGACCCGCGGCAGGCGCGCGCTGCGCGAACGGCCGGCCGGCGCGGCCGGTGCGGCGCGACCCGCGCCGCTGCGACCGCCGATGCGACCGCCGATGCGACCGCCGATGCGACCGCCGATGCGACCGCCGATGCGACCGCCACTGCGACATCCCGCGGCCGTGCATTGCGGTTAGACTGCGCGCGAGTGCCGCGGCGCCGGCGCGCGGCGGCCCGGGTGCCCCCTG
>Ga0209698_10001244_pt1 | contig 29508 bp, 29 predicted proteins | sample LitLauG_LLR_2012_FD_187203 | JGI IMG/M metagenome (GOLD analysis project Ga0209698, IMG submission 187203) | Freshwater sediment microbial communities from Pennsylvania, USA - Little Laurel Run_MetaG_LLR_2012 (SPAdes) (version 2) | ecosystem: Environmental > Aquatic > Freshwater > Creek >... | reverse complement strand
GCCGACCTCTTCGACTACATCGAGCTGTTCTACAACCCGAAGCGTCGGCACTCGACTCTCGGACAGGTCAGCCCGGTCGAGTTCGAAAGGCGTGGAGCGCTATAGAAAAGTGTCCGTCAAACTATGGGAAGCCCAAAGAGACTCGCGCGCTTCGAGGAACGGGGCTAGCGGCGCGTTTTGCATCTGAAGCGACGCGCGCATCTGCTTCGCCGCGGCCAGCGTGTCGTCGACTTCGATGCTCAGATTACGGCCAATTTTATCTTGGCACCAAAGGCCGTTGCTCAACCAACAGCGCTCGCACCAACGCCGTAAAAATCGTGATCGCCTATTCGCTTTTCAGGCCTGCGTTCATGCATCAAGGCCGCGCGTCGCTTCTTCAAGTACCGAGTCGGGAACACCTTGCTTACGAAGCGCTGCAATCAGGCGCTCCATCGAAGCTTGGGCAAACTGCCCCTCATCCCGGCGCAGCCCTTCGCTGATGTAGGACTTGAGCAAAATTTGATATCCCGAATAGCCCTTGTGCGGTGCAATCTGCTTGAGCGATTCGACAACGTCCACGGGAATACGCAAGGTGATCGACGTCATCGGCCGATCCTTAGCCAGGCGCCTTTGTAGCCGTTCAGAGCGCATAACGCTTCTCCTCGTCGGGCTCCGCGCGTCGCGCGGAGACGATGCGAATATGTGAGCCGTCGATCTCGATATGAACGACATATAGCAGTCGTCCCGTCGAATCGAATCCTATCGCCGCTTGACGCGCTTCCTCGCTACGCGAAGCATCGACCAGGACGAACAATGGATCGAAGAAGACTGCTACGGCTTCTTCGAAACGGACGCCGTGCTTCTTCCAGTTCGCATCCGCCTTGGCTTGATTCCAAACGAAGGATTCACCGGCCAATTCGAAAAGGGTATCCATTTCCTGTGATGCTACCAGGCGTATTTACGTTGTCAATACGAATTATTGGAATTCGGTCTGCCGATCACGGCTGAGGTTGTTGCACAGCGTCGCCGGACGTACCCGGAGCCGGGCTACCAGCCCCAGTCTTGCCGCTCCCCGGCCCGAGACACACGATGCCGGTGTGCACTAAGCCGAGCACGTAGCTGACGCTTCATGCGCCCACCCGCCGAACGGAATCCTGCTTCAGCGCCCGATGCCGCGCACCCGAAGGCATCCCGGCCGCATCTCGCATAACTTTTTTTCTAGGGCCGGCGCTGGTGACGATAAAGCATCTCCAGCGTGATCTTGCGCACCTCGAGCTTGCTCTGCTCAATGTGCGCCCGCAGCAGGCGCTGCGCCTCTTCGCCGCGCCCGCGTGCGATGGCGCGGAGGATGCGAGCATGTTCCTCGTACGTGACCTTCACGCGCGCGCTCTTCGTGAAATCGAGCCGACGGATGATGCGGATGCGCTCGGTGATCTCGCCATGTACGCGGGCCATCTCGCGGTTGCCGCCGGCGCGCACCAGGCTGGCGTGGAAATCCTCGTCGAGCCGGCCGATCGCCGTGCCGTCCTCCAGGCGCAGTGCGGTTGGAACGAGCCAGGTCGACGTCAAGTGCGCCAGTGCCGGACGATCAATATTCAGCGCCAGCCGGCGAACCGCATCGCACTCGATGAGAACACGCAGGTCGTATAGCTCGTCGAATACCTCGAAATCGAGCGGCGCCACCTGCCAGCCCAGGCGCGGATACACGTTGAGGAATCCATCGCGCGCCAAGCGCTGCAGGGCCTGACGCAGCGGCGTACGGCTAACGCGCACGCGCTGAGTCAGTTCCGATTCCGAGAAGCGCTCGCCGGGCATGAGGCTGAAATCGAAAATCATGCGCTTGACGTGTGCGTAGGCCTTGTCGGCCAGTGTCGACGCGGAGGCAGGCCGGCGCAGGGCACCGCCCTGGTCACGGACGCCGAGGCCGTGCTGGGATGCGGCGCACAGGGAAGGATCGGGAAGCACGGCGCCGCCGTTCGCCAAATCAGAAGGGAATCATGCTGACATGCGCGGCGACGATTTTCCATCCGTCGTCGAAGCGCACCCAGGTTTGCGTCTGGAAGCCGTGCAGGCTGGTGTCGCTGCGTTCGAATTCCACCTGCGCGACGGCCACGTCTTGACCAAACGCCGCGATGCGCAGGTCGTGCAGCTGACGCGTGTAGGCCACCGGTGGTACCGTGGCGCGATAGGCCACCAGCTCGCTATGACCGAGCTGACGATCGCCTATACCATAGCGCGTGACGCGCGCATCGCGCCAGAAGTAGTCGTTGAGCGCCGCGGCGTCGTTACGCAGGAGCGCCGCTTCGTACTCGTGGAAGATGCGTGTGATTTCGGCCACGACGTCCGGGCGGTCGACGTCTCCCCCGGTCATGACTGCAAGGCCGCCAGCAAAGTTCCCGAGACAGCGGTCCAGCCGACGATCGCGCCCTGGGCCGTCAGCATCGCCAGCGTGGCTGCCTTGAACTCGGGGAAGTAGCTCGCCGTGGCGTCCTCCACCAGCAGGCACTCGTAGCCGCGGTCGTTGGCTTCGCGCATCGAGGTCTGCACGCAGACTTCCGTGGTCACGCCCATGAAGACGAGCTGGCCCACGCCCTGCGCCTGCAAACGCTCGTGCAGTCCGGTCGCGTAGAACGCGCCCTTGCCCGGCTTGTCGATGACCCATTCCCCCGCCTGCGGGGCCAGCGCTGGCACGATCTGGTTGCCCGGCTCGCCGGCCACCAGGACCCGGCCCATCGGTCCAGGGTCGCCGATGCGCAGGCTCGGGTTGCCGCGCAGGCGCTTGGCAGGCGGACAATCCGCGAGGTCGGGGCGATGCGCTTCGCGCGTGTGCACCACCAATCCCGTCCTGCGGCGCCATGCATGCAGCAGGGCCTGCGCCGCTGGCACGATCGCCTGCAGGCGCGTCACATCGTTGCCCAGCGATGCACCGAAGCCGCCCGGCTCGATGAAGTCGCGCTGCATGTCGATGATGACCAGGGCGCTGCGGGCCAGATCGAGCTCGAAGTCGTAGGGTTGGGCGTTGAGGCGCATCAGGCCGCCTGCGCCAGCGCGGCATGCGTGTCGTGCGCCTGCCCGCCCATGAAGGCGCCCAGCTCGTGCCGTTCGGCTCGTGCCGCCGGCACGTCATGGACGATGCGCCCCTCGCTCATCACGACGATGCGGTCCGACAGCAGCAGCAACTCGTCCAGATCCTCGCTGACGAGCAGGATGGCTGTACCGCGGTTGCGCGCTGCGAGCAGGCGCTGGTGGATTTCGGCGACGGCGGCGAAATCCAGCCCGAACACCGGATTGCTCACCAGCAGCAAGCTGGCCTCGCCCGACATCTCGCGCGCCAGCACCGCGCGCTGCACATTGCCGCCTGAGAGGGAACGGATGGGTGCGGTCTCGCCTTGCGTGCGCACTCCGTACTCGTCGATCCAGCGGCGCGCCCGTTCGCGCAGGCGGCCCCAGGCGATCCACCCGCCGCGAGCGAACGGCGCTTCCTCGAACTGGCGCAAGCCCATGTTGTGGGCGACGCTCAGATCCGCCACGCAGGCGTTGGCCAGCGGTTCCTCGGGCAGGCTGCGCACCTTCAGCCGGCGGTTCTGCGCGCGCGTCGCGGCGAAGTTCTCGCCGCCGACGCGCACGCGTCCGCCGGCGCGCGGTCGCTGGCCCACCAGGGACTGCATCAACTCGCGCTGACCGTTGCCCGATACGCCGGCGACACCGACGATCTCCCCGGCGTGCACATCCAGGGTGAGGCCGCGCACCGCCGGCTCGCCGCGGTCGCCGATGACCTGCAGGTCGTCGATGCGCAGGCAGGGCGCGCCCGGGGCGCTGCTGCCGCGCAGCGGTGCCGAATCCAGCACGCCGCTCTCGCCGACCATGGCCTGCGCTAGCAGCGCCGGGTTGGTGTCGCGCACCGCATAGCTGCCGACGAGTTGGCCGCGGCGCAGCACGCTGACGTCATCCGCATGTTCCGTCACCTCGCGGAACTTGTGCGTGATGAGCACGATGGAGCAGCCGCCGCCGTGCGCGCGCTCGCGTAGCGCGCCCAGCACCTCGGTGGCCTCCTGCGGCGTCAGCACCGAGGTCGGCTCGTCCAGGATAAGAAGCCGTGGCCGCAGCAGCAGCTGCTTGAGGATCTCCAGCTTCTGCTTCTGGCCTGCGGAGAGGTCCTGCGGCGACGCGTCCAGATCGAGCCGGAACGGCGTTGTGCGCATGAAGGCCTCGAGTTCGGCGCGCACCGCCTTCCAAGGGATGATGGGCGGCAAGTTGCCACGTGCCAGCAGCAGGTTCTCGGCCACGCTCATGCCGGGAACCACCGTGAAGTGCTGGTACACCATGCCGATGCCTAGGTCGCGCGCCACGGTCGGCGAGGGAATGTCGCGCTCGCGGCCATCAATGAGAATCGAACCGCTGGTCGCCTGATGGTAGCCGACCAGGCACTTGACCAGCGTGCTCTTGCCCGCACCGTTCTCGCCAAGCAGCGCGTGCACGGTACCGGGCCGCACCTTGAGCGAGACGCCGTCGAGTGCGGCGAAGCTGCCGAAGCGCTTGACCAGGCGGTAGGTCTCGACCGCCAGCGCGCGCGGGACCGCGCAGGCGCTCGCGGCTTCGTTCATAGCCGGCGCAGCGCGTCGAGCAGCGCCGGCGAGCTGGCCACCGCACCGAAGACACCGCCTTGCATGCGGATCATGTGCAACGCCGCATCGTGATTGCCGCGGTCTGTTGCGCCGGTACAGTCGTCGAGCAAGACGCATTCGAAGCCGCGGTCATTGGCCTCGCGCATGGTCGTGTGCACGCAGACGTCGGTGGTAATCCCGGTGAGGATGAGGTTGCGGATGCCGCGCGTATGCAGGAGCAATTCGAAATCGGTGGCGCAGAAGCTGCCCTTGCCCGGCTTGTCGATCACCGGCTCGCCGGGCAGCGGCGCGAGCTCAGGGATGATCTGCCAGCCCGGCTCGCCGCGCACCAGGATGCGGCCGCAGGGCCCGGGGTCGCCGATACCGGCGCCGATGCGCTGTGAGCGCCAGCGCTTGTTGGCCGGCAGATCGGAAAGGTCCGTGCGGTGCCCTTCGCGCGTGTGCATCACTGGCATGCCGACCTGCCGCGCGGTCGCCAGGAGCGCGCGTAGCGGCTCAATCGGGGCGCGCGTAAGGTCAAGGTCATAGCCCATCTTGTCCACGTAGCCGCCGATGCCGCAGAAGTCGACCTGCATGTCGATGATGACGAGCGCCGTGTTGGCGACGCGCAGGTCGCCGTCATAGGGCCAGGGATAGGGTGTCGACGCGATGGTCGCCATGGCAAGCTCCCTTGTTCAGTGGGAAACGCCCAACTCCATGGGCGCGCCTTTTAACGCCCGCGTGGGTGAGCAGGTGAGGATCAAGAGCAGCAGCGTCAGGGCGTAGGGCAGGGCGCTGAAGAGGTAATAGCCGCCACCGATGCCGACGGACTGCAGGGCCGGGGCGATCGCACCGGCGCCGCCAAAGAGCAGGGCGGCAAGCAGGCAGCGCAGCGGGTTCCATCGCGCGAAGATCACCAGTGCTACGGCGATCAAGCCCTGTCCGCTGGATAGTCCCTCGTTCCAGCTGCCGGGGTAATACAGCGATAGCGTGGCCCCGCCCAGCCCGGCGATGAATCCGCCGGCCGTGGTGGCGGCGATGCGCACGCCGTTGACCGACGTGCCCAGGGCACGCGCCGCATCGGCCGAGTCGCCGACCATGCGCAGCACCAGGCCCCAGCGCGTGTTCGAGTAGGCCCAGGCCATGATGGCCGCGAGGATCACGCCGATCGGGAACAGGGCATTGATGCGCAGGGCAGCCTGCACCTGCTGGGAATCGCTCCATGGCGCCAGCTCGATCGACGGCAATTGCGGCGCCTGCGGCTGGATCAGCGGCTTGCCAAGGTAGAACGCCAGGCCGATACCCAGCAGCATGACGGCGATGCCCATGGCGATGTCGTTGACGCGTGGCAGCGAGCAGACCACGCCGTGCAGCATGGCCAGCAGCGCGCCGCTCGCTCCGGCGGTCAGCACGCCAACCCAGGGCGAGCCGCTGGCGAGCGATCCGGCAAAGCCGGCCATGGCGGAGAAGACGAGCACGCCCTCCAGTCCGAGGTTGATTCGGCCCGCTTTTTCGGTGAGGCATTCGCCCAGGCTCACAAAGAGAAAGGGCGTGCCGACGCGCACTGCGCCGCCAAGCACGGCAAAGAACACCTGAAGGAGAGCTTCGCGGCTCACTGGATCGCCTGCGCTACGGTCATGGCGCGGGCACCTGCACGTGTCGCGCGGTCTTGGCGCGCCAGTGCAAGGCCGGCCAGGGCAGGCGGCCGCGCAGCGACTCGCTCGCCAGGATGAGGACGAAGGCGAAGCCCAGCAGAACCTGCACGGAGGCGTCGGGCATGCCCAGGCGGCGCTGCAGCAGGCTGCCGGCGGCCCCGAAACCGCCGAAGAGGATGGCAACGGGAATGATGGCCAGGGGCTGGTGCCGCGCGACGAAGCTCACCAGGATGCCGGCATAGCCCAGGCCGGCGATCAGCGAGGCATTCGCTGCCGTGTGCACGGCCGCCACCTCGATGCCGCCGGCCAGACCGGCCGCCGCGCCGCCCAGCGCGCAGGCGGTGATGACGAGCCGGTTGGTCGGCAGTCCGACGAGGCGCCCGGCACGCACGTTGCCGCCGACGACGCGTGTCGCGAAGCCATGCGTGGTGTACCCCAGCCAAAGGGCCGCCGCCAGGCACAGGGCGACGCCCCAGGCCAGTCCCCAGTGCACGTCGAAACCGGCGATGCCGCCGATGAGCCAGGAGTCGTCCAGCGGCCGCGTCGAGGGCTTGTTCAGGCTCGCCGGGTCGCGCATCGGACCCTCGACGAAGTGCTTGAAGAGCGCGATCGCGATGTAGCTCAGCAGCAGGCTGCTGATGGTCTCGTTGACGCCCCGGTACTGGCGCAGGGCGCCGGCCAGGCAGATCCAGGCAGCTCCGGAGAGTGCCGCCGCGAGGAGCAGGATCAGCGTGCCGGGCCAGCCCTGCGGCGGCGCGAACAGGTAGGGCACGCCGGCGCACGCCAGACCGCCTAGCACCAGCGCACCTTCGCCGCCGATCACGGTCAGTCCGGCACGCGCCGGCAGGGCGACCGTCAGGGCGGTCAGCATCAGCGGCGCGGCGCGCTGCAGCGTGTTCTGCCAGGAGAAGGCGTCGCCGAAGGCGCCGACGAAAAGTAGCCGGCAGGTTTCCAGCGGGTCATAGCCGCCCAGGGCGACGAACAGCGCGAACAGCAGCAGCGCGCCGGCGAGCGAGAGCACCGGCAGGAGCAGCCCCTCGATCGCCTGACGGCGCATCCCGGCGGCCATGATCGGATTCGGTGCGCTGCCCGTTCCCGGGGCGTCAGACCTGCCCGATGACGCCTTCGACCAGGTAGTTCATCGATTCGAGTTCCAGGTCGGTCTGGGTCATCGTCTCGCCCTTGGGGATGACAACTTTGCCCTTGTTGTCCTTGATCTCCCCGGTGAAGATGTCGAACTTGCCGGCGAGCATCCTGGCCTTCACCGCGTCGGCCTGCTTGCGCGCCGCTTCGGTCACGGTCGGGCCGTAGGTGGACGTCTTGACGAAGGACTCCTTGAGGCCGCCGCGCACGAAATTCGGATGCGGCTTGCCGGTGCGCGCGGCATCGATGATCGTGTTGTAGGGCGTGATCCAGTTCCACTCGGCGCCGGTCAGGTAGGCCTGCGGCGCCAGCGTAGCCTGGCTCGCATGGTAGCCGCACACCATCTTGCCGCGCTTGGCGGCGGTCTCGACGACGACCTTGGGCCCGTCGACGTGCATCGTGAACACGTCCACGCCCTGGTCAGCCAGGCTGCTGGTCGCCTCCGCTTCCTTCACGGGCATGGACCAGTCGCCGGTGAAGATGACCGACGTGGTGATTTTCGGATCGACCGAGCGAGCGCCCAGAGTGAACGCGTTGATGTTGCGCAGCACCTGGGGAATGGGCTTCGCGGCGACGAAGCCGATCTTCTTGCTCTTGCTCATGTGGCCGGCGACCACGCCATTGAGGTATTGCGCCTCGTCGATGTATCCGAAGAAGCTGCCCGTATTCGCCGGATGCTTGTCCTTGTTCCAGAGCCCGCCGCAATGGGCGAAGCGCACCTTGGGATTCTTCGCCGCGACGGCCAGCATGTGCGGATCGAAGTAGCCGTAGGAGGTCGGGAAGAGCAGTGTCGCCCCGTCCTGGGAGATCATTCCCTGCATGGTCTTCTGCACGGCCTGGGTCTCGGCGACATTCTCCTCCTCGACCACCTTGATGCCGGGCATCTTCTTGACCTGTGCCACCGCCTCGGCGTGCGACTGGTTGTAGCCGTAGTCGCCGCGCGATCCCACATAGATGAAGCCGACCGTCAAGGCTTGCTGAGCGAAGGCGGGACCCCACCAGCTCGCCGCCAAAGCGCTGCCGCCAAGGGCGCCGGCGGCCTGCAGCCATTGCCGGCGCGACATCGTGTCCAATCCAACGCGCGGTCCCTCGGAGTAGGCGCCGCCGCTCCCGCCTTGCCGGTCCTTGCTTTGATTCATGGTCTCTCCGTCGATGGCACGTCAATGTAGACGCCGCGCGACGGCGCCGTGCGCGCCGGTCGGGTCTTCCGTCTGGAATTTCTGCTTGTATACAAGCAAACCACGTGCCACCGCCGGCGGCGTCGCATGTCGGGCGATTGCCGACGCGACGCGTCCAGGAAAAACAAGGTCCTAGCGCATACGCGCGGCGAATGCCGCGCGGCGTGTGGCGCGTTCCGCGCTCCATGCCAGTGCAGCGGGACGCGACCGCGCGCCGCGCTGGGGCGATCCTGTGCGCGCGCGGCGCATGCGCCGTCCGACCTACGAATTGCGGCGCCAGAAATCCAAATGGGCAAGGCGCGCCTCGTCCTCGCGCAGCGGGCCGCGCACGTCGACGGTTCGCTGGCCGCGCGCAAAGACCTTGCGACATGGCAGGGACAATGTCGGGTTTTCCGGATCGGCCCCGGTGAGTTCCCGCAGGTTCTCTTCCGATAGTGCATAGACGACCCGTGCGACGCCAGCCCAGTAGGCCGCGCCGGCGCACATGGCGCACGGCTCAGCGCTGGTGTAGAGCGTCGCCGCGGCGAGCCGTTGCGTGCCGTGTGCAGCAGCGGCCAGACGCAGCGCGTTGACCTCCGCATGGGCTGTCCGGTCACGCGCCGAATCATTCATCGCCTCGGCCAGCAATGTTCCGGCTTCATCGATGAGCAGTGCGCCAAAAGGATGATGGCCAGCCGCGCGGGATTGCTGCGCCAGCGCCAGCACGCGGGTCAGGAAGGCTTGGTCCGGATCGGCGGCCATGCGCTGACGTCCCGCTAGGCCAGTCCCGCGCTGGCCAGCATCTGCCGGCTCAGGCGATTGTGCTGTTCGATCAAGGGCGCCAGTTCGGTGCCAGCGAGCACGCCGTCCTCGACGACGATGCGCCCGTCGATCACCGACAACCAGGCTGATGCAGGCGTGCAGGTGAAAACGGCGGCCAGCGGATCACCCTGCGCGCCGGCGTGCGCCAGGTCGTCGACGCGGAAGGCAACGAAATCGGCGGCCTGGCCCGGCTCCAGGCTCCCGATGTCACAGCGCCCGAGCGTGCGCGCGCCGCCGCGCGTCGCCAGAAGCAGCGCCTCGCGCGCCGAGAAGCGCGCCGCGTCCGATTCGAATCCGGGCCAGCCGACGCGCTGCAGCAGCATGGCCTGGCGCGCTTCGCCCAGCATGTGGCCGCCATCGTTGCTCGCCGAGCCGTCGACGCCAAGGCCGACGCGCACCCCGGCATCGAGCATGCGGCGCACCGGGGCAATGCCCGAGGCCAGGATCATGTTGCTGCTCGGGCAATGGCATACGCCCGAGCCGGACTTGGCGAGCAGGCCGATGTCCTGCTCGCTCGGGTGCACCATGTGGGCGAACCAGACGTCCGGACCGGTCCAGTCGACCGAGGCGGCGTAGTCGAGGGGTCGCAGGCCGGATTGGGCGAGGCAGTAGCGCTCTTCATCGAGCGTTTCAGCGAGGTGCGTATGCAAGCCCACGCCGGCATGGCTGCGCGCCAGGCGTGCCGACTCGCGCATCAGCTCGCCGCTCACGCTGAATGGCGAACAGGGCGCCAGGCCGATGCGCAGCATCGAGTAGGGCGCCGGGTCGTGCCAGGCCTCGATGACGCGCTGCGAGTCGGCCAGGATCGCCTGCTCCGCTTCGACCAGGGCATCCGGTGGCAGCCCACCGGACGAGACGCCGCGACTCATGCTGCCGCGCGTCGGATGAAAGCGCACCCCCATCGAGCGGGCCGCCTCGATCTCGTCGTCAAGCCGGCAACCGTTGGGAAACAGGTAAAGGTGATCGGCGACCGTCGTTGCCCCGGAGAGCAGCAACTCGGCCAGTGCCAGACGCGCGCTCACCCGCAAGGCCTCCGGGGTGAGGCCGGCCCAGACTCCGTAAAGCATCTTCAGCCAGTCGAACAGCACCATCCCGCGCGCCGTGCCAATGCTGCGGGTCAAGGTCTGGTAGAGATGGTGGTGGCAATTGACCAGGCCCGGCGTCACCACGCAACCGCGCGCGTTGATCGTCCGCGCCGGGCGCTGCAGCGGGTTGTGCTCGAGCCACCGGTCGAGCTCGCTCGTCGAACCCACCAGCAGGATGCGCCCACCCTGCGTGAGCAAGGCGCCATCGCGGATCTCGCGCTGCTGCGCGTCGACCGTGGCCAGCACGTCGGCGTGGCGCAGGTACATGCCGTCCGCACCTTGCGGTGCGGTACGCACGATCACTGCGGTCTCCGCGGCGGGGCCACGCGACACGCTGCGCCCGACCGCGATTGCGGCCGGCGCAGCGCCATGCCATCACTTGGGAATGTTGCCATCCACACCTTTGACGTAGAAATCCATGGACAGCAGTTCCTTCAAAGGCATCTTCGCCCCTGTCGCCACTTTGATGGCGCCGGACTGGTCGACGATGGGTCCCTGGAAAGGCTCGAAGCTGCCCTCGGTGAGCGCCTTCTTCTTCGCCTCGAAGGCCTTGACGGCCTCGGCCGGGATCGCCGGATTCAAGGCGGCCATCTTCACCATGCCCTCGTGCAGGCCGCCGTGGATCATTTCCGATTTCCAGGTCTTGGCCATGACGGCCTTGGTCGTCTCAATATAGAAGTCGCCCCAGTTGTTGGTGCTCGCCGTCAAGTGCGCCTTGGGTGCGAACTTCGACATGTCCGAGTTCCAGCCAAAGGCGTAAGCGCCTTTCTCCTGGGCCGCCTGCAGGGTCGCCGGAGAATCGGTGTTCTGGTTGAGCACGTCCACGCCCTGGGCGATGAGCGTCTCGGCCGCCTGGCGTTCCTTGGCCGGATCGTACCAACTGTTCACCCAGATCACCTTCGTCTTGACCGCCGGATTCACGCTCTGCGCACCCAGCGTGAAGGAATTGATATTGCGCACGACCTCCGGGATCGGAAACGAGGCGACGACCCCGAGGCTGTTGCTCTTGGTCATCTTGCCGGCGATGACGCCCAGCAGATAGGCACCCTCGTACAGTCTCGTCTCGTAGGTGCCCAGATTGGCCGCGGTCTTGAAGCCGGTGGCGTGCTCGAACACGACGTCCGGGAAATCCTTGGCGACCTTGGCCGTCGGATTCATGTAGCCGAAGGAAGTCGTGAAGATGAGCTTGTTGCCATCGGTGGCGAGCTTGCGGATGACGCGCTCGGCGTCAGCGCCCTCCGGCACGCTTTCGATGTACGTGGTCTTGACCTTGGGGCCCAGCGCCTTTTCCAGCGCCAAGCGCCCCTGGTCGTGAGCGTAAGTCCAGCCGGCGTCACCGACCGGTCCGACGTAGACGAAGGCAACCTTGAAGGTCTCGTCGGCCTGCGCGGCCGTTGCCAGGCTCGCCAAGCCGATTGCGGCCAGCGCAGCCCATGCGCTGAAAGTTCGACGGATCATGCAGCTTCTCCTTTACGTCGGGCCGCGCCCCCGGGACGAGGGTCTGGGCCCAGGGATTCGATGGGGGCGGAATCAGAAGTGGTAGTCGAGGCGGATCATGTTGGTCTTGGCGTACGCGCCGTCCCCTGCCGGGCCGCTCGCCGGGTTGCCGAACTTGTTCTTCCAGAACTGGTACTCGTAGCCCACACGGAAGGTCTTGGGTCCGGCACCGAAGACCGGGCTCAGGTCATACATCAGCTGCGAGTCCCAGTTCGTCTCGGGCGCCGTCGGCCCGCCGAATTCATTGGTGCCCTTCGAGGCAATGTACACGGCAAAACCCTCATAGGCGAGCGGTACCGGGCCGACGTTGAAGTTGATGCCGAAGGCCAGGGACAACATGGGGTGCGGCTTGTAGGAGTAGCGCGGCGTCGCCGTTTGGGTGAAGTCGTTGTACGGCGCGTTGCTCTCCCAAAGTTCGAGCACGCTGATGTTCAGGAACCCGGGCACTTCCATCTGGACCGTGGGTCCGAGCAGCGGCATGCGCTTTTTCGAGTTGTAGCCGGCGTCGGTCTTGGCGTTGTAGTCGAATCCGGCCGTGATGCCATAGCCGCGTATGGGCCCCCACCCCAGATTCTTGCCGGTGACCTTGCCCAGATCCAGCATGTGACGGTAGACGACATAGGTTTCCTGCGCGCCCGCCGATGACCCGGGTGCCGAAGGGTCCTTGCTGCTGGAGAGCAGCATGTCGACGTTGAAGAAGTTCGTGCCGTACTTGTAGCCGCTGGCATGCTGGAAGTCGAAGATGCTCTTGGGGATGCTGTCGCCCTCGAACGGTTCGGCGAATTTGTTGCCCCAGCGGTAGCCGATCGAGGTGTCGCTCCAGTCGGCCGCCCGGGCGGCCAGGCAGCAGGCCGCGCAGGCGGCGAACAGTGCGGCGCGCTGGAAGGTCAGTCGATTCACGGGTTTTCCTTTCGAAGTGTCGAGTGTCGGTTTGTCGATCGGCCCCGGGGCGCGCGCTACAACGTCGCTGACGGCTGGTCGGCGCGCCCGTGTTGAATCCAATCCGTGCCGCGGATTGGATTCAATCGGCATGAGAATGTGACAAAGCAAATAGCGCGCCAGGACCGTTCGGAGCGATTCCGATGCGACCAGAGCCGGCGTTCGCATGAAGGAAAGCGCGTCGCGGCAGGGCAGGACGCAGCGGCGTGCTTGGCGTTGGATCGCGCACCACAGAGGGGAGCAACGAGGCGCGGCGGCCCCGAGCCTGTGCGAGCGTCCCTAACATGGGGCGCCTGCGCCTGCCAGCGTTGACGCGTCGCGGCGGCAGGTTGCCGGGAAGCCGGACGCTAAATTATGTATACAACCGGACAGTCGCGGAACGCCGGTTAGGCTGCCGGTACTCGGGCCGGATGCTGCGCGATCCAGTGCCGGGCAATCTCCTCGCGCCGGCAGATCCAGACCTTGTCGTGCCGCTGTACATAGTCGAGGAAGCGCGCCAGGGCGGCGCTGCGGCCTGGGCGCCCGGCGAGTCGGCAATGCAGCCCGACCGACAGCATCTTCGGCGCCGTCGCCCCTTCGGCGTAGAGCACGTCGAAGGCGTCCTTCAGGTAGGCAAAGAACTGGTCGCCGCTGTTGAAGCCCTGCGCTTGCACGAATCGCATGTCGTTGGTGTCCAGCGTGTAGGGCACGATGAGCAGCGCGCTGCCGCCGACCTGTTCCCAATAGGGCAGGTCGTCGGCGTAGGAGTCCGAGTCATAGAGAAAGCCACCGTGCTCGGCGACCAGGCGGCGTGTGTTCTCGCCCGTGCGGCCGGCATACCAGCCGATCCGCGGCTCGCCCGTGACCGCCCGCACCGCCTCGGCGGCGCGGGCGATATGCGCGCGTTCCTGCGCCTCCGGGACATTGCGGTAGTCGATCCAGCGCCAGGCGTGCGCGGCGATCTCGTGACCGCCGGCGACGAAGGCCTGCGCCAGTTCCGGGTGGCGCGCCAGCGCCATGCCCACGGCGAAGACGGTCAGCGGCAGCTTACGCTCCTCGAACAGCCTGAGCAGGCGCCAGACGCCGGCCCGGCTGCCATATTCGAAGAGCGATTCGATGCTCAGGTGGCGCTGCCCCGGATAGGCGGTGGCGCTTACCATTTCGGACAGAAAGGCCTCCGATGCCGGGTCGCCGTGCAGGATGCTGTTTTCCCCGCCCTCCTCGTAATTGAGCACGAATTGCAGGGCGATGCGCGCGCCGCCCGGCCAGCACGCCAGCGGCGGGCGCGGTCCGTAGCCGATGAGGTCGCGTGGATAGGCGGGGGCGTCGGGTCGCGCGCCGGCGGTACGGGGGTGACTCATGGAAGAGGCGATCTCGTGATAGGTGGAAAGACACGGCTCCGGGCCGCTGCAGCGCGCCGCTCAGCTCACGCAGAGCGCCTCCGCCAGATTGACCTTGCGCTCGGGCTCGTCCAGCCGCAGACGCGCCTCGATCTGCAAGAGGTGGTGCTCCATGAGCGTGCGCGCATCCTCGATGCGCCCTTTCTCGATGAGCGTCACCAGCCGCCTGTGCTCGTCGTCCTCGCACATGGGCGACCCCGGCGACTCGTACATGGCGATGATGAGCGAGCAGCGCGAGACGAGTTCGGTGATAAAGCGCAGCAGCACCGCGTTGCCTGCGCCTTCGGCGAGGGCGATATGGAATTCACCGCCGAGGCGAATCCAGCCGGCCCGGTCGCCGGCGCGCAGCGCCTGCTGCTCGACATCGATGGCTCCGCGAAGCCGGCGCAGCGACGCGGTGGTGGCGTTGCGCGCCACCATGGGCACGATCTCGCGTTCGATGGCGCGCCGCGCGGCGAAAATCTGGCGCGCCTGGTCCGGCGTCGGCGATGCGACGACCGCGCCGCGATTCGGGCGCAATTCGACGATGTGGTCATGCGCCAAGCGCTGCAGGGCCTTGCGCACCGTCGTGCGGCTGACCTGGTACAGGTCGCAAAATTCGCTTTCGCCAAGCCGGGTTCCCGGGGGTAGGCGGTGGCCCATCACCGCATTGAACACGTCGCCGTAGATGCGCTCGTCGACGCCCGCCGTGCCGCGCTTGGGTCGCGCGTTGCGCGCGCGCTCCGCTGTCACGGCGGCCCTGCTCGCGCTGGCGGGGGCCCTCGTGGGTGACCGTGTGGCCATGGTGCCGAATCTTCCCGAATTGTCTGGATAGGTCCTTGCGCGCCGCCCTTCGCCCCTGGCACGTGACTTGCATTCTTCCATACACAATCCGTGCCAGCTTTGTGTACGAAAAGGGCCACCGCGCGGGATTGCGCGGGCGCATCCAGCCGGATGCCCCCGCGCGCGTGGATGTTACGCGGCTTTGTCATGTCCCTTCATGACGCCGCGCCGGGCGATTTCGGTGCATGCGCCCCCTCCTGGGGCGTGACCAGCGGGATCTTGTATACCATCGGTCGGTCGGCAGTTCGGTGGGTTCGTTCAAATTTGCGGGGCAGACCGTGATGCTAGGGCAGTCCGCAATTCGCTTCATCCTGGACGGCGAGCTGGTCGAGGCGGGCGACCTGCCGCCGACCACGACCCTCCTGGAGTTTCTGCGCGAGCAGCGCGCCTGTACGGGTGTCAAGGAGGGCTGCGCCGAGGGCGACTGTGGCGCCTGCACGGTCGTGGTGGGTGAGCTCGAGGCAGCCGCCGTGCGCTGGCGTGCGGTCAATTCCTGCATACGCTTCCTGCCCACGTTCGACGGCAAGGAGGTCGTGACGCCGCAGGGCCTGGCGGCCGATGATCTACTGCATCCCGTGCAGCAGTCCTTGGTCGACCGGCATGGTTCACAGTGTGGCTTTTGCACGCCGGGCTTCGTCATGTCACTGTTCGCGCAATACGTTCAGCCCGCGACCGCGACGCCCACGAGAGCCGGCCTGTGCCGGGCGCTTTCCGGCAACCTGTGCCGCTGTACCGGCTACCGCCCCATCCTGGATGCCGGCCTGGAAATGAACCGTTACCCGGCGCCCGATCGCTGGAGCGTAGGGGATGCGGGCGCCGCGGAGCGTGCCGACCGTCTGCGCGGGTTGCAGCGCCCGCAAGGCCTGCAACTCGCGGACTTCGAGGCGCCGCGCCGCCTTGCGGATTTCGCCGCGGCTTTCGAGGCACGCCCGGATGCCTTGATCCTGGCCGGGGGCACGGATGTCGGCCTTTGGGTCACGAAGCACCTGCGTGCCCTGCCGCCCCTGCTTTACATCGGCGAGGTCGAGGAGCTGCTCGCCGTGCGCCTGGGTGACGAGCTGGAGATCGGCGCCGCGGTGCGCCTGGAGGAGGCCTTTGCCGCCTTGACGGCGCTTTGCCCAGCCCTTGACGAGCTGGCCCAGCGCTTCGCCTCGCTGCCGATCCGCAATTCCGGAACGCTGTGCGGGAATCTTGCCAACGGGTCGCCGATCGGCGATGCCGCCCCCGCGCTGATGGCGCTGGGCGCCAGTCTGCGTCTGCGCCGCGGCGCGCATACGCGCACGGTTGCGCTGCATGACTTCTACCTGGGCTACCAGAGCAAGGACCTGGCGCGCGGGGAATTCGTCGAGGCCGTGTGCATTCCGCGCCCCGCGCCGGATGCGCGGATCGCGCTCTACAAGGTGGCCAAGCGCAAGGACCAGGACATCTCTGCGGTCTGCGCCGGGTTCCACCTGACGCTGCACGATGGTCGGGCGCACGACGTGCGCCTGGCCTTCGGCGGCATGGCGGCCACGGTGCAGCGCGCGCGTCACGCCGAAGCGGCGCTGGAAGGGTGCACATGGAGTGAGGCGGCCATCGATTGCGCCGCCGCAGCGCTGGCAAGCGACTTTACGCCGATCTCGGACTTTCGCGCCAGCGCCGCTTACCGCAGCACGGTGGCCGCCGCCCTGCTGCACCGCTTCTGGTTGCAGGAAGAGACCTCGGCGTGCACGCGCTTGGACGAGCTCGAACCGGTCGCGCCGTCAGGCGTCGTGTCCGCAGGCGGCGCCAGCGGGGTGGTGTCGTGAACGCCGCCGAGGCGGCGATCTGCGCCGGCCCCGCGTGCGGGCTGCCCCTGCCGCACGAGAGCGCGACGCTGCACGTCACCGGACGCGCGCTGTACACGGACGATATCCCCGTCCCGGCTGGTGCCCTGCACGTCGCGCTGGGCACAAGCCCGATCGCCCACGGTCATCTGCGCGAGCTCGACCTTGCCGCGGTTGCGGCGGCCGAAGGCGTGGCCGGCGTCTACACGGCGGCCGACGTGCCGGGTGCGAACAACTACGGCGCGGTGCTCGCCGACGATCCCATCTTTGCCACCGATCTCGTGCAGCACCTGGGCCAGCCGCTCTTTGCCGTCGCCGCCAGATCCTACGGCGCGGCGCGCCGGGCCGCGCAGCTGGCGCGCATGCGTTTCGACGAGTTGCCGGCCATCCTCGACATCCGCAGCGCACTGACGCAGCAGAGCTTCGTCCTGCCCACGGTACGGATGGAGCGCGGGGTCCCCGACGCGGCGCTCTCGGCGAGCCCCCTGCGCCTGCAGGGCCGCTTCGCCATGGGCGGCCAGGACCACTTCTATCTCGAGGGACAGATCGCGCTCGCCCTGCCGCAGGAAGACGGTTCACTGCTGATTCACAGCTCGACACAGCATCCGTCCGAGGTGCAGCACCTCGTGGCGCATGCGCTGGGCCTGCACAGTCACGACGTGGTCGTGCAATGCCGTCGCATGGGTGGTGCATTCGGCGGCAAGGAGAGCCAGCCCGCGCTGTTCGCCTGTGTCGCCGCGCTGGTTGCGCGCCGGCTCCGGCGCCCGGTGAAGCTGCGCCTGGACCGCGACGCCGACATGATCATGACCGGCAAGAGGCATGACTTCGAGGTCGAATTCGATGTCGGTTTCGACGCCAGTGGACGCATCCTGGCGCTCGATCTCATGCTGGCCTCGCGCTGCGGCTACTCGGCCGATCTGTCCGGGCCGGTCAACGACCGCGCCATGTTCCATGCCGACAACTGCTATTTTCTCGAGAACGTGCGCATCGTCTCGCACCGCTGCAAGACGAACACGGTGTCGAACACCGCGTTCCGCGGCTTCGGCGGGCCGCAGGGCATGCTGGCCATCGAGGCCGTGATCGACGCCGTCGCGCGCCACCTGCAGCGCGACCCCCTGGATGTGCGCCGGCGCAATTTCTATGGCCGCGCGGAGCGCAACCTCACTCATTACCAGATGCCGGTCGAGGACAACATCATCGAGGATCTGGTCGGCCAGCTTGAAGCCAGCAGCGCCTACCAGGCACGGCGCGCAGCGATCGCCGAGGCCAATGCCGGCAATCCGGTTCTCAAGCGCGGCATCGCGCTGACCCCGGTCAAGTTCGGCATCTCCTTCACGGCGACGCACTTCAACCAAGCCGGTGCGCTGGTGCACGTCTACACGGATGGCTCGGTGCTCATCAATCACGGCGGCCTGGAGATGGGCCAGGGCCTGCATACCAAGGTGCGGCAAGTCGCCGCCGATGAATTCGGCATCCCGGTGGAGGCGGTGCGTGTCAGCGCCACCGATACTGCCCGCGTGCCCAATACCTCAGCTACGGCGGCCTCGTCCGGCACCGATCTGAACGGCAAGGCGGTGCAGGACGCCGCACGCACGGTGCGCGAGCGCATCGCTGTATTCCTGGCGGCGCGCCAAGGCATCGACGCCAGCGTCGTGCGCTTTGCGGACGGGCGCGTCCATCTGGGCGCCTCCTCAATCCCCTTTGCCGAGGCGGCGCGCCAGACCTGGTTCGGGCGCGTTTCGCTGTCCTCAACCGGCTTTTATGCCACGCCAAAGATCCACTATGACGGCAAGACGCGCATCGGCCGTCCCTTCTTCTATTTCGCCTACGGCGCCGCGGTGGCCGAAGTGGCGATCGACACCCTCACTGGCGAGCACCGGCTGCTGCGCGTCGATATCCTGCACGACGTCGGACGCTCCTTGAATCCGGCGATCGACATTGGCCAGATCGAGGGTGGCTTTCTGCAGGGAGTTGGCTGGTTGACCAGTGAGGAGCTGCGTTGGGACGCGCGCGGCGCGCTGCGCACCCACGCACCCTCGACGTACAAGATCCCTGCAGTCAGCGACTGGCCGCAGGCGACTTGTGTGCGCCTGCTCGAGCGTGCGCAGAATAGCGAGGACACCATCTTCCGCTCCAAGGCGGTCGGCGAGCCGCCGCTCATGCTGGCGATGTCGGTCTTTCACGCGCTGCGCGATGCCGTCGCCGCCGCGGCGGGCGACGCGGCCGCGCTGCGCCTGATGGCGCCGGCAACCCCCGAGGCAGTCCTGTGCGCGCTCGGTCGCGTTGCCCAGGCTGCGACGCCATGAACGACTGGATCGCCCAGGCGCAGCGGATCGCCGGCGCCGGCCACGCGCTGGTGCGCATGGTGGTCGCGCAGGTGCGCGGCTCGGCGCCGCGCGAGGCCGGTGCCGCGATGCTGTTCTGGCGCGACGCGCAAGGCTGCGCGCGCATCGATGGCAGCATCGGTGGCGGCCACCTCGAGGCGCGCGCGATGCAGATCGCCGAGCACCTACTGGCCGCGGCGCCAGCGGCGCGTCGCGTCGAACGCTTCATTCTTGGCGCCTCGCTCGGGCAGTGCTGTGGCGGCGTGGTCGAGCTGTACTGGGAGCGCCTTGACCTGCAGTGCCTGGAGGACCTTGGGCGGGCGCAGACCGCGCCCGGCGCGGCGCCATTGCGCTACTGTTTGCTCGATGGCAGCGGCGACCAGTGGCTGGTCGACGCCGATGCGGCGCAGGCCGCCGGCTTGCCACCGGCGCAATTTCCCGGGCGCGCGGGCCTGCTGCAGCAGGGTACGCAGCGCTACTTTGCCGAGCGCCTCGACGTCCGCGATACCGATCTGTGGCTCTATGGAGCCGGTCACGTCGGGCGCGCACTGGTCCATGTGCTTGCCGACCTGCCGTTTCGCATCCGTTGGGTCGATAGCCGTGAGGCCGTCCTTGACGAGGCGATGGCGCGCCTGCCCACCCATCGCGGCGGCGTGCGGCCGCTGGCCGAAGAAGCCGATATCGCGGCACAGGTTGCGCCGCGCGGCGCCTGGCATGTCGTCATGACCCACCTGCATGAACTGGACCTGCGTGTCTGCGAGGCCGTTCTGGAAACGGGTGGCTCCGGCTTCCTGGGCCTGCTGGGTTCGCACACCAAGGCAACGCGATTTCGCCGTCGCCTCTTGCAGCGCGGCTATTCGCCGTCGGATGTGGCCGGTCTCGCGTGTCCGATCGGGTCCGGCACGACCGCCTCGAAGCTGCCGGCTGCCATTGCCGTGGCCGTCGCCGCGCAGCTGCTGCGGCAGCGCGATGTCGCAGCAACCCGGATGGTGGAGGTCGTGGGCGCCGGTGCGGCCGTCCAGGCTTGGGCGGTCGAATCGTGAGTCCGGCCGGAGCAACCGCCTCGATGGATCGGGAGCCGAATCCGCAGGAAGCTGAGGTGCCGGGCGCGCCAGATCAGGTAGCGGCCCATCCGCGTCTGGAACTGCTGGGCATCACCAAGGTATATCCGTCGGTGGTGGCCAACGACCGGGTCAGCCTGCGGGTCATGCCAGGCGAGATCCATGCCGTGCTCGGCGAAAATGGCGCCGGCAAGAGCACGCTGATGAAGATCATCTACGGCGTGGCGCGACCGGATGCGGGCGAGATCCTATGGGAGAACCACCAGGTCGGCATCGCCTCGCCCGCGGCGGCGCGCAAGCTGGGCATCGGCATGGTGTTCCAGCACTTCTCGCTCTTCGAGACCCTCACGGTGGCGCAGAATATTTCGCTCGCGCTCGATGGCCGGCAGTCGCCGGCGCGGCTGGCGCCGCGCATCCGTGCTGTATCCGAGGAGTACGGCCTGCCGGTCGACCCGGGCCGGCTCGTGCACAGCATGTCGGTGGGCGAGCGCCAGCGCGTGGAGATCGTGCGCTGCCTGCTGCAGTCGCCCCGCCTGCTGATCATGGACGAGCCGACCTCGGTGCTCACGCCGCAGGCCGTGCTCAAGCTCTTCGAGTCCCTGCGCCGGCTGGCCGCCGAGGGCTGCAGCATCCTGTACATCAGCCACAAGCTCGATGAGATCCAGGCCCTGTGCGACCGCGCCACGGTGCTGCGCGCCGGGCGTGTGTCCGGGACGGCCAATCCGAAGGAGGAGACGTCGCGCAGCCTGGCCGAGCTCATGATCGGCAAGGAACTGCCCACTTGCACCCTGGCGCCGCGCGTTCCCGGGGAGGTGCGCCTTGCGGTGCGCAACCTGAGCCTTGCCACGGACGACCCTTTTGGCACGGAACTGCGCGGGATCGGCCTGGAACTGTGCGGCGGCGAGATCCTCGGTATCGCCGGCGTGTCCGGCAACGGGCAGCAGGAATTCCTCAAGGCGCTCTCCGGCGAGACGCCCCTGGCCGACCCTGGCGCGGTGCGCATCGGCGCCAAGGACGCGGGGAGGCTGAGTCCCGGCGAACGACGCGCGCTCGGCTTGTGTTTCGTCCCCGAGGAGCGGCTGGGGCGCGGCGCCGTGCCCGAGCTGTCGCTGGCCGACAACGCGCTCCTCACCGGCTACGTGCCGGCCTACGACACCGGCATGTTGCGCCATGGCCTGATCCAGTCGGGCGCGGTGCAGTCCTTTGCGCGCGACGTGATCGCCCGCTTCAAGGTCAAGTGCGGCGGCGAGCGCTCGCAAGCGGGCAGCCTGTCGGGTGGCAACCTGCAGAAGTTCATTGTCGGACGCGAGACCTCGCTCTCGCCCAAGGTGATGCTGCTGGCACAGCCGACCTGGGGCGTGGACATCGGCGCCTCGATGCTGATCCGCCAGGCCATCATCGACCTGCGCGACCAGGGCGTGGCGGTGCTGGTGGTCTCGGAGGAGCTCGATGAGCTCATGATGATCAGCGACCGCATCGCGGTCCTGGCCGAGGGCCGCCTGTCGCGCTCGATCCCGGTGGCCAGCGCCAGCATCGACCAGATTGGCGTCTGGATGAGCGGCAATTTCGAGCAAGGGCCGGGCGACGGGGCGACGTCGCCATCGCGCACCGGCGCAACGGGAGCGGTCGAACATGATCCGGCTTGAGGCGCGAACCGAGGCTTCGCAAAAGATGATGCTCGCCTCGCCGCTGATTGCGGCGCTGGCCATGCTGGTCACCGGATCGATGCTATTCGTCTTTCTTGGCCAGGATCCTTTCCATGCCTTCTACGTGTACTTCATCAAACCGGCGAGCACGGTCTACGGCGTCGGCGAGCTGCTGCTCAAGGCCACGCCGCTGACCTTGTGTGGCGTTGGGCTGGCGCTGGGCTTTCGCGCCAATGTGGGCAACATTGGTGCCGACGGCCAGCTGACGATGGGTGCCATCGCCGGCGGCTGCGTCGCGCTGTACTTTCCCGACGTACACGCCGCCTGGCTGCTGCCGCTCATGCTGCTGGCGGGGGCCCTGGGCGGAATGGCCTGGGCGGCCATCCCCGCGCTGCTGCGCATCCGCTACAACGCCAACGAGATCCTGGTGAGCCTGATGCTGGTCTACGTCGCCTACCTCGTGCTGAGCTACCTCGTGCACGGGCCGCTGCGCGATCCGGAGGGCTTCAATTTCCCGCAATCGCGCATGTTCCAGGATGCGGCGCTGCTGCCGGTGCTGGTGCACGGGCTGCGCGTCAACGCGGCCTTCCCGCTTGCCCTGGTCGTCGTGGCCGCTGCGTGGTTCTTCTGCGATCGCACGCTGGCCGGGTTTCGCATGCGCGTCAGCGGCATCGCTCCGGCCGCCGCCGCATATGCCGGATTCAGCGAGCGGCGCAATGTCTGGTTGTCCTTTCTCATCAGCGGTGCGCTGGCAGGTTTGGCCGGCGTCGGCGAAGTGGCCGGGCCCATCGGCCAGCTGCAGCCCTCGGTATCAACCGGCTACGGCTTTGCCGCCATCATCGTCGCCTACGTCGGGCGCCTGCATCCGCTGGGCGTGCTGCTGGCAGCGTTGCTGATGTCGCTGCTGTATATCGGCGGCGAATCGGCGCAGATGGAGCTGCAGATGCCCTCGGCGATTACCGGCCTGTTCCAGGGCCTGCTCCTGTTCTACCTGCTGGCCGCCGACTTGTTCATCTACTACCGCTTCAAGCCGCGGCTGAAGCTTGCCCCGCCAGCGGTCCCGGTTGCCGAACCAGGAGCCCCTTCGTGAACGCCGAACAGCTCATACCCTTCCTGGCGAGCACGGCCAGCGCGGCGACGCCCCTGATCCTCGCTGCGGTGGGCGAGCTCGTCACGGAGCGCTCGGGCGTGCTCAACCTCGGCCTCGAGGGGATGATGCTGATCGGCGCGGTTGCCGGCTTCGCGGTGACACTGGCCACGGGGCAACCCGGCCTGGGGCTGGCGGCGGCGATGGCTGCCGCGATGGGCACGGCTCTCATCTTCGGTGTGCTGACGCTCACCTTGCAAGCCAACCAGGTGGCGACCGGGCTGGCGCTGACGCTGTTCGGCATCGGCCTGTCGGCCTTCGTGGGCCGCGGGCTGGTGGGGCAGACCGTCGATCCGCTGCCGCACTTGCATTTCCCGCTGTTATCCGACTTGCCGTTTTTCGGTCCGCTGTTGTTTCGCTTCGACATCCTGGTCTACGGCTCCGTGCTGCTGGTCGTCGCCGTGGGCTGGATGCTGGCGTACACGCGCCTGGGCCTGGTCATACGGGCCGTTGGCGAGTCGCCGTTCAGCGCCAATGCCATCGGCTATCCGGTGATCGCCCTGCGCTATGGCACCGTGCTGTTCGGCGGCGCCATGGCAGGGCTGGGCGGCGCCTACCTTTCCATGGCGCTGACGCCCCTGTGGGTCGAGGGCATGACTGCCGGGCGCGGGTGGATTGCCCTGGCCCTGGTCGTATTCGCAACTTGGAAGCCACGCGGCGTGCTGCTGGGCGCCTATCTGTTCGGCGGCGTCACCGTTCTGCAATTCCACGCCCAGGGCTTCGGCATCGCCGTGCCGTCGGAAGTCCTGTCGATGCTGCCCTACCTGGCGACGATCTTCGTGCTGGTGCTGATCTGCCGCAATCCCAAGACCATCCTGCTGAATCGGCCGATGTCCTTGGGCCAGAATTTTCGTGCGGATGCGTGATGAGCCAAGCAATGCGCCTGGTACGCGGCGAGATCCTGCATTTTCGCGCCGACCCGGGGGCCGCGACGACGTCGGAATCCGGTGCCGCGTGGCAGCACTGGGAGGATGGCGCGCTCTGGATCGAAAACGGTCGGGTTGTCCGCTGCGCCAGCTGGTCCGAAGTCGCTGCGGCGGCGCCGGCTGGAGCGCCTTGCACCGACTTGCGCGGCATGCTGATCCTGCCGGGCTTCGTCGATACGCATATCCACTACCCGCAGACGGACGTCATCGCCTCGCCCGGCCGCGGGCTGCTCGACTGGCTCGAGCGCTACACTTTCCCCGCCGAGCGGCGCTATGCCGATCCAGCCGTAGCGAGCGAGGCGGCCGAGTTTTTCTGCGACGAGCTGCTGCGCAACGGCACGACGACGGCGCTGGTATTCGGTACCGTCCATGCGCAGTCGGTCGACGCCTTCTTCGAGGTGGCGGCGCGGCGTGGCCTGCGCATGCTGGCCGGCAAGGCGATGATGGATCGCCATTGCCCGGGATTCCTGCGCGACACTGCGCAGTCGTCCTACGACGACAGCCGGCGCCTGATCGAGCGCTGGGACGGGCAGGGCCGCCTGGGCTACGCCATCACGCCGCGCTTTGCCGTGACGTCCAGCCCGGCGCAAATGGCGGCGGCCGGTGCCCTGGCGCGCGAGTTTCCGCGCGTCGCCGTGCAGTCCCACGTGGCGGAGAACGCTGCGGAAGTCGCCTGGGTGCGGGAGTTGTACCCGGCCAGCCGCAGCTATCTCGATGTCTACGACGGCGTTGGCCTGCTGCGCGCGCCCGCTGTCTACGCGCACTGCATTCATCTGGACGACGTCGACCGGCAGCGCATCGCGCACAGCGGGGCCGCCGCGGCGTTCTGCCCGACCTCCAATCTATTCCTGGGCAGCGGCCTCTTCGATCTGATGCAGGCGCTCGATGCCGGGATGCGCGTCGGCCTGGGCACGGATGTCGGCGGCGGCACCAGCTTCAGCATGCTGCGCACCCTGGCCGCGGCCTACCAGGTGACGCACCTCAAAGGCCACGTACTCGAGCCACTGCGCGCTTACTACCTGGCGACGCTGGCCGGCGCCGCCGCCCTGGGGCTGGACCACGCCATCGGCAATTTCGAGCCGGGCAAGGAGGCCGATTTCATCGTCCTCGATCCGCAGTGCACGCCGCTACTGCGGCGGCGCATGGCGCAGGCGCAGTCCTTGGACGAACGCCTGTTTCTTTGGCTCACGCTCGGCGACGACCGCGCCGTGGCGGCCGCCTACGTGATGGGGAAAATGCAGTGGTCTCGCGAGCAATGAGCGGCAGGCTCCGACGCACCTCAAGCGGCCACCAGATCGGCCAGACGCAGCGCGGCGATGCGGTCGACCTGCGCCAGGGCCTCGGCAAACTCCTCGGCCGGCGTGCGCCCGATGCGCCGCCGCATCGCGGCCAGGATGTCCTGACGCCCGAGGCCCTTGACGGCAATGATGAACGGAAAGCCGAATCGCTGGCCGTAGTCGCGATTGAGGCGCTGGATCTCCTCGAATTCCTCGGGGCTGCAGCGGTCGAGTCCGGCCCCGGCCTGCTCGCGCCGCGAATCGACCGTGAGTTCGCCGCGCACCGACGCCTTGCCGGCCAGCTCCGGGTGGACGCGAATGAGCGCCAGCTGCTCGGCTTTGCTGGCCGCGGCCAGGGACTGCGCCAAGGCCTGTTGCAGCGCGGCCCGGTCGCCAAAGGGACGGCGCTGCCAGGCGCGCTCCGCGATCCAGGGCGAGCACTCGTAGACGCCGCCCAGCAGCGCGACGAAGGCCGGGCGGTCGAGGCGGCTGAGGGTTGCGACGTCGGGCAGGGGAAGGTTCATGGCGGCATGGGTGCGGATCCAGCCGGAACGATAATCCATGCCCGACCTGCGCGGCGGATTGCCCGCGCGCCAGCCACGATTTGCAGGAAAAGGCGATGGCCAAGCTGAGCACCCACGTCCTGGACACCGCTGCGGGCATCCCGGCGGCCGGCGTTGCCTTTCGCCTCGAGCGCGTCGCGCCGGGTGCGCGCGTCGAGTTGCACCGCGGCACCACGAATATCGACGGCCGCAGCGATGCGCCGCTGCTCGACGGAACGCAGATGCAGGCGGGCATCTACGAGCTGCACTTCGAGGTTGCGGATTATTTCCGGCGCCGTGGCGTCGTGCTGGCCGATCCGCCTTTCCTGGACGTCGTGACCCTGCGCTTTGGCATCGACGATCCGGGCGGCAATTACCACGTGCCGCTGCTGCTCTCGCCATGGAGCTATGCGACGTACCGCGGCAGTTGAGGGCAGAGGAAGGATCGCGTGGAAAGCTATCTGATCGAATGGGCGAGCCTGCTGTTGCGCTGGCTGCACGTGATCGTGGGCATCGCCTGGATCGGCTCGTCGTTCTACTTCGTCTGGCTCGACGATTCCCTGCGTCCGCCTACCGACGAGGCGCTGCGCGCGCGTGGCGTTTCGGGCGAGCTGTGGGCCGTGCATGGGGGCGGCTTTTACAACCCGCAGAAGTACCTGGTCGCGCCGCCGAGCTTGCCCGCGGAACTGCATTGGTTCAAGTGGGAGTCCTACTCGACCTGGATGACGGGTTTCCTGCTGCTTTCGGTCCTCTACTATGCGCAACCCGCAACCTGGATGATCGATCCTGCTCGCGCCGCCCTGCAGCCTGCCGCCGCCGTGGCCATCGGTATCGCCACGCTGGCGATTGGGTGGCTTGTCTACGACCGTCTGTGCGCCGCCCTCATCGACCGCAGCCAGGTGTTATTCGGCGCGCTGTATTACACGTTCGTCGTCGCCGTGGCCTGGGGGCTGTCGCAACTGATCGCCGGTCGCGCGATGTATCTGCACATCGGCGCCATGATCGCCACGACCATGACCGCCAACGTTTTCTTCTGGATTATCCCGGGACAGAAGAAAACGATTGCGCAGATGCGGCGCGGCGAGGCGCCCGATCCGATCCACGGCAAGCGCGCCAAGCAGCGCAGCGTGCACAACAACTACCTGACCCTGCCGGTGCTGTTCTGCATGATCAGCAACCACTACGCCTTCACCTACGGCCACGAAGGTTCGTGGGCGGTCTTGGCGCTCATCCTGCTGGCGGCGGTGCTCATCCGGCATTACTTCAACCAGCGCCATCGCCACGAGCAGCAGTTTCGCTATCCGATCGCCGGCGCGGTCCTGCTGGGCGTGGTGGCGCTTTGGCTCGCGCCAGCGCAGTCTCGAATCGGCACCACCGCCGGCCAGCCGCCCGACTTTGCGCGCGTCCAGCAGATCGTCGCGCAGCGTTGCGCCGCCTGCCATGCCGAGCATCCGACCCTGGTCGCCGCGGCGCCGGGCGGCGTCCTGCTCGATACGGGCGAGCGCATCCAGGCGCAGCGCGCGCGCATTCTGGTGCAGGCCTTGCAGTTGCGTGCCATGCCCCTGGGCAACGTCACCCACATTACTGAGGAGGAGCGCCAAGCGCTGGGGCAGTGGGCCGCCGGCGCAGCGCCCTGACGCGGGAATTCACGACCGCACCTGGATCCTGGGACCGCCACCATGGAAGACACGCTGACCGCGCCGCCTGCCGACCTGCCCGACTGGGCGCGCCATGCGATCAATCTTGCTGACGTGCGCATCGGCGCACAGGCCGTTGCCTGTTCGGACGATTTCTTCGCGCCCATGGCGCGCATGCTGCAGCCCGGACCGGCCACCTTCGTGCCCGGCAAGTACGACGACAACGGCAAGTGGATGGACGGCTGGGAGAGCCGGCGCAAGCGCGTGGCCGGCCACGACTGGTGCGTGGTGCGCCTCGGCCGCTCCGGCACCCTGGTCGGCTGCGACATCGACACGAGCTTCTTCACCGGCAATTTCCCGCCGGCGGCGAGCCTGGACGGCTGTCCGGTAGGGGCGGACCCGGCACTTGATTCGAGCTGGGTGCCGCTGCTGGGCCGCACCCGGCTTTCCGGCAATCGCCATCACCTGCTGGCCCTGCCCGACGAGGCGGCTCAGGCAGCGCGCATCATTTCGCACGTACGCTTGAACATCTTTCCCGACGGCGGCGTGGCGCGCCTGCGCATCTACGGGCGTCCGTCGCGCGCTTCGGTGAGCGCCGGGCCCGACGGACTGGTCGACCTGGTCGCGCGCGTGCATGGCGGCCGAGCACTCGAGTGGAACGACGCGCATTTCGGCAGTTGCGACAACATGTTGCTGCCGGGCCGCGGGATCAACATGGGGGACGGCTGGGAGACGCGCCGGCGCCGTGAGCCGGGTCATGACTGGTGCATCCTGGCGCTGGGCCTGCCCGGGCGCGTGCGCCGCATCGAGGTCGACACGGCGCATTTCAAGGGCAATTTTCCTGATCGATGTTCACTTCAGGCCGTGGCCTTGCCACCCGGCTCGCAGGACGTCCTGGCCGGCGCGGCCGAGCAGTGGCCGATCCTGCTGCCGGAAATGCGCTTGGCCGCAGACGCGGTGCACCGCTTCGAGCAGGATTGCCGCGACTTGGGCGTTGTCACTCATGTGCGGCTGAACCTGTTTCCCGACGGCGGCGTTTCCCGTTTGCGGCTTTGGGGGGAGGCGACATGAGGATCCTGCAGGCTAAGCCTTTGACGGCCGAGGACTTCGCGCCTTTCGGCCAGGTCATCCAGTGTGCAGGCGCACGCCACTACTCGATCAACGAGGGCAGTACGCAGCGCTACCACGATCTTGCGCGCATCGAGGCGGGACCCGGCGGCAAAGTGATCGTGAGCATCTTTCGCGGCCAGCCGCGCGCCTTCCCGCTCACCGTGGCCATGGTCGAGCGCCATCCTTTGGGCAGCCAGGCATTTATGCCGCTGCAAGGCCGGCCTTATCTGGTTGTCGTCGCCGAGACTTTGGATGGCCCGTCGGCCAGGCGAGGAGCGCCGGGACGGCTGCATGCATTCCTAGCGCGCGGCGAGCAGGGCGTCAACTATTCCCCGGGCACATGGCATTTTCCGCTGATCGCCGTCGAAATGCAGAGTGATTTCCTCGTGATTGATCGTGCCGGCGAGAGCGCCAATTGCGAGGAGCATCCGTTGGCCGAGCCGGTGTTGCTCGAATGTCCGTCCGCTGCGCCCAACGACGGTTGAAGCGGGCTGATTTGATATCTTTGAAGGGCCAACGCAGATATTGGCGACGCGCCCCCTGTTCCCCAACCCCTTTGTCAATCTGCCGGTAGTCCGCCCGGCGTCGGCAATTGGAATTCGAAGCCGCGCCCGATGCGCACGATCCATTTTGCCTCGGGAAGTAGCAGGTCATTGATTTGGAAGCAACGCAACGACTAGATTTCACTCGATGTGTTGCGACTTCCGCGGGAAGAAGTGGCAGTCGGTCATCGCCGAGGACCGACGGCTTTACCTCAAGAACGCATATCGTGTTCTATTGACTCGGGCGCGCCAGGGGATGGTTATCTTCGTGCCGCCGGGCAACGAGGAAGACCCGACGCGCCCGCCAGGATTCTACGATGCAACTTTCACGTATCTACAGCGGATGGGGATTCCGTCCTTGCAATAGCCGGTCGGGACGCCGCTGATTTCAAGGCTTGCCGATCAATGC
>Ga0209698_10001243_pt1 | contig 29523 bp, 25 predicted proteins | sample LitLauG_LLR_2012_FD_187203 | JGI IMG/M metagenome (GOLD analysis project Ga0209698, IMG submission 187203) | Freshwater sediment microbial communities from Pennsylvania, USA - Little Laurel Run_MetaG_LLR_2012 (SPAdes) (version 2) | ecosystem: Environmental > Aquatic > Freshwater > Creek >... | reverse complement strand
CTTCCACCCATTTCGATCCTCAAACCACTCAAAGGTGTCGATCCCGAAATCTGGGAGAGTTTTTGCAGTCACTGCGAACAGCAATATCCCGACTTTGAACTGATCTTCGGCGTCAGCGATGCAGCCGATCCGGCCTGCGAAGTTGTGCGCAAGCTGCAGGTTCAATATCCCGCTCGGCGGATCAAGTTGGTCGTTTGCGAGCGCGTTCTGGGAACGAATGTCAAAGTCAGCAATTTGGCGCAGATGCTGCCCGAGGCGCGTTATGAAACCTTGCTTGTGAATGACAGCGACATCCGTGTCGATCCCGGTTATTTGCAGCAGGTCGTCGCGCCGCTGGCGGATTGCGAAGTCGGCCTTGTCACCTGCCTTTACCGCGCCGAGCCTGCGAAGACGGTCGGGTCGCGCCTCGAAGCTCTAGGCATCAGCACCGACTTCGTGCCCGGCATCATGAGCGCGAGATTTCTGGAGAAAGGTTTGCACTTCGGATTGGGATCAACCCTGGCCTTTCGCCGCGACGATCTCGCCGCCATCGGAGGCTTCGAAGCATTTCTCGACTACCTGGGCGACGACTATGAACTTGGCCGGCGCATCGCGGCAACGGGCAAGCGCGTCGAACTAAGTTCAGCAACCGTCGTCACGTTTCTGCCTGCCTACACGCTGGCGCAATTCTTTCGTCATCAACTACGCTGGTCGCGCACCATCCGCGATGCCCGCCGCTGGGGATACTTCGGACTCATCTTTACCTTCGGTCTCCCGTGGGCCTTTGGCGCGCTACTTGCGTCGAGCGGCGCGCCTTGGGCATGGGCGCTGTTCGCGCTAACTCTAAGCGCCCGCGTGCTGGTGGGCCTCGGCACAGCCCTCGCTGTTCTTCACGACCGCCGGGCTATCGGTGATATTTTCCTGCTTCCACTGCGCGACCTGATCGCCCCGTTTGTGTGGGTGGCGGGCTTCATGGGCAATCGTATCCACTGGCGTGGAGACGATTTCTATCTGAAAGACGGCCGTCTGACCCCCATCCCCTCGAAAAACTGAGGCGGGCTTCGACCTTGCAGCGCGTACGGTTCTCTGCTCCCCGTGCCCTTTGTGTTTTCGATTTTGCGTCAAGCCGCGCCGTTTCCAGGCTGTTGCGCCCAGGTTAGCGCCCAAAAGAGGGGCGCGAACCTGGGGCACCCTCGCGCCGAGAGCTAAGTCAAAGGCCGGTTGGAAAAAATAATCTTGCCGCCCCGGCGCGCGACTTCGTATCTCGTCAATCCACGCAACGACGCGGGATCATCCTCTTCAGCCCACAGAAAAACACGCTGCCCACCATTCCACATCTCCACAAATGACGCTTGCGTCTCGAAGACGCGCGGCGCTCCCGGAAACTGTGTGCCATACCACATGTTTCCACCCGGGGCGCGCAGACTATGCAGGGGGATGCCGGTATAGAAGTTCAATGTGGAGGCATTTTCGTACAGGCCGATCACCACGATCTGGTCGCCCGGCCGGTACTGGTCGCGAATGGCCAGTGCCAGATCCTTTGATGACAGAATCGGCGAAAAAATGCCGAAAGCAATGCGCACGCAAGCCAGAAGCACGATCATCATCGCTGCCAGCGACACATTCCCTGCGCCTGCCCGCGCGCGACGACGGAAAATCCAGTTGGCCAGCGTGCCCAATAAAAATGCCAGCGAGAAGCCTGCCAACGGCGCGCGGAATGCTCCCATGGCCAGCGGGGTTAAATCCAGAAAGTGTCCGAACGAGAGCGCATAGTCCTGCGGATTTTTTCGCAACAGGTCCGATAAGTCCGTGCCCGGGGCAGGCGCCTTCGAGAACAGAAGCAAGGCAAAGCCGACCACGGCGATGATGATGCCAACCACCAGCAGGACTGCCGACGAAATCTTGCCCGCGTGGCGTTCGCGGCTATCCGCGGCCGAGGCTCTCTCTCGTTGCAGCCACCCTCCGACCAACAAGGCCATCCCCGGGATTGCTGGAATGGTGTAGTACTCCTGCCGCGTCGAAAGGCTGAAAAAGCCCACGATCACCAGATTCCACAAGAAAAATAACAAATAGGCGCGTTGCCGGCGCGACATCTGAGCGCGGAACTCCCGCCAGCGGCGCGGCATTTCCTGCAGCGATTGCGGAAGAAACACAGTCCATGGAATCAGCCATAACACCAGCAATGCCCAGAACAACAAAAGCGGGACGGTGTCGTAATCGCGCGGCATACGCGTGCCAAGGAAGCGCTTGACGTGTTCGTTGATGAAGTAGAACCAAAGAAAGCCCTGGACACTGCCTTGGGGAGGATTTCGCAGCGCCGCCAGAATGTGCCAGGGCGCGGCGATGACGAGGAACACGAGCGAGCTCGAGACCAGCCGCAGTTTGAAGAAATGCTTCCAATTGCCCGTCAGGAGCAGGTAGAGACCAATCGCCCCGGCCGGAAACACCAGGCCGATCAGCCCCTTGGTCAGCACGTTGAGCGCGCACACCGCCGCCAATCCCCAGCAGACTGCGCGCGAAGGTTTCGGCTGCTCCAGCGATTCCAGAAAAAGCCAGAAGGTCAGCGTCAGCCACAACCCCACCAGCACGTCGGGAATCAGGAAGCGCGTAAACAAAAAAGGACCGAGCGCGGTCGCCAGCACGAGAGCTGCATCGAATCCTCCCTCGCCACCAAATGCCCAGCGCCCCAGGCCGTAGGTAGCCAGAATCATTGCGAGCACACCCAGCATGAGCGGAAAGCGGGTGCTCCACTCGCTGACGCCGAAGAGCGTGTAGCTGGTCGCAACGCTCCAATACATCAGCGGAGCCTTTTCCAGGTAGCGCACACCGTTGACATAGAGCGTGACCCAATCATGGCGCTGCAACATCTCGCGGGCCGCCTCGGCGTGCACCGTGTCCGCGTCGTCGAGCAGCGCCGGCCGCGATAGGCCGACCATGTAAATCGCCAGCCATAGCCCGACCAGCGCCAGTACACAAATTCGCCAGTCCGCCAGCAGGCGAGCCGGCCAGTTGGTGGTCTCGGTTGACGCTTTTTCTTCCTCGAGCATTGCTGATGAATTCATTAAGAAACGCCACTCATACCGGAGTCCACGCTGGAAATCCGCTACTCCACAACGTCGGCGTCCAACACGCGTTCCTGTTCCAGATAATGCGAGACCGCATATTGGGCGAGGAGGGGCGTCTGCAGCCGAATCTCCGCGCCGATCCACTCGCCATTACGGTGCGGCGCGTCGGGGGGATGATGGCACGGACCTCCACAGCCGAACTTGGGGCCAAACACCGCGCTCTGAATCTGATCGAACTGCTTGAGTTCGCGCCAGGCTTGGTCTCCGACCGTCCCAGCAACATCAATTTTTAGCCGGATCAAGGACATTCTTGCGATTAGCTTCCTCGATATTATCGCAGGTGTAGACGCTAATCGGCCGCCACCGGCCCGGCGACGCGAGCGCCCGCCACCTCGCGGTAAATTTCCAGGATTCGCGACACCGAACTCGTCCATGAAAATCGCTGAGCCTGTTCATACCCGCGCTGTTTCATCCCTTCGCGCACCTCTATATCGAGCAAGGCCCGCTGCAACGCGCGCCGGATCTCAAATACGTTCTCCGGATTGACCAGCAGCGCCGCGCTTCCCACCACCTCGGGCAAACTCGAGGTGTTCGACGTGACCACCGGAGTTCCGTGGGCCATCGCCTCGAGCGGCGGCAATCCGAAGCCTTCATAGAGCGACGGGAACACAAAAATCTTTGCCACGTCGTAAAAGATGCGCAGAACCTCGATGGGCACAAATCCCAGGAAGCGCACATCGTTCTGCACTCCGCCGCTCACCACCGTGCGCCGAAGTCGCGGATGGCTCGAAAGATCGTCGCCGATGATGATCAGCTTCAGATCCGCGAACCGGCCGTCCTTAGCCAGTTCACTCTTGAGCGCGGAAAATGCTTCGATGATGCGCACGACATTTTTGTGCGGTCGGATCGCGCCCGCATACAGAAGAAACGGATAGTTCACCTGGTAACGCTGGGCGATCAGTTCGCGGTCCGCCTCGGTGGCATGGCCGCGCAGAAAGCGCTCGTCGATCGCGTTGTACACCACCTCGATGCGGGCATCGGGCAGTGACAGCAACTTTTGGATTTCGTTTTTCGTAAACTGCGACACGGCCAGCACGCGCGCCGCCCCGCGCAGCGCGCGCCGCGTCAGGTAATAGTGCAGGTTGCGCCGCAAACTCGACAAGTTGCGCGATCCGTACATGTGCTCGAGCAGATCGTGCACGGTCAGCACGTAGGGACAACCAAGCCCACGCGGCATCCAGAACAGATGCGGAATATGAACCACGTCGCACTCCATGCGCCGCACGATCGTCCGGAACCCGCTATATCCCTTGAACGTATTGTCAGGCGCCGTCAGTTCCAGCGCGCGGAAGTTCGGCGGCAGCGGCCCGAACTCCGCCACCTTCGCGGGCGGTCCGATCAGGAAGTACTTGCTCTCGCGGTCCAGGCGCGCCAGCGTCCGGACCACGTTGCGGATGTAGGTGCCAACCCCGAATTCCGTCATGCGACGGATGTCGATGGCCACTTTCACGAGGAGAATTTAACCACAGGGAACACCGGGTGGCACAGGGAATTCACGACGATGAGCCGATCTGGACAGGCAATTTGCCTTGGCTGCGTTCGGCAGGAGCGACGCCCCTTACGCCCTGACTTCCGCCTGTGCCCGCGCCCGCCGCTCCGAATACAGTGGGAACTCCTCGGCGAGCGTCAGTACCTGCTTGCGAATTTTGCCCAACACGGCCGCGTCAGTACGATGATTCAGCGCCTCTGCGATCCAGCGCCCGACCTGCCGCATCTCCGCTTCTTTCATCCCGCGGGTCGTCAACGCCGGCGTGCCAATGCGAATGCCGCTTGGCTTCATGGGAGGATTCGTATCGAACGGAATCGCATTCTTGTTGACTGTGATCGCCGCTTCGCCCAGCGCCTTCTCCGCCTCACTTCCAAGCATGCCCTTGGCAAACACATCCACCAGCATCAGGTGCGTATCTGTGCCACCGGAAATGATGCGGAAGCCCTCGGCCGCCAGCGTTTCCGCCAGCACCTTGGCATTCGCCACGATCTGCCGCGCGTACTCCTTGAAGTTGGGTTGCAGAGCCTCCAGAAAGCACACCGCCTTGGCCGCCATGATGTGCACCAGCGGCCCGCCCTGCATGCCGGGGAACACCGTCTTGTCAATCGGCGCCGCGAATTCCTGCCTGCTCAGGATCATCCCCGACCGCGGGCCGCGCAGCGTCTTGTGCGTGGTCGACGTCACGATCTGCGCGTGCGGCACGGGCGAAGGATGCGCGCCGCCCGCCACCAACCCCGCGAAGTGCGCCATATCCACCAGATAGAGGGCGCCGACTTTATCCGCAATCTGCCGCATGCGCGCGAACTCAATGATCCGCGGATATGCGCTGCCCCCGCCGATGATCAGCTTCGGGCGCTCTTGCTCCGCGAGCTTTTCCAGTTCGTCATAGTCAATCGTCTCGGTTTCCTTGGTCACGCCATACGGAACGATCTTGTATGTCTTCCCTGAAAAGTTCAGATGATGCCCGTGCGTCAGGTGCCCGCCGTGCGCCAGGTTCAGCCCAAGAATGGTGTCACCCGGTTGCAGCACCGCGGCATAGGCAGCCTGGTTGGCCTGTGAGCCGGAATGCGGCTGCACGTTGGCATGCTCAGCACCAAACAATTTCTTCACGCGCTCGCGGGCCAACTCCTCCACGACGTCGGTGAACTCGCATCCGCCGTAATAACGCTTGCCGGGATAGCCTTCCGCGTACTTGTTGGTGAAGACCGATCCGGCAGCCTCGAGGACCGCCTCGCTGACAAAGTTCTCCGACGCGATCAGCTCCAACCCCTCGTGTTGGCGGCGTGTTTCATTGTCGATCGCCGCCGCAATCTGGGGATCAACTTCATAAAGTGGACGAGACATGGCAGAGTTGGCAGAGTTTTTCATGACGATTTATCCGTTCCTGATTGTAACTCGTCGGCGAGCTTCGGAAATGTAGGTTGTCCCGGCGTGAGGGAACTCCGGCCTGAACATCGCATTTAGTGACGGTCACACTTTATGATGACCACGGTCCCCTGCCAAGGATGTCGCGAGTGTGCGAACAATACATATCCAGCAATGACGCCTCTAAGGGTCAGAACCCAGGACTCTGCGGAAACTGCCAACATGCCCGCATTATCGAATCCGACCGCGGTTCGATCTTTTACATGTGTCAGCTGTCGTTTGAAAATCCGAGTTTCGCGAAGTACCCGCTACTACCGGTACTGGCTTGCTCAGGCCACAAGCCAAGGTAAGCGCAGTTTGGCTCTGCTGGGTTTCGGCTTCGCCTTCTTGAGACCTGGGAGTTGACCGCTGAAAGCTGCCTCTAGAACTCCAGCGTCACGAATCGTGCCGGTTGCTTGCCGGTGTTCGTAAGCGTATGGGTATAGTTTCCTGGCACCCACTTAATATCGCCCGATTTGAATTTTCCCGGCATTGATCCCTTGCCCTCTACATCGCTGCGCAGGTCGAGATCGCTCACCGCGACCAGCAGATGCGGCCCATCATGATGATGGCTCGGAATGGTTGCACCCGGATCGAGATCGACTTGGGAAGCGCGTACTCCGTCCTTCACGAAGAGAACCTTGCTGTGCCCCCCCGGGAAGGTTTTGTCGCCGCCTTCCATCGGCCAGCGAGAGAGCGCCTGTCGCCTCCTTTCATCCTGCAGCAACTCGATCGTCACGTTGCGAAAGGGCTGGTCCGCGAGATTTTTCGCGATATGAGCGAAATTGCCCGGCGCAAAACGTGTGTCGCCATCGGCAAATTTCACCTCCGCCGGGGCTTTGCCCTCGACTTCGTTCGAGATGTGAGCATCGCCCAGCACGACGAAGATATAGTCGTGGCGATGCCGGTGCATGAGCGTAGCCGCATGCGGCGCAGCCTCGACCTGGAAGACACGCACCTCTTCGTTTTCGAGTGCCAGATGATGCGAGGGCTCGGAGGTAATCTCGACCTCGCTCGCATTTTGGGCAGCGAGAATCGGCAGCAGGAAGAGGAAGAGCACAAGGGAGCGTTTCATGGCGGGAAATTGTAGCACCCCCTGCATATACCAATCCCGACCGCGTGCCCAGATCAGTTTTCGGGATGGGGTCGTGGCAGCGAGGCTGAGGTCATTACGCAGTTCAGGCGGAGTACTCGACCTTTCCTCCGACGATGGTTGCCACCACTTTCCCCGTCAGATGCCAGCCATCGAACGGCGTGTTCTTCGATTTCGAACGCGACTTCGCCGCATCGAAGGTCCACTTCTTTTTCGGATCGAACACGGTCACGTCGGCAAATGATCCGCGAACAAGGGAGCCTCGTCCGCGAAGGTCGAAGCAGCGCGCCGGACCGGCCGTGAACAGCTCAACAATGCGCTGGAGCGGGATTCGCTTGGCAACGTGCAGGCGCGTGATGGCCAGGGCCAACGCAGTTTCCAGCCCGGTAATGCCGAAAGCCGCGCGCTCGAATTCCATCTCTTTTTCGTGGGCGGCGTGGGGAGCATGATCGGTGGCGATCGCGTCCACACTACCGTCGGCGAGCGCAACCAGGATTGCTTCCAGGTCGGCAGCCGAGCGCAGAGGAGGATTCATCTTGTAATTGCTGTCGTAGTCGCGCATATCTTCGTCGGTCAGCGTGAAATGGTGTGGCGTGACCTCAAAGGTGATGCGCGCTTTGGCGCGCTTGCCACGACGAACGGCCTTGAGCGCGTCCGCCGTAGAAAGATGCGCGACATGCAAGCGGGCGTTGGGAATCGTCGTCGCCAGTTGTACGTCGCGCTCGACGATCGAGGCTTCGGCGGCGGCCGTCATGCCGCGCAAACCCAGCCGGAAGGAACGCGCGCCCGCATGCATCGAGCACCCCTCCGTCATGCGCGTATCTTCGGCATGCTGCACGACGGGGAAATTTAATTCGCCGCCCAGGATGAGCGCTTCCCGCATAATGTTGTCGTCGAGAATGGGCTTGCCATCGTCGGTAACGGCAATCGCCCCCGCGCTTTGCAGTGCGCCAAAATCGGTAAGGACCGCGCCCTTGCTCGCGCGGGTGGCCGCGGCAATCGGGAAGACGTTGACCACGGCGCCGCGTTCGGGCTGCCCAAGCCACCTCACCCAATCGGGCGAATCCACGACCGGAAGCGTGTTGGGCATGGTGCAGACCGAAGTAAAGCCTCCGGCCGCCGCAGCCGCCGTGCCACTGGAAATCGTTTCCTTGTGAGCCTGCCCGGGCTCGCGCAGGTGGACGTGCAGATCGATGAAGCCGGCCGCGACGATGAGTCCCCGGGCATCGAACTTCTGATCCGCGCCTTTAATCTTCCGCGGAGGCGCGACTTCCGCCACCCTGCCATCTTTCAGCAGAACGTCCATGGGGGCGTCGAGGCGGGCAGCCGGGTCGATGAGATGGCCGCCATGAATCAGCAGACTTGTTTTGTCGTTCGTCTTCACACTTCTTCCTTCAACTTCTGTTGCGCGTCCATCAACTTCTCTTCCGCGGCAGCGAAGTTGTCCTCATCGCATCTTCCCCATCGCCCGCGCCAAGATGGCCATGCGCGTCGGCACGCCGTTTCGCACTTCCTCCAGAATGCGCGCCTGCGCTCCATCGGCCACTTCACTCGTCAGTTCCAACCCGCGAATGATCGGGCCGGGATGCATTACGATCGCATCCTTCTTGGCCAGCTTCAATCGCGCCGGCGTCATCTGGTAGCGCGCAATGTATTCCGGCAGATCGATCTTCAATCCCGACAGCCGTTCCTTTTGCACGCGCAGCAGCATGACGACATCGGTCCCGCGCAAGGCATCTTCAATGTGGCGGGTCACGCGCACGCCGGGTGCGAGGGTCGTCGCGATGTCGGGCACCAGCTCCGTCGGGCCGCAAAGAATAATCTTCACGCCGAACTTGCTCAATAAGTGGCACGCCGAGCGCGCGACCCGACTATGAAAAATATCACCGACAATCGCGACCTGCAGCCCCTTGAAGCTTTTCTTGTTGCGCAGAATCGTGTACGCATCGAGCAGCGCCTGAGAGGGATGCTCGTGCAGTCCGTCGCCGGCATTGATGACGGGGACGTCTATGTGCTGGGCCATGACGTAGGGCGCGCCCGCGTTGGGATGGCGGATGACGATGACGTCTGCGCCCACGGCGCGCACCGTGTATCCAGTGTCGAGAAGCGACTCGCCTTTTTCGATGCTTGAACCGGCCGCCTGAATGAGGACCGTGTGCGCGCCCATGGTCTTGGCGGCGATCTCGAACGAACTACGCGTGCGCGTCGATGCCTCGTAAAACAGTAAAAGCACACGCTTTCCCTTGAGAAAAGGGCGCGGCCTGTCCGGATTCATGCGCCGGGCAAACTTCAGAATTCTCAGGATCTCGGCTGCTTCCAAGTGCTCAATGCCAAGCAGGGAACCGCGGGCTGCGTTCATTATTGCTTTTCCATCAGGAGAACTTTCTCCGCGTCATCCACCTCGCGAAGTTTCACTTCAATGATCTGGTTTTCCGTTGTCTGCACGGTGCGTCCAATGAAGGCGGCCTCAATGGGCAATTCGCGGTGGCCGCGGTCGATCAGCACGCACAACTGCAACCGCTTCGGACGGCCCTCGTGGAAGAGCGCGTCCATGGCGGCGCGGGTCGTGCGCCCGGTATAGAGCACGTCATCCACCAACACCACCGCCTTGCCGGCAACCGGAATTCCGATTTCGCTTTTCTGCACCACGGGCTTCGAATCCCGCGAGCGCTCGTCCAGGGAAAGATCGTCACGATAGAGCGTGATGTCGAGGGTTCCCACGGGCACCGGCTTCTTCTCGATGCGTTGAATGATTCTTGCCAGCCGCTCGGCCAGAGGGACTCCGCGGCGGCGGATTCCCACCAGCGCCAGGTCTTCACTGCCGTTATGTTTCTCGAGAATCTCATGCGCCAGCCGGATCAGGGTGCGCTCGACCTCGGAGGCCGACATGAGTTGGGCTTTCTGATGGATTTCGACCGGACGTCCCGCCGCGCGTGTGCTCATAAACGCTGCATCATACGCGTTCGCATAGATGAGGACAAGGAGGCGCCGCACACTAGCACGACGGCGGACCTTCGTTTCCGGCAATGGCGTGCCCAAAAGCGATCAGATTGCCATCCGGGGCAAGCACGAGCAGCTCACGCTGACCGTAACTCTTGTCCATCGGACCATGAACATCGCCCTTGGGCAGCGTGTCCAGCTTCGGTTTCAGCTCCGCATAGAGGTGATCGACATCGCGAACGTCGATGTAATAAGCGAACCGGCGATTGCCCGGCGGCGCGCCGTCCGGCCCCGTCTGCTGCAGCAGTCGGAAGCCGACCGTCTCACGATGGATATACGCATAATTCTCGAAGTGAAGGAGGGTCTTAAATCCCAGGATGTCGTTGAAAAATCTCAGCGCCCGTTCCATGTCCTCGACATGCATGAAGGGCGTGACCTGAATGAAGTTTGACATGTCAGCCTCGCACTCTCTGGCCGGGCAGATTAGCACAAGAAGGCGGTCGCTTCGGCCGTGGTCGCTGGAATCCTTCGTGGACTGTTAAGAACGCGAACTCGGCCGAAAAAGCAGCACCGCTAATGCGCCTCCCAGAGCAGCGAGCGCGGCTGTAAAAAACATTCCGAGAAGAAATGTTACTGCCATCCCAGAGGGACTCACCAGGTTGCGAATGGTGTCTTGAATCACCGGGTCTGCCGTGTTGTATCCGAGGGCCTGCGCGAACTTCGTGATGCCGTCGATATATTGCTGCTGGCCGTGCAGCAAGAAAATCCGAATCACGAGCAGGAGCGAGTTGATGGCGAACGAGACCACTCCCGCTGCCGCTCCCACCCGCGCTCCGATGCGGGCCGTCGGCATGCCTGCTTTTGCCCGCTGGTAAAAAAAGACGGCGAGCGATCCGGTCAGCACAATCCCAAGCACCGGAATCATTCCAATGCAAAAGCCCAGCACACCCGCCTTAAGCGCCGCCCGAACGGCAACCCCTCGGTCGAACAGGCCGGGCTGAACTGCGGCCGAGCGATCAAAGCTGGTGAGCTGAGGAATTCGGACCGACGGGTCCACGGCGTCGTCCATAAGTGCCGCCGCGTCTCCAGCCGGAGTCACGTACTGAACGTGAATTTGCGGCGCGCGGCATTGCGGGCAGAAAGGCCGGCCGTCCTCGACCTGTGCACCACACTTTTCGCAGGGATGATCCACTTATGTGAAGCTAGCGCAGAACAAACCAGAGAGCAAGGTACCGGGATGCCCTCGTTCGCTCACGATTGGTCCCGATGACTTCAATCATGCATTCACTTCAGATTGTGGTGTCCTTTCCGGTGTGCATGCGCACATAAACCAGGGCAAAGCGCGTTCCCTTGCTGTTGGGCTTGACGGCTACCAGGTGCTGATTTCCTTCGGTTCCAACTTTTAGTTCCAATTCGTCCCCACCGCCTGTTTTCCCACACGATACTGGCTTCGATAGTTCGTCGCCATGCGCTTCCATGTGCCCTCCGCTGCTGTAGGACCCACGGCATTGGATCGGCTTGCCAAATTTCTGAAGCTCTTTGTCGTAGTAAGCGATGACTTTCTCGGGGCCATCATCGGAGAGGAACTCGGCCGCCACCACCTTCAGCTGAAAGCCCGGGAGGGCAAGGTTGACGTTCCCGCTTTTGTCGTCATCGCTGTTTTCCTTGGGAGCCGGCTTGGCGCCGGGATACACGCTCAGGCCGGCATCCCGAATATCCGCCTGTTCGCTGACGTGCAGATCGCCGACCGGCGACTTGATATCGACATGTTTGGAACCTTCCTTGTTTCCGTCCTTGTCCACGTTGATGCTGCAGGCCGGGAAAACGGAAAGAGCGAGAAACATCGCGCCCAGCGACATTCCCGTGACCATGTTGCGGCCGAAAACCGCATAGCGGTTGAACTTATTGCTGAACATAAAAACCTCCTGAAGCCATCCGGGCGGGGCGTTCCAGTCCCTCGCCTCGGGATGCTACCCCCGGAATCGTAACGGGCAAGTGGCCGCCGATCGCAATCTCGCCGAACAGCGCCTTCACCGCCGCGCTCTCCGACACCGTCGCATTGGAGAACGCACACATATAATTCTGGATCGCGGGAAAATCCTGCACTACGTATGGGTTCCCCATGGCTACGACCACGGTCCGGCTGGCGGCCCGGTCGAGAATCGTATTCAGCACGCCGGCAGTCGCATCGTCCATGGCAACCGTATTCTTCAATCCTCCGCCAGAACGAACCGCTTTCCCCGCCGTCGGAATCACATACACCGCAGCGACTACGTGTTCCGCCGCTTCCACGGCTTCCGCAACCGTGGTTTTCATGCCGGCGGCCGAGCGCGGATCCAGATAGATAATCCGCGCATCCGGTACCCGCGCCAGAATCTGGCGTTCCAGCATTCGTCCTGACTCGGTGCGCAAGTCGTCAGAAAAAATTACCGCAACAAGACGGTTTTGCACCTCTGTCAGGAATTGATACGGAAGAGCTGGCTCGTTTGTTCCCGGAGGCGTTTCCGAAGCTTTCAACGGCAGCACCTGACCGTTTTCCCGGACCAGCGTAATCGCCTCCTCGGCAATGAGTTGGCCCACGGCCAGGTTCTCCGGCTTGCCCACCTTGCTTGCCAGTTGATTCAGGTCCACCAGTCGCGCCTTGTTCAACCCGAAGGAGGCTTTTAGCTCCAGAATCTTGCGAACGGATTCATCCAGCCGCTCGCGGCTGATTTGCCCGCGCTGCACCGCCGATAACACCGAACGGTAGCTTGCGTCCAGATCGGCGGGGATGATGAGCAAGTCGTTGCCCGCCTCAAAGGATTCTCTCGCAGCTCGGCCAACATCCTTCGCGTAAAGCCGGGTTAGTCCCGCCATGTCGAGCGCGTCGGTCACCACGATCCCCTTGAACCCCATCTCCTCCTTGAGCAGCCCCGTCACAATTGGCTTGGAAGTGGTCGCGACCCGTTTCGGTTCGGAATCAAGCGCGGGAACGGTGACGTGCGCCACCATCACGGCATCCACGCCGGCTTCAATCGCCCGCCGGAAGGGAGGCAACTCAACCGCGTCCAGGCGGGCGCGATCTCCGCTCACCTGCGCGATGCCCAGGTGTGAATCGGCCGCAGTGTCGCCATGCCCTGGAAAATGCTTGGCGGTGGTCAGCATCGCCCCTTCGTGGGCCCCCCGGATGTAGGCTGCCACGTAATCGCCCACCTGTTGCGGGTCACTGCCGAAAGAGCGCGTATTGATGATGGGATTGGATGGGTTCGAATTTACATCGGCATCGGGGAAGAAATTCCAATGCACTCCGATGGCGCGCGCCTCGAGCGCGGTGATGCGCCCGAACGCTTCCGCATTTTCCGGCTTGCCGGTGGCCCCAAAGGCCATCGCATGCGGAAAGACAGTCGTGCCGTTCAATCGCATCGCGACGCCCCGCTCAAAATCTGCCGCGAAAATCAGGGGCAGCTTCGATGTTTTCTGCAGCCGGTTCAGCAACTCCGCCGCCACAAAAGGCTGACTCTTCAGCAGCACCGGCCCATCCATTGGAACCGTCATACCGACCGACCCAATGTGATACTTGCGAACCCTGTCCCGTAGTTGAATCCAGATGGGATCAGCGTCATTCAGAAACTGCACCTTCACCCAGATCATGAAGAGCTGCCCGACCTTTTCCTCCGTCGACATCTTCCGCAACGTCTTGTCGACCCACTTGCGCCCGTCTTTATCCAAATGAATGGGACCGGAGCGCTGGATGCGTTCCAGGGACTTATCCTTGGAAAAGCTGCCAACCGCGCAGAGGACGACCGCAGCCGTCAGCAGGATGGACCGGAACATGCAGTTGACAATAGCAAATTTGGAGCCCGGTATCGACCGTCGATCGTGCACGCACCTTTGACCGCAAGAAACGGATAGCCGGTCGCCGCCGTTGCCGGTAGTGTGGCCTGAACTGAGAGTTCTTAGCCCGTCTGGGCGGGACAGGGAAACATGGTGACTTCCGAAAAAGACTACGTGTTGGGTACCCACGATACGGAAATTTCTCGTCTAGGCTTGCAACACCGGGCGTGGCAACCGTGCGCGTTTGCTGCCTGGCAGTCCGCCGGCATTGGCGCCGGCCAGAGGGTTTTGGATGTTGGTTGCGGCCCGGGTTACGCCTCGGTAGATCTGGCGGAGTTGGTCGGACCCTCAGGCTCGGTTTTCGCAATCGACAAGTCGGAGAAATTCCTGAACGCCCTCAATGCGGAGCGCCTTCAGCGAGGGCTCGACAACATTACCGTTTACCAAGCAGACCTCGACACCGGAGATTTCCCGGCCGTGGCGGCAAACGCCGCATGGTGCCGCTGGGTATTCGCTTTCCTGCAACGTCCCCGCGAAGTGCTGGGGAGGCTGGCAAGTGCGATCGGCCCAGCCGGCGTCATCGTCATTCACGAGTATTTCGACTACTCAACTTGGCGAACCGCTCCGCGCCGCCCGGAACTGGAAGAATTCGTCAGCGTGGTGATGGCCAGTTGGCGCGCCGCTGGAGGCGAGCCTGATATCGCGTTGTCACTGCCTCGCTGGCTGGAAGAACTTGGATTCGACCTCCGGTCGCTTCGCCCGATCATCGACATCGTGCAGCCGGAGCACTTGAAATGGGGATGGATGAAGTCATTTATCGAGGTCGGTCGCCGACGCCTCGTTGACTTGGGATACTTAAGCACGCCCCAGGCTGAGTCGATCTGGCAGGCGTTCACGGCAATCGAAGCCATGCCCGGAGCTCGCATGATCTCGCCCGGCGTGCTTGAAATCGTGGCTGTGCGGCGAGCCTCCTAGCCGAGATGTCATCCTGAATGCCTCATAAGTATAAGGAAGACGCCCTAATTCTGCGGCGTCAGCGATTTCAAATAAGCGACGACGGCCTTGGCATCGGCTGCGCTCATCCGAAACGGCATCATCGGGAATCGCAGCGGCTTGCCGGTCGTCCAAATGCCTGTCGTCAGAAGCTTGATCATGTCCGCGTCGCTCGCTGGCGGATTCCCGCCAATTCTCGGAGCCATCAGAGGCCAGTTCGAGCCTCCTCCCGAGGGCGCCCACTGCATGGGCGCACCCTGCAGCCACCGGCTTCGATCCAGGCCGCCACTGCTGTTCCGCGGAGTGTGGCACTCGCCGCACATTGCCACCCCTTCCACGAGATACTTTCCGCGCGCCACATCCCCGCTGCCCTTCGCAGCCTCGGCGGCCGATGATGGCTTGCCTTGCCCGTACATGGCAGGCGCCGAGAACGTAAAGAAGAAGATGGCAAACAATGCCATCGCTACCACAGACAACATCTTTCGATCGATTCCTGGTTCGGTAGGAGTGCGGCGATTCCTCATGTTCACCTCTCGCGTATGAGTAACAACATTCGACGAGGCGGCTGAGCATGCATTGTGCATCACCAAAACCGCCGGCTCCATTGTAAGAGCGTCGTTTAGGGGAGTCTATCGAACGTCCAGTATTGATTACTGGGAACCGGCATCCGACCACCTGGAAGCGGGGTTTTACTGAGAGCTGAGAGCTGACAGCTGAGAGCTGATCTCGGCAACGGCCGCGGCCTGCACCGCCGGATCGTCCCCAAAGCCACCCAGCCAATGCACATCCGGTTCTCGCTTGAACCATGTGATCTGCCGTTTCGCATAGTTGCGGTGGGCCTGCCGCGCGGCCTGCAACGCCGACTCTCGATCCAGCTCGCCGCGCAAAAACTGGACCGCCTGCTTGTATCCCAGCGACGCCAGTGGCCGGGCTTGCGTGCCATATTTTGCTGACAGCGCTTCCGTCTCGGCGATCAGTCCGTCTTCAAACATCTTCGTGGCGCGTTCATTGATGCGCGCATAAAGAGCGTCGCGATCCGGATTCAGACCCAAACGCAAAATCCGAAAGCCGGTAAGCGGCTCACGGCCCTGCCGCCAAAGTTCGGTCATGGGTTGCCGCGAAGCGAGGCAAACCTCGATCGCGCGAATCGCCTTGGGAACATCGTTGGCGTGAATGCGCTCCGCTGCCGAGGGGTCGAGCCGCCGCAAAATGCGGTGCAGGTAACCGGCGCCGCGCTCTTCCACTCGCTGCCGTAACCGGTCGCGCAAGGGTTCCAGGCGCTGCGGTCCCGAAAAGAGTCCGTCGAGCAAGGCCCGCAGATAGAGCCCGGTTCCGCCGCTGACAATGGGGAGGCGCTTCCGGCCCGCAACCTCCTGCAAGACTTGCCGGGCTTGCCGGGCGTATTCTCCCGCACTGACATCCGAAAGCGGATCGACGCAGTCGACCAGATGGTGCGGTACTTCGGCGCGCTCGGACGGCGTCGGCTTGGCGGTGCCGATTTCAAACTCGCGATACATAGCCACCGAGTCGCAGTTGACAATCTCCCCGCCAAAGCGACGTGCCAGTGCCAGCGACAACGCGGTCTTTCCGCTGGCGGTGGGGCCGAGCACGACAATGAGCAGCGGCGTGCCCTCCAGGTTCGGCAACGTCAGCGTGCGCTCCAGGGAATGAACGGCCAGTAGCGGATCAGGCACAAAATGAGCAACAGAAGCGCGATGATCAGCAGTCCGCTGGCCTCCCCCGCATAGATGGCATGGCGATGCGCGTGCCCTTCGTCAGCGACCGGCTTTGAAGCAGGTGCGGCCACGGAAATATTGTAGCTCCGGCGCCGGAGCCCGGGTAGTGGCGCAAGCGTGTCGCGACTACCTCCTACGAAAAGGGGCGAGTCCCGGCGGTGTAAACTACGGGCGCGTCATCATACCGATGTCTTCGAGCGACCCGAATCCAGGCGGCGCCCCGCACGGCGCAAACAGGCTTCTGCGCTTTGGCGTCTTCGAAGTCGACCTGGCAGCCGGAGAGTTGCGCAAGAATGGCGCTCGCATTCGCCTTCAGGAGCAGCCTTTCCAGGTTCTCGTCGCGCTCCTCGAAAATGCGGGAAAGGTGGTTACGCGCGAAGATCTGCGCCAGAAAATCTGGCCGGCCGACACCTTCGTGGATTTCGATCACAGCCTGAACACGGCTGTGAATAAGATTCGCGAGGCACTCGGCGATTCGGCGTCAAGCCCTCGATTTGTCGAAACGCTCGCGCGCCGCGGATACCGCTTCCTCGGGCTGGTCGACGGCGCATCCGCCCATGCATCTGTGCAAACGACGCCAACAGCATTCGCCGTGGCCCAAGTCAATCCGCCGATTGCGGCTACGACGCGGCTCCATCCTGATTTGCACGTCCCAGTTCCGCACCGCGGGTTGGTGCGCGGACTCTTCGGCCTTATTCAGGTGATGTATCTCTGCTTTTACTTGAGCGCGCTCTACCACCTTCGCGGCGTGGACCACGTTGTCACCGGCTTCCTCACAGGATGGACGGCTACGCTCCTGCTCGCAGCCGTGCTCGTGACCGGCGCGGTAGGGATACCGCTACGACTATATTTGCTCTCGGCGGTCGCCTTTGATTTTCGCAAACTGGGCGCAAACTTCCAGCGGATGTTCCTGTTTGTCCTCGCCCTCGATCAGCTCTGGGCGGTCGCACCTTTCCTGCTGCTGCCACAGATCGGCGTGGGTCTGGCCTTCGCCGCTACCGCCGCCTTGCTCTATGTCCCCTTCTCCGAGAGAACTCTGGTCCGCCTGGGATATCAGGATGGCTAGGAGAGGAGCCAGCGACCTACGGGCCGCCAACGATGATGGGCGCATAGCATCCGCCACCTTCGGAATGAAAGAGGTAAAACGCGGCTTGTACTGCGTGCGCCATCCTCTGAGATGCTAAGCGGGGAGAAAAGCCGGCCAATATACCAGCTTCTTGCATTAAGCCCCGATCCTCACCGGATAGTCTTGCAATCAGGTTGACCGGCAAGGCATGCAGCAGCTGCGCTTTTTCAGAGGCACTTATCTGCGGATCCTTTTTGTGGCAATCGGGAGGGGTCTTCGGGAAATCTACATACAGGGTCACACCCAACAGCCGCACTAGATCGCGGAAAGCCTCCCGCGCGTGAGTGCTGCAGTCATCGTCGTGAAGGTGAACTTCTACTGGGTCGATGGTGAAACGTATTACGGGAACATTCAGCTCAAGCAGTAGCGGATTGAAAGCCCCGCCCGCATCTTGCGTTCCTGCCAGCTGAAACCCAGTCCTGCTCGTGACGCTGTAACGCAATGAGACTGCCGTAGCATAGTTTTGTTCGGTTGAAGCATCCGGCGGATAGGTGGCGCCGATCCGACTGGGGTAGCGGGTCTCGGCCACGTAGCCCTCGGGCTTGGGCAGCCGAATGACATAGCGTTCCGCTCTCCTATTCAAGGCGCGCTGCACTACCTGTGGATCGATATTGGCTCGCAATATCTGTTTATCGAAAGAAGGGGCGCCGGCAGCGGCCCGAGCCGGAATTGCCAGGTCATACACCCCCGCGTCCAACTCCGTATTTGCCGGCACTACGGCGAGCGGGCGGTGACTCTTCGTCTTGGGTGCAATTGCGAGAATGCTATTGGCATCCTTCGGGTCGGGAACAAGACCCCACGGGCCTTCAAAAGTAACGAAGATCTCCGTCGTGGCAGGTTTTAACTCGGCCTGGGTTGAAGTCGCGGTTGGCGGTTGGGATTGCTGGCAAGCGATAAGAAACAACGTAGCCAAGGCAGCGCTGAACAGCGCAACCAGCACATTGATGGAGTGGCGTTGAGTTGGCATGAGTTCTCCTCTACGTTGAGATTAGGGTCGTCCGTATGCTGAGAATGCCGACCAGTAATAAGGGTGCGAAGTACCCGGATCGGACATCATGGCCCGGGACGTTTGGCGTAGTGCCGCGGCAACGGGCATGCCGGAAAGCGCGTTCCGATAAAAAACTTCTACAAACTGCTGCGTTCTCCCCGAGTCCACGGCCCATCGGCTGCCAATGATGTGGGGCACGCCGGAGCGCTGGAGAGCCTCGGCAATACCGTTGAAGCCGCGCGAGCCATCGGTTCCTTTCTCCGTGTTGCAGGTGGAAAGAACTGCCAACTGCAGATTGCGCAGGTCGAGCCGCCGGAACCGCTCCGCCCCCAACAAACCCGGCGTGCTTTTCTGGGAACCGGCCATCCGGAGCATTAATGCGGCCCCACCATTGGGCCGCACCATCGAATGCCCCGTGAAATGGAACACGACAGCAGCCGGTATCCTCGTTTCGACAGCAGCCAGGGTCGCTTCCGACTCTCGGAGCACGGCCGAGGAACGGAAATCCCGGCTGACTGCTTCGACTTCGGCCAGCACGTCCGGCAGGGGCACAAGATCGGCCGCTTGTAGAGAGGACGAACTGCCTACGATCAGCGCTTTCAGGTCCGGCGAGATGGGTACATCTTCGCGCAGTGACGCGTCGGCGGCCTGCCCGAGAGAGTGAACGATGGGCGCCCGTTCGATCAAATAATGGCCCTCTGAATCGAGCAGCGCTTCGAAGGGTATTTGAGCAAGCCACCCATCTGCCTCGATGACGAGCGCGCGGCCGGGATCGAGTTGGGTTTCGACGGGGGCGACGAGGGCTGAATAAAGAGTGCGTGCGTCCCGGCGCAGTGCAGCTGTCGCCGACTTGGGATCGGACGCCAAGTCGTAGTATCTTGCCGCCAATTCCTGCAAGTCCTGATTTGATTGCGGAATCCATTGCGCATGGATGCCGCGATTGTCATAGGCCCAGATCGCCAGCCCGTCCGGCAGTGCGCCAAAAGCAAGCACGGTTCGTCCGCTAAGGAACGGAAGGCGCGAAGCGAGCCACGTCGGGTCCGGAGCCGCGCTGGACAATCCAGTTCTGTGCGCTCTCCCCTCTCCCGACCGGGCCGACGCCCCAAGGTACCACTCGAAATAGTCGAGCGACTCGTTGACATGACCTTGCACGAGTTCGGCCTCAGCCATCCCCAGGTACACATGAGCGGCTTCCTTGCTCCAGCTGATGCGTTCCGCTTCTGAGTTCAGAGAGCTCAACTGCTGCTCCGCCGACTCCAGGGCCGGTCGAAACGCCTGTTCCGCTTGCACGGGATGTCGACTTCGCAGTTGCAGTTCCCCCAAGGTGGCGTAGAACGTTCCTTCAAGGTTCTTGTCGCCGCGTGGAACCTGGTCTTGAATGCGAGTAAGTCGCGCGATTCCGGACTCAAACTGGCCGATGCGTGCGTCAAGTCCCGCGGCGAGGATCTCGTTCCAGAGTATGTAATCCTGGACGGCATCGGTTCTTGGCGCGAGCCCAAAGAGCCGGGCAGCTTCCGCGTAGTGTCGCTCGGCGGCCTCCGCTTGCCTAGTTGAGGCGGCCGCCCGTGCCGCGTAACTGTGAGCCCAGGCGCGAATCAGGACGTTGTCGTCGGAGTCAACTAGGGCGATGGCCTCGCGCCAGATGGCCATTGCAAGGTACGGCCGATTCGCTACGAATGCCGGCGCCAAGCCGGGAATCTTATAAAGACTATAGGCGCGATAGGCCGGTATCTGAACCGACCAGTAGCGCGCCAATCCGGTTGCCACCGACTTTAGCCCAGCAGCCAGATCGCCGGTAGCCACCTGATCATCCGCGATGAAAGACAGCGCGCGCACATAGAGGCCGTCATAACGGCTCTCGCGGGCCCGCTCCAGGGCACGGCGGCTGAAGCGCTCGTCCGCGCCCCAATCGTCCTCCCCTAGAAAAAGGCAGTCACCATTCTCAAGCCCGAGTTGGATCTGGAGCCACGAGTATTGGAAGCGGTCAGCTTCCGCAAGTGCGGCCGTTGCGTCACGACGGCATTCTTTGGTCCGGCGCGTCAACTGCTCCGAGTAGGCCTGTTCGAACTGTGCGCGCAGAACGCCGGCCTGATTGCCGGAGGCGCGAAATAACCGTGCGGCAATGCCGGCCTGCTCGCGCGCAACGGTGTAGTCGCCGGAGTAGTTGGTTTGGGATGCTCGAGCCAGTGCGGCCACCGCGCGCGAAAATGCCGGAGCCGAAGAGTTGCCTAGAAGGTCACTGAGCCAGCGGTCGCCATGCTGCCGTGCCGTCAGGTCCGCCAAAAAAAAAAGCGCCCGCAGGGCCTGCGTATCCCTATGCGTTGCGCCTTCGGGGTATGCCTGGGGCAGCCACGATCGGACGGCGGCGTCCAGATATTGCTCGACGCGCAGGTCGACATCCGCGCTCGCGCCACTTGCAACTTGTTCGGGGGACAAAAGCGGGACCGCACTTTCATGTTCCTTTAGCTTTGCGCGCACCGCCTCGGCGCGGCTCCGGGCCTCGTCCGCCCACTCAGAGCGAGAATCCAGTTTCAGATAGTGTTCCCAATCGTCCAGCGCCTGTCGGTAAAGAAACTGGTGCTCGGCGACGATTGCGCGGTTGAACAGCGCAGTTGCGTTTTCCGGCTGCAACTCCAGCGCCTTGCTGAAGCATTCAAACGCTGCGCCATAGTCCTCCTGCCGATCTTCTGATTGCGCCCTTTGGAAATGGGCCGTCCCCAAATCCGCCAGCAATTCTGGCGAATGAGGCTGCAATTCCACGGCACGTTGCAGCGATTCCACCGCCGCGTCGTACTTGCCTTCGAGCATGTTCGCACGAGCTGCCGCCTGCAGCCATGCCGGATCCTCCGGGTGCGACGCCAACTGGCTCGCGATTAAGGCTTCCGCCTTCAAAAGTGCTGCCGGACGCCCGACGAACGATTCTGCCGGACCGCGCTGCACGCGCAGCGGGGCATAGCCTGCTCCCGGGATCCTCAGCTCCAGAGTGCGCTGATCGGTATAAGCCCGGGCCAGAAGCTGGTTGGCGGAAGACGCACTTGCACGCTCGCCCGACGCCCACCATCCCACCGCTGCCACCACGATGACCGCCGCTGTCGCCGTCGCCACTAGTCGTGGCGCCAAATGCCAAGTTCCCCACCACGTGCGCGACCGATCCGAACGAGGCGACCCGCTGATTCTTTCGGCCAGCTTCATTTGCCATTCCAGCCTGGCGCTATCAAGACTGGTAATCTTCTCCCGCTCGGAGTCGGTCAACTCCCCGTTGAGATCGATCACTTCCTCGACCGCCGCGCGCAACCGCGGACCACAGCAATCACACCGGCTGGCGTGCTCGACATAGCGAAGCGCTGATTCCGGTCCGGTCAGCCCGCCTGCAATCTCATTCCAGACTTCCACCCCCGGACACTCGGCCCCCAACGCCCGAGATTCAGACCCCTGGAGGCTTCCCAGTTGACTCTTCAACTCCCGATCCAGCCCGGCCAGGCTTTCAAACTGCTCTCGGCAGGCTCCGCAGAGGGCAAAATGGGGGTGCGCCTCTTCCGGTCGGAACTCCGCCGACGGACTCTGGCGACTCCGTTCGAGGAGGCTCGCCAGTTCCGGCATCTCAAGATGCTGGTTGGGGTTGCTTTCCAAAACTATGTCTCCAATCTGGTAGAACGATTTTGCCGGTCCAAAGTCTTCACCTCGGCCCCTAAGCCGTTTCAATGTGACGCCGGATCATAATTGTTAGCCGGAGGAGCACACTCTCCACCCCCTCGGTCGTGAGGTTTATGGAGGGCAAAGCGGCAATCTCGCTGGCTGTAAGTCCTTGCTGGTGACGGAGCCAGAAAATCATGCGCTTTCTCCGCTGATCCTTCCCCGCCGTAACCAGTGTCAGAATATGGTCGATCTCTTTGAGTTGGAGAGTGCGGTGAATGGCGCCAGCGCTATCCGCTCCGGTTGTCTTCGGGTCAATCTGAACGACCTCGGTGATCGCCTCCGTTTGGTTTGCCCCACGCTTCCCGGCTAGCGCCGACTTGAAGTGATCGTAGACAACATTGGCCGCGACCACCTTCAAAAATCCGTACATCGCATCTTCATGGCGCGCCTGGAACGACCGGAGCATGCGGCTGCTGTCCTCGCAGAGCTTCAGGTAAGTTTCCTGGGTAAGATCGTCAATCAATTCGCGGGGCGGCTCCCCAAATCGGCGGGCAGTCCGCAATACGGCGGCCGCGATCACCGGCTGGAATCGTCCGATAAACTCCGCCCACGCCTCGGTTTCGCCCGAGCCGGCGCATTTTCTTGCCAATTCGGCTGAAGACAACCGCGAGAAGGGCGCCAAGGAATCCACCGCCGGAGGTTGATGGCGGATTTTACACCACTCATGACCCTTCCGCGTGCGAAAACGGTGCGCTAAACGACGTTCTGCGCGTTCGGCTCACGAACCCGTTTTCCAATGGACTCAGGCGAGTCGCCTGGCCGCATCCTTGGCAAAGTAGGTCAGAATAATACTCGCCCCGGCGCGCCGGATACTCACCAGCGACTCCATCATCACACGATCGCGGTCGATCCACTGGTTCCGGGCCGCGGCTTCGATCATCGCGTACTCGCCCGACACCTGGTAGGCGGCCAGCGGAAGATCGAATCGTTCGCGGGCGGCAGCAATGACGTCCAGATAAGGCATCGCCGGCTTTACCATAATCATGTCCGCGCCCTCTTCGACGTCCAGCGCAATCTCCCGCATCGCCTCGCGAATGTTCGCCGGATCCATCTGGTAGGACCGGCGATCTCCGAATTGCGGAGTCGAATCCGCCGCCTCGCGGAACGGCCCGTAGAAGCCCGACGCGAATTTCGCGGCATACGAGAGGATCGGCGTGTTTTCATAGCCTGCTTTGTCGAGCGCCGCGCGAATTGCGCCCACCCGCCCGTCCATCATGTCCGAGGGCGCGATGATGTCCACACCCGCCCGTGTCAGAGAAACAGATGTGCGCGCTAGTAGTGCGAGGCTTGCATCGTTTACGATCTCGTATTCCGCTGTCGTCGGGAGGGCCGCTGCGGCCGCTCCCAGCGATTGCGCTTCCGCTTTGACGATTCCACAATGCCCGTGCGACATGTATTCGCACAGGCAAACATCGCCGATCACCACCATGTCCCGAACTTCGCTCTTGATCGCTCGCGCCGCTTGCTGCACGATGCCGTCCTCGGCCCACGCCCCAGTCGCCACTTCATCTTTCGTTTCCGGGAGCCCGAATAGGATGACCGACGGCACGCCCAATCCCCGCGCCTCGCGCACTTCTTTGACGGCCTCGTCCACCGAAAGATTAAATACGCCCGGCATCGATCGAACTTCTTTGCGAATCCCGCGGCCGGGGCAGACGAAGAGTGGATAAACAAAAGCTTCCGGAGTGAGCCGGGTCTCGCGGACCATGGAACGCAGGGTTTCGGTCCGCCGCAAACGGCGAAGGCGGTTAGCAGGGAATCCCATACGCCGAATTCTAGCAGCCGCCGCTGCCCTTGCCATGGTCGCCCCAGTCACATCTCATTGTGATACGGATCACAACCCGGCGGCCGATTCTGCAGGGGGCCGTCAAGCCCAGCAGTCGGTTACCTAAGTAACCGGTGGTAACCCCGCCGTCACCTCAACACGGCCCTCCAAACCTCATATGATAGGAAGCAGTGTCTCTGCGCCCCATTTCGTTGCTGGTTTGTGGGATTGGTGTGCTCTTCGCCTTTGCTGTGGCGCCCCTGGTATTTGCAGGTGCCTTCTTTCGCACCGCCATGGGAGACCTTTTCCCGCTCTTCGTGCTTGCCGCCATCTTTGTTCTCTCCGTTCGGAATGCTTTTGACAGCCGGGGGCACACCCGCCTGTTCTGGAGCCTCATGGCCACAAGTTTCGGCATGTGGTGCTTCAACCAATGCTGCTGGACCTGGTTTGAAGTTCTGATCCGCAAGCCCATGCCGGATCCTTTTGCCGGGGATATTGTGCACTTCCTGCACGTCGTTCCGATGATGGCAGCCGTGGCCATTCGCCCCCATGACGCCGACGATGGCGAGGGGATCACCACCAGTGCCCTCAACGTGCTCATCCTGATCGTTTGGTGGATCGTGGTCTATGCCTACTTCGTTTTCCCCGACCAGTACATCCAGACCAACCTCCCGGCCTATACCCTGCACTGGGACCTCTTGTACCTCGTCGAAGGAATCATGCTGATTGGTCTGTACGGTTCGGCTTATTTTTCCAGCTCGGGGTCATGGCGCAAGCTCTACGGCGGTATTTTCCTCGCCGCCTTTGTCTACACCTTTGCATCCGAAGCCATGAATGCGGCGATCGCGCACGGCACATACAAAACCGGAGGTCTCTTCGACCTTCCCTTCGTCGCCTCCCTGCTGGGTTTTCTTGGGGTGGCTTTCCTTGGACGCCGCTCGCTTGGCGAGACCCAAATCGTGCCTCGGGTAACACGGGCCCGTCGTGCGGTCTCTTCCGCGCTTGCCCAACTGGCTCTTCTCTCCCTTCCGCTTTTAGGATATGTAGCCTTGTTCGTAAGCGGGGACGTTCTTCAACTTCGACAGTTTCGTTTTGCCGTCGCGATGGGTGGCGTGGCGATTCTGGCGTTCTTTCTTTTTCTCAAACAGTATCTGTTGGATCAGCGCCTCGTGGACCTGCTCCATCGTTCGCGCACCAGTTTCGATAATCTCGAACGCTTGCAGGGACGCGCCGTCCAGCAGGCGAAGCTGGCCTCACTCGGCGAATTGGTCGCGCTCGCCGCCAACGAGCTTGAATATCCACTCTCCGCCATCCTGAGCAGTTCCGAACTCATGGCGGCCAGTAGTAATCTCACGGTCGAGCAGCTCGCCAATGCGCAGAAAATCGGCCAGCAAGCCCGGCGCACCCGCGAACTGGTCAGCGATCTGCTGAGCTTTGCCCAGCAAACTCCGGGAGAAAAAACGCCGCTGGACCTCAAGCCTCTTCTGCAGCGCGCCCTTCAAATGGAAGGGTTCAAACTCGAAAACCGTAACATCAGCCTGACCGTGGAATGCCCGGAGCCCGTGCCACGTGTCCTCGGCAACTCGAACCAGCTCATGCAGGCTTTTGTTCAGATAGTCGAAAACGCGATCGATGCGTTGCAGGAGATCGGCGGGGGGCGCCTCCAGATTTCAGTGTGGCGCGACACCGAGGATGTAATTGTCCAATTCGCCGATAGCGGCCCCGGCATGCGCAATCCCGAGCGCGTCTTTGATCCCTTCTACACCACCAAGCCAGTCGGCAAAGGGACCGGCCTCGGCCTCAGCGCCACGTATGGAGTTGTCCAGGACCACAAGGGACAGATCACCTGCTTCAACCGTCCCGAAGGCGGAGCTGCCTTTGAGATCCGGCTCCCGGCGCTGAAAACCGGTGCGGCGATCCCGGCCACTGCGAATGCATAGATGATTGCAGAGGTCATGAGGTTAGATTGCCGAGGTGGGAGCGAACAAGGTTTCTCAACTCTGCAACCTGACCTCTAACCTCGCCTCTATCCCCCGTTCGCCACGATCGCGTCCACCATGCGCGCCCCTTCTACAGCGAGGGGCACATCGTGAGTCCGAATAATGTGCGCTCCTTTCAGGATCAGAACCGCTTCCGCCGCCAGTGTCCCAGACTCCCGCTCGTCCACCGGCGCATCCGTTCCGTCGCGCGCCAGGGCGCGGCCGATAAACGATTTCCGAGAAACTCCCGCCAGTAGCGGAAACCCCATCTGCTGCAATTCACCAAAGTGCGCCAGCAACGGATAATTTTCCTCAAACCTTTTCCCGAACCCGAATCCTGGGTCCAAGACCAGGCGATCGCGCTTGATTCCTGAAAGCGTCGCCGCCTCCGCCCACTGCCGCAATTCCCGCTTCACCAGCAGCACCGGATCGCCAATCGACGGCAGCTTGCGCCACTCATCCGGACGGCCCCGCGTGTGCATGAGCACGGCTCCCACTTTCAGCTCAGCCAGGGTCTTTGCCATCTTCGGATCCCACCGGAATCCGCTGATATCGTTCACCACTTCCGCACCCAATTCGACGGCTGCGCGCGCGACACTGGCCTTGTACGTATCCACACTCACTACCGCCCGGGGGCGCCGCCGTTTCAAATCACGAATCACCGGCAGCACCCGCCTCCGCTCTTCGTCCTCCGATACGGTAGAACGTTCCTGCGACGTGACCTCGCTCGCGTCCCCCGAACCAGCCACTGCGGCGCCTGGGCGCGTGGATTCCCCGCCCACATCAATGATGGATGCGCCCTCGTCGAGCAACCTCTCGGCATATGCAACCGCCTTGGCGGCATCGATATTGAGCCCGCCGTCGGAAAACGAGTCGGGGGTTACATTCACCACGCCCATGATCAGCGTGCGCCGCCCGAGCTCCAGAACGCGAGTGCCTAGGTTCCACTGAAAAATGGCTCGCATGGTGCCGCTATTTTAGTGTGGCCCTCTGCCAGATTGCCAACTGGCCTCGACCAGACGAGCGGTTTTTCCCGAATGTTACAATTTGAGAAATGGTATTGTGGCGACCAGTTGCGCGTCTGCTTCTTCTGATTGCGCTGGTCGCAGCGCCGGTTTTCGCCGCGCCACCCGTTGCAAAATCACCTCCGCCAGTTCCCGCATCCATCACGCCTCTGCAGGAGCGCGTCTCGGCCCTGCTCAATTCTCCCGATCTGGCGCATGGATTTTGGGGAATTGAGGTGGTTTCGCTGGCGACCGGCGAAGCCTTGTACGCGCAGAATGCCGACAAACTCTTTACTCCGGCGTCGAACACCAAGCTCTTCACCACCGCGGCCGCGCTCGCTCTGATCGGCCCCGCCTACAAGTTCCGCACGACCATCGAAACCACCGGCACCCTCGACCGCTATGGGCGTCTCAACGGCGATCTCGTTCTGGTCGGACACGGCGATCCGAATCTTTCCGGTCGTGAACTTCCCTACGATCTGCGCACTCAGCGCAATGACGATCCCATTCAGGCGCTTGAGTCGCTGGCCGACACGCTCGTGCAAAAAGGTGTGAAGTACGTTGACGGCGACATCGTCGCCGATGACTCCTACTTCGCCTTCGAACGCTACGGCGAAGGCTGGAGCCAGGATGATCTGGTCTGGGCTGACGGCGCGCCCGTTTCCGCGCTTACCGTCAACGACAACGTGGTCTTCGTCAGCATTCTGCCTGCCGACCGCGCCGGCGAAAAAGCCTTCGTCAGCATCAAGCCGTTCGCCGATTATTACCGCCTCGACAATCGCATCATTACTACTCCTGCCGGTACGGCACGCAAGTTCTTTGTCAACCGCGAGCCCGGCTCCACCGTGCTCATGCTCTGGGGAAACCTGCCCATCGATGACGCCGGTGCCACCGAAGCGCTCGCCATTGAGGATCCCGCGGAGTTCGCCGCGGGCTTGTTCCGCCAGTTGCTGGACAAGCGGGGCATCGTGGTCTACGGCCACCAGCGCACGCACCATACTGAACTGGCCGCTCTCTCCACCTTCACCGCCACCGCCATCGCGCCGTCCCGCGGAGGCAGCGAAAGCGCAGCGCGTCCGCTCAAGACCGACCAACCCATCACGCTGGCCAGCTACGAATCCAAGCCGCTTGTCGATGATGTGCGCGTGATCAACAAGGTCAGCCAGAATCTGCACGCGGAAATCTTGCTGCGCCTGCTGGGCCGCGAGCGCGGCACCGCCGGCACCGTCGAAGGCGGGCTCGAAGTTCTGCGCGGATTCCTGACTCAAGCCGGCATTGCGAGCGACCAGTACGTCTTCTACGATGGCTCCGGTCTTTCGCGCCAGAACCTGGTCACACCCCACGCGATTGTGCAGTTGCTGCGCTATTCTTCGGCGCAGCCCTGGGGTCCAGCTTACAAATCAACGTTCCCGGTTGCAGGGGTGGATGGCTCGCTTTCCGAGCGTCTGACCGCTCCGCGCCTGCAGAAGCGTGTGCTGGCCAAGACCGGTTCCCTCGGCGGCGTGAAAGCACTTTCCGGTTTCGCGACGACTGACTCCGGACAAACGGTCGTCTTCTCGATCCTCTCCAACAACCTCAACCTTCCATCAAAGCGCGTGACTGAGACGATCGACGGAATCGTGGAAGCAATCGTCGAAGACACGCCGGCCGCGCGGTAGAGATTATGTCTGTTTGCGCAATTTTGAACGCCCGCCGCCATTACTCTGCAATGCAAAGTACTTGACACAAGGAAGACATGACTGGGCGGCAAGTAAACCACATCAGCAGTAAGGTCTTAATCTTCCTGTCACTGACTGCGTTGCTCACCGTGATGATCGGGTACGCTGAGCCGCCTCAGCCGGATGAGGGCGCGGCAGCACATCTCTTTCAGCTGTCAATCACGGCGCTGGTACCGAGTCTCTTAGTTTTTCTCGCTACGGCGGATTGGAAGCAGCCTCTGCGAAGCGCGCGGCTATTGGCATTTCCATCCACCGCTTTGGCTTTCGCGTTTGGAGCCCTGTATTACCTTGAACACTACCGATAAACTGCGTCTTCGGAAATTAACTCCTCTACTGCAAGCGGAAGCGTTCGTTCATCAATCGCTGCAAGCGAGGCCGGTAGAGGATGTCGTACGCCAGCTCTTTATCCGGAAACATGCTTAACGCGGCCCGGCGCGCATTGGCCGCCATCTCGGCCGCCTCCTCCAACGTCAGGTCGGGATCCTGGCTGATGACCGACATGACCATGCTCATCATCACTTGCAGGCGCCGCAGCCTTTTTGCTTCCTCGACCCGCTCGTGCTCTCTACCTTGATCATCCCATTGAGGATCGGCCCGTTGCACTTCCATACTTCCCCCTGAGGCTTGCGCCGAAAATCCGGCTTCTTACTGTTGGATGTAGACTCGTCCCCACCC
>Ga0209698_10001242_pt1 | contig 29529 bp, 28 predicted proteins | sample LitLauG_LLR_2012_FD_187203 | JGI IMG/M metagenome (GOLD analysis project Ga0209698, IMG submission 187203) | Freshwater sediment microbial communities from Pennsylvania, USA - Little Laurel Run_MetaG_LLR_2012 (SPAdes) (version 2) | ecosystem: Environmental > Aquatic > Freshwater > Creek >... | reverse complement strand
ATTCCGGATCCAAGTAAACGATCAAACGGGGACCAATATGAAAACGGCCCACTACGCGGGTCGAATATCATTTATAAGCATATGATTTTATTGGTGGGCCTCCCTGGAGTCGAACCAGGCACCAACGGATTATGAGAAGTATCGTGTATTTTTTCGATTTAGAAACAAGTACTTAAAAACAGAAAATGTGAGTGTGTAGAAAAGTGTGTAAGAAACTGGCCCGCTCTGAAAAATGCCACATTCGCATTTGAACATTGACCATCGCACTTGTGTTTGCACGCAGCATTCAAATACTCATTTCAACTTGCGTCACTCCGATTCATGTGGCCTATTCGGCCAATTCGACATGCAAGCGCAGTCCAAGGGCCGAGAGCACCTTCAGCACCGTGGCAAAACTTGGGTTTCCCTCTTCGGAAAGCGCCTTGTAGAGTCCTTCTCGCGTGATTCCCGCGTCGCGAGACGTTTGCGACATGCCACGTGCTCGGGCAACATCACCGATCGCCTTTGCGATGAAGGTCGGATCGTCGCCTGCTTCTGCCAATACTGCCGCAAGATAAAGCGCGCACTCCTCTGGCGTCTGCAGATGGTCTTGCACGTTCCAAGGTGTCGTTTCAATAGCCATCACCAAATCTCCTTTGCCATGGCCTGCGCTGTCGCAATATCGTCGGTTTGCGATGATTTGTCGCCGCCGACCAGCAGCAAGATGAACTGGTCACCTCGCTGGGTGCAGTAAACCCTGTACCCGGATCCGAAGTCGATTTTCAACTCCAGCACACCACAGGCAAGCTGGCGATGTTGACCGGGATTGCCTTCCTGCAAACGGCGGACTCGAGCAACGATCCGTGCCTTCGCCTGACGATCGCGCAAGGCTTCGAACCATGCGCTGTAGCGAGTCGTTTGCCGGATTTCGATGACTTTGTAAACCGTAGATCACAATCGACTCTCTGTCAACCATGGATTACAGATTGACAATTGGGACCGCATCGTCGAGTCGGCCGGCTCAAGCCATTTGCGACCTTGATCATTACGGAGCAAAGGGGTAAGAGAAAGGCCGAATTGATGATCGCCTACGAATTGCCGTCGATCACTACCGAAAGTGGTGGGCCTCCCTGGAGTCGAACCAGGCACCAACGGATTATGAGCTGACTGGTGTAATTTTTCTGTCCTAGAAACAAGTAGTTAGAAACCCAAAACATCCGTGTGTAGCAAAGTGTGTAAGAAATAGGATTGGCTGAAAAAAAACCGATCTCGCATTTGAACGTGGCTCATCGCACTTGGCCTGAGAGCACGTACTTCGTAGCTTCACTTGCGTTTGGAGGTCGCCGACCCCGATCGAAATGGAGAACTGTCTGGAGAAAGGTGTGACTGCTACCGACGCGTCGGAAGCCTTCGTGAAGTGTGGAACACGCGAAGTACCTCGACAACATCGCCGTTCACACGATACGGAACAATGTAACGGGTCTTGCGCACAACAAGTTCGCGAGTGCCCGGAACTCGACCGGGCCGCCCAATACCCGGCTGATCAGCAAGCGCGTCGACTGCCTCGAGGACGCGATGCACAACCACGCGTGCGGCTTCGGGATCGTCGGTCGCGATGTATGCGGCCTCGTCCTCGAGGTTGCGCAGTGCGGTGCGCAACCACCTAACGCGCATTCACCTTCCACCTCTTTGCGACGGCGCCAACTTCCTTGTCGCTCGCAAAGTCCCCGGCGTCGGCTTCTTGCAAGGCTTGGTGAATCTCCCGAATTTGCCATTCGTTGTTCTCGACGTACTCGCGTATCGCTTCCGCCGCAAGAAACGACTTACTTCGCTGTGTTACCTCGGCAAGATCGTCAAGCCGCTTCTTGACTTCCTGTTCTAGTCGGACCGTCATCGTCGTGGACATAGCACTGCCTCAAGGTGTGCATATGTGTACATTCTAACACAACGACGCCATGCCCACACGAAGCCGCACAAAAGAAAATGACTTGCCCAGAGCATCTGCAAGTCATTGATGTACTTGGTGGGCCTCCCTGGAGTCGAACCAGGCACCAACGGATTATGAGTCCGCTGCTCTAACCAAGCATGAGCTAGAGGCCCTTTGTTCCTCAGTCCCTCCCCTACGCCGTCCGCGGACACCCGGTGGCGGGAACCGCGTTGCGGCGCCCGCTACCGTCCTACTCGAGAAAGCTCTTGAGCTTGTCCGAGCGGCTGGGGTGGCGCAGCTTGCGCAGCGCCTTGGCCTCGATCTGGCGGATGCGCTCACGCGTCACGTCAAACTGCTTGCCCACTTCCTCGAGGGTGTGATCGGTGCTCATCTCGATGCCAAAGCGCATGCGCAGCACTTTGGCCTCGCGCGGCGTGAGCGAGTCCAACACTTCCTTGGTCACACCCGCCAGACTTGAATACTGCGCCGCATCGGCCGGGGCCACGGTAGTCGTGTCTTCGATGAAGTCCCCCAAGTGCGAATCGTCATCGTCGCCAATCGGGGTCTCCATGGAAATGGGTTCCTTGGCGATCTTGAGGATCTTGCGGATCTTGTCCTCGGGCATCTCCATCTTGACCGCCAGGGTCGTCGGATCGGGCTCCTGACCGGTCTCCTGCAGGATTTGCCGGCTGATGCGGTTCATCTTGTTGATGGTTTCTATCATGTGCACCGGAATACGTATGGTGCGCGCCTGGTCCGCTATCGAGCGCGTGATCGCCTGGCGGATCCACCAGGTGGCGTAGGTCGAGAACTTGTAGCCGCGGCGGTATTCGAACTTGTCTACCGCCTTCATCAACCCGACGTTGCCTTCCTGGATCAGATCGAGAAACTGCAGGCCGCGATTGGTGTATTTCTTGGCAATCGAGATCACCAGGCGCAGATTGGCCTCGGTCATTTCGCGCTTGGCCTTGCGAGCCTTGGCCTCACCCGTGGCCATCTGCTTGTAGACCTCGCGCAGATCCTTCAGGGGCAGTACCACGCGCTTTTGCAGCGCGCCGAGCTTGCTTTGCAGCTCGTGCACGGCCGGCAGATTGCGCCGTAACACCTCGGCGTACGGCGCATCGCTCTCGGCCTCGCGCGTTACCCAGCGCGAATTGGTCTCCCCGCCCGGGAAGTGCTTGAGAAAGTGCGGCCGTGGCATGCCGCACTTGTTGACCATGATGTCGTAGATCTTCTTTTCGATGCCGCGCACTTCTTCGACCTGGCTGCGCAGCGAATCGCACAAGCGCTCCACCATCTTGGCCGTAAAGCGCAGCGACATCAGCTCCTCCAGGATCAACTCCTGGGCGCGCGAGTAGGGCTTGGACTTGTACCCTTCCTTTTCAAAGGCCACGCGCATCTTCTCGAAGAGCTTGCCAACGCGCTCGAAACGCTCCAGTGCGCGCGCCTTGAGCTCATCGAGCTGCGCCGCGGTCATGCCGCTGGCGCCGATGTCGGTGTTCTCACCCTCCTCGCCTTCCTCGTCGTCGTCCTCGGCCGCAGCGTCGGCAGCGGGAAACTCCTCCGCATCAGGGTCGACAAGGCCATCGACGACCTCGTCGATGGGCACCTGGCCACCCGCGATGCGCTCGCCGTGCGCCAGGATTTCCGCAACCGTCGTGGGACAGGCCGAAATGGCCATGACCATATGTTTGAGGCCATCCTCGATGCGCTTGGCAATCTCGATCTCGCCCTCGCGCGTGAGCAATTCGACGGAACCCATTTCGCGCATGTACATACGCACCGGGTCGGTCGTGCGACCAAACTCGGCATCCACGGTGGAAAGAGCCGCTTCGGCCTCCTCCTCCGCGTCGTCATCGTTGGCCGCCGCCGGAACGTTCTCGTTCATCAACAGCGTTTCGGCATCGGGCGCCTGGTCATAGACCTGGATCCCCATGTCGCCAAACGTGCTGATGATCGAGTCGATCGCCTCGGCGTCGACCAGATTGTCGGGAAGGTGGTCGTTGATTTCCGCGTATGTCAGGAAGCCACGCTCCTTGCCCAGCTTGATCAGCGCCTTGAGTTTATTGCGCCGCGCCTCCAGGTCCTCCTGCGAGCCCTGGTAGCTGCGCTCGAGCGCTTCTTTGAGGGCGCGCTCCTTGGCGCGCCGGTCCTTGGCGCGCTGCTTGGGATTCATCTTTTCGGCAACCTGCACGCCCGGATCGACAGCATCATCGCGCGCCTCAGGAACCGCATCGGCGCCATCGCCCGCATCGGTGCGCGCCGGCTTGGCCGCCTTGCCCCTTTGCGCCGGCGTGGGTTCCGGTGCCTTGCCCGCGTGCTTTGCGGCAGGTACCAGCGTCGCCTTGGCCTTGGCAGGTACCGCGCTTGCGGCCGGCGCACGCGGCGCGGCAACGCCCACGCTCGCCTTGCCCTTTACGGCGGTCTTGACGGCGGCAACAATCTTCTTGGGTGCACTGGCGGTCTTGAGCGCGGACACCTTCTTCTTTGGCGCAACGGTCTTGGCTTTGGTCATAAACCTGTCCCTGGTCCCTCGTCATTGGCAAATCGCTGCGCGCTAGGCTGCAAAAGCGGCCAAGGCACAGCGGACATTCCGATTCCCGTACTGGTGTGCCGGTTTGCGTCCACGGTGCCACGCGTGCTGGCGCACGCGCCAGCCGCGGGCGGCACAAATCCCCGCTCCGCGGTTTGACGGCATTCCCGCGCCGCAATCACGCCGCGGGCAAGACGCTGTCATTCAGGCACTACCGAACTGCAAACTAGCCAATGCGCCGCATCGTGGCGCGAGGGAGGCTGACGCCTCCAGCGGGTTCGCTCATGGGCGAACGCGAAAGATCGGTAATTTTACCAGAAAAAACCCGCTTTGCGAGCGCCATTTGTGCATTCCGTCAGCCTATCGGCCGTGACCGGGCTCTCGTGGCGTGCTGGCCCGTTCACTGCGCAATTGCGCCAGCTGGCCATTGAGTTCGCGGTAGCGCTCGCGGGCGGCATCGTTCATCTCATCGCCGGCGATGCGGTCCATTTCCGCTCGTACGCGCTCCTCTTCAATTGCCAAAAATCCAGCCCGCAACTCCTCCTTGGCCAGATTCTGGTCATCCTCCCCATGCATGTCCCGGGCCGCCAGGACCCGGTACTGTTCGATGAAGTCGCTCTGGCCAAGAGCCTCGAGCACCGCCCCGCTGTGCGCCGAGGCCGAACTGGTCGCGGCCCGCCAGACTTCGGCAAGCTGGCGATCCAAATCGGTATCACCATCCACCGCCAATGCGGCAATCTGCGCGTTGAATTCGCGGGCCAGGCCCGGAAAGGCCAATAGCCGGTGCAACAGGCGCTCCTTGAGGCTCTCCACCTTCTTGCCCGGGCGCAGGGGCCGCGAACCGGGACCCGCCGCGCGCGCTTGGGGCAAACGGCGCCAGGGGGTCAATCCGAACAATGCCTCGATGTCCTGCGCCGGGGTCTGGGTCGCCTCGCCCAGCGCGCGTACAAGTTGCATGCGCAGAGCACCGGTGGGCATGGACTCGAGCAGCGGGCGGGCCGCGGCGACCGTGGCGGCACGATCCTCGGGCTGCGCCAGGTCGCGTCCCTCACTTACACAGCGCAGGAACCACTGCGACAAGCTGTGCGCACGCGCCACTTCGGTTTCAAACGCGCCGGCACCGTGCGCGCGAATCAGGCTGTCGGGATCTTCCCCCTGGGGCAGCAGCACAAAACTGGCGCGCCGGTCATCGCCGATCACGGGCAACGTTGCCTCCAGGGCACGACGCGCGGCCTTGCGCCCGGCATCGTCGCCATCAAAGGCAAAGATCACGTTGGGCGTAAGGCGAAACAAGGTGCCGACGTGGTGCGCGGTGATCGCCGTTCCTAGCGCCGCAACGGCCTCGCCAAAACCTGCCTGCGCCAGCTGGATCACGTCCATGTAGCCCTCGCAGACGATCACGCGGCCACGCCGACGAATGGATTCCTGTGCTTCAAAAAGGCCGTACAGCTCCTGGCCCTTGTGGTACAGCGCCGTCTCCGGCGAATTGAGATACTTGGGTTCACCGCCGTCGAGCACACGCGCGCCAAAACCGATGGTGACCCCGCGCCGATTGCGAATCGGGTACATGATCCGGCCGCGGAAGCGGTCGTAGCGCTTATTTTCCTCGCCGGTGATCACCAGCCCCGCGTCCACCAGGCGCGGGTCGGCGTAGTTGGCGAAGGCCGCCTTGAGCGCCTGCCACGAATCGGGCGCGTACCCCAGCGCGTAGCGCGCCGCGGTCGCCCCGGTCAGGCCCCGTGCCTTTAGGTAGTTGATCGCCGCCGGCGCATCCTTGAGCTGGCGCCGGTAAAAATCGCAGGCACCTTGCAACACCTCGGATAAGCCGCGAGTTTGCGCGGCCTCCTGCGCGCCGCGCATGCTCTCCTGGGGAACGCTCAGACCGGCGCGCTGCGCCAGGTCTTGGATCGCCTCGACATAGCTCATGCCCTGGTGGTCCATCAAAAAGCCGATGGCCGAACCATGGGCGCCGCAGCCAAAGCAATGGAAGAACTGCTTGCTCGGACTTACCGTGAAGGATGGGGTCTTTTCCCCATGAAACGGGCACAGGCCAAGATAATTTTGCCCGGCCTTCTTCAACGCAACGGAATTGCCGACGACGTCGACGATGTCGACGCGCGCCAGCAGATCGAGGATAAAGCCCTGGGGTATCACGCGCGGATTATCCGCCAGGGCCCCGTCAGCCGGCGATCTTGGCCTTGACCAGCCCCGAAACCTTGGACATGTCGGCCCGACCCGCCAGGCGCGGCTTGAGCAGCGCCATGACCTTGCCCATGGCACTCGCCGCCAGGGCCGCGCCGCCGCCGGCGGTACGCACCTCGGCAATGGCCTCATCGATGGCAGCGGCCAGTTCCGCTTCGCCCAGCGCCTGGGGCAGGTAGCCCTGCAGCAGCAGGAGCTCGGCCGTTTCCTTTTCCACCAGATCGGTGCGCCCGGCCTTGCCGAATTGCTCGATGGAATCCTTGCGCTGCTTGATGAGGCGCTCGACGGTGGCAATGATCTGCGCGTCATCGAGCACGATGCGCTCGTCGATCTCGCGCTGTTTCACCGCCGCCAGCAGCATGCGGATCGCGCCCAGGCGCTCGGCCGCCCGCGCGCGCATCGCCGCCTTCATGTCATCGGTAATCCGGTCCTTCAGACTCATGTGCAAGCTCCCTGCGCCGATTCCTGTCCGCACGCCCGCGCGCGCTGCAATGCCCCGCAATCCGCACCAAACAAAAACGCGCCCGCGGGCGCGCTAGTGCCAAGCCTGGCCTGCAAAGCGCGGCCAGCGAAACCCGTGTCGTTTAGTAAAGCTTCTTGGGCAGCATCTGGCTGCGCAGACGCTTGAAATGACGTTTGATGGCGGCCGATTTCTTGCGCTTGCGCTCCGTGGTGGGCTTTTCATAGAACTCGCGCGCGCGCAGTTCCGTCAGCAGGCCACTCTTCTCAATGGTGCGCTTGAAGCGGCGCAGGGCAACTTCAAACGGCTCGTTTTCCTTGACTCGTATCGTCGGCATCAATCACTCTCGGCAAGCGGTTTTATGGCGGCCTGGCGCCGCAAATACAATTCGGCGCAAGAAAGCCTTAGAGTATATCGCAGCAAACGCCGCTTTTCCAGACCCGCCGTTTTGCGCCGCACGAACCCCCGGAGCCCCCATGCGCTCGCGACCGTACTGTGCCGTAGACGTCTTTTCCGACCGCTCCCTGCGCGGCAATCCCCTGGCGGTAGTCCTGGATGCCACTGGCCTGGAGACGGCACGCATGCAGGCGTTTGCCCGCTGGACCAACCTGAGCGAGACCGCATTCCTGCTGCCCCCCCAGGACCCGCGCGCGGACTACTGCGTGCGCATTTTCACACCCAGCCGGGAGCTGCCCTTTGCCGGGCATCCGACCCTGGGTAGCTGCCATGCCTGGCTCGGGCACGGCGGCACGCCACGCGCTGCGCACGAGATCGTGCAGCAATGTGGGGTCGGGCTGGTGAAACTGCGCCGCGACGGCGAACGACTGGCCTTTCGCGCGCCGCCCATGGTGCGTGCCGAGGTCGGCACGGCGCAACTGCGGGCCTACCTTGCGGCCCTGAGGCTGCGTGGCGATCAGGTGCAACACGCCCAGCAGCTGGACAACGGCCCCCGCTGGATCGGACTGTTGCTCGACAGCGCCCGGACTGTGCGGGAAATCGAACCGGATCACGAGGCGCTTGCGCGCCTGGGCCTGGTGGGCGTTATCGCCCCGATTCCCACCGGTGCTGCGCAATCGGACGAGGCCGATTGCGATTTCCTGGTCCGGGCATTTTGTGCGGCCGACAACATTCCCGAAGACCCGGTCACGGGCAGCCTGAATGCCGCACTGGCGCAGTGGCTTATCGCCGATGGCCTGGCTCCATCCCAGTATCGCGTGGCGCAGGGAGCCCGAGTGCACCGTGCGGGGCGCGTGCACATCCATGCACTTGCCGAGGACATTTGGGTGGGCGGCGCATGCGTGCCATGCATCGACGGGCGCGTTGTGCTGTAAGGCGCGCCGGTACACTGCCCCGATGCGCATACTGGGCATCGAGTCCTCCTGCGACGAGACCGGCGTGGCGCTGTTCGACAGTGCCAGTGGGGCCTTGACGCACGCCCTGCACTCGCAGATCGAGCTGCACCAGGAATACGGCGGTGTGGTGCCGGAGCTTGCTTCGCGCGACCACGTGCGCCAATTGCTTCCGCTCGTTGAAGAGGTGCTGGAACGCGCGGCTTGTCCACGCGGACAGATCGACGCCATTGCCGTTACGGCCGGGCCGGGTCTGGCAGGCGCGCTGCTTGTAGGCTGCGGCCTAGCCGCCGGCCTGGGCTACGCCCTTGGTCGACCCGTCGTGCCGGTTCATCATCTGGAAGGACACCTGCTCTCGCCCCTGCTCGCGCAGCCGGCGCCGACGTTTCCCTTCGTGTGCCTGCTCGTATCAGGGGGGCACACGCAACTGCTGCACGTGCGGGCGCCGGGCGAGTACCGCCTGCTGGGAGAAACGCTCGACGATGCGGCTGGCGAAGCCTTCGACAAGACTGCCCAGATGCTGGGTCTAGGGTACCCGGGAGGTCCGGAAGTTTCCCGCCTGGCGCAATTTGGCCTGGCCGGTACGCTGCACCTTCCTCGTCCCATGCTGGAGAGTAACAACCTGGACATGAGCTTCAGCGGCCTAAAGACGGCCGTTCTGACGGCCGTACGGCGCATCGACAACAGCTGTGAGCAGGCGCGCGCCGACATCGCACGCGAATTTGTCGAAGCTGTCGTCGAGGTCCTGACCGCCAAGGCAATACAGGCGTTGGCCCGCACCGGTCAACGGCAACTGGTCGTCGCTGGCGGCGTGGGCGCCAACGTGCAGCTGCGCACCAGCCTGGACCAGGCCATCGGCGCGCGTGGCGGCCAGGTTTTTTACCCGCCCGCCAACCTATGCACGGACAACGGCGCAATGATCGCCTACGCGGGCTACGTGCGCCTCACACAAATGGGGCCGGACAGCGTACCGGCGGGTCCCTTGCGAGTTCGTCCGCGCTGGAATCTTGCCGAACCCGGGTTGCTGGGCGCCAACGACGTCTAGGGTTTCTTGCCCTGCCCGATCTTGGTCTCGCGCCCTTCAATGAGCTGGACAAGGTTTTGCCGGTGACGCCAGACCAGGGCCGCGCTCATCAGCGTCACTGCCAGCGCCGCTGACGGCGGTCCCGGAATCCCCAGCAGGGCAAAGCTTGCGCAAATTGCGCTGACCACCGACGCCAGCGAGGAATAGCGGAACACGACCGCCATCCCCAGCCATAGCAGACAGGTTGCCAGACCAACGATCGGCACCAGCGCAAGCAAAGTGCCCAGGAAAGTGGCCACGCCCTTGCCGCCGCGAAAGCGCAGGAAGAGCGGGAACAGGTGGCCGGCAAAAGCTGCCGCCCCTGCCCAGGCGGCCACCGAAGGGCCCAGTGCCAAGGGCTCGGCGAGGGCACGGCACAGCAGCACGGCAACGGTACCCTTGGTGGCGTCGCCGATTAGCGTCAGTGCCGCAGCGACCTTGTTGCCAGTGCGCAATACATTGGTGGCGCCCGGATTGCCGGAACCGAAATTGCGCGGATCGGGAAGGCCAAAGGCGCGGCTCATGACCACGGCAAATGGAATCGAACCGAGGAGGTAGCTAAACAACAAGACTGGCAGAACCGCCGAAGTGCTCACGCCGGGTTTCCGGTAACGCCTGCTGCGGCGGCCGGACCCGCGCCCAAACCTTTGGGCAGGGGAAAGACGATGTCTTCGACCACGCCAGCAACGGTACGCACCGAAGTGGCCCCAAGCTGGCGCAGACGTTCGCTCACTTCCTGCAACAGGACCTCGGGCGCCGAAGCGCCGGCCGTCAAGCCCACGCGCGCCTTTCCCTGAACCCACGATGGATCGACATCCGCGGCACTGTCCACGAGATAGGCCGGAACGCCCATGCGCTGGGACACTTCGCGCAGGCGATTGGAGTTGGAACTGGTGCGGCTGCCCACAACGATGATTACCTGCACCTGCGGCACGAGGAACTTGACTGCATCCTGCCGGTTTTGGGTGGCGTAGCAGATGTCACCGCGCTTGGGCTCGGAAATTTGCGGAAAACGCGCCTTGAGTGCCGCGATGATCAGGTTCGCATCGTCCTGTGACAGCGTCGTCTGGGTCACGTAGGCGAGCAGCTGCGGGTCGGCAACGCGCAAGGCCGCCACATCCTCCACGGATTCGACCAGGAAAATTCCGCCATCGGCCTGGCCCATCGTGCCCTCGACTTCGGGATGGCCCTTGTGACCGATCATCACGATCTCCCGGCCCTGCGACCGCATCTTGGCAACTTCCACGTGCACCTTGGTAACGAGCGGACAGGTGGCATCGAATATCTGCAGGCCCCGCAGCCGGGCGTGCGCCTGCACCTTGCGCGATACCCCGTGCGCGGAGAACACCACGATGGAACCGGCGGGCACCTCGTCCAGATCCTCGATGAACACCGCGCCCTTGCGGCGCAAATCGGCCACGACGTAGGTGTTGTGCACGATCTCGTGGCGAACGTAAATGGGCGCGCCATGGATCTGCAACGCGCGATTGACGATCTCGATCGCCCGGTCCACGCCAGCACAAAATCCCCGCGGCTGCGCCAGAAGCACTTCCATCGTCACACCTTCCTCACAGTACGCCGATCACCTGCACGCGCAGTCGTACGGGCATTCCGGCCAGGGGATGATTGAAATCGACCACGGCGCCCTGCGCATCGCAATTGGCGATCACGCCGCGCAAGGGCACTTGGGCGCTGCGCATCTCAATGGTCTCACCGACCGCGATCCGCTGTTCGGACCCGCACTGCTGGGCAAGCTGCGCCTGGCTCAAGGTGCGCACGAGTTCGGGCCGGTGCGCGCCGTAGGCCTGCTCCGCGGGCAGTTCCAGCTCCAGGCCCTGGCCCTCGTCCAGTCCAAGCAATTGTTCTTCAACGGTGGGCGCCCATTGTCCCACTCCCATCTGCAGCGTTGCCGGCGCAGCGCCAAAGGTGTTAACTAGCTCCCGCTCACCACCGCCGACCACCACGGCCATGCGGTAATGAAGGGTCACATGAGAGGTCTGCGCAATACGGGTCATCGCTTGTGGTTTCCGGGCGTCCTGCGCGTCTGTCGCCCAAAGCGCCAAGGGCCATTCTATCCAAGGCCGGCCATGCAGCAGGTCCCGGCCCTATGCCCGGCGGCACGGGCCTGACAACATGTCGATACGGCAATGGCCTGCCTCAGAGCGGCCCCGTGAGCGCCTGCGCCAGCAAGGCGCTGCGGCCTTGAGCGACGCCGAATTGCTGGCCCTGCTGTTGGGTTCGGGTTCAGCCGGCGGTTCGGCCGTCGATCGCGCGCGCGCCGCATTGCAGCACTTTGGCGGCATTGCGAGCGTGCTGACCGCCCCTGCCCTGGCAATGGAACGGGTCCCGGGGTGGGGCCCCGCTGGCAGCGCGCGGGTGCAAGCGGTGGTGGAACTGGGCAAGCGCATGCTGCGCGAGCAGGCGCGGCACGGGGAAGCCATGGATTCCCCCGCCAAAGTGCACGGCTACCTGGGCCTGTCTCTTGCCCGCCTGGGCCACGAAATCTTCGCGGTGCTCTTCCTGGACGCCCAGCACCGGCTGATTGCCTGCGAGGAGATGTTTCGCGGCACGCTGACGCAAACTTCGGTCTATCCGCGCGAAGTGGTCAAGCAGGCGCTGCACCACAACTGCGCGGCCGTGATCCTGGCGCATAACCATCCCTCCGGCGTTGCCGAACCCAGCCGGGCCGATGAATCCCTGACCCGCGCATTGCAAAGCGCCCTGGCGCTGGTGGACGTGCGGGTGCTCGATCACGTGGTAGTAGCCGGCAACCACAGCGTATCCTTCGCCCAGCGGGGTCTCCTGTGACCTGCGCCGGGCGCGGGCGCGCCGCCGACCTGCCAGGCCTTGGAAAACCCGGCCACTGGAAATTGATGTCCGCTTAGGCTAAAATCGCGGGCTTTGCGTACATGGCTGTCGCCGTTTCGGGCGGCGGCGCCTGCGGCACGTGGAATTTGCCGGGAACTGAGGGAAAGATTATGGCTCGCGTTTGTCTGGTAACAAAAAAGAAGCCGATGGTCGGCAATCGCGTTTCGCACGCGAACAACAAAACCAAGCGCCGCTTCCTGCCGAACCTGCAATACCGCCGCTTCTGGCTCGAGGAACAAAAGCGTTGGGTGCGCCTGCGTATCACCAATGCGGCCCTGCGCACTATCGACAAGCTGGGCATCGAGACCGTGCTGGCCGACCTGCACGCCAAGGGCGAATACTAGAAAACCCGCGCAAGCGCAGACGGAGAACGGCATATGGCCAAGGGAGCACGTGAGAAAATCAAGCTGGAGTCGTCGGCGGGTACCGGCCACTTCTATACCACCAGCAAGAACAAGCGCACCAAACCGGAAAAGCTCGAACTCATGAAGTTCGATCCCGTGGCGCGCAAGCACGTCAACTACAAGGAAACCAAGCTCAAGTAGGCGAGCCCGATTTCCAAGAAAAATCCCGGAACACGTCCGGGATTTTTTTTGTGCATTTGCGCCAGGCGGCGCCCCAGCGAACTCTGCACTCGCTAGGCCGCCGACGGTAAGTACCCGCGGATGCGTGCCGCCACGAGCAGCAGTGCCCGATTGCCGCTGGCCTCGGCGCGCGTCACCCAGTCCTGCAAGCCCACCAGCATCTGCTCGCGCGACACACTGGACTGCTGCCAGATGGTGGACAGTTCGGCGCGCATCTCGATCAGGGTCCGCATCATCGGGCTGCGCGCCAGCAACTCCTGCAGCGTTGCGCGTTGCTGCGGTGGCAGCGCGGCAACGTCCTTGCGCAACCAGCGCTTGAGACCGGCGAACCGCGGGCGGTCCGCCTCCGAAAGGCGCAGCTTGCCCAATTCCTGGAGAAACTCGCGCTGCAACTCACGCGCAAACCGCGCCAACAGGTCATAGCGGTTGTTGATCAAGGTTTGCAGTGTATTGAGATCGATTTGCCCATGCCCGGGGCCCGCTTGCGGCTGCACGCGCGGCACCGGGGCGAGCCGCAGCACCTTGGCCAGACCCAGTATCTGCAGCGCGCGGATGTAGAACCAGCCGATGTCAAATTCGAACCACTTGCTGGACAGCTTTGCCGAGGTCGGATAGGTATGGTGGTTGTTGTGCAGTTCCTCGCCACCGATGAGGATGCCCCAAGGCGAGATGTTGGTGCTCGCGTCCGGGCAGTCGTAGTTGCGATATCCCCAGTAATGGCCGATTCCGTTGATGACCCCTGCGGCGAAAAACGGGATCCACACCATTTGCACGCCCCACACGGCAATGCCCAGGGCACCAAAGAGCAGTACGTCGGTGATGAGCATCAGCCCGCAGCCTTGCCAGATGAACTGTGAATAGACCTTGCGCTCGATCCAATCGTCGGGCGTGCCGCGGCTATAGCGCTCCAGGGTCTCGGTCTTGGCGCGTTCGACCATGTAGAGCTCGGCGCCGCGCCACAGCACCGTGCGCAGGCCACGCGTCTGCGGACTGTGCGGGTCTTCGGTCGTTTCGCACTTGGCGTGGTGTTTGCGATGAACGGCCACCCAATCGCGCGTTTGCATGCCGGTGGTCAACCACAACCAGAAGCGGAAAAAATGGGCCACCGCCGGATGCAGGTCCAGTGCGCGGTGCGCCTGGCAGCGGTGCAGGAAGATCGTCACCGCCGCAATGGTCACGTGGGTGAGGGCCAGCGTCGCCAGGACTACCTGCCACCAGCGCAAATCGAGGATTCCGGTGGCAAGAAATTCGAGCAATCGATCCATGCAATCTCCAACTACGGTTTCGCGGAACAATGGTCATCCGCGCTTGACAGTGTAACCGCCGCGGGGTCCCGGGAACATAGTCCGGGCACGGCGGCAAGACGGCGAACATGGATCGAAAATCCCGGCTTGGATGAACATTCCTGCGGCGCGCGCCGCGCCACGCGCTGCCATCACGCGGGCGGGGAGCCTGCCATGCGCAAGCCCAGGGATTCCAAAACCTGCAGTTCGCCGCGCGCCACGGCCAGCTCGATGCCGTGCTGGCGAAAAGCGCGAACGATCGCGATGGCGACATCAGATTGGACGTTTTGCCGGCCATTTTCCGGATCGGCAATCCAAAAATTGCACTCCAAGGCGATATTGCCCCCTTGGAAATCGCGCACCAGCGCCTGCGGCGCGGGCTCGGACAGCACCCGTGGCTGCGCCCGGGCGGCCTCGCGCAGCACCTGCAAGGCCAGGTCCAGGTCCGCGTGGGGTGCGATGCTTGCTGCTACCGAGAGCTGCACCCGCTGATCGCTGAGGGTGGAATTGACCACCGGGGAGGAAACCAGCATCTCATTGGGAATGATGGCTTCGCTGCCATCGGGCGCTCGCAACACCGTGTAGCGCGTACGGATCTGCGTCACCTGGCCGTAGTACTTGTCAACCGTGACCATATCGCCAATGCGCAGACTCCGGTCCAGCAAAAGGATGAAGCCGCTCACGTAGCTGCTGGCGATGCGTTGCAGGCCCAGTCCCAAACCGACGCCCAGTGCGCCGCCAAACACCGACAAGATTGTCAGGTCGATTCCGGAGAAAGCCAGCGCCAACAATATGGCCACCAGGAGCAGCAGCGCGCGAGCCACGCGCGCCAGCACCGTGCGCAGATTGGGTTCGAGCCCCGTCTCGGCACGCAAGCGGTCCTCGATGAGCGACCCGGCCCACATAGCCGCCAACAGGGAAATCAGCGTCGTGGCGCTGCCCACCAGCACCGACCAAAGCGATACCTCGGCCGCGCTGCCCAGCGGGATTTTCGTGGCCGCGAGCCACGCGACCACGTCCTCGAGCGCACCCGTCGCGTACAAGGCCATGCAAAGCACAGCAACGATCACGATCGCGCGCTCCAAGCGCGCGATCAAGGCCGCGTTTTGCAGCACCCGCCGCAAAAAGACAAAGAGCACGCGCACCACCGCCAGAGTCCCCAGCAGCGACAGCGCCAGATGCAGCAGGCGCGCATCGGCGGCGCTTTGCAGCACGTGACCCAGCCGCAGCGCGCCCTCGCCGATCGCCAGGAGCAGCAGGGCGAGAACAGGAAACAGCAGCCGCGGCAACAGGAGCGGAAGATCCGGCGGCACCAAGGCACTGCCGCGGGCGGCAAATCGGCGCGCGCGGTCCTGGGCAAGAAAGTGCGCAATCATTCGCGCCAGCACCCCGGCGATGATCAGCGCCAGGACAATGATCAGCGTTTCCCAGGCGTGCCGCGGGCGGGCCAGCCCCTCACCTATGGCCTGCGTCAGTTCCCCCAGCGGGCTCGCGCCATTCATTCCTTGAACCTTACTTGCGCCGTTCCAGGACAGCAGCAAAAAAACCATCGCTGCCGTGCAGGTGCGGCAGCATCACGAACCAGGGCGCAAAGCGTTCGGCCCCGGCGATCACGATATCCTGGGCGCGCAGGACCGCGGCCGCATCGACTGGGGAAAAATCGGGGTGCGCCGCCAGAAAATCGTTCACTACCTGCTCGTTCTCCAGCGCCAGAATCGAACAGGTCGAATACACCAGGCGTCCGCCGGGCTTGACCAGGCGCGCGGCGCCAGCCAGCACGCTGCGCTGCACGCCGTTAAGCCGCTCCAGTTCGCCCTCGTCAAAACGCCATTTCAGGTCGGGGTTGCGCCGCAAGGTGCCCGAACCCGAGCACGGGGCATCGACCAGGACGCGATCGATCTTTCCTGCCAGGCGCTTTACGCGCGGGTCGTTTTCGCTGGCAATGGCTGCCGGGTGCACGTTGGAAAGCCCGCTGCGGGCCATGCGCGGCCCCAGTCCCGCGAGGCGCCGCGCATGCACGTCAAAGGCGTAAATGCGACCTGTCGAACGCATCAATGCGCCCAGGGCCAGGGTCTTACCGCCGGCGCCGGCACAAAAATCAACCACCATCTCGCCGCGCCGCGGCGCAACCAGTCGCGCAACCAGCTGACTACCCTCGTCCTGCACCTCGATGAGACCGTCCTGGTATAGCGGCCAGCGCGTCAACGCCGGTTTTTCCTGCAGGCGGATGCCGTCTGGACTGTAGGGCGTGGCTTGCGCCGCCAAGGGCGCGTGCAGGCGGGTCGAGCTGTTCAGTTCGGCCAGCACCGTCACGCGATCGGTCTTGGCGCTGTTCACGCGCAGATCCAGTGGCGCCGGCTGTGCCAGTGCGGCGAACAAGGCGGGCGCGTCCGGATACTGGGCGCTGGCCCGCGCCAGCAGCCACTGGGGAACCTCGGACTGAACCGCCGCCGGTGCGTGGCGCAGCTTGATCTCCAGCGCGCCGCGCACGGCGCGCTCATCGCCACGCAAGGCTCGCGGTGCCAACGCCTCGATCCCGTGCTGGCGCGCGAGCACGATGAGCGCCGCCAGGCGCGGTGCGCGCTGCGGATCAGCCGTTTGCATCACCCAGCGCAGGCTGGCAAGGCGGCGCAGGGCCTCGAATGCTCCCTCGGCAACCAGGCTGCGATCGCGCGGACCCAGTTGCCGATCCGCCTTGAAATGCCGCGACATCAGCGCGTCGGCCGGTCCCTCAAAGCGAAATAACACGGCCAGCAAGGATGCCAGGCTATCGACTACCTGCGAGGTCACCCGCATCGGGTGGGGCGCGGGGGCATTCATGGCGCCAAAACCAGCAGCTGCTCGCCGGTGAGACCCTGGCAGGCGACGCGCCCGTCCTGCAGGCGCACCCGGCCCTCCAGGATCCAGGCAATGCAACGCGGCAACAGCACATGCTCCAGGGCAAGCACGCGCCGAGCCAACTCCTCCGCACTTTCTCCCGGCGCAACCGCCAGCGCGGCCTGCGCGATGATCGGGCCCGCATCGAGCTCCGGGGAAACAAAATGCACCGTCGTGCCGTGCACCCGGACACCGGCCTGCAATGCGCGGGCATGCGTATCCAGGCCCGCAAAGGCCGGCAGCAAGGATGGATGGATGTTGATCAGCCGGCCCAGGTAGCGCTCGACAAATCCGCTCGTTAGGACACGCAAGAAACCGGCCAGGACGATCAGCTCGGCCTCATACCGATTTATGCATTCGGCAAGGGCTTCATCAAACTGCGCCCGGGAAGAAAACGCGCCGTGGGCAAGCACGTGCGCGTCCACGCCGTAGGCGCGCGCAATGTCCAGGCCGCGCGCCTGGGGCTGATTGCTGATGACCGCGGCCACGCGGGCCTGCAGCGTCCTTTCCCATTGCTGTTCGCGCTGGGCGCGCAATATGGCCTCGAGGTTGCTGCCCCGCCCGGAGATCAAGCAGACGATATTGCGCATGCGCCAATTGTACGGGTGTGGGCGGCGGACCTTCTGAAACCACCGGAAAATCAATGTGTTCCAACTGCGATCGGTATACTTGCGGTCACCGGTGCGCTGGCGCGGCCGGGCGTGCGCCCCCATCCAATTTCGAGTCCGAATTTGCCCCCAACTCCCAAGTTCCGGGTCTTTCACGGCATAGCGCCGCCCCACGTGCGCGTGCCGTGCGCCCTGGCCATTGGCAATTTCGATGGCGTGCATTGTGGACATCGCGCGCTGCTGCTGCAGGTGGTTGCCCACGCGCGCGCCAATGGCCTGGTCCCGGCGGCGATGACCTTCGAGCCGCACCCGCGCGAGTTCTTCGCGCCCGATTCGGCGCCGCCACGCGTTGCCAACCTGCGCGACAAGATCGAGGGTCTGCGCGCTTGTGGAATCGAGCGCGTGTTTGTGCTGCCGTTTCGCCGGTCCCTGGCGCAGCTCGAGGCCAGCGCCTTCATCGACCAGATCCTGCTGGCCGGATGCGCCATGCGCTGGCTCATCGTGGGCGATGATTTTCGTTTCGGCGCGCGCCGCGGTGGCGACATTGCCCTGTTGCGCGCACGGGCTGACGCAGGCGGCTATGCGGTGGCGCAACTGCCGTCCGTGCTACTGGGCGCAGAGCGCGTTTCCAGTTCCGCGGTGCGCGCGGCGCTGGCCGCGGGCGATATGGAACACGCCGCTCGCCTGCTCGGTCATCCCTACCATATCAGTGGCCGCGTGCTGCATGGAGCCAAGCTCGGGCGCCAGATCGGCTTTCCTACGCTCAACCTGCGCCTGGCACACAAGCGTGCGGCGGTGCACGGCATCTTTGCCGTGCGCGTGCACGGCATCGGGGCGCCGCGCCCCGGGGTCGCCAGCGCGGGACTGCGTCCAACCGTCGACAACAGCGGCCGCTGGCTGTTGGAGGTGCACCTGTTTGACTTTGCCGATGAGGTCTACGGCCGTCTGGTGCGCGTTGAATTCCTGCAAAAATTGCGCGACGAAGAGCGCTTCCAGACCCTGGAGGAGCTGGCCGCGGCGATCCGCGACGATACCCAGCGTGCGCGCGCGGTCCTGGCCGCGCTGCCGGCGCCGGCGCGCAACTAACCATACCCACACTGTCCTGCCCAGCACACTTCCATGGCCAACGCCGACGATCCGCAAAAACCCGTGCGCTATCTGCTGAACCTGCCGGATACGGCCTTCCCCATGCGCGGCGACCTGCCCAAGCGAGAGCCACAGTGGGTGAAGGGCTGGGAGCAAAACCGCGTATATGAGGCGATTCGTGCGGCGCGGCGCGGGGCGCCACGTTTTATCCTGCACGACGGGCCGCCGTACGCCAACAGCGAAATTCACCTGGGCACGGCAGTCAACAAGATCCTCAAGGATATGGTGGTCAAGTCCAAGTCGCTGGCCGGATTTGATGCGGCCTACGTACCGGGCTGGGATTGCCACGGCATGCCCATCGAGATTCATATCGAGCGCAAGTTCGGCAAGCAGTTGGGGCGCATCGAGGTGCAGGAAAAGGCACGCGCGCACGCCGCCGAGCAGGTCGGTCTGCAGATGCGCGGCTTTCAGCGCCTGGGCGTACTGGCAGATTGGGACGATCCGTACCGGACCATGACCTTCAAGGCGGAGGCCGACGAGATCCGCACCCTGGGCGCCATGATGGAGCGCGGTTTTGTCTACCGCGGACTCAAGCCCGTCAACTGGTGTTTTGACTGCAACTCGGCACTGGCCGAGGCCGAAGTCGAATACGCCGACAAGGTCTCGCCAGCGATCGACGTGGCCTTCCCGCTGGCCCCGGCACAGGCACAGCGCGTGGCGTCGATCTTCGGCGTGGCGGTGCTGCCGCAGCCTTGCGCCACGGTCATCTGGACCACCACGCCCTGGACGCTGCCGGCCAACCAGGCCCTGAACATGCACCCCGAACTCGACTATGCGCTGGTCGACTGCGGCGACCGCAGCCTGATCCTGGTGCAAACTCTGGTGGCCGCCTGCCTGCAACGCTATGGCCTGAGCGGCCGGATCGTCGCAAGCGCGCGCGGCAGCGCGCTGGAACAAGTTGAATTCCTGCATCCGCTGGCCGCGCTGGATGCCGGCTACGCCCGCGTCGCGCCCGTGTACTTGGGCACTTACGTCAGCGCCGAGGAAGGCACGGGCATCGTGCATTCGGCACCGGCCTACGGCGTGGAAGATTTTCAGTCCTGCAAGCACTACGGCATGTCCAATGAGCAGATCCGCAACCCCGTGCAGGGCGACGGCGTGTTCGCCGCCGACCTGCCCCTGTTTGGTGGCATGCGGATCTGGGATGCCAACGACAAGGTAATCGATGCGCTGCGCGCTGCGGGCAACCTGCTGCACGCCACGCGCCAGAGCCACAGCTACATGCACTGCTGGCGCCACAAGACCCCGCTCATCTACCGTGCCGCGCCACAATGGTTCGTGCGCATGGATGGCGCCACCGCCGACACCCGGGGCGTGATGCAAACACAGACGGTTGGCGAAACCTTGCGCCAGATCGCGCTGCGCGCCATCGAGGCGACCGACTTTTACCCCGCGTGGGGCAAGGCGCGCCTGCACAGCATGATCGCCAACCGTCCCGACTGGTGCATCTCGCGCCAGCGCAACTGGGGCGTGCCGCTGCCCTTCTTCCTGCACAAGGGCACCGGCGCCCTGCACCCGCGCACGCTGGAGTTGCTCGAAGTGGCCGCGCGCATGGTCGAAACTGGCGGGATCGAGGCCTGGTCGCGCGTGCAGGCGATCGACGTGCTGGCCCCGTCCGAGGCCGAGCAGTACGAGAAAGTCAACGATATCCTGGACGTCTGGTTCGACTCGGGGTCCACCCATCGCACGGTGATGCGCGGATCGCACGCTGCCAAGCTCGCATACCCCGCCGACCTGTACCTGGAAGGATCAGATCAGCACCGCGGCTGGTTCCACTCCTCGCTGCTCATCGGCTCGGCCATCGACGGGCGCGCGCCCTACCGCGCACTGCTCACGCACGGCTTCACCGTGGACGCGCAGGGGCGCAAGATGAGCAAGAGCCTGGGCAACGGGATCGATCCGCAGCAATTGGCGGGCAAGACGGGCGCCGAGATCATCCGGCTGTGGGTGGCGGCGACCGATTATTCCGGCGAAATGACGATCGGCGACGAGATCCTCAAACGCGTGGTCGAATCCTACCGGCGCGTTCGCAACACGCTGCGCTTCTTGCTGGCCAATACCAGCGACTTTGATCTGTCGACCCAAGGGGTGGCGGTTGACGAAATGGTGGAGATCGACCGGTACGCACTGGCCCTGGTCGATCAGTTCCAGGCCGAGGCACGCGCCCATTACGAGCGCTTCGAGTTTCATCCCGTCGTAGCCAAGCTGCAGATCTTTTGCTCCGAGGACCTGGGATCGTTTTACCTGGACATCCTCAAGGACCGGCTGTACACGCATCCGGCCGACGGCGTTGGCCGGCGTTCCGCACAAACGGCGCTGTGGCATATCTGTGCAACGCTGTTGCGCTTGATGGCGCCCTTTCTCTCCTTCACGGCCGACGAGGCATACCGGGTGTTCGAGCGCAACGAGCGGGCGACGATTTTCACGCAGCTGTATCACGAACCGCCGCCGGTACCCGGAAGCGAGGCCCTGCTTGCCAAGTGGGCCGCGATTCGCGCGTTTCGTGCCGAAGTTCTCAAGCGCATCGAGGAGCTGCGCGCGCTGGGCAAGGTGGGCTCGTCGTTGCAAGCCGAGCTGGATATCCATGCCCATGGCGAGCGCTACACGCAACTGGCATCGCTGGGCGCGGAACTCAAGTTCCTCAGCGTGACCAGCCGCGCCACGCTGCACCCGGCCGCGCGGGCGCAAGATGAGCGAATCGAGGTGCACCCAAGTGATCACGCCAAGTGCGAACGCTGCTGGCACTATTGTGCAGATGTGGGCGCCGAGCCCGCCCACCCGGGCCTGTGCGGGCGTTGCGCCGACAACCTGTACGGCGCCGGGGAAGAGCGCCAGTTCCTCTGATGAAGGCGCAAGGCGGAGGCGTGTCGCGCGACCTGTGGCCATGGCTGCTCGTGGTCGCCGTGGTAATTGGCGCCGACCAATTGAGCAAGGCGCGGGTGCAGGAGACCTTGCAGTTGCCGGGCAATGCCCTACCCATAAGTGATTACTTCAATCTGGTTCTCGCCTACAACCGCGGCGCAGCCTTTTCCTTCCTCAGCGATGCCGGCGGCTGGCAGGGGGGACTGTTCCTGGTAATCGGCATCGCCGCCAGTATCGCTCTGCTCTGGCTGCTGGCCCGCCACCACGCGCAGCCCTTGTATGCCGCGGCGCTGAGCTTGATCCTGGGCGGAGCTCTGGGCAACGTCATCGACCGCGTGCGCCTGGGGCATGTCGTGGATTTTCTCGATTTTCACTGGAGCTGGCTCGGCGTCCTTTTTCCAGCCGGGCATTTTCCGGCGTTCAATCTGGCCGACAGCGCGATTTGCTGCGGCGCCGGATTGCTGATTCTGGATGAACTGCGGCGCCTGCGTCGGCGCGCCAGCGAGGCCTGAGGAAAGCCATCATGGAACTGACCAACCGCAAGATCGTGCTGGGTGTTACGGGCGGCATTGCTGCCTACAAAGCCTGCGAATTGGTGCGCCGGCTGCGCGAGCACGGTGCGCGCGTCCAGGCGGTGATGACCGCCGCGGCGCGCCACTTCATCACGCCCGCGACGCTGCAGGCACTGACCGGACTGCCCGTGTACGAGGATCTGTGGGACGCGCGCGTACCCGATGGCATGGCCCACATATCACTGTCGCGGGATGCCGATGCGATCCTCGTGGCGCCGGCCAGCGCCAACTTCATGGGCAAGATCGCCCACGGGCTGTGCGATGACCTGCTCTCGACGCTGGTGCTGGCCCGTCCCAGCGGACGTTGCAAGCTGCTGCTGGCCCCGGCGATGAACGTGGAGATGTGGGAGCAGGCCGCAACCCAGCGCAATGTCGCCCTCCTGCGCGCCGATGGAGCGCTGCTGCTGGGCCCGGCCGAAGGCGAGCAGGCCTGCGGCGAGGTCGGCGCAGGGCGCATGCTCGAGCCCGATGAGATCCTCGCCGACGTTGTGGCGGCCTTCGCCGACAAGTGCCTGCTCGGCCGCAAGGTGCTGATCACGGCCGGTCCGACCTTCGAGGCCCTGGACCCGGTGCGCGGCATTACCAACCGGTCCTCGGGCAAGATGGGCTACGCGCTGGCACGCGCGGCACGCGAGGCCGGCGCCCAAGTGACGCTGATCAGCGGTCCCACCGCATTGGCGGCGCCGCGCGGCGTGCTGCGCATCGGTGTTGATTCGGCAGCGCAAATGCTCGAGCAGGTGATGGCGGCCGTCGATGCCGTGGAGGTCTTCATTGCGGTGGCCGCGGTGGCGGACTGGCGCGCCGCCTCGATCAGCCCTGTGAAGTTAAAAAAGCGTGTCTCGGCGCAACCGCCCACCTTACAGCTGGCCAATAACCCGGACATCCTGGCCACCGTGGCTGCGCTGCCGGATCCGCCGCTGTGCGTGGGATTTGCCGCCGAAAGCGAGAATCTTGCGGAAAACGCGCGCCACAAGCTCCAGACCAAAGGGATCGCGATGATCGTTGCCAATCAGGTCGACGATGTGCTCGACAAGGACGAGGCCGAACTCCTGTTGATCGATGCCGCCGGCACGCGCGCCCTGGCGCGCGCGTCCAAGCTCGACCAGGGCCGGCGCATCGTTGCCGCGATCGCTGCGCGCCTGGCGCCGCGCATTGCACCATGACGACCCTGGCGCCCGTACAAATCCGCATTCTGGATGAGCGCCTGCGCGCGGCGCCGCCTGCCTATGCCACGGCCGGCGCGGCGGGCATCGATCTGCGCGCCTGCATCCCCGAAGCGCTGGAACTTGCGCCCGGGGCGAGCGTGCTCGTGCCGGCGGGCTTTGCCCTGCACCTGGCCGATCCGGGCCTGGCGGCCTTGGTACTGCCGCGCTCGGGACTGGGGCACCGCCATGGAATCGTGCTGGGCAATCTGGTGGGCCTGATCGACTCCGATTACCAGGGACAAATCATGGTGTCGCTGTGGAATCGCAGCGCACAGCCGTATGGGATCGAACCGCTGGAGCGCATTGCCCAGCTGGTGATCGTTCCGGTCGTCCAGCCCGCATTGCAGCAGGTTCAGGAGTTCTGTCCCAGCGAGCGCGGCAGCGGCGGCTTTGGCAGCACGGGGAAAGAATAGTCCATAGCCCAATGCCGGAGCCCGCGTCCGATCGACCTGCCGTGGTCATCGTCCACGGTCTGTGGATGATGCCCTGGGCGATGGGTCTGCTCGGCGCCCGGCTGGCCGCGCGGGGTCTGCAGGTGCATTACTTTGGCTACCACTCGCTGCGCGCAACGCTGGAGGAAGACATCCTCGCGCTCGCGCGCTTTTGCGCACGCCTGCACGGGCCACGTCTGCACTGGGTCGGGCACAGCCTGGGAGCCGCCATTGTCCTGGAGGCGCTGCGCCGCGGCGCACTGCGCGGCGACGGTCGCGTGGTGCTGCTGGCGCCGCCACTACGCGAAGGGCTCGTGGTGCGTCGTCTTTCGCGCTTTGCGCTGGGCCGCGCAGTCCTTGGCCGCAGCCTGCGCCAGTTCTATGAGGATCCACCCCTGGCCTGGAGCCTGCCCAACGAACTGGGCATACTCGCCGGCGACAGGACCATCGGCATGGCGATGATCGTTGCGCCCGACCTGCCCAGTCCCAACGACGGCGTCATCGAAGTTGCGGACACGGTCCTGCCGGGTGCGCGCGAACACCGCGTGCTGGCACTTGGACACACCGGCCTCATCGTCTGGCCCAAGGCAGCCGAGCTGACCGCCAATTTCCTGCTCACCGGCGCTTTTCACGTGCCGGCAGCGCAAGGCCACGCATAATGGCTCGGGCGGTGCGCCCGGCGCAGCGCGCACGCACTGGCCCCGGCGAGGAGGCTCATGGAATCGTCCGTGCAAGAGCGTGAAAGTGCTCGATTAACAACGCTTTCCATTGCGGCCTTGGGTGTTGTCTATGGCGATATCGGCACCAGTCCCCTGTACACCCTGAACACGATCTTTGCCGGTCCACACCACGCCGTTCCGCTCACGGCCGACAACGTGCTGGGAATACTTTCCCTCATCTTCTGGTCGCTGGTGATTGTCGTCACCGTGAAGTACGTGATCCTCATGCTGCGCGCCGACAATGAGGGGGAAGGCGGCATCATGGCCCTGATGGCGCTGGTACTGGCCAAATCCGAAGGTCAACTACGAAATCGCGGTCTGATACTTGCCCTGGGCTTGCTCGGAGCGGCCTTCTTCTATGGCGACGGAGTGATCACGCCGGCCATATCCGTGCTATCGGCGGTGGAGGGCCTGGAAGTGGCGACTCCAGCCTTCAAGCCCTACGTTATCCCGATCACAATCTCGGTCCTGATTGGCCTGTTCGCCGCCCAACGCCGGGGCAGCGCGCGCATCGGCGCCCTATTTGGCCCGGTTATGCTGGGATGGTTCATGATCCTCGCACTTTTGGGCATCGCCAATATTGTTCAGTCGCCCTCGGTCCTGCAGGCGCTCAGCCCGATGCCAGCCCTGGCCTTCTTGCTGGCCAACCCGGTCTTGGGGTTCTTCTCGCTGGGTGGTGTCGTGCTCGCGTTGACCGGAGCCGAAGCGCTGTATGCCGATATGGGGCACTTCGGGCGCAACCCGATTCGCCTGGCCTGGCTGGTCTTGGTGATGCCCGCGTTGGTCTTGAACTACTTTGGCCAGGGCGCCCTGCTGCTGCGCGATCCCAAGGCAATCGAGAACCCTTTTTACCTGTTGGCGCCGCATTGGGCCTTGTATCCGTTGGTACTGGTCTCAACAGTGGCAACGGTAATTGCCTCGCAGGCGGTGATTTCGGGCGCCTTCTCGATAACCCGTCAGGCGATACAACTCGGGTACGCACCGCGCATGCAGGTGCAGCACACGTCGGGCAGCCAGATTGGCCAGATCTACCTTCCGGCGATCAACTGGACATTGTTGGTCGCCGTGATTGGTCTCGTAATTGGATTTGGCTCCTCGGCGAACCTGGCGGCAGCGTACGGCATTGCGGTGACGGCGACGATGCACATCACGAATATCCTCGCCTCCTATGTCCTGCGATTTTCCCGCCACTGGAGTCCCTGGCGCGCTTGGTTGGGCGTTGCCCCCTTCATCGCCATCGACCTCACCTTTTTCTCCGCAACTGCGGCCAAGATCGCCGATGGCGGCTGGTTCCCGCTGGTCTTTGGCCTGGCCATCTATCTGCTCTTGACGACCTGGAAGCGCGGGCGTTTGCTGTTCACCAAACGGATCGACCACGATGCGCCGGATCTGGCGACCTATGCCAAGAATTTTTCCGGTCGCGCAATTGCTCGCGTCCCGGGCACTGCGATATTTCTCACGCCCAGCCTCAACAAGGTGCCCAACGAGCTGTTGCACAGCCTGACCCATTTCAAGTCCTTGCAGGAGCGCGTCGTCTTCGTTTCCGTGACGGTGCTCGGTGTGCCCAAGGTCGCCGACGGACAGCGGCTACGCGTCGACGTACTGCCCAACAATTTCTGGCGCGTCGGTGTCTACTTCGGCTTCGTCGAGGAATTGAACCTGCCGCGCGCCCTGGCCGAGTGCGCCAAGTACGGTCTGGCGATCGACCTGGGCGATTGCTCCTTCTTCCTCGGACGCGCAACGCTGTTTGCCAGCAAGGGCTCGGAAATGTCGCTGTGGCGCGAAAAATTGTTCATTGCGATGTTCCGCAACTCCAGCAACGCGGGCAACTTCTTTACCTTGCCGCCCGATCGTGTCGTCGAACTGGGGGTGCAGGTGGTCCTGTAGCGCTACGACACCAGAGTGCTGGCGCACCTGCGCCATTAGGCGCCTGCGGTGGAAAAGCCCGCGCCCGCAACGTCCAAAGGATATGCCCCAAGCGGAGCCGTCGCGCCTATTCCAGGCGGATCCAGGTCTGGGTGCGGCCCAGGAGCGAAAACCCCAGGTAACCGCGTACTTCCAGGCGTCGACCCTCATCGATCGGCGTGAGCTTGACCGAGTAGAGCTTGCCGTTATCCGGATCCAGGATGTGGCCGCCACGGAAGGTGTCCCCATCCCGATGCACGCCATCGATGATCGTCAAGCCGAGTACCAGCTGGTTGTGCCGCTCGCCGGGACAATCCTCGCAGCGTTCGCCCTGCTTGGCCGGGTTGAGAATCTTTTCAATCACGCCCAGATATTCGCCCTGGACCTCACGTATGCGAATGTGCGCCTTGGCCTTGCCGTCCACGTCGCTGATGGTTTGCCACAGGCCAGCTGGGGTTAGCTGCTGCGCCCGCAACGGCACCGCAACCAGCGCCAGCAGCAGCGCAAAACCGAACCCAAGTCCAGCGCGAACCGCGCCCACCAGCGCGCGGCGCCCGGGCATGGACTCCCGCTTGGGCGCCCGCCGCATTCCTACTCGGAAAGCACCGGTTCGCCGCGCTCGGGCTGCGGCGCGTCGCCGCTGTCGGCCGGAGGAAAGTCCAGCTTTACCTGATCCTGCTCGTCCACGTCGACCTCGACCTTGCCGCCGTTGACCAGACGCCCGAAGAGCAGCTCATCGGCCAGCGCCTTGCGCACCGTGTCCTGAATGAGGCGGGCCATCGGCCGCGCTCCCATGACCGGATCAAACCCCTTCTTCGCCAGGTGGGCGCGCAACGCGTCGGTAAAGATGATGTCGACCTTTTTCTCGTGCAACTGCTCTTCGAGCTGCATCAGGAACTTGTCAACCACGCGCAGGATGATCTCCTTGTCGAGCGCGGCAAAGCTGATGGTCGCATCGAGCCGGTTGCGGAACTCCGGCGAGAACATCCGGCGGATTTCGGCCATCTCGTCACCGGCCTCGCGACTGTTGCCAAAACCGATGGCGCGCCGCTGCAGTGTCTCGGCGCCGGCGTTGGTCGTCATGATGAGGATGATGTTGCGAAAATCGGCCTTGCGCCCGTTGTTATCGGTGAGCGTGCCGTGGTCCATCACCTGCAGCAGGATGTTGAAGATGTCCGGGTGTGCCTTTTCGATTTCATCGAGCAGCAGGACCGCGTGCGGCTTCTTGGCGATGGCCTCGGTCAGCAGGCCGCCCTGGTCAAAACCGACGTACCCGGGAGGCGCACCGATCAGGCGGCTGACGGCGTGGCGCTCCATGTATTCGGACATGTCAAAGCGAATGAGCTCGATGCCCAGGGTAAATGCCAGCTGCTTGGCAACCTCGGTCTTGCCCACGCCCGTGGGCCCGGAGAAGAGGAAAGCCCCGATGGGCTTTTCCGGTTTGCCCAGTCCCGAGCGTGCCATCTTGATCGCGGCCGAAAGCGCTTCGATGGCCGGATCCTGGCCAAAGACAACGTTCTTGAGGTTGCGATCCAGGTTCTTGAGCTGCGCCCGATCGTCGCTGGACACCGTCTGCGGTGGAATACGGGCAATCTTGGAGATGATGTCCTCGACCTCGTTCTTGCCGATTGTCTTCTTGCGCTTGGAGACGGGCAGGATGCGCTGGGCCGCGCCGGCCTCGTCGATCACATCGATCGCCTTGTCCGGAAGGTGGCGGTCGTTGATGAACTTGGCGGAAAGTTCCGCCGCCGCAGTGATCGCACCGCTGGAATATTTGACGCCGTGGTGCTCCTCGAAGCGCGACTTCAAGCCCTTGAGGATCTCGATGGTCTGCTGCACCGTCGGTTCGTTGATGTCGATCTTCTGGAAGCGCCGCGACAAGGCGTGATCCTTCTCGAAGATGCCGCGATACTCGTTGTACGTGGTCGCCCCGATGCACTTGAGCTGACCCGTGGACAAGGCCGGCTTGAGCAAGTTGGACGCGTCGAGCGTGCCGCCCGAGGCCGAGCCGGCACCGATCAGGGTATGGATCTCATCGATGAAAAGGACCGCCTGGCTGTTGGCCTTGAGCTGCTTGAGCACGGCCTTGAGGCGCTGCTCAAAGTCGCCCCGATACTTGGTGCCGGCCAGCAACGCCCCCATGTCGAGCGAGTACACGCTTGCCTTCTCCAGGATTTCGGGAACCTCGTTCTTGACGATGCGCCAGGCCAGACCTTCGGCGATTGCCGTCTTGCCCACACCAGCTTCGCCGACAAGCAACGGATTGTTCTTGCGACGACGGCACAACACCTGGATCACGCGTTCGACCTCGGGCTCGCGCCCGATCAGCGGATCGATCTTGCCGTCGCGCGCCAGCGCATTGAGGTTTTGCGTGTACTGCTCGAGCGGCGAGGCCTGCTCGCGGCTCTCGCCGCCCTCCTGCTCCTGCTCTCCCTGCGGCTTGGCCTTGTCGTCCGCCGCCGGGGCCTTGGTAATCCCGTGCGAGATGAAATTGACCACGTCCAGCCGCGTTGCGCCCTGCTGGTGCAGGTAATACACGGCGTGGGAATCCTTCTCGCCGAAGATCGCCACCAGTACGTTGGCGCCGGTGACTTCCTTCTTGCCGTTCGAGGTGGACTGCACGTGCATGATTGCCCGCTGGATCACTCGCTGGAAGCCCAGCGTTGGCTGGGTATCGGCTTCGGAGTTTTGCGGCAGCACCGGTGTGTTGTCGGCAATGAAATTCTGCAGGCTCTTGCGCAGGTCTTCGATGTTGCAGGCACAGGCGCGCAGCACCTCCGTGGCCGAGGGGTTGTCCAGCAAAGCCAGCAACAAGTGCTCGACGGTGATGAATTCGTGTCGCGCCTGCCGAGCCTCGACAAACGCCATGTGCAAGCTGACTTCCAATTCCTGCGCGATCATGCTTCCTCCATCACGCACTGCAGCGGGTGCTGGTGCTCGCGTGAAAAACTGCAAA
>Ga0209698_10001241_pt1 | contig 29537 bp, 25 predicted proteins | sample LitLauG_LLR_2012_FD_187203 | JGI IMG/M metagenome (GOLD analysis project Ga0209698, IMG submission 187203) | Freshwater sediment microbial communities from Pennsylvania, USA - Little Laurel Run_MetaG_LLR_2012 (SPAdes) (version 2) | ecosystem: Environmental > Aquatic > Freshwater > Creek >... | reverse complement strand
CAAGTTGTTCGAGCGTATCGGTCATTGAGTTTGCAACCCTTTTTCACGATGGGTGTCCTTGTTCGTGTCATGGTGGAATTTGGGAACCATCGGAAGTCGAGGGTAGGAGGTCGTTTCCGACCATGTTCAAAAATTTTGTCATGCATCGTCCCACCCCGATGCCGACCTGGCCCGGAAAAAATTTTTTGTTCATCCTTAAAGAATTGTCAAAACGTCGTCAAAGTGACGGCAAACGTACATGGGGGTCAAGGAGAGTCGTTTCAAGTGAAAACTCAAAAAATTTTTTCGACGTCCCATGACCCCATCGGACCCCCACGATGCATGGTGAAATTTTTGAACATGGTCGGAAACGACCTCCTACCTACGACTTCCGATGGTTCCCAAATTCCACCATGACACGAACAAGGTCGGCCATCGTGAAAAAGGGTTGCAAACTCAAAGACCGATACGCTCGAACAACTTGCTCCCGATCAAATTTTGTTCGTGCTATTTTTAGGCGAAAACTGAAATTTCCCGAGTCAAGTGAAATTTCATTCACATGCAGATGACACTCTCCAGCGGTGCAAGGGGAGGCCTGCCCCTTGATGCGCGGAACTCGTTGACCTTGTTCAGTTCATCGTAGTAGCGCGCGACCTCCTCTGGCGGCGGACCATCTGGGTAGACGGTCACTTTGCCTTCCATGAAGACGGCATTGGGAATCTGATGGATCTGGCGCCCCTGGAGCGGGCTCAAGTCGTCGGTCAGTTCCGTCCATTGCGTGCGAAAGGCCGAAATGACGCCTTTGGTCTGGCCGTCAAGCTTGACGTACACGCCAATGGCCAGTTTGTCGGTGCCGTGCATGTACATGACATTGAGAAAGTTGCGCAGCAAGTTGGCGCCTCCGTAGCTGAAACAGAGCGACAGGATGCCCATGCTCGCGGCCAGGGAAAGCACATTGACGCCCGCCGCTTGAAAGGCCAGCATGACACCAGCCACCAGCACCAGCAAGCGAATGAGAAGCACCGTGAGTCTCACATAGTTTTCAGTGCGACTGCGCTTGGCACCCGACCACAGCCGTGAGTCGCGGCTGCTCTGCACCACTGGCAGCGTGGCGTAGGACTGCGGCGTCACACCCACCACATCTCCCATCACCACGCCTCTCTGCGGTGGCAATGGAACCAGCAACTTGCCCGATCCCACGGGGACAACCTTGGGTTTGTTTGCAGACTCATTGGGATCGTGCGGGCTGCGAAAAAAGGGATCGTCGTTTCTGTGCCTGTCTCCGTCATTGTGGGTTCGCCAATCCTGGCGTCGGAAGCAGCAGCAACAGTAGGCGAACAGGCGCTGCCAGTTGAGCGTCCACAAGTACCATAGACCGTCGCTGAGCGCGTAGCTGGCGAACCATGTGCCAACTAAGACACCAATGGCACAGCCATAGGCAGCTGCATTGTCAAAAAGTGGCTCGTCAAACACGCGCGCTTGCTTGACAAAGGCCTCTGCCAGCGTGCGAGAGCCGGCAGCTGCCCCGCTCAATTGCTGGGTGAAGAGTTCCATGACATGTTGCTGCTGCTACCAGTCCCACTTCTTCATTGACGTGGGGACAAATGCGCTTGGAAATATGCAAGCGGGCATCTTTTCATCAAGTCTTCGCGTTTTTATCACACTGGCAGCACAAGACCGCCAATGACCATGCCCAGCGTCACGCTACACAGCAAAAGGACCGTGTAGGAGGTGCCGCGCAGCTCGAGAGCATCAGCAATAGCCGCCCCGCATCCCGTGACGACCACGGTGACAAGAAACCAAATGGCAAAGGGCGGGAAGTGGTGGAGGAAAGTCTCGCTTCGGTAGGTATTCTGCATGGACTTTCCCCTTGCTTTTTGCTTGCTCCCGGGTCATCTATTTGTTTGATCACACACACACACACACACACATGCACAGCAGTGAATCTTTGGGGAAGGGGCGCAAAAAACATGACTTCACCCATCTTTGCGCAGTTCCCACTGACACACACCCCGCGTTTCTGCTTTGAGTTGAACAAAGACATTGGGCGGATGATCTTTGCCCGCCTGGGTCCCATGCATTACCTGACCATCCGCGTGTGCCGTGGAGTGTGCAAGGACTGGCGTGTGCTGGTGGAATCGTTTTTGTGTCCGTTATGCGGCGGAAGCTCCTTCCCGTGTTTTGGCGAATACGGCAATCATGTGGTCTGCTGCGCTGACGAGCAAATGACGAGCATGCAACTGTGGATGCCGCGGGCCTTTCGCGCGCTCCCCATTGACTACCAGCGCAGGTGCATGAACATTGCCATCGAAAACGACAAGCCTTCAGCCTTGCGCATGTTTTTGGGGCACACCTCGGTCCCCGTCCTTGACCACAAAGCGTCCTTTGCGTTGGCGGTTAAAGTGGATGCACGCAACGTGATGACGCAGATATTCATGCCGTTTGCGACGCTTCGCGGGGACAGCTATCGGCAACTATGCTTTCGCGAGGTCGCCCAACATGGATCCCTTGGGCTGTTCAAGTGGTTTTGCACACTGTATCCGAAGGTGTATCGCGACTCTTTACCCATTGGACCGGTTGATTCCGCAACGCGCACTGCCAAGATTAAGTGGGCCGCGAAGCAGGGATGGGCTTCCTCCTTTTGGGCCGAATGGCTGCGACAGAGCGTTGGCTATCGTGGCACTTATCAGGACGCCAAGGGCCGGACCAAGCACCACTCATTCACCAGCAGGGACGCCGAGCTCTGCGATGCGCATCTTGCCGTCGACATTGTCCAGCATGTGCTTGGTGCAGTTCCGCACGATGTCAAGGATTTTTTGTTGAACACCCGACTCAAAACCAACAACAGCTTCACAACCGAGGCACGAGGTGCCCTGGCGCCTTGGGTTTTCGGTTTCAACAAGGACCCCGCGCCGTCTGATGCCAAGAAACGCCGCGTTGGCGATGGCGCTGACGACCTGGAAGAAGAAGGAGAAGACAACGACGAGTAAAGAGGGATATCCCCGGGGAAAGGCTATTCGACGCATCGGAGGGGAATTGCCGGGGAAACATTTGAGGATGAGTGAGGGTCAACTTGTGTCTTCTGTGGGACTGCCGCCGCCGCCGCCTTTTGACCCCATGGCGCGCTTGCCTCGTGATCTGCGTGGCATGGTGGCTGCCTACATTGGTCCGTTGCATCGCTTCATCTGCTGGGCGCGCTCAGTGTGCAGGGCGTGGCGTGCATGGATACCTGCGCCGCTGTGGGAAGAGGTGTGGGAAGTACGGCGCCACGCCGTGGACTACTCCGCATGGCGCCATCATCGCTATTGCACGCCGTGGAGCGTATCGAAAGCCTTGTACTGGGCAGTGCAACGCGAACCCGATCAGTGCTGCGTCAATTTGGGAAGCCTTGTGAAGCGATCTTTCGAGCTGCGCTCATTCGACCCTGATGACTTGATTGACTTGATTGCCGAAGCGGTCAAGTTTGGGAAGATCTCGCTGCTTTCCGCGTTTATTCAATGGGCATCCTTTTCGAAAGCATATGCGGGAGGAACTTTGCCATTTATTATCGTGAAACATGCCGTTCACCACAACCGTTGCGATGTCCTGCGCCATTTTAGCTACTTGATTGCATTGCAGGAGCAGTCCCGTCGGGTTGGACTCTTTTGGACGGCAGTAAGTTTAGCAAGTGCTGACACGCTTGCGCTTCTGCTGGATTTGGACATTGTTTCTCTTTCGTGGGCTGCTCGGTTGGATCGCATATTTGAACCCGTCGGAAATGTCTGCCATGCAATATCCACCTTTGGCGAGCTCTCTGAGAAGATGGCGGTGTTGACGAGCAGAGGCGCAACCGAAGAGTTTTACCAGCGCTGGGTGAAAGTGCTGCTTGTGCCTGGCTCCTACTCAGTGGATACGTATGCTCTCTGTGTCGGAATCTGTCTGCTTCGCAAGTTTTGTCCCGTCGGCGTTCTCTGTGTCAAACTGGTCGGTCAACGTGGTTCCACCAGAAACCAGAGAACGCTGCAGAGCTTGCATTTTCGCCTGTCACCTGTGTGCGGTTGCAAGATAGCGCCCGTCTCGACTGACATTGACGCTGGACAACCCGTAGCTGACGATGCTGGGATCGACGCCGCGATCGACGCCGACGAGCAGGAGGACTTCCGAATTCTTACCGGGGATAATGACGATGACGGAGATGAAGACGGCGACGACGACGACGACGATGACGATGACAGCAGTGGCAGCTTGAAGGACTTTGTTGTCCCCGATGACGACGGCGGAGACGACGATGATGATTTTGATGAACATGAGAGGCCAGCCGAGCGACGATCCCCGCCACCACCAACCCGCAAGCGCGAGCGCGAGGACGCATGAGGAGGGGGGGGGGAGGGAGGATTCCCCGCAAAAAATTAAAATTTTGTTTTTTTGAAAACGGGGGAAAGCTCAGCCGCCAAGATGAGCAAAAAGGGTTGCACGGACACCAGATTCAGCGTCGGAACCTTTGCTTACGCAGATGGCGGACCACCAGACAGCACGCTGCCCGGCACGGCGGTGATTGACTGTCGCGGGTTGCCGAATCCTTGGAAGCGGCGCGGTCTCAAGGACCTGCCCGGGGATGACCCGCGCATGTTGGCGTACTTTATGGAGCAGGCGCCGCTTGAGGTTGAACTTCTCATGTCCAAGGCCCGCGATGCCGTTCTTGGCGGAAAGACGCGCATTCTCTTTGGCTGTCTACACGGCAGACACCGCAGCGTGGCCATGGCGAGGGAGTTTGAGAGACGGTCCATCGGCGCGTGCATGAGTGATCTTGCAAGCACATCACGTCGCCCGACTTGCTTACCATCTTTGCCTGATACGATGATCATTGAGAAAGTGCCAGTTGCCGAGTGGTACAAGTACTTCAGTTGTGGTGGCGCGTTTCCAAAGGACATTTTTGCGACAATCGTCCCTCGTTTCCCGGGCATCGGAAGCGAAGATGTGCTATTGAAGCCTCTCGACCCGGGCACTTCATACCCGGTGCGATTGATGGTGTCATGTGGGGAGTCCTGCTGGGACCAAACAATGTCCGATCGTCCAACCGACTCCGACGCCCATCATCCTTTCTTTCCGATGGACAATGCGACATGGATTTCCACTCCTCGTGTGCGGACAAGAGTTTGTTTCCGCCGTGCGGTCTGGTGGAACGGCATTGGTCGCTATGAAGATGCGCGTCTTTGGCGACTGACTTACGTCTTACTCATTCGACAACATCCATCTCTGATTGCTGTGCTTCATGCGTTTCGAGAGTTTGGCAAGCGCTTGACGTGGCCGCCCTACACGGATGCTCCCCACGCGGAATCAGACGGATTGGCGCCCGTACCAAGCACAGGGCATTAAAAACGCTGTGACTGAGTGAGCGTTTTTATCCCTTTGCGTGCTCGACGCCCCACGCCGCGAGCAGTTTCCGGGAAAGTACTTCAAATGACATCCAGTCTGGAACGCGGTTGTCCTTCAGGATGGGCTGCGCGAGCATGTGCTGGTACTTGACGGGGTCATTGTCGAGTTCGATGATGCGGTTGATGCACGTCTGCCAGCTACCCTGTCGATCCTTGCGGCACCAGATGAAAGCCTCTGTGTTGACTAGCGCGTCCACGTTGGGATCGCCCCAGTAGATTGGCACTGCCTGGCCCAGGTAGGCGTTGAAGAGCTTCTCCGTGAAGTAGCCAGGCGTGGCCATGTTTTCAAATGACATGACGAACTTGTAGTCGCGCACCATGTAGATGAAGCTGTCATGGGCCGACCATTCCGGATAATGCGCCCTGAGCTCGGCTGGGATGGGCGGCTGCTCGCGATTGTGATGGCAACGGCCCAAGGCGTCAATGGGTTTGTAAGTGCTGTTGAGCAGTTCGTAGAAGCCCGTGCGCTCCAGCTTGACACCCTTGATGCCACTGCCGTAGAGCTGCAAATAGCCATGATCATAGACACAGAGGCTGGCAAGGAAGGCGCAAAAGCGCTTCTTGCTCTTGGACACCTTGGCAGCGTCAAAGTTGCTCCTGTCGCGCAGCAGATACGAGGCATTGGGCATGTGATAGCGATGTTCAAAGGCCACCCAGGCCCAGGGCACATGGAAGATGCGCGTGCTGTGCAGCTGGTCGGCTTCAAGCAGACGCGTTTGCAAAATGGTCTCCCCGTGGCTGGCGTCAACTCGAGTGTTCTCTGGATTGTAAAAGACGTTCTGCGCTCGGCGGAGTCCATGGGGTGTCCACTGGTTTGGACGATAGCTAGTGTGCCAGAAGTAATCGGCCCCTTGCCAGTGGGGTCGCACTGTCACCGCCACGCCCAGGCGATTCATGGCCAGGGCCACTTTGACAGCAAAGCCGCCAATCACATCGCCCTGTTCATAGGTAAAGGTCAGCGCCGGCCTCCTCCTCGGCGGCGGTAGTGGCGGCGGTAGTGCAGCAGCGGAACGTTGTGCTGCGGCGTGTGATATCACAGCAGCTCTCAGCAACAGGATGGAGGGCGTGACCAGTAGTACAAAAGCCACCAGCCGGCTCCTTGTCAGCGGCGTCATGGCGGGCTTGCTAGTATCGATCCCGCTTTTGCTATGGAGTCTTCATCGCTGCGGGGCGGTGCCGGTGTCGTCGTCGTCATCATCATCCGCAGTGAATCCCATCGAGGGCAATGACGAAGAACCAGTCCGCCCGGCTCCCGCCATCCGCGATCTCCCCAAATCGTTGACCGTGTGGCCTCGCTTGGATCCCGTCACGCAGACAACGCTATTCCTGACAAAGGAACCCGCACCCCATCCCTACCTGGACGCGCTGTTTCATCAACTGCAATGTCATGGGGATAGCACTGTCTTTGTCGACGTGGGAATGCACAGCGGCTACTTTGCTCTGCATGCTCGTCGACGCGGTTGCCAGGTGCTGGGCTTTGAGGTGCAGCCTTCCTGTGTGAAGCTCTTTCGCCTGGCTGAGCAACTGAACCGCATTGGACCCATGACGGAAGTAATTTATCAGCCAGTGGGCCAGCGTGACGGGGAGCGCTTTGAACTCAACTTCCCTGACAGCTGCGAGGGCATCTACAGCCTCTTCTGGAAGGGAGCCATCCACCTTGACTCTATCACGCTGGACACTGCCCTAGCGCCCCTGCTGGCAGAGACCCCTGGCGCGCGCATCCTCATGATGAAGATCGACATTGAGGGGTTTGAGCCACGGGCCATTGCTGGGGCCATGTCATTGATCCGCCAGCGCCTTGTGGACGCCTTATTGGTGGAAGCGACGTGGTGGCCAAACGTCTTCTCCCCAGTGTCACAGGCCTACGAATTGCTGAGCGCTGTTTTTGAGCACGGCTACAGCATCCGCTGTCTGGGACCACCCGAGGTCTATGCGGCAGAGTATGTGGATGCCGAGAACTGGCTCAAGTACGGACGCTCAGAGGCGGCCTCCAAGCCATTGAACGGAGACACATCGCGCCTCATCTCGGTGTGCGATGACTACCTCATATGCATCCGTCCATGCCCCTACGGGCTGGAAGATCAATGAGAGGGATGTCCCTTGATAAATTTAATCGCTGCCTCGCTCCTCCGACAAACGGCATTGCCTGGCACGTGAGAGTGAGAGGAACTAGCTTCGCTCGCCCGCCAGCCAGCCCGTCAGCGATGGATCAAGCCCCAAATAGCCCACAGCGTTCTCTGGCATGTCGATGCATGGGGTCTCCCACCGCGCATCCCATGACCTCTGCAAAGTAAGGTAGCTGGGCAAAAGTCTTGCGCACCCTCATGATGGCAGCTGCATGTACATCATCGCGAGCGTTGTCGCAGAGCACTTGCTTTGAGTAGGAAGCGCACCACATCTGGGCACCGGCTAGAATGAACTCGCGCTTGTCTTCCAGCGTGTGCAGGTGACGAGTGGCCGGATCTTCAAAGAGCGCTTCGTAGGCAATGCGCACCCCATTGTTGTCGGCCACGTTCTCGCACAGTGTTTGTTCCCCGTAGGCGTCGCTGTCACAGTCCTGATGCAGGGGTTTTTTTCGAAAACATTGTCAGATGAGGGGTGGGGTACATTGGTGGCGATATTTTGTACCTCTAGCGTCGCGTACTCGTGCACCAGGCAGCCGGCACGCTTGCGATACTCCATGAGACTCTCAGTGGTCCATGTGGGTCGCAGCACACCATCCTTGTCGTAGAGGATGCCGTGGTCGTCCTCGGAATGGGAAAGTTCATGAGCAACGACCCAGCCAATGGTGCCATACGCCGAGGCATCCGTGAACTGCGGGTGATAAAAGGGAGGCTGCAAGATGCCCGCTGGAATGGTGATAACGTTGCGGTCTGGGTTGTACCAGGCGTTGACGGTGAAGAGTGGCGAACCAAACATGGTGATGCGATCTCTGCAGCGAGCGTCGCATTGCTTGCCGTAGTTGCTCTCGGACCAGAGCGCCAGGTTGCGACGCACGCGCTCTTCCTGAATGATGCCCAAGTTCCTGAGATAGCGCACGGGGTCCATCTCCCTGCCCAGCGGGAAGGTCTCCTCCGTCCAGTCTGTGGGATGCACGACGCGAGGCACGATGGCCCGGATCTTCTCCACCTGCGAGACCCGGGTGCTGTTATCAAGCCAGGGCGTCTGCTCCATGTTGTAGACAAAGCGATCACGGATCTTCTCGACCATGGTCTGGATGCGCGTTCTGGTAAACTCTGCATCGCGGAAGCGCTTGTCAAGGAATTCCCGTGACAAGATGCCTGGTAGCATGTACTGGGTCACTGCCAGGCAGTCTGCGCTTGTCACCACGTGGCCTGCGTCTTCTGCGCTGGTCGGCAGGCGATGCTGCTTGGGCTGTCGAGATGACGTGCGCCGTGCTGTCTTTGACCATGACTCTTGTGCCTGCTTGCGTCCATGACCGCTTCGCATGCGATAGCCGTAGGCCTGTGCTGAGAGTGGCCTCTTCTTCAAACGACGATGCGCATTCAGCAGCGGAGAGCGCACATTGACAGGGCGTCCACTCAGCAGCACATCGGCGGGCAGGTCAGGGAAGAAGTCATGCGTGTGATAGAGCACAGAAAACGTGATGTAGGTTTTCCACTCGGCCACTGTGAATGACTCGGGAATAAACCACTCAAAGAACGGCCTGGACAATGCCCACACTTGCTGATCAGGCGCCAGACGAAACTCCTTGAGCGACAGGCGCTTCTCGATCTCGCTCAGATAAAGCTGCCAATCGAACTGCGAGTGCGACAGCTTGTTGAACTGCGCCCATGTCATCATGTCACGCTGCACTTCACTGCCCGTCACGTATGATTTCCAGCCATCATAGGTATCCAGCCGGCCATCGCGATTGGGTTCCTGTTTGCGTGTTAGAGGCGCCAAATGTACAATGCAAACATGGCGATCAATCTATGTAGCACTCGCCTGCACGTCAATTTTGGCCACCATGTCGATTAGCACCGCCGTGTCCGTGCGTGCCTGCTCGCTGTCCTGGCCGTAGAGAGCTTCAAAATGCATTCTCACCCAGTTGGCGTCATGCTCTCGGCCCTGGAAGCCGTCGTACATGAAGAGAGGAATCACGCCCTTGTCAAGCGGGTTGCCCTGCAGTGTTGTTGTCTTCATCGTCAGAGAGTCTTTGAGGCGTTCTCTCCCCCCGTTGAACATCACCTGCACTGCCAATGCCACGGGTACAGTGTAGCCCGCCGCTGTCATGCGTGCAAAGACGAGTGGCAGGTCAGCATGGGAGACCAGCGGGTCTAGCATGCGCCCCAGGATGGCCTCGCGCGTGAGTTTGCTGTCAATGAGACTGAGTTCACGCTGCTGCCGTCTGCGCCCAGCGTCGACAACCAGTGTGGCTTCACAGGAGAGAAAGAAGGGATTCAAGTTGGCCACGCTTTTGTTGCGAATGATGGAAGCCAGCGCCACATTGTTCAAAGCCACCAAGCCAGCAAAGCCGCGGTTCTCGTTGGTGTGGGTGTCAAGCCATTTGCCGCATGCATGGCGATAAATATCTTGGCAGGGCGTCACGCTTGTGTCCATGATGGCAGGGGACACGGCCTGCGGGTAGTAGGAGCGCATGATGCACATCTGAGCATCCTCATTGAAAATCTCGTCATTGGTGCAGTCCTCACGTCGATCCGTGCCCATGCCCGACATGCCTGCCCCGGGAGATGACGACGGATCCTTGGCCGGCCATCCCCCGTGTTCGGGCCCGTAGCCGTAGCCGTACCACCCGCCAGCAGGCCAGGCAAAGACAATGAGGATGAACACCAAGAAAAAGAACCCCATGATGAGCCAGAACCACAGCCACCAGCGCGATTCCTGTTCCACCACTGCGGGAGGCGGATAGGCCGGTGGTTTTTCTACAAATCCGGTCTCGGGGTCACGCCACGCCCACTCGCCAACGGGCGGTGACGTGGGTAGCGCTTGAGCGGCTAGTGGCGGCGGTGGCAGAGGCGGCTGCTGCTGCTGCTGCTGCTGAAAGACAAGCGGGGGCGTCTGAAGCGACGGTGCAATGCCGCCGGAAACCGTTGGCATAGGCGACGTGTACGTTCCCGTGCCCTTTGGCCTGGTACTGAAATCACCCTGCACTCGGACGCGCTGGGGCAATTTAAGCTGATGCGCCCCTGTGCTTCTCATGGCAGTGGATGCGCGGGATGAAAATCGAGAATTATCGCGCAATGACCATGACGGCAGCAGCAAAAACAGTCGTTGTTCACACGAGCAAATGTCTGTGCAACGTAATATCGCTTGCGCTGTCTTTTTTCATTTGTAATTGAGCTTGACAAGCGTGCCGTCTGCCTGTCTCTTGTACCATCCGCCGTGTGGCTGAAAACGCTCCCATGGCTTGTTCACCTGGCCCAGATGCTCGTGTTTCTCGCACATGTTTGTCCATTCCAATATGGTGGATGACCAGTAAGTACCATTGCATCCCTCTTGATTGCATGTCCATGGTTCAAGGCAGTAATCCGGCATGTTCATGACGATGCACTCTTTTTGCTGCGCGGGAACAATTCCCCGGGGGAATTTTTTGCCTCTTGGTTATGAAGTCAAGCAGCGGCGTAGGGGTCAATCGGAAGCAACGACGTCTGGATGGACAACGTAGTCGAATCGCCGATGATAGAGGAGATGGAGGAGCCTGTGGACGTGGGACAAGATGGGTCGTTGCGCACGGTGGCCGTCTCTTCATCCTCGCTCTTGGCATCTTCCTCTTCGTCTTTGGACCCGGACTCGTCCGCTACGACGGCGGCGACGGAGGTGTCGACAAACGAGGCAGCTCCAAGCCCGCAGTCGTCAAACCAGACGCGGACCAAGTTTTCCGGACCCATTTGGTTCAGTGGTCTTCAACATGGAAACGCCTGGTCCAACGTGTCAGCGACGAATGGGCCGTTTACAAGCAGCGCCGGGATGAGCGCCAGGTTTTTTCGATTTCCGAGGGGGGGGGGTCCTTGTTTGCGTGTGTGTGCGTGTGCGTGTGTATGCATGCGCGTGGCGTTAAGGATTCGATGCAACATGAAATGACACGACAGCACCCAGGAGTCTCAAGGAGCCGGGGATGCAGGGCTTCGAGGATCCGGCCTTGGCGCCCGCCAACGAAAGCGAGTGGAAAGCGCTCTTCGAGACAAGCTTCGATGATCTCAAGGATGAGCCCATGCCGCCCAACTGCAAGACCTACCAGCAGCGCTATCGCATGCGGGTGGCGCTGGAGAAGCGCTTCTTTGGTGGCAAGGATGGCGTGGAGAGAGCACTGGTTCCGCGTCAGATGTTCAGCGCTTTTGAGAACACGCAGTTTCACGCTCGTCTGGTCACCAAGAACTACGCGGTGGGAACGCTGATTCTGTGCACAGACAAGAGCGACGCCATTTTCGAGGAGATTTCCAAGGAAACACGTGCGCGCCAGACTCGCGACATTGTCAATGAGATTGGGCTGCGCATAGAGGAAGCCGCGACGGACGTGGAGTGTCAGCATCTGCTGGAAGCGCTGAGCAAGATGCAGAAGAACTCTAAGGAACAGGGGGACACGGACGGTGCTGCCGAATGTGAAAAGCTGACGGCCAAGTGCAAGGAGCGCCTGGCACTGCTTGCACCCGCCGACGGGGACGTGCCGGATCACACGGAAGAGGATGCAGATCATGTTGCTGACGCAGGCGAGAAATTGTCGCTTGATGGCATCGGCAATGACAACAACAACACGGCGAGTGCCACGAAACCACGGAGTGCCGCAGCTCTGCAGAAACTGCTGTTGAAGATGCATCGCATTGTTCACGTTGTCAGTGCACTGAGTGTGCCGCTGCCGGGGCTTGACGATGTACCCCCTTTTGCCCAGCTGGCGCAGAACCCCGATTTTGCCCCGCCTGCCCACCCGTTGTTTGTGCATGCACGAGATCAAAAGGGGCGCGGTCCCTTTGATCAGATGACCGATGCGAAAATCAATGCCAAGCTCTGCGTGCTCAACACTCGTGTTCCTCAGCTGAACGAGTGGCGTGTGCGCCCCAAGTTCCGCGTGCAGATCCCTGCTTGCATGGCGGACTGCGACGATGAGCTCTTGATTGCCGACAACGACAAGCTGACCATTTTCAAGATGCCTGCTTGCAGACCCACCAGCGAAGTCTACCAGTTGCGCGTGGATGGCAAGGTCATGTTCAAGGTCAGCACGTGCAGCCTGACCAGCGACTACATCAGCGTGCTGGGGTTTCGCAAGGAGGACACGCTGCCTCTCTGCATGGTCATCAATCGCAAGACCAGGCTCTGCACGCTGTTCTTGACCAGCATCCCCATCATCACCGCCGTGCTTAGCACCTCGCAGCCCACTGCCACTACGCTGCTACTTGGCATGAAGGAGGGCACTATTTTGCGCCTGGCACTTCCGACGACACCCAGCAAGAAGGGGCGTCCCATTTTCACGCTCTATCGCCCCGTCATCCCCCGGCCTCTTTCCGCTCCCGTCGTTTCTCCCGCGATGGAGTCATCGCCGGTCGTCGAGCACGAGGCAGCGGATGACGAAGACAGCGACAATGATCACAGCTGCCAGGCCGAGACAAAGGAAACAAAGGTCTCGGCAGCGAAGAAGGCCGAAGAAGACACCAAGGGACAGGAATCGGCGCGCGAAAAGCTGGATGGAGAGGCGCTGTCGGCACTGCGTCGTGCTAGGCCAAAGTTCCGCATCGATGTCTTTGACGGATCACAGGACTGGGTTCTCCACGTGGGCAAGCCCGTCCCGGTGACCAGGCTTGTTGAGCATGGGAGTCGCATCGTGGCTAGTTCGTCTGCTGGTCTGCACCTGTTCCGCATGTACCTGCCCGAGGACAGCCCCGACCGTCGCGTCTTCATGGTGCTGACCAACAACGCTAGCTATGACTTCTGCGGCAATCTCATGGTGGTGGTCAAGTCGGACAACTCGGTGCAGATGCTTCAGATTCACGAGTGCCGCGTGGAAGTGACCATGGCTGCTCCCGCCGGGCTGGTCCCACTGCCTCCCGAGTATGACGTGGAGTGTCAGGCCATTAGCATGCACGATAAGTTTATCACTGTCGTCCACGTGGATGGCAGTCGCCGCGTCATTGAGCTGAAAGACGCTGAGCAAATGACGACTGTCCCGGCGTCCGCCCCAGCCCTGGACACGAACGAGAAGCCCGCTGTCGACAAGAAGGAGTCCTTTCTTCACACGGGAGCGACGTCAGCAAAGAAGAAGCGATCCGCGGGGAAAAAGAAAAAATGAACGCCGTCTTTGTTGTAGGGTCGGTCGGTTGTTGTCAAAGGGGGCACGAATGCACACTGACACCGAACGTGACCAGCACAACTGCATCTATTACTGGGGCGGGCGCCTGGGTCGTGAGATCAAGCGGAAGGCTTTGCGTCCCTTGCACCCAGCGCTCGAGAAATTCAAGGTGGAACCCGGGCACCCCAGCTACCCGGGGTCGGGACTGCGCGCGACTGCGGACTTGCCGGCTGGAACTGTCATAGGGGATTACGCGGGTGTTTGGATCCCCGATCAGGTGCTCGTCGATTCAACACCCTACAGCTTCGGCGTGGGCGTCAACTCCGCAGTGGATGCCCTCAACTACGGCAACCTGACACGATACATGAATGATCCCCGCGGCACTGGACGCGAGGCCAACGTGAAGCCAAAGGAGGTGGAGCTGAGAGCGGGCAAGACCAGGCTGCTGACAGTGCGCTTTACTACGACGCGTGCCATTGAAAAGGGCGAGGAGCTGCTGTTATTTTATGGGTACCTGTACGACATGACACTGAAGATCGCCACTTGGTCGTCGGAACCAGGCATGGTTATTGACGTGGATGCAATCCCAGTGCCAGTCAAGAAAGAGCCTCAGAGCGGCGAGAAGCGCGCGCGTGATGATGGCGGTGACAATGATTGTGAAACAGAGATAGCAGAGTTTGGACGCGAGCGTCGACTGGTAGAGATGAAGCAGGACGAGGCAGTCTCACCGTCAGTGATCGTTGATCGCCGTTCCGTGGCTCGGGTGTCTTATTTTATCTTTCTGTGGAAGATCTTGCGCAGCGACGGATGGACATCCATGTCGACATGGACCAGGACACTTGTCACAGGAGAGCTACTGTCATGCGGACCGTGGAGCACACAAGAGCAGGCGCTGATAGAGGAGATGACGCTGACTCGCGATGAGACAACCGGCGCGAGTTTCTGCTGCAGATGCAATCACTGTTTTGAAACTGCACAAGGCGAGCAAGACGCCAGTCTTCAGATGTCTCGGTCAATGTGCTTGGAGTGCAAGGTGTTTGAAGAGCGCCAGTGGGAATAAAGTGCGGGAATTTCTTTGCGATCCCCCGTCCCCCGGGGAAAAATCGTGACTCGCAGCATCAGAGCGGAGGGCTGGCATCAGCAACATGTCAAGCGGCAACACCCGTATCACCGTGGAGCACAGCAACGTGCACTTCATTAGTGGAGCACCCTTTGGGCGGTCCGCGGTGGAGAAGGAACTGGCAGAGACGAAGAGACGGCTTGCAGACCTGACCAAGGACTACAAAGCGTATCAGGCCAACGTGAAACCGTTCAGCGGCGACATCCCCTGGTGCACCATCTGCGACAAGCCACTCAAGGAGGAGCCATTGCACTGCAGCGTGTGCAAGAGTGCAATCCCATGCGAGCAATGGTGCGATCCAGATGATCGCTACGCATGCGAGGGATCCGGTCATGCTCGTACCACCAGCATTGACGAGTGCGTTGTCTGCGAGTCGTGTCATATTGCCTGCTTCGTGTGCTCGGCCCCGCGCTGCTCTGACTGCATCTTTGAATGCGAAGGATGCGGCAATCGCATTTGCGAGTCTTGCAGGGGTGTCCCTTGCAAGGGATGTCAGAGGTCACAATGCGAGGAATGCGCTCTTGTCCATGTCGAGGAGTGCCCTGCATCGTCGGCGTCGCCAGGCAAGAAACGCAGGACGGATGTCGTTGATCAATGAAGGGGACAAGCGCTCACAGGACAATTGGTTTATCACTGGTCCCCCTCTCAAGCAGGCGCTGTTTCTCGGCCTCGGCAAAGACGCCCTTCTTGGCACAGTCTGCATGCCAGTCAAGAAAGACCGCGCGGTCGCCCTCGCTCTTGCACCAAGGATAGACGCGCTGCTGCAAAAAGAGCATGGCCTCCTCGCTGCTCACAGTGTCTTCCAAGTCGAGGCCCATGACGTGCAGCACGTTGAACAGCTGGTAGGGCCTGTAGCCCGTCGTCGAGGCAATGCCCAGTGCCCGCACAACGTTGGCCTCGTCGTCATGCAGCGTCCAGTCAAAGGCAGTGCTCCAGTCATCGTCCCATAGACCCCACATAAAGGCATCCAGGTGGTGGGGCCCGGGAGCCCTGATGTTGGGCTCCACGTAGTCAGCAAAGAGCTTGGTCACCACAGCCATCCAAGTGTCTCTGTCTGCCTTCGTCTCGGCCAGCCCATGCAACTCCTTCTCGGCCAGTTCGTGTGCGTAGCTTATGCTCTCTGACTGACGATCGCGAGGGGTGCTGCGCAGGACCCCCTCAGCCACGGAGCGCCAGTCGCTCCAGTGCTTCCCGTAGCTCAAAAGTGGCTCTCCAGAGCCGTCGCGTGGAGATGGCGGTGAATCATCCAGTGACACCAACTGATCCTCCACGTCCACGCACGCTCGCTTCCCGCCCCTCTCCATGATTTTTTTGCGAGTTGAATCCTCCCCTTTGCTTTTGGCGGCGAGACAAAAAACCCCTGGGATTTTTCATTGACGGACAAAAGATTCACTGCGAGAAGATGGTCCATGCACCAGCGTTTGGGAGGCACGCGTAGCCCTTGCGCGTGTCAAGGCAGCCGATGCCAAAAGACAGTCCTGCGACGGGGCATTGGATCCCGTTGAGCGTGACGCTGTCCGAGCTGATGGCACATCGCATGAAGAGCCGTGTCTCAGATGGGCGTTCCCGGGCCTTGTTCCATGCCTCTCGCAGCGACGAACCAGTTGCAACAGCACTCGACGCCGCTAGAAGGAGCAGCAGCAGAAGCAACATGGCCGTGTTTTCCCTTGCTCAAACTTGGTTATGCTCATTTATTCATGCGCCCCACTTTCTTTGGAGAGATCGAGTGGGGATGCGTTTGCGATGTGTGTGTGTGTAGTTCGTCAGGTACACTCGCGCCGATCAGGATCAACAGCAAAAATGCCCAAGACGCGATTACGACACGGTGACTGGCCCAATGGCGAGCCACGAGGCGTCCGTGGTGCCGCTGGTCAGATAGCACATGACGGTGGCTGCCTGGTTTGACGCCAGACTGATGAGTAGGTTGGCCCCGCTTGACTGGACAGCCACGTTGCCTCCCGCGTTGTTGTTGATGATGGTGAAGCGGAAGCCCTGTTGCAGGGTGCTGACCATTGGCAGTGTGACCGTTTGTGCAGCGGTGAACACTTGGATGCGCGCGCTAGTGGCGGTGAGCGTGGTAGTGCCAACGACGGAAACCTGTGCGTAGAGCGACGTGTACGAGGTCAGCACATAGGGCGATCCGTTGACCGTGATGCCCAGGGTGCCGGGCACGACGGACGCAGCGTTGATTCCCAGCGCAAATGCATGTGCTGCGTCGACGGGACCCGCCGATGCTCCCAGGGCGACTGACCCTGGCACTCCGTTGCTGGTTGCCTGGTAGCCAATCACCACGCACAACGCGACAATGGCGCTTGCCTGTCCTCCGATCGCCACTGCGTTGATACCCGTGGTGCTGGTGGTGGCCTGTGATCCCAGCGCAACGGAGCCAGCCGCATTCGCGATGGATCCATAGCCAGCGGCAAAGGCTTTTACACCCTGGGCATTGGCATTGTATCCCAATGCCACTCCATAGGTACCAGTGGCACCGCATGTTGCCGTGTAGCCCACCGCCACGCAGCCCAGCACAGCGGCATTGGCGCTTGTCCCAAGTGCAATGGCATTGACACCAGACGCCACTGCGCCGACGCCAACTGACACCGCTGCCTCTGCTGTCGAAGAGCTGAGATAGCCGAAAGCCATGCTAAAGGGCGCAGAAGCCGTGCTGTCTGTGCCCACCGCTGCCGAGGACGCGCCACTGGCCACCGCTCCCACGCCAATGGCTATGCTCTGATTTCCATTGGCGTTGCTGAGGTATCCAATGGCAATGGAGAACCCGAGCAGACTGGACGCAGACGCCTGTTGACCGACGGCAATGGCGCCCGTTCCAGAGGCCACAGCCTGGAAACCGATGCTAATGGCATATTGACCATTGGCCACGGCCGATGCTCCCATGGCAAAGGCATAGATGTTCAGCGACTGTGCACCAAGGCCAATGGCAATTCCGTTGGTTGCTCCCACAATGACGATTGAACCGCTGCCTAGCGCAATGGAACTTGCAGCAAGCGCTTGGCTGTTGTAGCCCGCGGCAAAGGCTTGGTTCGCCGTGGCTTGCGCAGAGTCGCCAATGGCGATGCCCTGGACGCTGGTCTTGGTCGATGCGTTGAAACCCAATGTCACAGTGTTGGTGCCGCTATTGCCCTGTGTGTTGGTCCCGTAGTAGACCGGGTTCCCGCTGGGTACAAAGCTATTGGTCAGCGTGCTCCATGCGCAGACGGCGCCATCGGTTCCCACTCCACACGTGCCGACAGGGCCAGTAGCACCAGTGGCACCTGTGGCACCCGTGGCACCTGTACCGCCCATGGAACCAGTGCCTCCCGTGGATCCCGTGCTTCCCGTGGCACCGGTGGCACCTGTAGTACCCGTGCCGCCCGTCGCTCCAGTGGCACCTGTTGCACCAGTGGCACCGGTACCGCCAGTACCGCCCGTGGCGCCCATGCCTCCCGTCCCGCCAGTGCCACCAGTGCCACCCATGCCTCCAGTGGCTCCTGTCGTGCCAGTGCCACCCGTAGCTCCAGTGCCACCCGTGCCCCCGGTTGCACCAGTGAGACCAGCTCCGGTCCCTCCAGTGCCACCCGTCCCTCCAGTGCCTCCTGTTGGCCCCGTGCTGCCGACGAGGTCGGTGGTTTGTGACCACACATAGGTCATGGTCACGGTGTCATGGATGCACTCGTAGATGATGCCGTAATTGGAGTCGCTTGAGCCAGTGGCGCAGACCAGAAAGTTGCCCTGGAATGCCAGGTCGCATGTGTAGGTGGGATTGACGACCATGGTGGGTGGCGGGCCTCCGCTGCAATTTGCCGAGTAGAACCCGGGACCTGTTGCATTGGCATTGGACGGAGTCTGGCTGGTGATGGTGGCCTCATAGACCCACTCGCCATCAACACATCGATAGAGCGCGTCGGTCTCGTTGCAAAACACAATGTTGCCCTCTTCGTGCCACCCGCATGGCGCTTGAATGCCGTTGGTGCAGTCCATGATGTCGAACTCGAACTTGCGGGGACGAGGTTGATCTGCGATGAGCGACAGCGCGATGATGCTGCACACCACAGCGGCAATGGCGATGAGGCCGATGGCAACGAGGAAGGTGCGTTTCCTGCTCGCCGCCTCCGAATCTGCATTTTCCAGCGTCGCGACGGGTGTGATGAGAGGTGTTTTCTGGGTGCGAAGAGTCGCCATGTTGCTGAGAGCTAGTGGCTAGGGAAGCTAGGCGATGCGGCAAAGGGCGAGGGGAAGGGGGCCATACAGTCTTTACTCTCATTGGCAAGACACATATCAGAAGCTACCGCTGACTGAGGCCACGCTGATTTTCTTTTCTGTGTGCGCCTCGGTCCCGCCGGCTCCATGTGCGTATGTCATGCTGTGACATCAAGGCTAGTTCGCCACTGACAATGGTCCTATGGCGATCCATGCTCCCTCCCCGGAGGTCGTCTGGCAGGAGAGCACCGCTGCCGACATGCTGGCAAGCGTGATGATGGAGGATGCGCCGCTGGATTGCACCACCACGCTGCCGGGAGAGATGTTGATGATCTCTGTCTGATAACCCTGCTGAAGCGTCGCTGCAAGGGGCATGAGTACGGTCTGTGCGCTGGTGAAGACCTGTGTCTCGGAGCTGGACGCGGTCAGGCTGAGGGGGCCGGCTCCTGAATGCACGGAGACCAGCGACGAAGGGAACATTTCGAGCACGTAGGGACTGCCATTGAGTGTGACACCCAGGGTGCGCGGCTCGACTGACGAGGTATTCAGCGAGAGGGCAAAGGCATGAGCCGCGTTCACGGGAGACGAGAGAGTCCCCAACGAGACCGCATGGGTTATGGTGTTGTCACTGGCTTGCTGACCAACGACAGTGCTGCCGGCTGCAGCGGAGAGCGCTCCATTCCCAATTGCCAGGGATCCTGCACCGCCAATAGCCTCGGCGCCAGGTCCGACAGCGAGCGCGGCGGTTTGATTGGCAACGGCACCAAAGCCGAGAGCCACGTCTGACTGCCCGGTGGAGATGGCGAAATCGCCGACTGCCACGCCATAGGTTGCTGTCGAACAGTACGCGTTCAGTCCCAGGGCGACGCATGCTTGGGTGCCTGCATAGGCGTTGACTCCGCATGCCAATGCATACTGTGTGGAGATGGCGCCGTGACCGATCGATGTTGCGTACGAGTTGATGACAGAGGTGGAAGGACCGAGGGCAATGGAGTCAGCAGAGTTGCCCGAGGCCAATGCCCCGACGACCAGGCCATTGGTACCCACGTTGCCGGCGTCCAATCCAATGCCCACGCCGTCGGAACCTTGTTCACTGGACTGGTAGCCAATGGCCATTGCCTGACCAAACCCCGAACCGGAGAGAGCGCCATAGCCCAGCGACACGCACTGGCGTCCTTCGGCATCTCCAAAAGGCGCAATGACGACGTTTCCCGTGTTGAAAGTGGACACAGAGTTAGAAAACGCCACGGAATTAGCCGTGCCGGTCACCGACGTGCCAATGCCGACGCCAGAGGCAGCGGTGGTGCCCGTTCCAATGGCTGTGCCTCCCACTCCTTGTATGACGGCCGCTCCAAAGGCGGTGGCCTGCGCAAACGCTGCCGATGCCCCGTTTCCCAGCGCAACAGCCAAGGAAGCACCGGCAGTGGTAGCCGCGGAGCCCATGGTGACCGAGTTGGTACCGCTGTGGAGGCTCGTGTTGTTGCCGTAGAAGACGGGATTTGGGTTGGGGAAGAACGCTGCGCCGCCAGTGTTCCATGCGCAGAGATCTCCGTCTGCACCGATGCCTCCGCATGAAAAGACGCCGCTCCCGCCAGTGGCTCCCGTGGCACCAGTCGCACCTGTGGCACCAGTGCTACCCACGGCACCAGTAGGACCGGTGGAACCCGTGGCGCCCGTTGCACCCGTAGCACCGACGCCAATGCCTCCTGTGCTGCCAGTGGCACCTGTTGCACCAGTGGTGCCTGTTGCACCGGTAGCACCCGTTGTGCCGCCCACGCCCAGGCCTCCAGTGGCACCGGTGGGTCCCGTGCTACCCGTGCCTCCGGTGCCACCCATTCCGCCGGTTGCTCCAGTGCCGCCGATGCCTCCAGTTGCGCCCGTGCCGCCCGTACCGCCTGTGCTGCCAGTGGCTCCCGTGGATCCCGTAGGACCCGTGCCTCCCGTGGGACCAATGACATTGGCTGTTTCCATCCAATCGTAGCCGGACGACGTGACGTTGAGCGCGCACTGATAGAGCACCCCGTAGGTGGCGCTGCTTGAAGACGAGTCGCAGAGCACGTAGCTCCCGGCAAAGGTGCTAGTGCATGTAACGGTGGGACTAGGCGCGTCCAACGACCCCGTGCAGGTTGTCCCATAGATGCCAGGACCAAGCAGTGTCACTGGCGGCACAGAAGAGCGACCCTGCAACGTGCCTTGGAAGATCCACTCGTCGCTGCTGCCGCTGCACATGTAGAGATCATCAGTGTCGTTGCAAAGCAGGAGGCTGCCCCTTGCGTGGCTGTTGCACGGGACATCAATGCCCTCGCTGCAGTTGGCGATGGAAAAAGTGAAGCGCTTTCCATTGTTGACATGCAACTCGTAGATCAGCGTCACCACAGCCAACACACAGACGCATAGCACTGCGATGAGCGTGATCCATAGTGTTCCCGTGGATGGGAGGGATTTTGAGCTCATTTCTTTCTGAGAGCGGGCTTCCAGGAAGGGGAAAGGATTCCATGCCAAGGGTGGCACGCTGACACGACATATCACAAAAGAGTTTGCTTTGTGCGGGCGTTTTTATTTTTCAGGGGGAAATAAACACTGAAGGCGCGCGGAGGGTCAAGGATCAATGAGCAACCCTGTGCTCGAGGCCTTTCTTGGACCCAAGGCCTCTGGTGTCAAGCAAGTGCTCAACCCCGAGCAGCGGCGCTCTCCGACACGAGAGGAGAAGCTCAGCGCCCTCAAAGTGACTGTTAAGAAGGTGCGTGCGTGTGTGCGTGGTGAGGATGCCATGGTCTTACTTGTCTCGCTCGCGCGCTTTCGTACACGTGCACTCACTTTCACCTGCTAGGAAACCCCGGAGGAGAAGGAGCGTCGCAAGCGGGAGCGGGAGGAGGCGAAGCTGCAGCGCCAGACACTCGAGGAAAAGGAGAAGCGGGCGCGCCAAGAGGAGGAGTTGCTGGCAGTGACACAGTTCTTGTCAGCAGTCGACGAGCAAGAGGAGCAAACCAGGCAGAAGCGCATCCTGGAGCGTGACGGCAGCGAGAAGCCCAGCGTATCCGAGTCATGGCGGCCCGATCTGTATGCGACTGGCAGTGATGAGGCTCGCGCAGATCAGGCAGATGCGAGCATCCCCGTGAATGCATACTATGCACGCGGGGCCTTTCCAGTTGATGCGCTAGTGCAGTTTGCCACACGAAACCATCGCTTGCCGCTTGCTCACTGCGAGTTTGCCTACATTCTTCCCAGTGGAATGGTCTGGCGTCATCAGCACTTTGGCGACAGCGAACAGATGAGGGCTTCGCTAGCCAAGATTGCTCCCAACCGCGTGGAGATGGGGCCCTGGCACAAGGAGCTCACCAGCGTGTCGACCAAGGGCGGCACATCGTACAGCACGCTGCCTGTCCAGCGCTACTGGGTGCTTGACTTTGACATGGAGGATTTCCCCACCAAGGAAGACAAGGGCTACGTGCGCAACTGCCACTGCACTGTGACCAAGCGCATCTGCAGCTACGGATGCTGGTTTTATGCGCGATTGGCAGTCAAGGTTCTCACCTATTTGATGCGCGAAGTGTTTGGTGAGCTATCCACCGTTCCCTTCTCCCCACCCCCCCTCATCTCTTGAAAGGGGCCACGGAGGTGCTGCCAGTGTTCAGTGGCAAGCGCGGGGTGCATTTGATATGCCTTGACGAGTGCTTTGTGGCCCTGGGAGCCGCGGAACGGGTGGCCATGATGAAGCGCATTGCAGCGTTCGCCGATCCCGCCACTTATCAGCACCCAGAGCACACCACGTACATCTACGAATTTCTGTTGAAGCCAGAGTTTTACGCGCATTTCCTAGACGCGCAGAAGCTGATTCTTGACGAACGTCGCACGCTGCATCTGCTTGTGCTGTGCTCCGGAGTGGACAGCACGCGCAGCCTGCCGCCTCTCTGCATCAACTTGCTGGTGGAGATCACGCATGCCGAGTCTCGTGAGGACCGCGTGGATGCCTGGATACGAATGTGTGCGCAGTTTGGCGAGGACTTTGAGATGCGCTTCATCTTTCGAGCCATGTTTCCCCAGGTGGACGAGCGAGTCACCACGGGCATGGATCACCTAGTCAAGGTCAGCTGTGGTGGTGATGGTGGTGTCGGTGGCGCTGTTTTATTTGATAGCTGACTGCCCTCCTCCTCCAGGTCATCTTTGCCATCCATCCCGCGACAAAGCGCTGCAGCGTTCCCATCCCGGACATCGACGAATGGCTCCCTCACATGGCACCTCGGATATCAGAGATTGTGCCTCCCCTGCGTGATGACCGCATTCCCGACTGGATGCAAGAGAGGGAGACAGCGCAGCGTGGCCTGGTGCTAACCCCCTACGTGGCTCACTTGCAACAGGTCATGAACAGAGCGTATCCGTATCAGATTCGCGTCATGCCAGCACCCGCGCGTCAGATTGTGACCACTCGCCTCGTGTGAAGGAAAACCAATAAAGCGTATCCGCCAAAATGGACGAAGATGTGCCCATGGAGTCAACGCAGAGCAAGGAAGCACGCAAGGCCTCCTACATGAAGCAGGCCAAGGCCGAGGTGGACAAATACAGGACCCGTCTCGAGGATGAACGTTGGCACCCCGTGACCTACAAGGAGGGCACCGGCATCTCCGCCTACGAGATGGAAGCCTTGGGAGATGGCTACTACTTGAAAGCCGACGGCATCGTGGAAAAGTTCGCCGAGGACATTGCGCGGGCTCATCGCGATCACAATCACATCTCGCGCATCAGCTGGGATGGCGCCAACATCCATGACATTGGCTTGCTTGAAGATATTAGCCACAGGCCCGTCGACAAACAGGGCAACGAGTTTTGGCTCACCGTCAACTATGCGCTGCACAAGCCTCGTGTCCCTGCCGTCAGCATGCGCGAGTTTGTGTATCTCGAGTTCGCCTGGCGCATGCCCTCGCAAACTGTGCCGGGTCAGGACAAATGGGTCATTCTCGCCTGCCACACGGATCACCCCAAGCGGCCTCCCCGCAAAGACCCCGTGAGAGCGCTATCGAGAACCATCATGGTGCTTGAGCCGCGCCAGCCTTTGGTCAGCCCGGATGCCAGCGACACTCCGCGCACTTCCGTCACCATCATGGCGTGGGTTGATCCAGGCGGAGACATCCCAGCTGCTGTGATCAAACTCTACAAAACGATCCTCGCTGATCGCATCGCCTGGTTGAGGACAATACAGTTTGTGTGAATTGTCGCAGAGTACCAACAAACCATGCATCAATGACATATGATACTGCCGCGGAATGAAGTCATTGAGCATGGGGGCATTAGAAGAGAATGGACGTCCCCGAAAAGCGCGAACGCAATTCAGACGAACCGGCAAATCAGCCTGAGACCAAAAAAGCTGACGTCGAGGATCTGCTCTTTGACGACCCAGAGCTCCCGGAAATCGTCAGCGATGAACAATGGCAGCTCTGGCTTGCATCGCTGACGGAGAGCGGCATGCTGACGACTCCATTTGGTGGCATGTCCGTGGAAGAAGCAGATGCCAGGCGCAAGGAGCAGACGCTGTTTGGACTGTACTTGCCAGGGGACGTGCGGGCAATTTTGGCTAGAGAGTGGCTGGCCGTCGAGATCCGCGACCGGGGGCTCAACGCGTTTCAGGCCATGAAGCTGGCTGGCCTGTCCGCGGAGATCCGCAACTGCCTAGCCACGTTCAACGAGCCATGGATGATTTGGTTTTCGCAGGACTTTCCCGAGCTCCGCATGTATTGGGTGGACGAGGAGATTGACACCAGTGCCAAAGTGGGTCCCCTGGACGAGGTGCCTGGCTGGATCCTCCACCAACTGCCAGAGAACCTCGACGATCGCTACAAGAGGGTCCCCTGGCGCCGCTATTACTGCTGGACATGCTTCTTTGCGCGCCGTGCCTACCGCGAGTGCGTCCGCATCGAACAGCTCATATCACAGCGCGCCTACGACCGATGGCTGCTTATCGAGGCAGATCGCAAGCGCGGCATTGACACTGAAGGACGAGAGGAAGAATTCCTCCCGGTCATGCGACACGCGGGAACATATGACGAAGGAATGGCGGTGCACTTAGATGACAATACTGCACCAGATGACTCCGACTCAAGTTGGGACATGTTTCTTGACACCATTGTTCCAATCGATCTGCGCTCGCCCGTCTACTTCCGCAATCCAAAATGGTACTGGGTGCCAGATGCGCATGCGGGCGAGACTGGTCCAAGGGCAAGACACCACGGGCACATTGCCACTGACGCTGGCGTGATTGTAACAATTGCTGGCGATCGAGAACGAATTTTTTATTCACGCAGCAACCCCAAGAGGACCAACGAGTTCATCTATGAGGAGGGCCTGGCGTCCATTCGAGGAGCTGGTCGCGTGCCGTATCCAAAGGGCATCGAAAGCAACTTTCTGGTCTCCAACGTGCAATCGCTGCTGGAAAAGATCTCGTGGTACCTTGCAGACACAAACGGCGAAACTCCACGCAATCCCGACTGGGTCACATGCAACGGACAAAACTTTGAAGATTTCTTTGCCGCGTTTGTCATGCCCATTGGGGAGATTGTTGGGCCGTCAGTGGAAGCCGACTGGAGACTGGAAAGTGCCTCGAAATGGACGGTCGCGCCGGGGGCGACGCTCAACTTTGATTACCCCCGCGCTTTTGCCGTGTACGTCTTGTACGCGACATGGATGTACAGGCGGGCAGCGACATGGAAACTCTGGTTGTTTGGACAGGAGGACATCGAAAGCGAGTTTCAGATGCACGACGAGTTTCGCAACTTGTCCCTCTACCCGGCCATTGACAGACTGCGATTTGAGGGCGAATGGCCACTCCTGCGCGCACTTCCCGCTGCTCCCATGGTTGTCGAGCGCCGGACGTTTGGGAACCCCGACACCAAGCCCACGCTCTTCATAGGCAAGACTGCGACGACGACGACGACGTATCGGTGCAGCCGCTGCAAGCAGGGAGCCTACAGCAGCAAGGAGGAGCAGCGCGCGGACTGGCCCAGACACCGCGTTGCATGTCGATTCAAGTAAACACTCAGCACAATGAACGCCGGATCTGCGCTTGTGGAGCGCATCCAACGAAACCTTGAACTAGTCCGCGTGACTCTGTGGAGCAGCATCGGTCGCATTCTGGAGCGCGGAGAAACAGCAGAGCGCATTGAACAGGTTTCCATTGCCGTGGCCGCCAGCAGTCAAATGTTCAATGACGAAACCATTCGTCAAATTGCTTCGGCCCGCGCTGCGCGATCACTGCGACTGCGGAGGCAGCTGGCGGCACTTTTATTTGTTGTGTCCATTGCGCTCTGGGCGTGGATGCAATGGGTCATGTAGCAAAGAAGGCAAACGATGGTCATCTGTAGTCGGCTCTGAGCGTTTCCATGTTCGTCGCGTTGTCACGCATGCATGCAACAAATTCTGGGTCCATGTGTTCCAGCACACTGAACTCGTGGGTGGCAATACTGCGAGCGTAGGCCATGCGCTCGTCTGGGCGAGTTCCGCTGTGAATCAGAACAAGACAGCGATGTCTCTTTGCCATCCGTTCCAGAGTCTCGACGCTGGTGTCCGAGAAATCAAAGTCGTCCAAAATAAGCGTGTCGCATTCGGGCCATTCTTGCTCAAAACGCCGACATGTCATCATGATGTTTGAATCAGTCACTGCCCGAATGCTTGTGCATACAACAAGGGCGCCAGGCCGCGTTACTGCCAGCCGTGTTGCCAGTGTTGTGCGACCGCATCGCCGGGGGCCTTCAATCAAAAAGACCGCGGACTCCGACGTCGATGTTGCTGCAAGTTGTGCGAGGCACTTGCGCTGCCAAAGTTCTCGCTGATTGCCAAAGTCCCGATGGTGGTGGTGGTGTCTTAGCGCTTGGACTCCATGATGGTCATCTTCACGCGTCGTCTCCGAGGGCATATCACTACAATCATCTTCACGCGTCGTCAAAGACATTCCCCCCTTTTGCTATCTTGTTCATTCATGCAACAGCAAAAAAATCACAATGACTCGGACATGTCTTCGGCCTCCGCTGTGCGTCCTCGCTTTGTAACTGGTTCAACGTCACCGGGCATCGGAGGAAAAGGCGGTGCAGCCGGCGCTAGTCGCGGAACGGCATCTGCCCATGGCGGTGCAATGTCGACACAATGATCGACGACATCTGTGTAGAGCTTGCGCCGGACTTGAGTGCAGAGTTCGTCGAGATGAGCGCGCGTGTCAGGGCGTAAAATGAGCATTTTCTCTTCAAAGGCCATGAAGGCTTCCCAAGACTGACCAAGCAACGGCATGGGCTTGGGGTGAACGACACGCTGGGACTGGTTGTAGATATCGCCAAATGGCACCAGCGCGTCCTCGTTGATCATGCCGTACAGGTCATAGGCGTGGCACTGTTTCCAGTCCAGACCAATGGGAGATTCACCGGGGCGCGAATAAGTAGCGTTACGCAGACGCATCGCCAGGCCCGTGGTGACCTTGCGCGGATCCTTCATGGTCAGCCCTTCAATATCGAGAAGACGTCCAACAACGCTGAGATACTCAATGGGCCGTGACAGGGCAACGTAGAGATTGCTGCGATCAAACAGCGAGTACGCCACTCCTGGCGGCAGATAGACAGCCACATTCTTGCACTCGCCGCCCATGGCCTTGTTCGTGGTAATGGCCCAGGCCGCCTCGATGCCAGAGGGATCCACATGCAAGGCACGCGAAAGGAGGAAGCGCGCCCCGTACTTGAGCCGTCCCTTGGGCTCGCATTCCACCTCCCAGATCATGCGACCCTTTTTGCAATTTGCTGTTAGCGTGCGGTAAAAGATTTTCTGTCGTTGTCGTGGTCGTCGACGCACCTTGATTCGCACTTGACGGAGTTTCTTGACGACCTCAATCTGTCCATTGCGCGATTCGCTGTAGAACCCACTTGGGCCCAGCACTTTCAGCCGTGCAACGGGTTTCCTCTTTGCAGCGCCGGCGGCAGCAGAAGAAGGAGCAACGGCTCCAGTGGGGTCAGAATTCAACGACGAGTGAGGGGTGTAGCGCTCCTTGAAGACAAACTTGAAGCCAGGGTACATGGTCAGGCGGTTGGTAATCTTGCAGGCAGACTTCAGGCGCACTGTCCAGTCGGCATCGCGCTTGTTAAAGCGTTCGACAATCTCGTTTAGCTGCGTGACGCCCAGGCCCTGGCTGTCGGGTTTGTAGCCATTGAAAAATGTCACAATCTGCCAGGCGTGCTCGTCATTGCCGATGCCACGCCGTAGCCGCCTGATAATAGGCTCCATGATGGGAATCAGCGGCTCTAGGCTCTTGTTCATGGGCGGGTCGACGCGCTCCACGGCCTTGGTGGGCGAGTCCCAGCATATCTCGCGCGGGCGCTTGCATCTCACCATGGTAACCACGTCGTGAATGGCTCGTGCATTGGCCAGCTGGCGCATGTTCTCATTGAGTGTGATGACGTGGTCAGGAAAGGCCCGAGCCAGATCGAGAGCCGGGGTGCCTGCGCCCTCTTCGCCGGAGATGGGCAGAATCTGGTCGGGGTCTCCAATGAACACCACGCGAGAGGCATTCTGCGCCAGAGCCAGCGAGGCCTCCCATGTCCATTCGTCTTCGTTGTACACCTCGTCGTAGACCACAATTTCCACGCGCTCGGCGTACTTGATGCGAAAGGGACCTTCGTAAGGCTTCCTTCGTCGATGATGGGCACTGTGGATGGTGCTGGCGTTCTCCATGCAGCCTCCCAGCCGATCCGCCAGCGACACGGCCTGACGACCCACGTGCGTGTAGACGGCAATGTTCTGAAAGATGCACGACAAATGCTCGGCACCAAAGGCCGTCTTGCCACTGCCCGGGCCGCCCTGAATGATCGTCATGGGGTTGTTCAGCACGTGGCGCAGTGCATCACGCTGACCCTCATTGAGAGGACCACGCGGAGCTGCCACAACGGGGCCGGCTGGGTCGCGAGCAGTGAATGCGCCGCTCGTCGCCAAAAAGTTGGCATAGATGCGGCGCAGGTGGTTCAGGATGCGCTCCTTCAGTCGATCGTCGCGAGGGAACATGAGCCAGCGCAGAGGACTCGGCTCGTCATACCAGCAGTCGCGCTCAATGTACACGCCATTGTCGTCCACGGGCAGCAAATGACTCTCGCGCATCAGCCAATGCAACGCGCCTTCCGAAGTGTGGGCGTACTCAGCGTGGCGAGCGCGGAACTTCTGCAGCCATTCGTCGTACTGGAAGGCTGTGTGACCAAAGCGAATGCGCTCCCGCTTTAACATGTCGTAGAAGCACGCCGCGCTCAGGATGATGGGCGTTGTCGTTCGCGGGTTGCGCAGGACCTTGAGCGAGTCAAACGACATCTCGCCCAGGCCCTCGTAGTGGCGACTGTACCCGTAGTAGCAGAGCTCATGCGGGCGTTCGTTCAGCTGCGCGGCCAGTGCTTTCAGCTGATGCAGCTCCAGCTTGCGGATGCCAGGCACAGAAGACGGCCAGGCTTCGCGCGCCTTGCAAAGGGCGTCCATGCGATAGTAGTCGCTGATTTCCTGTTCGCAGCATGTCAGAAAGCATGGCACCGCAGCAGCATTTTCAGCCCCTCCCCCCCCCCAACCCGGCGCACTGGATACC
>Ga0209698_10001240_pt1 | contig 29556 bp, 28 predicted proteins | sample LitLauG_LLR_2012_FD_187203 | JGI IMG/M metagenome (GOLD analysis project Ga0209698, IMG submission 187203) | Freshwater sediment microbial communities from Pennsylvania, USA - Little Laurel Run_MetaG_LLR_2012 (SPAdes) (version 2) | ecosystem: Environmental > Aquatic > Freshwater > Creek >... | reverse complement strand
CTAATCGCGATCTGCCTGTAGTGTCGGTGACCACGTACAGGAGGTTCGTATGAACTGCGCCACTCACAGCGATCAAGCTGCAGTGGCTTTCTGCCGCACTTGCGGCAAGCCACTTTGTAACCAGTGCACCCGCGACGTCCGCGGAGTGATTTACTGCGAATCGTGCCTGGCGGCACGAATGGAAGGCGCCGCGTCGGCGCCAGGGTATGTTCCTCCTCCGCCACCGCCCAACGTGTATCCGCCGATTGGCGGGCCGTCGGCCTACGTGCCGCTTCCGCCACCTCCGGTCAGTTCCGGACCGAATCCGACAGTGGCGGGAATTCTGGCTGGATTCTTCCCATTTGGCGTGGGCGCGGTTTACTGCTCCCAATACGCCAAAGGCTTGGCGCACCTGGCGATCATGGTGCTGCTCATCATCGGGGTCAGCTCCGATGTGCCTTGGTACGTGCACATGGTTCTGGGCATCGGGATCGGTTTCTTCTACCTCTACCAGATCATCGACGCGGTTCGGACAGCCAAAGCGCTTCAGATCGGCGAAGCGGCACCGGATCCTTTCGGCTTGGGGTCGATGTTCGGTTCCAGCCCAGTGCCTTCAGTGCCCGGAGAGAAAAGCGACACGAAAGTTCCCGTCGCGGCCGTGATTCTCATCGGTCTAGGCGTGCTTTTCCTCATCAACACGGCTTTCGATTTCAGCCTTCACCGCTACTGGCCGCTGATCCTGATTGCTCTTGGCGTCTACCTCTTTGCCAAAAACTGGGGCCTGCTGGGCAACTATCGGCCTGGCTGCGTCTGCGAGCGTTGCCGAACGCGCAGGCTCATGGGTCCGGCAATCCTCGTCACCATTGGAGTGCTGTTCCTGCTGGACAACGTCTCCAGCATTGATTTCGGCAAAACCTGGCCGGCGATTTTACTGGTGATCGGGGTTGTCAAACTTGTGCAGAGCAACGCGTCTTACAACGGGCACGTTGGCCCGCTGCCGCCCGGACCAGGCGGCTATCCGCCAACGCCTCCACCTCCGCCTCCGGGCGCGCCACCGGCGTACCAGGGGACGCCGCAAAATCCGCCGGAACCTTCCGCGCAGAGCATGGATCCCTCGTCTGGGGAGGTGAAAAATGTCTAACCCGGTAGCGACACCTCCACCGCCGCAGTTCTCTCCGTTGCCACCGCTGCCGCCTCCGCGTCACCGCTCGTTTGCGGGGCCGTTCGTACTGATCGTGATCGGCACCATCTTCCTGCTGACCACGATGCGCGTGCTGTCGGTCGGAAAGTTGGCTCATCTGTTCGCCAGTTACTGGCCGGTGCTGCTCATCTTGTGGGGAGTGATCAAGATCATCGAGCATCAGCAGGCTCAGCGCGGAGGCTACCGCTCATCCGGAATCGGTGCGGGTGGAGTTTTGCTCATCGTCATGATCGTTGTCTTCGGCCTGATCGCGAGCCAACTGGAGCGCGTGAACTGGTCCGGATTGCGCGATGAGATCAACGTCGATGACGGCGATTTCCCCAACATCTTCGGAGATACCTTCAACTACAACGATCACCTCGAGGAGAATTTCCCGGCTGACGCCGGCCTCAAGGTCATCGACACTCATGGCGCAGTCAGCGTGCATGCATCGGATGACAACAAAATCACGGTCGTAGTGCGCAAGCGCATCGGGGCTGAGAACCAGAGTGACGCTGACAAGTACAACAGTGACACCAAGCCCACGATCACGACCATCGGTGCACTGGTCACTGTCGACGCCAAGGTAGAAGGTGCCGGGAATCATCCCGTGGAAACCGACCTGGATATTTCCGTGCCGAGGAAAGCGGCGGTCACGATCAGTTCCCGACGGGGTGATGTGAATGTCAGCGGGCGAGGCGGCAATGTCGACATCGCTGCGCAGCACGGTGATACTTCCATCGACGATGTCACGGCAAACGTTAAGGTCACTCAAGAAAAAGGCTCGGTGAAGATCGAGCAGGTTTCGGGTGACGTGCAGGTAGGCGGGCGCGTAAGCGACGTGACCGTGGCCGACGCGAAGGGCTCGGTGCAACTGGAGGGTGAATTTCAGGAGAGCGTGAAGCTCGAGCGCATCGCGAAAACTGTGACGTTCAAGTCTTCGCGAACGGACATGGAGTTCTCCAAGCTCGGAGGTTCGCTTGATTTGGACTCTGACGAACTCCACGCAGACGAGGTTGCGGGCCCGGTTCGTCTGACGACCCGCTCGAAGAATATCCGGCTGGAAGGCGTCTCCGGTGATGTCCGACTGAAAGACGACAACGGCACCATCGAACTGATCATGCGCGCGCTGGGTAATGTGCAGATCGACAACCGGAACGGCGACGTCCAACTGGCTGTACCCGAGAAGGCCGGCTTCCGTTTGGATGCGCGGACTCGCGGAGGAGAGATTCAGTCGGAATTCCCGGAGTTAAAGGTCGACAACGACGAGCACGAGGCCAAGGCAAGCGGAAGCGTCGGAAATGGATCATCCCATATCGTGATCACCAACGAGCACGAAGGAATCGAAATTCGCAAGGCGTCAGCTACGCCGCCCAAGCCACCTACGCCTCCAAACCCGGCCAAACCTGCCAAGGCGCTGCCGCAGCCGAAAGAGAACGTTCAGTCGACGGAGAACTAAAAAAGCAGGTTTCAAAGTTTCGAAGGTTTCAAGGTCGCAAAGCTCCCGAGATGAAGTCTCCACTTTGAAACCTTGAAACTATGAAACCTTGAAACCTTGCTTTTCTTTCGCCAGCTCCGTCACCTTTTCGAGCACCTCATCTTCACTCATCGATGTGGAGTCGATGACGACGGCGTCTTCGGCTGCTACCAGCGGAGAGGCGGCTCTGGTTCGGTCGCGGCGGTCGCGTTCCCGCAACTCGGCGGCGACGTTGGCCGCCACCTCGCCGGAAATTTTTTGTTGTGCCATGCGCCGCTGCTCGCGCACTACGGGATCAGCATCGAGGAAGACTTTCAGATCCGCGTCCGGAAAAACCTTGGTGCCGATGTCGCGGCCCTCCATCACGACTCCGCCCCCGGCACCCATTTCGCGCTGATGAGACACCATCCACTCGCGGACTTTCGGGTGCACGGAAATGCGGGAGGCTCCCTCGGTGACGTCGCGTTCGCGGATGCGGGAGGAAACGTCCTTCCCATCGAGCAGAGTGCGGTTTCCGCTGATCGTCGGCTCGAGTTGAATTCGGGAAGCATCCGCCAGCTGTACGAGCGCCACTTCATCATCGAACGACGTGTCTTTATCGATTGCTTTCAGCGCCAGCGCGCGGTACATGGCGCCACTCTCAAGATTGACGTAGCCCAGCTTGCGCGCGAGCCGCGCCGCGATCGTGCTCTTCCCCGCTCCTGCCGGGCCGTCGATGGCAATGATGAGTTTTCGAGAATGCTGATCGGCGGAATGTTCGTTCATGTCGCAGCAAGATTGTACACGGGGAATTCCCAGTCCATGTGGCGACGGCCGCCTCGGCCGTCCCGCAAAGGCGAAGCCGAGCGGACCCTTCCCGGTCGCCGCAGAGGCCACTAACGCGTGCTGCGTAACAGCTACGATAAGTCTGCTTCCCTCACCTGCTCGGGCTTCCATCCCATTTCCCGCAGCTTGCGGATGCTGAGGGAATCGTGCCTCTTCGCCAACCTCACACCTGCCTCGTCACGCACCAGATCGCAGTGATAGAAATCAGGCGCAGAAAGACCGAGAGCCCGATACAGGAGAATCTGCCTCGCGGTGGACTTCAGCAGATCGGCTCCGCGCACAACCTCCATGATACCCATTGCCGCATCGTCGACCACGACCGCCAGTTGGTAGGCGGGAACATCGTCACGCCGCCAGACAATGAAGTCGCCGAAATCGCGCCCTGCCGTCATTGTTTGCGGCCCGAGATGGAGATCATTGAAACAGATCTCCTCTCCATCAGGAACGCGAAACCGCCAATTCACCCCCACCGGCTCCCCGGATCGCACAGGCGATGCGGTGTGCCCAGGCCGTGTGAAGACGGACGCCTCGTCCGTCCCGCGATGGCGAAGCCAAGCGGCCTCGGGCACAGACCCTGGCCAGCACTTCCCCGAATAAATCGGCTCATCATCTCCATCATTCGGTGCGGCCGCCGCCAACGCAACATCCTTGCGCGAGCAAGAGCAGGGATAGATCGCCCCAATCTCGAGCAGCCTCTTCCACGCTTGCAGATAAAAACCACGCCGCTCACTCTGCGTGTAGGGAGCGGACGGGCCGCCGCAATCCGGCCCTTCCTGCCAGGAAATTCCCAGCCAGCGCAGATCCTCGATCATCGCGTCGACGAACTCGGCTCGGCAGCGTTGCGGATCCAAATCCTCATTTCGCAAAATCAAAGTCCCGCATCGCTCGGCCGCTCGCTGCGCCCCAATCCAAAATGTCCGCGCATGTCCGATATGGAGCAGGCCGGTGGGCGAAGGCGCCAGGCGCCCGCGATAGTGTCCAGGATTGAGTTGGTGAGACAAACTCTGATCGGCGATTATCGTGCCGCACTCCGCGGCGCCGACGACGTCACGATCTTCGCGGGCGTAATCTGCAGCATCGATTTCCCGCCGACGTGCACGAAGCTCAACTCCCGCGCTGCCAGCAATGCGTTCACCGCGTCTTTCACCTTCGAGCGGGCGATAAACTTTCCAAAGAAAGTTTCGAGCTCCGCCGGCTCCACCGCAATGGCGCAATCCAGATACTTCGACACCAGCGCGGAAAGCGCCTCAGGCACCGACAGCCCGACGCCCTCTTTCACGGCATCGGGCGCCCAGCGATGCAGCAGATCCCAGACCGAGCCTTCGCTGGCGCTGTAATCGACGCGCGTGATGCGGAGTTTGGACCACAATTCCGCCAATGCCTTATCGAGGGCCGCGACCGACAAGCCGCCGCCCAGCCGTTCCAGCAATTTCTTCTTCGAGAGCGCACCCTCGCTTTGGATCAGCGCAAACGCGTCGGACGCCAACTGCGAATAAAGCGACCGCGTGCCGGCCTTCGGAGCCAGCTTCGGATTCCGCTCGCCCATCAGCGCATAGAAATAAGGAAACACGGAAGCGGCGATCAGGAACCCGTTGTTCTCCTCAAAGAGATTCGCCTCGAAGACCGTCTTCTCCCGCAGCAGGCGCACCATCAACTCGGTCGCTTGAGAGGCCCGTGGATCCTTGAAGGCGTGCTGCCACTCGGGTAGGCGATCCTCCGATCCGACGAATGCTCCGATGAACGTTGGCACCAGCAACGCCGGCCGCTGCGGATACATCAGGCAGAATCCCACATCCTCCAAAAACGCGCGCGCCGCCTCGATCGTCCGAATGGACTTGCCATCCAGCCGCCACTTCTCGTGCCGCAGTTGCAGAAGCTCGAGATCCGTCATAAGGAAGCCGCGAGCTTCGAGCTATGAGCTGCAAGTAAAAACTTGAACTGCAGAGATTCGCAACTCGCGGCTCGTAGCGCGTAGCTCGAAGCTAGATCCTCTTAAATGCCTTCTGAATGTCCTTCACAGAATACCGTAACACCACGGGTCTTCCGTGAGGGCACGACATCGGGTGGTCCGTCTTCGCGAGTTCGGCCAGCAGCCACTCCATCTTGTTTTGCTCCAGCGGCATATTGACCTTGATGGCCGCGTGGCACGCGATCGACGCAGCGATGCGCGTGCGTATCTTCTCCAGGTTCAGCGACTGTTCTTCCGTGGAGAATTGATCGAGCAGTTCATGGAGCATGTATTCGACGGCGGCGGCCTCCACTCCCGCGGGGGCGACCTTGATGGCGACGCTGCGTGCTCCGAATGGTTCGGCCTCGAAGCCGTTGTGCGCGAGTTCTTCTGAGATTTCGAGAAAGACTGCCTGCTGCGCCGGCGACAACTCCAGCACGATGGGCATAAGCAGACGCTGGCTCTCGACTCTCATTGCCGCACGCTGCTTCAATATGCGTTCGAAGAGTACACGCTCGTGAGCCACGTGCTGATCCACGATCCACAGCCCGTCTTCGTTCACGGCGAGGATGAAGGAATTGCGAATCTGTCCCATCGGCTTGAGCGTGCCGAGAGCTGAGAGGGTGGGCTCTTCTTCGTTGACCTCGAGTGCTGGAGAGCATCCGTGATCGGGAACTGGATCGAACTGCTGGCGAGGAAGTGTCGCGCTGAAATCCGAAGCGAGCGGGACGGATTCCAATCCGCGAGCAACGGGGATCGCTGCATTCGCTTCGACGGCGATGCCTCCCTCGAACTGGAAACGCGTGGAAATCGGCGGCTGCGCCGGAGCCTGCAGGGCGAAATTGCCATCGGCTCCGGGCTCCCTCTGTCCCGTTTCCTGCGGCTGGACGCCGGAAGGCAGCGGCCCGTCTTCCGTTGGGCGCCAACTGGCTCCCGACGGTAAAGCTCCCGGAGTCAGGGCCTGGCTGGCCGTGGCGTGCGCGCGGATCTCCGCTACAAACTGCGGGACTGGGCGCGCTTTCATCAAAGCCCCCCGTACCGAGTCGCGCACGAAATCGTGCATCGCGCTCTGCTGACGGAAACGAACCTCGGTCTTCGAGGGATGCACATTGACGTCGACCTCAGCCGCGGGCAATTCCAGGAACAGCAGCACAACCGGGTACACCGTCGGCGGAATGATGTTTCGGTAAGCCTCGGTGAGCGCGTGCTGCACCAGGCGGTCGCGGATGAGACGTCCGTTGACGAACACAAAGATCGAATTGCGATTCAGCTTCTGAATCTCGGGCTTGGAGACGAAGCCGTGAACGCGCATCTCGCCGGGATCTTTTGGCGCCGACTCCTCGCCGTCCTCCTCTTCTTGTTTCCGCCGCCACGGTGGGGGCTGCGGGAGTCCCACGCGTTCGAGAGCCTGCCGTGCGGCCACGGGGATCAACTGGTCGAGCGTCTCTTTGCCAAAGACCTGATATACGCGCTCGCTGTGTCCCGCCACCGGAGGCGCGACCAGCATGGCGTTGGTGGCCGAATGCAATTCGAAATGCTTGTCGGGATGCGCCAGGGCGTAATGCGTGACGAGCGATGCAATATGAGAGAGTTCGGTCGACTCCGCTTTCAGGAACTTCTTGCGGGCTGGAACATTAAAGAAGAGGTCGCGGACTGTGATGGAAGTACCCAGGGGGAGGCCAGCCTCTTCCACGCGCGCGATCTTTCCGCCGTTGATTTCTATTACTGTGCCGGCAGGTTCTTCTCCAGCCCTGGTCTCCAGCCGCAGGCGGGAGACCGAGGCGATCGAAGGCAGCGCCTCGCCGCGGAACCCAAGAGTCGCGACGCTCAGCAAGTCTTCGGCGTTCTTGATTTTGGAAGTCGCATGCCGCTCGAACGCCAGCATGGCGTCGTCGCGCACCATGCCGCATCCGTTGTCGGTGATCTGTATGAGCTTCTTCCCGCCTGCTTCGACGCTGATCTTGATTCGCGTTGCCCCGGCGTCGAGCGAGTTCTCCAGCATTTCCTTTACAACAGAAGCAGGGCGCTCCACGACCTCGCCGGCGGCGATCTGGTTGGCAACGGTTTCGGAAAGAACGTGGATGCGCCCCATGGCTGGAACAGTTCTCAGTGGTCAGTTTCGCAGATGGGATGGAAAAAACAAAGGATGTGAGTCCTGAGCGAGCAGACGTCGGGCTAACCGGGACACGTCGAGGAATAGTATTTTCGAGACGTGGGATTATGACGGGGCTTGCAGTAGTGTTGACTCCATTCTGTCGATACCGTCTCCGAGAAGAATAGGTGCAGCGAGACGAGTGCACCAGACAACGTCAGGAGAACAAGGTCGATAACCGTTACAAGCTCCGGTACAACTTCCGATTATTTCTCGCCTAAAACTCTGCTTCTAAGGTGTTGATTTCCCGGTCGACGAACGCGCCGAAATTCACAAAAATTACTGCTTTGGTTGCGTTTTCAACAGCCGCTCTCTATTTCACTTTCACTCATTGCCCCCGGACTAAGCGGGGGTACGTACGGTAGCGTACAGAGTTCACCCTATTTTATTACGGCACCACAAGCGCTAATGTGCGACTCGCGTTTCATCCTGGGGCCGGTCAATGGGCTAGTGTCAGACGGCACTTGTGGCCCTCACTACTGTCCCCGGGGTCTCCTATTTCTAGCATCCCTCAGTTTTCAGACCAGAACAAATTGGCGCCGTGCCAACTGCGTGGACAGGATACTGACTGGACCACGGAGACTTAAGAACTACGACCAAGGGGCTGAAGCCCAGCTCATTCCAAGCGCTTTTGCGCGGCCCTTGAAGGGCCGCTCTTCCACGGTGCTGCATACTGCTCCGAGCTTCTTAAATCTCGAAGAACGTCCGATATGGAAATTCGTTGAAACGCGCCCCCTGCTGGATGCACTATGCTTCGACAGACTCGGAGGCTCCATGAATCGCTACTGGTCTGGTTTGCTCGTCGCAGTGGCACTTGCCGTCATTCTCTCTTGCCACCACAATCCGCCTAATTACCCGACCGGCGCCATTGAGCTTCATTACTACGCCCAAGGGCCGTGGCCCGTCACCTCCAGCGAGAGTCCGACTCCGTGCGATTCCCTGGGCAATAAGTGCGTATTCTTCTATCCCAGCAACCTGGGCGCAAATGGATTCCTCCACCCGATCCTCACCTGGGGGAATGGCAGCTTTGGCACTCCCAAGCAGGCCGAGTATTTCCTCCGGCATATGGCTTCGTGGGGGTTCGTCATTGTGGCCAGCAAAGATCCCATGACTGGCCCCGGGCAAACCATTCTCGACGCCGCGAAGTACATGGTCGCCGCCAACTCCGATTCCACCAGCCCGTTTTTTCACAAACTCAACATCAACCAGGTCGGTTCCTTCGGACATTCCCAAGGAGCAACCGGTGCCGTCAACGCCCTGCTCAAGTCAGGCGGGCTGATCAAGACCGTGCTGCCCATCGAAATCCCGGCTCAGATCTACGGCAATTCCACCAATTTTTTCAACCCCGCCAGCCTGACTGGCTCCATCTTCTTCGTCGACGGCTCCGCCGATTTTGTCTCGCCTCCGCTGCAGGGTAACGGCGTCACCGGACTGCAGTCGATCGACGCCTACTATCAGGCGGTGCCCAACTCGGTCACCAAGGTGAAGGGCACGCTAATCGGTCCCAGTCACAACGATCTTGGCGGACAGCCCGACTGCTCGCAAGCTCCGTTTCCTTGCGTCAATGGCGTCTACGGATATCTCGGCTATCCCACTGCCTGGTTCATGGATCGTCTTCAGGGCGACACCTACGCCCACGGTGCCTTCGTCAACCCCACCGGGGAAATGTTCACTGAGACCACCAATTGGGAATACGTAGCCAGTAATGTCCCGTAGAGATACTGCGCTGGGATGATCTTCTAGAAAGTGCGGTCGGGGACGGACAACTCGGCCAGCCAGTAGCCTGATGTAGCAGCAGCCTGGGCGGCTTGCTGGCGACCCGCATCGTCCATGGTCTTCAGGACGGCTTCGCGACGCTGTTGAAATGCTTTCTCCAGATGCGCGCCGTAGTAGCTGCCATCCTGGCGCATGGCGTATCGTTTCACCGATTCAGGGCTGCCGATCTTCAGCGTCTCGCCCAGTTCCAGACCCGTTTCGCGGAAGAACTCGCTGTCCTGCGCATCGGGCACGCCAAACACGAACGGTTCTCCCCAATCCAGTGCATTCTTGATCATCCCCGTGGGATATTTTCTCAGCACTTCGAGCCCGCCCCGGTTGAGATACTCCAGCAGCAGCACGCTGCCCGGAGCGGATTCCGCAGCGATCGCGCGCAGGACTTGCTTCATCCCTTCTTCGGGGACGTACATGCTGACGCCCTCGCAAATGTAGTAGGTCTTGCGTCCGGGCTGGAAACCGGCGCGGCGCAGCACCTCGCCGAGGCTGTCCCGCGCGAAATCGATCGGGGCATAAACCACGTTGGCTGGCGCGCCGCCCAGGGCCGCCTCGACGCGCCGCTTTTTGTACTCCTGGGTGGCACCGTAATCGATCTCGACAACGGTGACGTCCTTCAACAGTTCGGTGAAGCGGTGGGCCCGCGTATCGAATCCGGCGCCCAGGATCACCAACTGTGTCGCTCCGCCGCGCACGGCGCGCTCCATTAGTTCGTCGATGGAGCGCGTCCGCACCAGCATCAGCCAGGCGAAGCCGAAGACATCGGGATCGTTAATGGCTTCCTGAAAATCCCGGTTTAGAGCCTTGCTGATGGGATGATCGGCGATCAGGGCCGACTCAGCCGGGCCGATCAGCCGATCGGCGACCTAGTCGGGATTGCGCACGCTGGCATCGGGCTCGCGCGACCCAAACGCACGCGCCGCGGCGGTTAGAATCGAGGTGCGGGAGGGTAGTCCGTTGGCTTCCATTCGGCAATTATCAAATATTTCGGACTGCACCACACGGTCACCTGTGGACAGCCTGGACGGCACGGCTGAACAGGGTGCGGAAAAAGTCGGTCAGGTTATGGACTTTGGATGGCGCAGCGCAAAAAAGCGGTCAGGCTATCGACTTTGGGTGGCGCAGCGCAAAAAGGCGGTCAGGCTATCGACTTTGGGTGGCGCAGCGCTTTCAGCGCTGCGATAACCGCTTTGCTTTGAATGGCGGCTTTAGCCGCTGAGGTCAAGTTGTGTCTCGTGAAAGAGTTCTCTCGCAGGCTGTGAAGTCGCGCCCCTACCCAAAGCCAGTTAGGAGACAGGTTCTCAGTGGCCGGGTAATCAGACACCTCTGGCCGGATCACTTCGCGTCCGCCACCTTCTCCCGGTCTTCGTTATACGTCTCGAACTTTTTCGCTACGGGCTTTAGAGTCGGATAGAACTGCACGAACGTGTGCTCCACCGCCGCGTGCGCGTCGTGGCACGAGAAGCAGCTATTGCCGTGCGCCATGGCGCCGGATGACTTGCTGTCAGCCGCGAAGCCGTAATACGCCCACTTGTCGGGATTATGGGCTGAATCTTTAACCTCGACCGCCAGGCCCATGAGATCGGTCTGATAATGGCCCTTCTGGTTGATCGAGCTGCGGCTGGCGGCATCGCGTTCATCGATGACAAACATGCTCTGCTCCGGCCATTTGCCCGACTTTAGAAACTCGTCGTACGCCCAGCGCTGCACGAAAACGTTCGTGAACATTTCGTGACTGCCGGGTTCGGGGCTGTAATTCATACCATATCCAGCCGAAAGAAACATCCATTCGCGATAGTCAGCGGGCCGCAGGAGCTCGCCTTTCTCGTCATACTGCGGCTTCGGCGTCTTTTCTTCAGGAGCTGCGGCCAGCATAGCCAGGCAAACCACCCCGAGCACGACCAGATAGAGAATTCTCTTCATAAAGGCCTCCCCATATGAGGCAGCTTAGTTTACTGCGCGGGACTTGTCTTGAACGAATTAAACATCTAGAGCTCTTTTGTTTTGCTGTAATTCATGCGATGTCATCCTGAGCCGCGTCCTTTGCGGCGACGGACCTATGCAACTTGCTGGCAGCACCGGCGCAGCGACGGAGTAAACGGTCCTAGCCCCGAAACAGTGAACGATTGTTGACCATTATCTGCGGGCGCCGTCTGATCATTCGTGCCCGAATCGGCCCAGCCCGGCAAGATCCTGCGCGGAGGGGAGTTCTATTCTCCCGTTAAAGCGCGCCTGAGCGCGGGCGAGGTGGTGCTCTCGGAACTCTGCCAGCCGGTTGCGCGCTCGGTGCCCCGCCACGAGCATGAACTTGCTTACGTGACCATCGTCCTCCACGGCCATTACCGGGAAGGAGATCGCGGCAAACTCGACGAACTCCGGCCGCTTACCGCAGTCTTCAATCCCGTCGGTGTGGCGCATTCCACCGTCATCGGCCCTGCGGGAGCATCGATGTTCACGATCGAGTTCCGCACGGAGAGCCTGCGAGAACTTGGACTGCCTCTTCCCGATCGCACAACGTTTGATTGTGGCGTGGGGGCCATGCTCTGGCCCGGGCTCCGGCTGTTTTCGTCGTTCAAGAACCAGAGCGCGCATTCTCTCATGCTGGAGGCGAACGTTTTTGAGTTGCTGGGGGCGATCATGCGGCGGGATCAATCGGCAGAGCGGACGCCACCGCGATGGTTGACGCGCGTGAAAGATCGTTTGCATGCGGAGTTCTGCGAGCGGGTCCGTATGCGCGACCTGGCGCGTGAAGCCGGAGTCCATCCCGTCCACCTCGCCCGGACCTTCCGCAAGTTCGAGAGGCGGAGTCCCGGCGAGTATCAGCAGCATTTACAGATTCGCGTCGCCTGCGAGTTATTACGGAAGCCCGAGTGGCCGCTTGCCACTATCGCCGCCGAGTGCGGCTTCGCCGATCAGAGCCACTTCACCCGCGCGTTCCGACGCATGGCAGCCACAACTCCATTGCGGTTCCGGCAAGCGGTTGTTCCAAAGACCATGGCGGCGTGAAATGAAAAGGCGCTCCGAGCGGAGCACCTTGTGTTGAATGATTCGACTGGATTACGGGACGACCACGAGTTGGAAGGTGGTCTGCCGCGTTAGCGACCCGGAAGTACCCTTCACCGTGATCGTGTAACTGCCGGTTGGGGTTCCAGGATCCTTCGGGCCGCTGGAGCTGCCCCCGCAGGAGCCGAGCCAGATTGTCGAGAATCCCAAAACCATCAGGAGGCCCAGGAAACGCACGCCGCGCACTGAACGTTTGCGCGAAGACGCGACCAACACGAGTCCGAGAAGTCCGGGCAACAGGGTTGCATAGAAGATGCGCGAGCCGCGATCGAAGCGTCGCTCGAGCCTGGCGACCGGAGCTGTGGTGGTGATGGCGAAGCTGGCGGCCTGTGTGCTGGCGATCGCGGTGGTAGGACCCGTACAGGTCGATTCCGAAGCGGCGTCGGTGCAGGTGTAAGTCACCTGTCCGGTAAATCCATTGAGGGCAGTGAGGTTCACTGTCGCCGTGACGGGCGATCCCTGGGCTACCTGGTAGCTGCCTGCCGTGGGCACAAGCGTGAAACCGGGAGCCGTGCCCATGGCCTGCGCCAAAACGAACCCGTCCACCGAACCCAGGCCGGTGACTTCATCGTACCCGACAGCTGCATTGAAACCGTATTGAAACGGGGCCGTCGCAGGGCAACCAGTCGTCCCTTGAGTGCAAGGGACAATGTTATTTCCAGTCGTGATGTCATGAAATGCCGCTGGGGTATTCGCAGCCACCGAATAGAGAGTGGGATTGACAGGCGCGAGTCCCGTGGGAGGAGTGTTGCCTAGGTACTGATTGATTAACGCCAGAATGGCGCTGAAGGTTGGAACAGCCGCCGAAGTTCCGCCCACTGCGGTGAGACCCCCACCGGCGCCGGTTCGGAATCCAGCCGTACATGTCGAAACGATGGTGCCAGTCTGCTGGTCGTCTTCAGAACAGAACAAATAGGGGTCGTGATCGGCCGAAGCGCTGAGCGCTATGTCCGGGACCTCGCGCATAGTCCCGGCACCGCCCTGCCAGCTCGGCTTGGTGAAGAGGATACTCGCGCCGCCGCCGGTCGCCGCCAACCCGCCACCATTCGCGAGAGAAAAGGCAGTATCGTTCCACGCCGTTTCCGGAATGTACTCCAGAGCCGAAGAAACGGTGTCTGATGACGTGCCCGCCGCCGACCAGTAAGGCGGATTTCCACCGGGAGGATTGTTGGTGGTGTTGGTGGGGCTGTCGGCGGAGAACTCCGTGCCGCCCGCGCCGGTCGCTTCCGGTATGGAGGCCGGGACGTCGACGGCCAGGCCTTGCGTGGCTGATGCGCCAGTGTCGCAATCCGCGGCGCCGGCGTCACCCGCCGGGCCCACCAGGGTCACTCCGAGTGTCTGGCCGGTTTGCACCCAGGTCCGAACCATCGCCGCGAACCCGGCGTTCTGTGCTTGCAGTCCCTGTTCGCAAAATCCATAGCTGGTGCTCACAAAGGGGGCGGCCGGAGTATTCGAGGTACCGCCCGTCAAAGCAGAATTCAGAGCGTCCCACACACTGTCAATCCGGCTCGTGCAAGTGTCGCCACTCCCCAATCCCGCGTAGACAAATGTGATGCTGGCGTTCTTGGCTACTCCGCCGGACCATTCCAGATCCAAGTCCGATTCGCCTTCATCTCCCGAGCATCGGGTTGCAGTACCTTCCATCAGCGTCATGGTCACGGTACTGGCCTGTAGTCCCGCAGCGCTGCGGAAATTGTTAAGGTCCGAGGTGGCGACCGTGGACTGCCCAACGACCGCTATTTTTTGCCCAGTACCATCGCTTCCCGCCGTATAGAGCGCATTCAGATCGTAGATGGTCGCAAAGTCGGCCGGGGTCAGAAAGTGATTCCCGCTAACGTAAGAGGTGAAACTCGGTCGCACCTTCGCTCTTGGCTTGGGAGCGAAATCGTTCAAATGTCCCACATACAAGAGAGCGCCCGACAAGGCCGCCGGGACCGAGGGATTCATCGAATTCGCCAGATGAACCTCGCCGTTCACGAGATAGTTGTGCATCTCGAGCCTGAAAACAGATTCGATCTGCGCCACCGTTCCGTCGAAGCTAATCTGGTTGCGGTTTTTGGCAACTTTGATATTCGTGAAACCCAGTGAATCGATCCAGGAAACCACCTTAGTCACGTCGTTGTCGGTCATGCCGAAACGCTTGGCGAACTGCGCGGTCGTCAGATATTTGTGATAGTTCGGCGAAGAGCGATCCGCCAGTTGCGCCAGGAACTGGTCAAGATCCCCCTGCTGGGCGGGAGACGGCCGAAAATTTAGCGAGATTCGCTCAATCAGCCGGCTGCCATCCGCCCGTCCCAGGTCGTTTTCAAGTCTCGCAAGGTTGTGGACGTTGCCGCTCATTTGAACCTTGGGGCCACTGGCTAGATCGCCATTGATCCGGTCCTGAGCCACCGCATAGCTGAACATTGAGAGGATAACGGCAGCGCACACCAGACACACAAAGGCCCGACCACTCTTCACCATAGACGTTCCCCTAAATTTTCGGTTTGCATTAACTGGCTGTGACCAAGATTATCGGCTTGTCTCTCGTTCGATCAAGTATCAGAGGTTGAAGGTTGTATGGGAATCGGCACTTGACAAACTTTGACGATGCCAAATCCAGTGTTTTCTGCAAAACACGGATCAATCGGGGACATAAATGGGACTCTGACCTGCACTTCCGGGTAAACTTCCTGCGCTTTCGGCATCCCGCTGCCGTATACTCCCCTCGCAAACCGAGCATGCCCGCGGCCGACGCCTCAAAAGCGCGCCTTGCCTACATCGACTGGATGCGCGGACTAGCCTGCCTGCTGATGTTCCAAACCCACTGCTATGATGCCTGGCTCGGCGGATCGGCGCGCCAGAGCCGGTTCTTCATGTATTCGCAGTTGGGTGGAACTTTTCCTGCGCCGTTGTTTCTATTCTTGGCGGGGATCTCGTTTGCCCTGGTCACGGACAAACTTCTACAGAGGAACCTCGCGCCATCTCAGATCGCCCGCAGCACGATCCGCCGCGGCGCGGAAATCTTCGCCTTCGGCCTGCTGTTCCGCCTGCAGGAATACCTGATCTCCTGGGGATGGGCGCCGAAGAGCGACCTGCTGCGCGTCGATATTCTGAACACGATCGGCCTCTCGATGATGCTGATGGGCGTGCTCTGCCGGCTGGTTCTGTCGGTGTTGAACCATAAAGGGCACGTGTGGGGACAGAAAGAGTACATGTGGGGACAGCCGCCCCCGGCTGTCCAGCCGGGCGAAGCCCGGCAGGAGGCAGCCGGCACCCTTAGAAGCCGTTTCGCCCTGATTTTTGCAGCAGCGGCGACGGCCCTCTTAATCTCACTCCTGACCCCACTCCTGTGGACCACCTGGCGCCCGAGCTTTCTTCCCTGGCCTCTCGAGTCGTATATCAATGGCGTTCACAACCTCGGCACGCCGCAAGCCTGGCTCTTCCCCATCTTTCCCTGGACGGCCTTTGCCTTCGCCGGTCTCGCGGTTGGATTCATCCTGCAAAGCCCCTGGACGCGCGCCCGTGAGGCACGCGTTTTTGTCTCGCTCGGAATTGTCGGGGTTGCGCTGATCGAACTCTCGCGCTGGCTCGACGCGCTGCCACGGCAGCTCTATCCGGTCTACGACTACTGGCACACCAGCCCTCAGTTCTTTCTGATCCGGTTGGGAATGTTGCTGGTGATTCTGACGGGAACGTACGCCTGGTGCCGCTGGGGGCTGGCGCGGTGGGGATTCAGTCCTCTGATCCAGTTAGGTCAGGCTTCATTGCTCGTATATTGGGTGCACATCGAATTCGTGTACGGGCGCGTATCGATTCTTGCCAAGCGCGCGCAAACGATCGGCGGAGCGACGCTGGGGCTGGTGATCATCTTCCTGGCGATGGTGGCCCTGGCTTACATTCGCACGCACGCAACGACATGGCTTAAGAAATTAGGTCCCGGAGGGACCACCGAAAGTAGCCCGCCAGTTTCACTGGCGTGTAACAAACAACCCTCAGCGAACCTCGTGCCGTAGGCACGATTGAAACCGATTCGATCACTTGAGGTGGGTTCAGTCCCTGCCGGGACGCGATTGTTCTCGGGTCTACGCACCCGGCGTTGGAAACGCCGGGCTACTATCAAATGTTCTTCCGGAACATATATCAGAGCCGTTCTGAACGCTTTAACTCGCAACCTGCTTCACGAACTCGACCACTTCCCGTTCCGCCCAGCGTCCGTCGTATCCGTTGCCGTCCGCTTCGCCGATGAAGGCGCAATGGCCGCCGTCGGCGGTTTCGATGTAGGTGAGATTGGGATTCCCCGCGATCTTGCTCAGTGTCTCGGACTGCATGCGAATGAAGGGATCGTTGGCGGCGTGGATGATCAATCCCGGAACGGCAATCCGGTCCACAACATTGGCAGCGGCGGCGCGGGCATAATAGTCATCGGCGCCGGCGAATCCACAATAAAAAGCAGTCACCCGATCATCAAACAGACGCAAACTTGAAACGCCGCGCAGCCGCTGGACGTCGAAATCCTTGGGAAAGAATCTCGCCTTGCTTCGCATGCGCCGGAACAACTGCATCAGAAAATACCACTCATAAATTCGATTCACCGGCTGATGCAGTGCGTCAGCCGAGGCCGCCAAATCCATCGCCGGACAGACTGCCGCAACGGCCTTGAACTGCGGCGGGCCGTCGCTGCCCCATTCTCCGGCACACTTCAGGACCAGATTCCCGCCCATCGAGAACCCGGCCAGCGTGAAGCGCGATACGCCATCGATCTCGATCACGCTCTTCGCAACTGCCGCAACATCCCCCGACAGACTTGAGTTGTAGAGAGTCGGCGCGTAGTAATCCATGCCGCCGCAGTTGCGCTGGTTCATCCGGACGACATTCATGCCGGCGGCCAAGCCATTGCGCGCGACGCCCATCATGTACTGCGACTCCGACGAACCCTCCAGGCCGTGCACCACGATCAGAGTCATCGCCCGCTGTCGATGTTCGGCTTGCCAGTGGCACCAGCAACGAACACAGATGCCGGGCGCTACCTCGATGAACCGCTCCTCCGCCGCCGGTAGAAGGATCCGCCGCGGCATCAGAAAGCTGGCGAGGGTCTGCACATGCCCGCCTCCGAGCCAAGGCCGCGCCCGAAAAGGAGAACTCACGCGCCAGTATTTCCGTGCACCGGGTGAGGAATCGTCCGTGCTTGACCTTGAGATTTGCGAACTTCCCACAAATTGATTCTAATAGAGAGCGGGAAGATCTCCGGGAGTCGCGAATGCCCATATACGAGTACATCTGCAAGGAATGCCACCACCAGTTCGAAGCGCTGGTTTACGGCAAGGAAAAGGCCGAGTGCCCTAAGTGCCACACCAAGAAGCTTGAGCCGCAACTGTCGGTTTTTGCGGTTTCCGCCAAGAGCGGTTCCAGTTCGGCAAGTCCTGCCGGGCCCTGCGGATCGTGCGGCGATCCCCGCGGCCCGGGCGCCTGCTCGCTCCGGGACATGAACTAAGGGTCCTCGGCCTTCGCCCGTGTACGGGATTTTTTTGGCGCGCGCAAAACCATTCCTGTTGCGCACCACATCTAGGTCACAAACAGCCCGTTTCGGAGGACCTGTGAAACTGCTCCTCATACTGATCCTGGCTAGTGGATCTCTGCTCGCTCAGTCGCAAACCACGCGTCCCTCAGGAGAAATCAGAGGCACCGTGATCGATCGGAACGGCACCCCTGTCTCCGCCGTCACGATTTACGCCGTCCCACAGGGCCTGATGCTCGACGACGCCACACCGCGCTCGGTCAAGAGCGACAGTAATGGAGTCTTTGATTTTCGCGGAGGGCTCCAGCTCGAAACCTACAAACTCTATTTGCGAAAAGATGTGGACGGCTATCCCGATCCGTTTGACAATTTCTACGCAGACGCGGATGCGCTACCAACAGCGGTTGACCTGACCCGGGAGCGTCCATCTTCGACCGTGACGCTGAAGTTGGGTAAGCCAGCAGCGGTAGTCTCTGGAAAGATCATGGATGCAGACTCAGGTTCGCTGTTAAAAGCGTCGCTCGGCTTTGTCGACGCACAGGGTCATGGGCATGCTGTGATGGTGAATGGTGACTACCGCATCATCGTGCCCTCGGAAAAAGAAGTCACCCTGATGGTAACTTTGCTCGGCCCCGGAGGCCGTTCCCTGATTCCCGTAGCGCCTTTGCGCCTCGAAGCAGGCCAGCGCGTTTACATGGATATTCCGGTGTCCAGCGCTGAGAAGCAGTGAGAAAAAATCGGGGAGGACGGGAGAAGGCCGAACTGCACCAACGTTGAGGCACTAGGAGTATGACTCAAATCAGACTCCGGAGGCAAGAATAATCCTCGCGCCGCCCTCGCCAGTTGCACACCTTTTCACTTTACCCGCAGATTCAGCGCACAAAGTCTGCCAGGTTCGCCAATCTAAGTACGGCACACGCGCCAACCTTAGGCAAAAGGATCCGTGTCCGCGCTGCGGCCGTAGATCACTGGCAGCGGCACTTCCAGCAATCGCAGATATACGGATAACTGCCCGCGATGGTGATACCAGTGATTCAGCAGGATGGTCCGCACAATAACGGAGCGCGGTTGACGGAAGATTTCACGCTCGCCTTTCATCAGGCGGAATGTGCCCGCTGCGCGCTCTTCGGTCAAGCCCTGCAGAAATTGTTCGGCATCGCGAACGCCCTGCTCGTGGGCCGTCAGGATCTCCTCAAGGCTGTTCGGCTGAGGAGGAACGAAAGATCCGTTGAGCAGGTCGAAGCTTTCCTGCTCAGCCATCCGTGAAATTCGGCCCGGAATGGCCGCAATATGCCCGGCTAGCTGACCGAGTGTCATTGACTTCGTATGCGGCTTCCACATCAGCTTGTCCGCCGGAACCCGGTCAAGCAAGCGTTTCGTAATCTTAGCCTCTTCGCGAAGCTCGAGCAGCATCGGAGTAACCATATTTGTAGTGCTCACCATTGTCGCCATCTCTGTATCTCCTTAGAAAGTAACGCCGGCACGGAAAAGTAGCGCCGGCATCCTGCCGGCTGTCGCGGGGGCGTCTCGCCCCCGCATCCCGCCAGGACCTACTTCGCAATCAGCTTGCCCACATCCACCATCTTCCCGTCACTATACCGGTCGTGATGCCGCACCCACGCCATCTCGTGCGGCTTCATTCCTTCTTCGTGGCGGCCCAGCGCCGTAAGATCAATCCAGTTGTACATCGGCAGCAGGATGTCCAGGCCACGTGCATAGGTCGAGTAGGTGTGATAAACATCGCCACCTTTCTTGATGAACACGCTTGCCCCCGGTGCTTCTTCACCATAGGCCGCGATCGTCTCATAGTTGTAGAGCGGCTTCCCACTCGCCGTGTCGTCCTTCGAAAACGAAACCTTGTAGTCGTAGTTAAAGTCTGTTCCGTTCGAGGACACCCACTTGAACCTCCACCACATACGCTTCTTGAATGCCTCGATCTCGGGGAGAGTCGCGCGCGAGGCCGCGACAAAGGTAGTGTCTCGCTGCGCAATGTGAATCGTGAAGCTGTCGAAAGCATCGGCCAGGAACGAACAGCTCGGGCATCCTTCCTTCCACCCCGGCCCGAACATGAAGTGATAAATGAGCAGCTGGCTGCGCCCATCAAACAAATCCGCCAGCGTCTCTGTGCCGTTCGCCCCCTCAAACACGTACTTTTTCTCGACCTTCTCCCAGGGCAGTTCCCGGCGCAGCCTGCTCAGTTCATCGCGCTGACGTGAGAATTCTTTTTCTTTGGCCAGGAATTTCTTTCGCGCGGCAAGCCACTCCTCGTGGGATACAACCTTTGCCGCAGGCTTCTCCATCGTTGCTGTCGTCATCGTCTACTCCTTTTGCTTCGAATCGCTTTTCTGACCCTTCTTCTTACGAAGAACTTTTGCGACCAACGCCGTCAGACCTCCGGTTGAAACGACGCTGCCCACCACCACTCCCGCACTGGCAATACATGCTGGACACATGGTTACCTCCTTACTTCTTTTGCTCCGCTCGCTGCTTGATGCGCTGGTTGACGTGGGTCCATCCCGGTGTGACACCGCGCCGGTGCTCTTCCTGAATCACACCGAAGGCTTTGTGATGAAACCTGATGACGGTCTCGCCGTTCTGTTCGCTCAGACGGTACTGCACGTTCGACACCACCGCGTTCGACATGAACAATGGCCCCGTGATCTCCAGCAGTGTCGGGCGCTTGATCGCCTGCACGTGCCCCCACAAGTGGCCGTTGCCGTCCCCCAGGTCGCGGAACCATCTCCCGCCGGGCCAAGGTTCGATCTTCATCGGCATCTTGCCTTGCTCGCTCTCATTCTCCGGACCGATCTGCTCGAGCAGCGCTTCGAACGTCGTCTGCAACGACGCCTGGACGTGGATCTCCTGCGTGATGGTCAACGTCAAACTCTCAATTCCTGGAATCATCTGACTGACGCTCATACTCTCTCCTTAATTTAAGTCTGTCATCAATTTAAGTCTGTCATCCTGACATTTGAGTTCTGTCATCCTGAGCGAAGCGAAGGATCCCTTTATAGCCGCAGTACCGGCGGCGCGAACGTGCATTTCTACCTCAGCCCCCGACTCTTCGTATATCCCATTGCGGACTCAACCGTCGAAGAGCGGCGCTTCGGCGCCGGGTAGAACTCCCGGGCCCTCCGAGGGCTTTACAACCTGCGTGGGAACCACCGCACTGTGAAAGACCATTCCCGGGAAGCCACGGACCCCAGAGGTCACGTACGCCAGAAACCATGTACGCCAGAAACCACGTACGCCAGAAACCACGTACCCCAGCAGTCACGTGGAAGAGCGGCCCTTCAGGGCCGCGTTTCGGCACCCCCAACTCGGGGCTTTAGCCCCGGCGCTTACTCGCCCTTAAGATCGTTCTCCTTTTCCTCAGCCCGCTCCTTGATACGTAACAGTTGATGCGCCCACAGTCGCTCAAACGTCTTCGTCCACTCATACAATGGACGGATCTCATCCGCATTCGTCCTGTACATCATATGTCGCCCATTCCGCCGCACCCGGACCAGACCCACATCCCGCAGCACCTTGAGGTGTTTCGAAACCGAAGGCTGCTCAAGTCCCATCCTGACGACGAGATCGCCGACGGGGAGCTCCGCCAGGGCCAGATACTCCAGAATCTCGCGGCGTCGCGGCTCCGCCACTGCGTTGAAAGCATCCGAAGTTGTCGCCGCTCTTGCCATCCTTGAAGAAAATATACATTCCTATATCGGAATATGTCAAGAGAAAAAAACGGCCCTACTGTCCTGTGCAGCTCCTCTGCTCGTGTAGGACGGACGCCTTCGTCCGTCCTTGCGGCCCGGATGTATCGGGCCGCAAGGGTTTTTTGTTTGCGTTGAGCCGCGATCAGTCCCGGAATGGGAAACTGCGAACTTTCCAGTCCTGTTTTTCCTTGACTCAGTGTCTTAATCCCTTCATCCTGACTGCATAGTCCTTCGTTCTTTGACCTCCAAACGGCGCATAACTGCTTGTGGCTCAATATTTTGCCCCTAAGTCATTGCAGCCCAAGATTTTGCCTGACATTTCCCCGCTAACTCTCTGATTCCAATAGACCAGGGGGAGGGGGGAGGGGGTTGGGTTACCAATCAGTAAATAACCCAAAACCAATACTGCCCGCGCTGCTACACTCCCTCCATGCACGTCAAGATTCTGGGCTCGGCCGCTGGTGGAGGCTTTCCCCAATGGAATTGCGCCTGCCTCAACTGCCGCGCGTTACGGGCCGGAACCTTTCGCGGGAAAGCTCGAACGCAAGCGCAACTCGCTATCAGCGCTGATTCGGAACGCTGGTTTCTGCTCGGCGCGTCCCCGGATCTGCGGGCCCAGATTGAGGCCGCTCCAGAACTTCATCCGCAAGCCGTGGATGACGCAACCCGGCAATCTCCGATCTGCGGCGCCGTTTTGCTGAACGCTGACATTGACCACGTTCTCGGATTGCTCTTGCTGCGCGAACTGCAACCGCTGAGCGCTTATGCGACTCTATCGGTGCGGCGAATTCTGACCGAAGACAACTCCATGTTCGTCATGCTGCAGCGCGTGGATGGCCAGTTGCGGTGGGCCGAGATCGCAGCCGGCGAAACGTTTTCGCTGCGCACGCCGCTCGATGAAGACTCCGGCCTGCGCTGCCGAGCGCTGTCCCTTGGCAGACATTACCCTGCTTATGTTTCGCGACGTAGGCAAGCCGAACTCATTCGGCACGAGGCATCGCTCGGCCTGATCGTTGAATCTCCTTCTGGCAAAAGGCTCGCTTACATGCCTGCGGTTCCTCAGATCGATCATGTCTTGCTGAAGGAAGCCGACTCCGCCGACGTGTTGCTCTTCGACGGCACGTTCTGGAGCGACGACGAACTCCTACACATTCAAGGGAACGGGCAAACCGCACAAGAGATGGGACACGTTCCGGTTTCATCGCCGACCGGAAGCCTCGCGCAGTTGGCGCATCTCAAGTGTCCACGTAAAATCTATGTTCACATCAACAACACGAATCCCATGCTGGACGAGGCTTCGGCCGAACATCGCGAGGTACGCGACCGAGGCTGGGAGATCGCGGAGGATGGATGGCAGTTCGAACTTTAGATCAGAAAGCGGACGCGCTGCTGTCGTTCGATGAACTGCGCGCGCAGCTGCGGGCTGTGGGTGAGGAACGGTATCACCACAAGCACCCGTTCCACCTGATGATGCATGAAGGCCGCCTGAGCCGCGGTCAACTGCAGGCCTGGGCATTGAATCGCTACTACTACCAGAGCATGATCCCGGTCAAAGATTCCATCATCCTGTCGCGCGGACCTGATCCAGCCTTCCGCCGGGCGTGGCGCAAGCGTGTCATCGATCACGATGGAGATGCAAGCAGCGAAGGCGGAATCAAGCGCTGGCTCAAACTCGCCGAGGCTACCGGATTGAATGCTGAACAGGTACAGGCCGGCACCGGAATTCTCCCGGCGACGCGGTTCGCCGTGAATGAGTATCTGAACATCGTCCGCAGCCGCAGTTTGCTGGAGGCGGTCGCATCGTCGCTAACGGAATTGTTCTCGCGCGACCTGATCTCGCTGCGGATGGAAAAACTTCGCCAGCATTATCCCTGGCTTTCGGAAGGCCTGGACTACTTCCAGGCGCGCCTGACGCAGGCTCCCGAAGACGCCAAGTTTGCTATCGAATACGTCTATGAGAATGCCAGGACGCGCGAGCAGCAGGAACTGGCCACGCAAGCCCTGCGCGACAAGTGCGACATTCTCTGGGCGCAGCTCGACGCGCTTTACTTCGCCTATGTGCAGCCCGGTTGGCCTCCGCCAGGCGCGTTTCAGATCGTGGAGAAGTAGTCATGGCTCCTCCGACAGATGCGAGCCATCCACGGCTCGCCACCGGATGCCGCTGGGGTGGAACGGAAGAAAATCGCACGGTCCTGTTCCCCGAAGGTGTGATCAAGCTGCAGGGAACTGGACGGCAAGTGCTCGAACGCTGCGATGGGGAGCGAACATTCGGAGAAATCATCGCGGAGCTGCAGAAGGAGTTCGAAAAGACCGATCCGGCGAAGATTCGCACTGACATCAGCGTGTTTCTGGAGCAGTTGCAGAAGAAAAGAATCGTCGATTACTAGTCGTAGAGACGTTGCTTACAACGTTTCGGCATGCAGCGTATCGGGCGACGGCTTCTGTGCAGCCGCCGGCGGAGACGTAGCAAGCTACGTCTCTACGAAATGAATTATGGTTTCCAATCCTCTCGCCCTTATCGCCGAAATCACGCATCGCTGCCCGCTGCACTGCGTTTATTGCTCGAATCCGATGGAGTTGGCTGCGAGCGGCAGTGAGCTTTCGACGGAGGAATGGATCAGCGTTCTGCGGCAGGCCGGCAGGCTTGGAATGCTGCATGCGCATTTCACCGGAGGCGAACCGCTGGCCCGCACGGACCTGACGGAACTGATCGCCGCAGCGCGAGGTGCGGGACTTTATACCAACCTCATCACTTCAGGCATTGGGCTCAATGAGCAACGCCTCCAGTTGTTGGTTGACGCGGGACTTGATCACATCCAGATCAGCTTTCAGGATTCGCGGGAAGATGCGGCGAACTGGATCGCGGGCGCACGAGCACACGCTCATAAGATCGAGTTGTCCCACGCGATCCGGCAGCACAAGATCGCATTTACCGTAAATCTGGTCGTGCACCGGCATAATCTTGATCATCTGGAGGAGATGATCGCCTTCATCGAACAGCTGGAGCCCGAACGCGTCGAGATTGCACATACGCAATACTACGGCTGGGCGCTGGCGAATCGAGCTGCGCTGATGCCAACTCGCGCGCAACTTGAAAAAGCGGTCGCGATCATCGGCGAGGCCGAGAAGCGGCTAGCAGGCCGCATCCGGATTGACTCGGTCGTTCCCGACTACTACGCGAAGTATCCCAAGGCGTGTATGGGAGGCTGGGGACGACGATTGATGCTGGTCAATCCATCCGGCAAGGTGCTGCCGTGCCACGCGGCGGAAGTGCTGCCCGGATTGTCGTTTGAGAATGTGCGCGAGAAGTCACTGGAATGGATCTGGCAGGACTCAAAGTCGTTCGGCAAGTTTCGCGGCGAAGAGTGGATGCCGGAACCGTGCCGTAGTTGCGACCGCCGCGGGGAAGACTTCGGAGGTTGTCGCTGCCAGGCTTTCCTGCTTACAGGCGATGCGGCGGCGACTGATCCTGCTTGTTCGCTCGCGCCTACGCATCATCTGGTCGAATCAGCCGTGTTCGAGGCGAATTCAGGCTCGGCGATTGCGTCGCCTCTGCCGGCCTCGTCGTTCGTGCAGTTGCAGAAGGTCACAACTGATCTTTGGAACTACCGCACAAATCCAGAATAGAGTGTTGATTGCAGATTTCAGATTGTTAGATTGCAGATTGAAACACGCCAAGTTTCAATCTGCAATCTGCAATCTACAATCTGAACCTACGTCTCACCACCGAATTCCGACGGTGATGGGCCGCAGGTCGGTGGTGATGTTGTTGTGCTTGCCGTGCAGGTAGCGGAATTCGGCGTAGAAATCCACGTTCGGACGGATCTTGCGGGTAATGCCGCCACCGAAGTTATAGCCGAACTCGTTCTGGCTGGAATGGAGGAAGTTGCCGTCGATGGGCAGGCTCGCGGCGAAGCAATTTCCCCACCAGGTAAAAAAGCCGTTGCATAAAGAACCCGGAATAGCGGTCGAAGAATCAAGCTTGCCGGAACGATGCAAGAAGGACCCGCCGAATACGAGGTAACCGCCCCAATTCTTAGAGGCGGGAATGTTAATGATGGGATCCAGCATCAGCGAATACGCGTGATTGTTTGCACCCGGAGCCTGGGCCAACTGCAGGGCCGAAGTGCGCAGCGGCAGGTTGTCGAACTGAAAGTCAAGGCGAAGTCCGAAGTATTTGCTGTAATTGCGTGCGGCGCCGGCGGCGGCGATACCACCTCCACCGCGCACGTAAGTATTCGTAGTGCCGTACGGGAGACTGGCTCCGCCTCCAACGTTGAAGGCCCATTTCTTGTAGTCGCGAGGCTTGTTTCGCCGTGAGCGGGAGGTCTCTTCCGGGGACGATTCCTGGCTACTCGACTGTTCCGGTTGTTGCTGGGCTTGAGGTTGCGCCGCGGGTGCTTGCTGCGCGGAAGGTTGTTGCGCATGGACTACTGCGATTCCCATCAGAACGGTCATTAGGATTGCACCATGAAAAAAAAGGAGTCGGGGAATCGTGGCGAACTTTCGAATCATTCATTCTCCTCCCGCTGCCGGGTTGCGGACGCGAGCGCTCGAACCTATCTCGTCAGCGACAGGCGCTTGAGAAAGAGCGTGTCCGCGATGGTCCCGCCGTGATTCCACTCGCAGCAGGCAGGCTCCATATTACCAACTTTGATGCGGAGTTCGCCCGTGATGCCGCCCGAGAGGAGGATGATCCCAGAATCAACGGAACCTTCCGGAGAGTGACTGCGTATCCATTCGCCATGGAAAGGTCCGCCCGGGAATCGAACGCTCCACAGTGGCTCACGCTGATCGGAGCATCGTTCTTCATTCTGGTTCTGGCCATCTCGGCCTACTGGGAGGCAGACATCCGCTGGCTTCACTTCTTTCAAGCCTGGATGTACCTTGCCACAGTCGTGTTGAGCTTTCGTCGAAGCCGAGGGGGATACTTCATCGGAATTTCGGCTGCGGGCTTGTGGGACTACACAAATATTTTCGCCACCACCTTCCTATACAACGGGCTGCAGCAGCTCTCTGAATGGATTCACACGGGACACCTTCAGCGGCCGGACCTGCTCATCGCGATCCCAGCCTGGCTGTCAAACTTCGCGGTGATCGTCGGCTGTGTTTGGGGCTATCTCCGGCTCCGGGAAAAGCCCTGGAGTGATGTCGGAAGACTTGTGCTGACGTTCGCAGTGACCACTGGATTCTTCGCCCTGGACATGTACCTGTTCCAGCCTCGCTATCTGGGCATCTTTCCTCGACTGTTACATCCTCACTTGCCGTAGCGTCTGACTTCGACGTTAGGAATTCTGAGAGGCTATGAAAAAGTGCTGGGCAGCCATCAGCAGTGGTGTTTTGTTGTTCCCGAAAAATGGTGGTCACACGTATGATGAAAGATTCAATTTTCCAGACTGAGATGGAATCCGTGGCGAAACAGACCTCAAAATCGGCGACCAAGGCAGGAGTGCACATCGGCCAGCAGTCAACTTCCGCATGCAGAATCGCTCTGATTGGCTTTGGGACTGTGGGCCGCGCCGTGGCAAAAATCCTGTGCGAGAGCGGAAATCCGTCGCTTCGACTGACGCATATTTGCAACCGCAATGTTCAAAGAAAGAAGCAGGACTGGGTTCCAGCGGGTGTGGTTTGGACCGATGACGTCGAGTCGGTGCTGAAATCTGACGTGAACATCGTGATCGAGCTCATCGGGGGACTGAATCCCGCGGAGCAGATCGTCCGCAAGGCGCTCGAATCGGGCAAGTCTGTGGTTACGGCGAACAAGCAACTGATCGCACGCTGCGGCCCCGATCTGTTGCAATTGGCCGCGAGTAAAGGATGCCAGCTCGAGTTTGGCGCGTCGGTCGCGGGTGGCGTTCCGGTGCTTCCTGCGCTGCGCACAGGATTGTGCGGAGACCGGCTGCACGGCATCGCCGGAATTCTGAATGGAACCTGCAATTACATACTGAGCCGGATCGAAAATGCGAGAGTTCCCTTCAGCGAGGCGTTGGAAGAGGCGCAAGCCCGCGGATACGCCGAGGCCGATGCATCGGAGGACCTGGATGGCGGTGATGCGCGGGCCAAGCTGGCGATCCTGGCGCTGGCGGGACTGCACACTCGGGTGGAGCCCGAATCCATTCGCGCGCGGACGATCCGGCCTGTGGATGCCGTCGATTTCGACTATGCCGCGGACCTGGGATGCACGATACGGCAGATTTCGCGAGCGGATTTGAAGGACGGCACGCTTTTCGCAGATGTTGGCCCGTGTCTGGTTCCTTCGGATTCGCCATTCGGGCGGGTGCAGAGGAACCTCAATCTAGTTCTCACATCGGGGCAGTATGGCGGAGATATGGCATTCCTGGGCGCGGGCGCGGGGGGTGATCCTACGGCGGTGGCCGTCGTTTCGGATGTCATTTTCGTCGCCCAGGGACTCGCTGGCAGCAAGAGAGACGTAGCAAGCTACGTCTCTACACCGGGGATCAGCAGCGATTTTGAAACTCCCTGGTATATTCGTTTTTTCGTCAGGGATCAGCCTGGGATTGTGGCGCGGCTGGCGCAGATTTTGGCCGATCACCATCTCAACATTGATTCTCTGCTGCAGAAGCCGGGATTTGAGAAGACTTCCCTGCCCTTTGTGATCACGCTGGAGCCGTGCCACGACTCGCAGCTGCATCCGGCGCTGGAACGGATGGCAAGCCTGGATTTCGCGATCCGGCCATGCCTCTGCCTGCCAATTCTTCGCTGACTTTTAGAGAAATGCAGCGCCGGCCGTTTTCTGACCGGCGCTGACTTGAGCTAATTCCAGAAGGGATTGTTGAGCCCGGCGGGCTTGAGGGCGCTATCGGCTTTCGTTTCCGTTCCCGATTCATCGGAGATCTTTTCATCGATGAAGCGGGAGGGTGGTGGAAGCCGCTCTTCGCTCGCGGGCGGAACGTTCTTACCCGGCGTTGGAGTATAAGGAATGTTGGATTTCATGCAAGACTCCTCGGTACTTTTATGATCTAGCTTTATTAAACACCCCGGAGGCTCGTGGCAGGCACAATAATTTTGATGGAAGGTATTCAAAAAACGCATGCCGGTTTGGGAATTGTGAGCGGGTCAAGACTACGGGGATGGCCATCGCGGTCGGTGGGCGAGACGCCCACCGGACAGCCGGCGGGCCGCCGGCGCTACACTTTTTTGAGGAAGCAATTATGAAATATCGCAAGCTAGGGCGGACGAATTTCGAAGTCAGCGAGATTGGGGATGGGCTTTGGGGGATGAGTGGGTGGACTGGGTCGGACGATCAAGAGTCCCGGTCATCGATGCAGCTGGCGGTCGATCTAGGCTGCAACTTCTTCGACACCGCTTGGGCGTATGGCGAGGGGAGGAGTGACGGGCTGCTGGGCGAGACCATGCAGCGCAATTCGGGCAAGAGGCTGTATGCGGCATCGAAGGTTCCTCCTGCAAATGATCGCTGGCCGGCTCTGCCGGAGTACAAGTACCGCGACGTTTTCTCGGCGCAACATGTGTTCAAGTATGCGGACCTGATTCGCAAGCAACTAAGGGTCGACTGCATTGATGTGTTGCAGTTCCACGTTTGGGACGACAGCTGGACCGATGAGCCGGATTTTCGATCGACGGTCGAGAAGCTGAAAAAGGATGGATGGATAAAGTTCTTCGGGCTGAGCATCAATCGTTGGGACCCCGAAAACGGCCTCAAGGCGCTGCGGACGGAGTTGGTGGACGTGGTGCAGGTCATTTACAACGTTTTTGATCAGGCACCGGAGGATGAACTGTTCCCCGTCTGCCAGGAACTCAATATCGGTGTAATCGCGCGGGTGCCGTTCGATGAGGGCAGCCTGGGCGGGAAGATGACGCTGGAGACACGGTTTCCCAAAGGCGACTGGCGCGCGGGATATTTTGGCCCGGAGAATCTGCCCAGAACGATCGAACGAGTCGAGAAGTTGAAAAAGATCTTGCCCTCGGGGATGTCGCTGCCG
>Ga0209698_10001239_pt1 | contig 29564 bp, 17 predicted proteins | sample LitLauG_LLR_2012_FD_187203 | JGI IMG/M metagenome (GOLD analysis project Ga0209698, IMG submission 187203) | Freshwater sediment microbial communities from Pennsylvania, USA - Little Laurel Run_MetaG_LLR_2012 (SPAdes) (version 2) | ecosystem: Environmental > Aquatic > Freshwater > Creek >... | reverse complement strand
CTACACGGTGACCGACTCCAACGGCCTGGTGTCGCTGGCCGCGGCGACCTACACGATCCCGATCAATGACCCGCCGGCGGCCAATGCGGTGACGGCGACACCGGTCAACTACAACCTTGCCAGCGCGGCGGCGCTCGCCGCGCTCTCGGGCACGCCCGCGGGCAGCGCAACCATTGTCACCTACACCGTGGCCAGCCTGCCCACCAGCGGCACGCTCTACTGCAGCGGCAGCCAGCTTGCCAGCGTCCCCGCGCCCTGCGCGGCGGCCGGGCTGTCGTTCAAGCCTGCGGGCAGCGCAAATACCTCGGCAAGCTTCACCTACACGGTAGCGGACAGCAACGGGCTCGTGTCGGGCAGCGCGACCTACACCATCCCGATCAACACGCCGCCGACGGCCACGCCCGTTACCGCGACGACCCTGAACGGCAATGCTCCGGTGACCGCGATCGCCGCGATGCAAGGATCGGTCACGACCACCGGCGCGACCATCGCGGCCTACACCGTCGCCACCCTGCCAACGGCGGGGACGTTGTACTGCGGTGCCAGCGCCGTGGCGAGCGCGGGAACGAACTGCGCGGCCAACGCGCTTTCCTACCTGCCCGCAGGGCTGGCGGTCAATCCGGTGAGCTTCGGCTACACGGTCACCGACAGCAATGGCCTGGTTTCGTCACCAGCGACCTACACCATCCCGCTCAACACGACGATCGCGGCAAGCAACTTCAGCAATTTCGTCAACGACGACGCGGTGACGGCGGTTGCGATCGGTCCGATGTCCGCCACGGCCCAGGGCGGTGCCAGCGTGGCGTCATACACGGTACTTTCCCTGCCCGCCCACGCGACGCTCTATTGCGCCGGCGCGGCAGTGGCGAGCGTTCCGTCGAACTGTGCCGCCGGCGCTCTGGCCGTCGTGCCCGCTGGACTGCCCACCGGATCGAGCACGCTCACGTATCAGGCGACGAATTCGGCGGCGGTGGTGTCCAACACCGCTACCGGAACGATCAACTGGAACACCCGTCCCACCGCGACCACGATGGCGATGACGGTCAACGGGACTCTGACAACGATCCAGCCGCTGCCGGCGCTGGGTGGAAGCGCCACGACGGCAGCGGCAACGCTGCAAACCTGGACGATCGCCAGCCTGACGGCCGCAAGCAAAGGGCAGATCAGTTGCGCGGGTGTGGCGATCGCCAGCACGCCGCAGACCTGCGCCGCCAATGCCCTGGGCTTTACGGTCGCATCGGGTGCCAGCGGCACAGCGAGCTTCACCTATGCCGTCACCGATTCCAACGGCCAGGTCTCGGTGCCGGCAACGGTGACGCTCACGATCCAGACCCTGCCGACGGCGCAGGCGATCAGTGCAGGTCCGCTGCCCGCCTCGATCACGACGGCGCAGGCGCTGCCCGCGCTCCAAGGGGCGGCGACGACGCCGGGCGCAAGCGTCGCCGCGTACACCATCGCCTCGCTGCCCGCAACGGGCAAGGGTCAGCTCGCCTGCGCGGGCGTAGCCGTGACGAGCGTGCCGCGGACTTGTGCCGCGAACGCCCTGGGTTTCACGGTGGCCTCTGGGGCGAGCGGCACGGCAAGCTTCACCTATACGGTGAGCGACAGCAATGGCCAGGCCTCGCTGCCGGCGACGGTGACGGTCACTCTGGGGACGCCGCCCACGGCGCAGGCGATCAACGCCGGGCCGTTTGTGACGGCGATTCCGTCGACCCAGGCCTTACCCAGCTTGCAAGGCACGGCGACCACCCCGGGTGCGAGCATTGCCACCTACACGATCGTCACCTTGCCCCCTTCCGGTAAAGGCCAGGTCAACTGCGCCGGCGTGACCGTGAGCAGCGTGCCTCAGACCTGTGCGGCCAACGCCCTGGGCTACACGGTAGTGGCAGGCGCCAGCGGAGTCGCCAGCTTCACCTATACCGTCACGGACAGCCTCGGCCAGGTCTCGCCGGCGGCGGTCGTGACGGTCACCTTCGCCACGACGCCCACGGCGCAGCCGATCAGCGCTGGTCCATTGCCCGCGTCGATCACGGCGGCGCAGGCCTTGCCCGCGCTGCAAGGGGCGGCGACAACGCCGGGCGCGACCATCGTGGCCTACACCATCGTCACGCTGCCCGCGGCCGGCAAGGGCCAACTCGCCTGCGCCGCGGTCGCGTTGACCAGCGTGCCGCAGAACTGTGCGGCGACGGCCCTAAGCTTCACCGTGGCCGCGGGCGCCAGCGGCACCGCAAGCTTTACCTACACCGTAAGCGACAGCAACGGCCAGGTCTCGCCGGCGGCCCTGGTGACCGTAACCATCGCCACCGCGCCGACGGCGCAGTCGATCGGGGCCGGGCCGCTTGCCGCGTCGACCCCGTCGGCCCAGGCGCTGCCGGCGCTGCAAGGGGCGGCGACGACGCCTGGTGCGAGCGTCGCGAGCTACACCATCGCCACGCTGCCCGTCCCCGGCCAGGGGCAGCTCTATTGCGCGGGCGCGGCGGTAAGCGCTGTGCCGCTCCCCTGCGCGGCAAACGCCCTGGCCTTCGCCATCGCCGCGGGGGCGAGCGGTACGGCAAGCTTCACGTACACCGTTGTCGACAGCCTGGGCCAGGTGTCGCTTCCGGCGACGGTGACGATCACGATAGCAACGCCGCCGGTGGCGCAGGCGGTCTCGGCGGGGCCGCTCACCCCGGGCACGACCGCACCCCAGCCACTGCCCGCGCTCCTGGCTGCGGCGACCACGCCCGGTGCCGTCATCGCCTCCTATTCGATCACCAGCCTTCCACCGGCGACCGCGGGACAGTTGCTGTGCGCCGGCGCCGTGCTGACGGCAGTTCCGTCTGCCTGCGCGCCCGCGGCGTTGAGTTTTGCGATGGCAGCCGCGGCCAGCGCCACGGCCAGCTTCACCTACACCGCGACCGACAGCAACGGCCTGGTGTCGGCGCCGGCCACGTACACGATTGCGCTCGCCTCGAGTCCGGCCCTCACCATCCGCAAGAGTTCGAGCGGGCCCATGACCATCGGCATGCCGGCCACCTACACCCTGGCCGTCTCGAACCTTTCGCCGACGACGCCGACCAATGCGGCGATAACCGTGGTCGATACGCTGCCCGCCGCGCTCGACTACCTGGCGGCGGGAGGCTCGGCCAGCCCCTCAATCTGGAATTGCACGTGGAATCTGTCCAGTCGCCAGGTCGCGTGCACAACACAGGCCGTGCTGGCTGCCGGGCAAGCGGCGGAAGCGATCGCCGTGCGGGTGCAAGCCAATGCCGCGGCAATCGCGAGCGGCAACACCGCGAACCTGAGCAATACGGCCACTGTGTCGGGGGGCGGTGAGCTTCTCGCCTACGCCAATGGGACCGCCCCGGGCTCCCAGCCGCACAGCTCCACCGACACCCAGCTGGTGCAGCGCGCCGCCGTGATCTCGGGTTCGGTCTGGGTGGACCTCAACCACAACGGGAGCTTCGCCGCGGGCGACCCCGTGCCCCCGGCGGGCAGCGTCCGCATCGAAGCTTGGCCGGCGGGTACCAGCGCGGGCCAGGCCGCCGCCGGCACCCCGATTGCCAGCACTGTGAACGACGCCGGCGGCAAGTACTCGCTCACCGTGCCGCCGGGCAGCATCGAACTGCGATTCGTCGAGGCGAGCAACGGCGCAACCCTGGGCAGCCCGGTCAACGGGGAGACGTCGGCAACGCGCAACCAGGCGTCGGCCACGGGCAGCAGCGGCGTCGTCGTGAATCAGGTGATCGATCGCATCAGCGCCGGGCCGGGAGCGACTATCACCCAGCAGAGTCTGCCGATTGATCCGCAGGGATTCGTCTACGACGCGCTCGCGCGCACCCCGGTTGCCGGCGCGACCGTGACCCTGATGGCCAACGGAGCGCCCGTTCCGGTCGCGTGTCTATCGGGTGGAATCAATCCCTTCACCACCTCCGGCGACGGCGCCTTCGCCGGCGGCTATCAGTTCTTCCTCGACTTCGGCCCGGCGGGCTGCGGCGCGCTGTCGGGCGCCACCTTCACGCTATCGGTCGCGGCGCCCGGCTACGCCGCGCCCTCGCGTCGCATCGCCGCGGGCAACGGCGCCACCACGACGCTCAGCGTCCCGGCGGGTGCGGGGAGCTACCCGGTCGTTGCCAAGGCGGGCATCCCCGCCGCAGGCGATCCGACGACCTACTTCCTCTCGTTCGTCTTGCGCGCGGGCGCGCTGGGCATCGTCAACGACAACATCCCGCTGGACCCGCTCTCCTATGGCGTCCTCGTCGTGTCCAAGACGGCGTCGCGCGCGACGGCGGAAATCGGCGACACGGTGCGCTACACCGTGGTCGTGCGCAACCAGGGCAACGGCGTAGTGCCGACTATCCAGTTGCACGATCGCCTGCCCTTGGGCTTCAAGTTGATTGCGGGCTCGGCGCGCCTGAGCACGAGCACGGGGACGCAGGCACTGGCGCCGCCTTCCCTGGGCCCGCTGCTCAGCTTCGCGATCCCGGGTCTGGCCGCCGGCACCGCCCAGACACTGCAGTACGTCGTGCGTGTGGGGATCGGCGCCGATCATGGCGATGGCGTAAATCACGCAACGGCGCTTGCCGGGGCGATCGCTTCGAACGAAGCCGTGGCGCGGGTCGTCGTGGGGGCGGGCGTGTTCGGCACCTCGGCCTGCGTTGCCGGCACGGTCTTCCTCGACTGCAATCGCGACGGAATGCAGCAGGCCGGCGAGCCCGGCGTGCCCGGGGCACGCCTTTGGCTCGAAAGTGGGGTCTCGCTTACCGCGGACGCCACCGGCCGCTACAGCTATTGCGGGCTGACCCCGGGAACGCACGCGATCCGGCTTGACCCGACGTCGATACCGCCCGGCGTCGCCGCCCTGGCCACGTCGAACCGCAACCTGGGCAACGCCGCAAGTCTGCTGCTTGACGTCAAGGGCGGCGAGTTGTTGCGGGGCGACTTCGCCCTGGATGCCTGCACGGCACGCAATGCGACCGCGGTCGAGCGGGAACGTCGCACCCTGCAGTTCGATAGCGCGCCGCCGGCGTCGGGGGAGCAGCGATGAACTCGCGGCGCGCACGCTTTTGGGCCCTCGCGGCCGCTTGCTACCTGTTCTGCGGATCCGCCCTGGTGCGGGCGGGGGACCTTCCCGCGCCGGCGCCGGCCCAAGCGACGCCGGCGCCAGCGCCGGCGGTGGCGACGATTCATGTCGTCGTCGAGCACGACGGGCTGCTTGCCGACGGACGCGGCCAGGCGCGCTTTCGCGTGAAAATCCTCGATGCCCGGGGCGCACCTCTGGCGCAGGGGAGCGCCCGCGTGCGCACGAGCGGGGGAACGCTGCTCGACGCCGAGGGTCGCCCGAGCACCCAGGTACCTTTCGAGATTCCCGTGCGCGACGGCGAGGCGGCGTTCCGCTTGCTCGCCCCCGTCGTGGCCGGTCCGGTCGAGGTGGAGGTGAGCACCCTCGGCGCGCGCGCATTGGGTCGCCTCGACTACCTGCCCGCGGCGCGCCAGATGATGGCGATCGGCGTCATCGACGGCGTGATCGCGGCCAGCCACGTGCGTACCGGTGCGATCACGCCCGCCTACCTGGGAGACGGCTTCGAACAGGAATTGCAGCACTGGTCGCGCTCGCTCGGCGGAGACCTCGATGCCCGCGGCCGCGCCGCTTTCTTTCTCAAGGGCACGATTCGCGGCGACGCCTTGCTCACGGCTGCATACGACTCGGACAAGGACACGCGGCTGCGCCTGACGCAGGCGATCGACCCCAACCAGATCTATCCCGTGTACGGCGACGATTCCATCGTCGGCTTCGAGGCGCAGTCCGCTTCCCACCTCTTCGTGCGCGTCGACAAGGGTCACGATTACCTGCTCTACGGCGACTTCTCGAACACCGGCATGGGTGCGGCGGTTTCGCGCCCTTCCCTCGCCGCACCTTCGCCGACCGCATCGATTTTGTTCGCCAACCCCGCGCACGATGCGGCCGCCACCGCGCCCGATCGCGTCATGCTGGGGCGCTACAACCGCACGGCCACCGGGCTGCGCGGGCACTACCAGGACGATGCCGTGGTTGCCGACAGCTTCGTGATCGACGACACCCTGAGCCAGGTCGTGGAGGAATACCCGGCCAACGGCACTTCGGGCCCGTTTGCCGTGCGCAACAGCAATGCCGTGCAGGATTCCGACCGGGTCGAAGTGATCGTGCGCGACCGCAACCAGCGCTCCGTCATCAAGAGCGTCACGCTGCTCGTACGCTACGTCGACTACAGCTTCGAGCCCTTCAGCGGGCGCATCCTGCTTACCCAGGCGCTGCCGACCATCACCCCCGCGGGCGACCCCAATTCGCTGCGCATCACCTACGAGGTGGACCAGGGAGGCGGGCGCTTCTTCACGTTCGGGGCCGGTGCCAGCGCGAAGCTCGGCGCGCAGACCACGGTGGGCGTCGATGCGGTCGAAGACCGCAATCCACTGTCGCCCAGCCGCCTGGACAGCGTCAATGCCGACTTCGCGCCTGCGCCCGACGTGCACGTGGTCGCCGAGGCGGCACATTCGAGCGCGACTCTGTATACCGACAACGGCAACATCTACGCCAACCCGACGGGTATGGCGGGCGAAACCGGCGGGGTACAGGACGGCGACGCCCAACGCCTGGAAATCCTGGCCAAGCTGGCGGGGGGCGATGCGCGCCTGTGGTGGCTCAAGGCGGGAACCGGCTTTTACAACCCTTCCTCGGGTGTGACGCCCGGACGCGAGGACGCCGGCGCACGCCTTCGGGTCCCGGTCGCGGTGCGCACCGAGGTCTACGCCGAAGCCGAGCAGTCGCGCGACGCACTGACCGCGACCGGCCGCGACGCCGCGCGCGCAGGGGTGGTGCAGAAGCTATCGGACCAGGTGCGGCTCGACGTCTCGTTGCGGCGGATCCATGACAACTCGGGCTTTCCTGCGGAAACCCAGGTCGGTCCCAATGCGGCGGCGCCGGGCGCCGGAGGGACGGTGACAGGCGGGTTCTTCGGCAACGGTACGAGCGGCGCCACCATCGATCCGCTCACCGGTACGCCCATCAATGCGCTTGCGCCGGTCGGGACGACCAGTACGCCTGCCAGCGGCAGGAGCCTGGACGCGACCACGGTGCGGGCCGAGATGAGCTGGCAGGCAAGCGAACGCTGGAGTGCGGACGCGGCGGCCGAGACCAGCATCAATGACGAAGCCCAACGCCGCGCCGAATTGGGCGCCAGCTACCGGCTCACCGACAAGGAGCGGGCCTACCTGCGTGCCGAGACCCAGACGGGCCTGGCCTCGGCGAACTCGCTTCTGCCCGCCGACCACAGCAACTCCCTGGTTGCGGGGTTCACGCAGGCCCTGGATGATCATCGCAGCGTGTTTTCCGAGTACCGCATGGTCGATGCCGTATCGGCGACGCAGCCCTCGTCCTACGACCAGATGCTCGCCAACGGCCTGCTCGACACCCGGCCCCTCGCGCAAGGCATCACGCAGACGGCCAGTGTCGAGGCGGTCAAGATCCTCACCGGCAGCCAGCGTGAGGCCGTCGCGGCCGGCTACGGCCTGGCTTTCGCCACGAACCCGCAAGCGAAGGGCAATGCGAAGATCGAGGCACGCCGGCTTTTCGACGACCATACGCAAGTCGGCGACCAGACGCAGACCCAGTGGCTCGCCACGATCAATTACGCCCGTCGGATGGATTCGGACTGGACGCTGCTCGCGAAGAACTATTACCTGCTCCAACTCAATCGCGACGACCCCAGCGGCAACCGTCTTGGCGACGTACGCCAGGAGCGCTTCCTGACCGGCTTCGCGTGGCGCCCGATCGGCGAACACCGGGTCAACGCGCTTGCCCGCTACGAATACAAGGTCGTGGCCGACGACTCGCAGCCGCTGGGCGACCATTACGATGCCCAGATCGCTGCCGCCACCGTGGACTGGCATCCGCAACGCGCGCTTTGGCTCGGTGGGCGGATTGCCGCCAAACACGAGATCGACACCGGCCTGCCCACCAGCGCCAGCAGCTTCAACGCCTGGCTGCTGGGCGTGCGCGTCACCCGCGACCTGGGCGAGCGTTTCGATCTGGGCGCACAGGGCGCAAGCTTGCGCCAGTCCGGCGGCGTGGCAGCGCAATCCTCGTTCGGTGCCGAGGCTGGCGTGCGCGCTGCCACCGACGTCTGGGTGTCGCTGGGCTACAACTGGACCGGTTTCACGGACCGGGATCTCGCCGCCAGCGACTACACGCAGCGTGGCGTCTATCTGCGCCTTCGGGCCAAGTTCGACGAATCCTTACTGCGATAATTCGCGCAGCCGGACGCGGCCGCATTGGCCGCAGCAATAACGACCCATCGACAAAAAAATGCCCTCGCGCGGCCTTTTCCATTAAGGGGGCGGCGACCATCGAACGTGTCGTAGGAACCGCGCGGGTGCTGGATTTGCCGCAGCACCTGGGTCATCGCACAAACTACCGCACACACGTCCTGACGCACCGGGAGTTTGGGCGCCCGCGTCCGAGTCTGCCGCTGGCGAAGGCCACATGCAGGGGCACAAGGCTAGGGCGGTGCCCCGCAACCGGGACCGGCGCCTTGAGGCGACCGTGTCCGGTAGCGCACAGAATCCATGCGGCAGGTGGCGTAGCTTGCGGGGGAACAACCGTTGGGCTGCGATACCTGATTGCCGATGACGACTCCGCTGCGCGCCAACGGCAATGCCTCCATGACCAAAGAAGCCCGCTTTTCCGCCATTGCCGTGAACGCCGTCCGCTGCACGGCGTTCGCCCTGCTCGCCTGCACGAGCGCAGGTGCCACCCAAATCGAGGCCGTGCTGTCGCCTGGCCCGCTGATCGAGGGCCATGCCAAGACCGAATCCAATTGCGACAACTGCCATTTGCCTTTTAAGAAAGGCGGCCAGGATAGCCTATGCATCGCCTGTCATAAGGACGCCGGCCGGGACATCGAACGCAAGACCGGATTCCACGGCCGCATCAAGAATCGCGGCGAGTGCCGCAGCTGTCACACGGATCACCGGGGGCGCGACGCTCGCATCGTGATCGCCAGCGAATCGACGTTCGACCATGCGCAGACCGACTACCCACTGCAGGACGCGCATCTCAAGGTCCGATGCGCGAATTGCCACCTGCTTGGGAAAAAATACCGCGAGGCGCTACGGACCTGCGGCGGCTGCCATGACAAGGACGACAACAAGAAAGGCCACCAAGGCAAATTCGGCAGCAAGTGCGAAAGCTGCCACACGGCGAAGGACTGGAAGACAATCCGCTTCGATCACGACCGCGACACCAAATACGCCCTGCGGGGCAAGCACAAGCAGACCCGGTGCGCCGAATGCCACCCGCGGCGCTTGTATGTGGACAAGGCGCCCGTCCTGTGCAACGCGTGCCACAAGAAGGACGACGACAAGAAGGGCCACAAGGGCAAGGAGGGGCCGCGCTGCCAGGACTGCCATTTCGAGACGGACTGGAAGACGACAAAGAACAAGTTCGACCACGGGCTGACGGTGTTCCCGCTCATGGGCAAGCATGCGCAGGTAAAGTGCGAAAAGTGCCACGAGACGCAGGAGTTCAAGCAAGCCAAGGTGGCCTGCGTCGCGTGTCACAGGAAGGACGACGACAAGGTACACAAGGGGCGGCTGGGCGAGATCTGCGAGGACTGTCATAACGCGGTCGATTGGAAGCGCTGGTCCTTCGACCACGAAACGCGCACGCGCTTTGCGCTCGAAGGCAAGCACGCAAAGCTCAACTGCTATGCCTGCCACACGCAGCCAGTCAAAGGGCGTGCGCTGCTGCCGATGACGTGCGCGCCATGCCACAGCGGTGACGATGAGCACGCCGGTCGCTTCGGGCAGGACTGCGGGCGTTGCCACACCGAACAGTCGTGGAAGGACTTGCGCCAAGGTATCAGCCGGGCGGCGATGCCGTGGCTGCCGGCGCTGGTTTCGTCGGGTGAGGCGTTAACCACGTCCGACCAATGGCCGCGGTCGATGTCGACGCGATCCGGCGTGCCATGAGCTTGAGGTCCGCCGCATGCTTTCACGTGTCGCGGGCGGCGAGGAAATCGCGGCTTCGGCGCTGACCAGTCCCCGGTCCGGGTCCGACGCGGCGTGCAAAGCCGTTTGCGCACAGCCGGCGGCGCCGCGACGTCGCCTCGAAGGCGACCTCGGGAATCCTTTAACTAATTGATATATAAAATTTAATTGGTGGGGCGGCGGGAATCGGCCTTGCAGGCCGCGCTCGCGCTTGCAAGCGCTCGCTCGCGCGCAGGCGAGCGCGATGACGCAGGTCATCGCGCTCGTCCGGCTCACGCCCGCGTCCGTGCCGGACGCGGCTTCGATTCCCGCCGATAAATGAAGAATCGACAAAAAAGCCCCTCGCGGGGCTCTTTTGTCGATTGGTGGAGGCGGCGGGAATCGAACCCGCGTGAATCCAGTTTCCATGCGGGTCTCCAACGGGTCGTGACCAAATCGAGCCCGCGCTCTCCAATCAAAACCTAGAGTAGTTGCCGCAAAAAAAGAAAGGGGACGCGATGCGTCCCCTTCGGCCCGATTGATAACCGGCGCCGCCCCCTCCCGGGGGCGAATAGATATTACCGCATAGTACGGAAATCTCCACTCTCAGCCATATCCAATGAGGTTTGAGCAGTAAAGCGATCCGGTGCAGCGGACTCGGTTACGCCGCAACGGCCGTCAGGCGCACCTGTTCGATCACCGCCACCAGTTCATCGACCTGCGCTGAGCTGAACAGCCCATCTGGTCCGCGCGGCGTCAGGTCAGTGAACGGCGACTCGTAGAGAATCGCCGCGTCCATGACGCCGTGCTCGGTGAGGTGGTTCACGATCAGGTTAACGAACTCGATCTGGTTGGCGCCGAGCGCCTTGCCGGCGAGAAACCCGGCCAAGGCTTCCTTTGCCGCCTGCCGGTCGAGACCGACCAGCGAGCGCACGAAGAGGCCGAGCCCCTGGGACTCTTCGGCGGCGCGCTGGATGTCCTCGGCGCCGCCAACACCGCTGTCGGCAAGCATGCGCTGTAGTTCGGCAAGATCGGCACTGGTCAATGCCTTATTCATCCGAAGCTTGTGAATCGCAATGTGGTCCTGATGTGAGCGCAGGAAGGCCCGAGCCTTGGCCCGGAATTTCGCGTAATCCGTGCCCTCGCCGAAGCCAGGCAGCGAGACCGCAATCTCGCCGCCCATCTCGTCCTCGAAGTCGGTGTAGATGGGTTTGCGCATCTGCTTCTCGATGAGCTTGATCAGATCACGCAAGCGTCGGCGCATTCCCTCCAACATCGGGACGGTCACATCCTGCCACCACTCTTCGGTCTGAACGTCCTGGATCAGCGCCATCTGGTCGCGCACCATCGGAATCGCCGATCTTTCTTCCAAAAGTCCCGCGAGCTCCTTGACTTGATCGCGCAGGCGAGCAAAACCCGGCTCGGACCGCAGCATCGCGAGCTGGAGTTTCAGTATCAGCAGGTCGAAGCGTTTCGCCTCCTCGTTCTCCGGGTCGAGCTCCGACGGCAAACCCGCGACCTGGTGCGACAGGTCCGAGAGCGCTTCTGGCGACAAGACATTCCATGCCTCGGGCTTGGCGTACTTCTCGACGATGCGCCGCCGAGGCCGCACGACGAAGTTGTCGAGGTTCATCGCCGCCGTTTCGCGCTGCAGCAGTTCGGCGAGCGAGCGGCGGACCTCGTCGTTCGTCTTCGGATCGCCGTAGGTCGCAACGGTCTGTTTGGCAACTTGACCGTCTTTCTCGCCAGTGCTTCGGTGGTCCAGCTCGCCGATCATCTCCAGCCGGGCATTAAACAGCCGCTTGCCGAGCGATTCACCTAGGGCGCCTTCGGTGGCCGGGATGTTCTGGCTGAAGAACTCCAGATTCTGGCAGTAGTCAAAAACGCAGAAGTACTCCTTATGCTTGCCAGGCCCCAACAGATCCTGGCACAGGCGCGTGCCACGGCCGAGCATCTGCCAAAACTTGGTCTTCGAGCGAACCAGCTTGAAGAACACGAGGTTCACGACTTCCGGGATGTCGATCCCGGTGTCGAGCATGTCCACGGAGATCGCGATGTGTGGCGCCTTGTCCTTGGCCGAGAAGTTGTCGATCAGGCTCTGCGCGTACTCGGTCTTGAACGTGATCACGCGCGCGAACTCGCCCTTGTAATGCGGGTAGTTGGCGTTGAAGCGCTCGGCAATGAACTCAGCGTGGTTCTGGTTCTTTGCGAACAGGATGGTCTTGCCAAGCCGATCCCCGCCGGCCACCGTCAGGCCCCGGGTCATAAGGTGTGCCAGCACCTTGTCGACCGTGTCCTTGTTGAACAGCCATTTGTTGACCGCCTCGGCCTCCACGCGGTTGGGGACATTGCCGTCCTCGTCCCAGTCCAGCGCGTCCCATTGGTCCTTGTCCTCTTCTGATAGATCGTCGTACTTGATTCCCTCGCGCTGGAACTTGAGCGGCACCGACACGGCCTTCGGCGGCACGAGGAAACCGTCGCGCACCGCTTCGTCGAGACCGTAGGCGTCGGTCGGCACGCCGTTTTCGAGGTCGAACAGGCTGTAGGTGTTGCGGTCCACCTCGTCCTTTGGCGTTGCGGTGAGTCCGACGAGCAGCGAATCGAAGTAGTCGAAGATGGCGCGGTACTTTTGGAATACGGATCGATGCGCCTCGTCAATGACCACCAGGTCGAAGTGCCCAACGCCGAAGCGGCGCTGCCCGTCTTTCGCTTCGTCGATCAGGCCCATCATCGTCGGATACGTGGAGACGAAGACCCGCCCCTCTGCGTCCTTCTCGGTCACCAGATTCACGGGCGAAGCGTCGGGCAGGTGGTGCTTGAATGCGTTGACCGCCTGGTTCACCAGCGCCACGCGGTCCGCGAGGAACAGCACGCGCTTGACCCAATTGCAGCGCATCAGCAGATCGGCAAGCGCGATGACCGTGCGGGTCTTCCCGGCGCCGGTGGCCATCACCACCAGCGCCTTGCGGTCGTGGTCGCGCTCGAAGGCCTCGGCGATGCGCCGGATGCCGCGCGTCTGGTAGTAGCGCTCGACGATGGCGGGACTGATCTCGCCCGCCGCCAGCGGCTTGCGCGTACTGCGCCGCTGGATGGCAAGCTCCAGCTCCGCCTTCTTGTAGAAACCCTGCACTGCACGCGGCGGGTAGCGCGTGTCGTCCCAATTCCAGTGCTCGTAGCCGTTGGAGTAGAAGATCAGCGGGCGCTGGCCGAACTGGCGCTCCAGGCAGTCCGCGTACAGCTTTGCCTGCTGTTGGCCGACTCGCGCGTCGCGCCGGGTGCGTTTGGCTTCCACGAGCCCGAGTGGCTTACCGTCGTCGCCCCATAGGACATAGTCGACGAAGCCCTTGCCTTCCTTGTTCGGCATGCCGCTGACTTCGAATTCGCGGTCCCGCGGCTGGTCGAGCGGCCAGCCAGCCTCCTTCAGCAGCAGGTCGATGAAGTAGTCTCGGGTCTCTGCCTCGGAGTAATCGTGTGTGTCGGGCTGCGCCGCTGCGGCCTGCTTCGCCGCCGCTACCTCGGCGCGAAGGCGCTTTAGCGCCTCGTCGAGCGCGGTCTTGTCGGCCAGCAAGGCGGTGAGCTTCTCGTCGCGCTCGCGCAGGCTCGCTTCGATCTGTTGCAGTTGCTCGGCCGTCTGCCCGCGCGCCGGCGTCGCTTTCGGCAACGCTCTGGCATCAAAAGTCAGGCCCGGCGCAGGACGCGCAGCCCGGCCGTAGGTGCGGGCGAGCCAGTACGCCACATGGAACAGCTCGCGCACCGCGACCATCGCATCGTCGAGCGGAATCACCCGATGGCCGTGCACGGCGCGATTGCCCAGCGTGATGATGACTCGCGCCTTGCTGAACACCGCCTCGCCCGCGGCTTCCTTGAAACTGGGGTCGTGGATCAATGCCGACAGGTTGTCCTGGTACGGCAACTTCAGCGAGGCATCGTGCTTGTAGGCCCAGCCCACCGCGAGTTCGAGCGCGCGCCGAGCGTAGAAGCAGGCCGTCCGTGGATCCGCGTGTACGGCAGTCTCCGCCCGCGCAGCAGATTCGAACACCGCCGACCACTCGCCCTGCAGGAATGCGAATTGGCTCATGCGTCGGCCTCCGCGGCAATGGCGCCAGGCCCTGTATCGTTGAACAGCGCGATATAGGGTGCATACCGGAAGCGTCGATTGCGCGCATATCCCGTCATTTCACTGAGAACGCCAAGCTTGACGAGTCGTGACACCAGGCTGTTTGCCGCCGCGTAGGTCGTTCCCGTCATTTTCTGCACGTCGCTGACGGCAACGATCGGTCGGTCAAAAAGCGATTCGAGCACCTTGTGACCGTTGCCCGCCGCCCGGCCAAGTTGCGCCGTGATCGCTGCGCGATGGTGCTCCCGCAGATGCAGGATCCGCCGCGCCGTTTCGGACGCCTCGCCCGCAACGTCGACTACGCCGCGAAGGAAGAACCGCAGCCACTCCTCCCAAGCACCGCGGTCGCGTACTGCCTGCAGGTGTTCGTAATACTCCTGCCGGTGCTGCTTGAAGAAGTGCGACAGGTACAGCACCGGCTTGTGCAGCACGCCGCGCTCGGTGAGCAGGAACGTAATCAGCAGCCGGCCCACGCGCCCATTGCCATCAAGGAACGGGTGAATCGTCTCGAACTGCACGTGGGCCAACGCGATCTTCACGAGGGGCGGCAACTCGTCGTGTGCATGCAGAAAATTCTCCAGTTCGCCGAGCGCCTCCGGCACGGCGTGATGCGGCGGCGGCACGAAAGTCGCACTGGTCAGCGTGCAGCCGGCCGGGCCGATCCAGTTCTGGCTGGTGCGTAGCTCGCCGGGCTGAAGCCGGCCGCCGCGCACGCCACGCATCAGTTCGGTGTGGATCTCGCGGATCAGCCGCACCGAGACTGGCAGCTCGGGCAGTCGCCGAAGCCCGTGATTCATCGCCCGCACGTAGTTGACCACCTCGTCCACGTCGCGCGGCAGGTTCTGATCGAAGAGCTGCGCCTCGGCCGCCAGCAGATCCTGCAGCGAGCTCTGCGTGCCCTCGATCTGGCTGGATAGCACCGCTTCCTTGCGCACGTACATGAAGACGAAGAGATCCGGGTTGGGCAGCGTCAGCACCGACCCGTCGAGCCGCCCCAGCGCGCGGTCGGCGGCCGAAAGAAGTCCTTGCAATTCGCCGGCCAGTGCCAAGGTCGGTTGCGGCGGCAGCGGCGCCGGAATGAATGCCCTGTAGCCCGTGGGCTGGGCGATGTATTGCCCCGCCCGCGTTGAGGTCTCTGAGCTACTTGCCATCCAGATCGCTGCCTTTCATTAGGGCCCAAAGAAAGGCCATATGATAGGCAGCGTTTAACAAGAATGGAAGCTGCCGGCCATGTTTTACTTTCCTGCGATCCCTGGAGCCGTCCCTAGGCCCGGCTCCGGGGCAGACCGGCGCCCACCGGAGCCATTGACCATCGGCGAATCAGTGGCAAGCTGCGGAAATGCCGTGGAGAAAGCAACCCGCACATGCGCAAACCGTTCTACGTCCAGCGGCTTGCGGCAGGCCACGCGGTTCATCACGGTGAGACCCGAAGATGCCAGAAGTTCTGCGAGCGCCTTTTCCATCGCCGCGACCAGGTCACGACGTTGGTCGTGCTCACGCCGGCCCGGCGCCCTGGCCTCCAGCTCGATTGGTCCCAGCGCGATCAGCCGGAACGCACACGACTCCGGGACGGCACCGTGCTGTATGAGATGCCGACGCAGCATGTTGCTGTTCTTGGCGAACCCCAGATGCTGGCCCATGCGGTTGAACGGCGACTGTGCGTTTGTCGATGAACTATCGCCCGTGCGGCCTACGTAGTAAAGCTGCGTCTTGTCCGTTGGCGTGACCTCCCAAACGTAGAGCCAGAACCCGCGCTGAAGGACGCCGCCTTCGAAGCGCACCTCGTGTATGGCCAAAGGCGCTGCATCCGAAGTCCGCGAACCGACTGCCATCTCACGCACCTCGGTAGACGGAATCTGAATTCAGCTGCGCGGCGAGATAAGGCGTGAAGCCCACCAGCAGGATCGACATGGCCACCATGTCGCGCATGTCGACAGCACGCAGAGCGTTGGCGGGCGAGCCGCCGTGGCGGATGCCGGGGTAGTCGGAGGCGAAGCCGTAGAGGTCTTTCATTGCTTCCTTGAGTTTGTCGTGCGGCCAGGTGCCAACCTGGTTGCAAATGACGCCGAGAGTCGCGCCGGTCACCCCCGGAGTGGTTCGCCCGATGGCCTCCAGCAAGTTCACCTGCTTCTGGATGCAGGTCTTGATGCGCCCGTCAGAACAATCGTAGCGAAGGTCGCGCACAGCGTTCTCGAACTCCTTCATCAGCGCATCCAGGTGCGCGTCCTGTCCGGTTAGCACACGCAGATCGCGGACCAGGCTCGCAAATACGCCAGGCAGCGTCGGGCAAAGCGTGCATGGACGGCGTAGGTCGTAGCGCAAACTAAACTTCTCGATAAAACCGGTCAGGAGGTTGAAGTAACGGTTCGAAAGCTCGTCGCCGCCAAGTCCTTCCGTGACTTCATAAGCCGTTTCAAGAAAGCCCACCAAAGCCCGCTCCCCCGCGATGTCCTTCGGCACCACCTTTTGAAAAGCGCTTCTGCTTCCTACTGGATCGTTGATGATGCGGTCGACCGCACGCTCTTTCGCCTCCGCTCGCCTTTGCGGAACAAGAGCCAGAACCGCCAGTGCTTCGGCCAACCGAGCTGGTCCGCTCTCGCCAATTAGGCCTAAGAGCGCCCCCTCGGCCGCAGTTCTTCTCTGCCCCTCTACTTCGTGGTCCGTAGCGCCGGACGCGTCGAAGGCGGCATTCACAAGGCTGAGTTCTGCATCAGGATTCGCATGGAGCGCGGCTCTCTCGAAAGCCTCTCGAAGCAACACCGCGTCATTCAAAATGAGATCGATTGCGTCTGCGTGCTGGGGCTCACGTAACCTCAGCGCGATTTCCCGGTACAACTCACAGAAAATGTCGTCCGGGACACCCCTTTCAATATCGCCAAGCGGTTCATCAATCAGCGGTAACCAAATCTCGCGCCAGGTCTCGGACCATACGCCGATGAACTCGCCGCGCATGGCTACAGCTCTCCTTGGAAGGCGCAGTGCTTGAGGGAGGCGAAGAGAGCATTGAGATCTGCCTCCGATGTCCTGCAAAATGCTCGCGTCTTCTCGACCGACTCAACGCGGTGAGCAAATTCTTGCTGCTCGGAATTTGATGGCAGTGGGAGCGGGAATGCTCGAAGGTCACCGAGGGACACGAACTTTTGCGTCCCACCCCTATTCTTCCGACTGATTATCTGATCGAAGTATTGACCGCCGAGTAGATGGTGCACGAAAACCGCTGATGGAGATGTCTTTACAAACTTGATAAGTGCCACATTTTTTATGGCGTAAGAGGGCTCGTGGTCGACAATCACTGGCGAGCCAATTGTTCCAATCATCGGCAGGATAATGTCACCGCGATCAACTTTTGAACGCTTGTTGATCTGAATGTAGTCGGCCTCCGAGATGTAATTCACGTCGCTCAAATCAACTACACCCCCTGTCACGTTCTTCGATGTGACAAGCGGATATCCGCCATCAGAGATGTACTTAGGCGAATCGTGAGTGCCATCTCGCACGTCACAAACTTCTCCCATTTGCACGATCGGGAACCCCCTCGGATTTGTGACGGGGTCACCGAACATTTCGAAAAAGATGGATTGGATTAGGGTGTCAAGTTGGGCGAGGGTTGTTCGGCGCTTGGCCCGCAGGGCGTCCGCTTTATCCAGAATCTCGGCGATCCGCCTTTGTTCGAGAAGGGGTGGGAGGAAGACGCGATGGGCCTTCACATCTGACGGTTTGATGAAGGGCTGCCCAGTTCCTGACCGATGCCATCGGCGTTCATCGTTCAGCTGATGCCAGAGGAATTTGCAGTCTGCCCGTGCTGGGTCAGGGAAAATCAACTGGGTATTGGCGAGGCTGATCCACTTCCCGTCAGCAAAAAAGCACTTTCCGCAGCGCGCACCAATGGCAGACAGCACTACGGCCGGCTCATCGAACTCATGCGAGGCGAGGTAGCCATTGACTCCACCGGCCCCGTAGGCCGGGAATCCCTCAGGAATGAAATCATGACCTGACAGGCCAAGTCGGCCTCCTTGAATGATCCGGCAGAAGTCCTGGAGCAGAACAGACGCGCCCTTGGGCATTAAAGCATCCCCTCCAACTGCTTAAATCCTAAACGGATCTCCTCCTCCAGCTTCGCGAGATCGGCAAGTATTTCCTTCGGCGCGCGATGCTCGACCGCATCCCGCACAACCACTTTGTAGCGGTTGAGCGAGAGGTCGTAGGCCTGCGCAGCGATGTCAGCCTTGGGCACGCAGAAGCTTTGAGCGGTGCGGGAGCGTTCGCGTTCGGCGCCGCTGCGCCTGGCCCAGCGCGCCAGTACGTCGGGCAGGTTGTTCTTGCCTTGCTCATCCGCGGCGAGCGGGATGCGCGGCACCGGGCCGAGCTTATCTTCCGGCAGCAGCGCCATGCGCTTGTCATCGAGGCTCCAGCCGTCAGCCTCGACGTCGTAGAACCAGACCTGGTCGGTACCGCCCGAGTTGGTCTTGGTGAAGAGCAGGATCGCCGTGGACACGCCCGCGTAGGGCCGGAATACCCCGCCGGGTAACTTGACCACGGCATCCAGCTTCTGTTCTTCGACCAACATGCGGCGCAGTTCCTTGTGAGCGGTGCTGGAGCCGAACAGCACGCCGTCGGGCACGATCACCGCGGCGCGGCCGCCGGGCTTGAGTAGGCGCAGGAAGAGGGCGAGGAAAAGCAGCTCAGTTTTCTTGGTCTTGACGATCTGGAGCAGGTCCTTGGCGGTGTTTTCGTAGTCCAAGCTGCCGGCGAAAGGCGGATTGGCCAGCACCAGCGTGTACTTCTCCTCCTCGCCGGCGTGGTCCTGCGCCAGCGAGTCGCGATAGCGGATGTCGGGGTTCTCCACGCCGTGCAAAAGCATGTTCATGCTGCCAATGCGCAACATGGTGTTGTCGAAGTCAAAGCCGTGGAACATGCCGTGGTGGAAGTGCTGGCGCAGCTCCGCGTCGCGCAGGATGTTCGGATGCTGATCGCGCAAGTATTCGCCTGCCGTGACAAGGAAGCCCGCCGTGCCGCAGGCCGGGTCGCAGATGACGTCGGTGGGCTGCGGCGCGGTCAACTCCACCATTAGACGGATGATGTGGCGCGGGGTGCGGAACTGGCCGTTCTGCCCGGCACTGGCGATCTTGCCGAGCATGTATTCGTAGAGGTCGCCCTTGGTGTCGCGTTCCTCCATCGGCACGGCGTCGAGCAGGTCCACCACCTTGGCAAGCAGCGCGGGCGTGGGGATGGTGAAGCGCGCGTCCTTCATGTGGTGCGCGTACGTGGACTCGTCGCCGCCAAGCATGCGCAGGAACGGGAAGACGTGCTCGCCTACCACGACGTACATTTCGCCCGGGGCGAAATGCTTGAAGCGCGACCAGCGCAGGTCCTCGTACGGTCGGCCTTTGGGGTCGTTGCCCTCGGGGAAGACGCGGCGTTCCATCGGTCGTTTAAGCCGTGCGGACTTGTTCTCTTCGAGCGTGTGCAGGTCGTCCAGCCGGCGCAGGAAGAGAAGGTAGGTGATCTGCTCGATCACCTCTAGCGGGTTGGAGATGCCGCCGGACCAGAAGGCATTCCAGATCTGGTCGATTTGGTTCTTGATGGTACCGGTAATCACTGGGAGAGCTTCCTATTGTTCGCCGCTGGCGAGGGGGGCAATTTCCCGCGACCAGCCTGTCAAGGGAGAATCCATTTTAGTTTCTCGGGGCACAGGCAGAAGCTGCGACGATGGAAATGTAGCCGAAGCTGCCATTGGAACCAACAAGTTGAAGAGTCGGCCGCCAGTTGTCGTTGCTATCCGCGCAGTACCGCCGTGCGGTCATGTCGTCGTTGGACAGGATAATCGGAAGATCTAAAGTCGCGGCCAATCTGAAGCCACTGCGGACGGAAGCGGTAGAAAGGCCATTGGACGCCATGTGTCCGTCTCCGGAAGAGCTGCAACCATTAGCAGTAGAAGTAAAGCAAAAAAATTAAGGCCACCGAGGCCACCGTTTTGCGCAGCACCGGCCAAATCCGCTATCCTTGCGGCACAATGACATCTGCCCGCGCTCGTTGACGGCGGGCTCGATCGCAACCTCCGCCTGGAGCTTTGCGATCACCTGAAGGCCGACACCGGCCCGCTTCGCGACAGGTCGCCCGAGAGGGCGGCTTGGTCCGGGGCATGACGCGCGAGCGCCGCTTCGTCTGGAGCAAGCGCTGCGCAACGCATAACGCGACAACGCCCAACGCCTGAACGCTGCTTGCGCGACAGCCGCAAGCTATCCGCCCGAGCCCGGCGCATGCCGGCGTGGACTCGCTCGTGCGGCGACCGAACACGTCCCGACCACGCCGGCATCGACCGAAAAGGAATCGCCATGCATGCGAAGCATCACCATGGCCGGCGGACGCCCCTGGGCGACGGCGGAAGCGGTGGCCCATTTACACCTCGGCAATTGGAAATTGCGCGGCGCGCGCGCCGCAAACCCAAGCCGGCGCTGGACTTGCGCCCGGTGGCCATGCCGGAGGCACTTGGCCACCTGTTGACCACCGCCGCGATTTGCGAGGGAGGCCGGGCATGACGCCGAGGAAGAAGTGTGAATACCTCAGGACGTGCTTCTCTCCTGCGGAGAGTGGTGCCGTCAGGGCGGCGGCCGGTGCGCGCGGGGTGTCGGTGTCGCAGCACTTGCGGGAATTGGCCCTTGGGCAGTGCGCGACCGACATCCGCAAGGCGACCGAGACACAGCGGCTGGCCGAGGGGGCGGCGGAGGCGCAGCGGCAGGAGATTGCGGAAAAGGCCGCGGCGCTGGTGGTGGCGATGGTGGCACCCCGACTCTACGAGATTGCGCTGCTCGTGCGCGAACTGGCCGCAGAACGCAACGCGCAGGTGATGGCGCGTGTTGGGGCGCAGGTCAAGGCGAAGTACCCAAGCGCCAGCGGAGGCCTGGCATGAGCAAATATCCTGATCCGATTGTGCACGCGCTCGTGGTCGGGGCCAAGCGCACCGGCGGCTTTGTGGTCTCGTGCGCCGGGCTGTGGGTGGTGCTGTGGTGCCTGGCGCTGAGCTACGACCTTGGCGTTGATGCGGCCGACATGCTGGCGGCGACGCGAACCGTCGTGGTGGGGCCGACGAATCCGATTGCGCTGTCCCTGTTCTACGGGGCCGCCGTGATCGGGTTCGAGACCGTCCTGGTGGTCTACCTGCTCATCGCTCTGTGGTGGCGCGGGCGTGGTGATGTGTACCGTCGCGGCGCGCGGCTCATTGACCTCAGAGGAGAATGATATGGGCCTGCTCGACAAAATGTTGGGCAGGCTTATGCCTGCCCCTGATCGTGCGTTGGTGACACTCGGCGGCGTTGCGATTCCGGCGAAGTTGGAAACCTACCACTTCCTGGCTGCTGGCAGCACCGGCACCGGCAAGACGACGCTGATTGATGAACTGCTCGACACGGTGATCCCGCGAGGGGATCGCTGCATCGTCTGCGACCCCAGTGGGCATCACCTCTCGCACTTCTGGCGCGAGGGCGATACGGTGCTCAACCCGTTTGACCGGCGCTCGCCTGGTTGGAGCATCTTCAACTGCGTTCGCAAGGACTTCGATTACGACCGCCTGGCGCGCAGCGTTGTGCCCAACGCGCACGGAAGTGACGCGCAGTGGCACCACTACGCACAGCAGTTGTTGGGGGCCGCTGCCCGCGCGCTGATGCTGCAAGGCGACGGCAACACAGCGGCGCTCATGCACTGGGCGACGACGGCGAGCAAGGAGGATCTGGGCAAGCTGCTGGCCGGCACGCCGGCTCAGGGTCTCTTCGATGCGGACGCAGCGCGCGCGCTGGCATCGACGAGGTTCATCTTGACCTCGTACCTGGCGGCGCACAAGTACATGCCGCCGGGGGACTTTAGCCTGCGCAGTTGGCTCGAATCGGGCAGCGGCAACCTGTTCCTGACCTGGCGCGAGGACATGCAAACCGCCCTGATGCCACTGGTCTCTTGCTGGGTCGATGTACTTGCCAACGCGGTGCTCTCGCTGCCAGCGGATAGCGCGCGGCGCATCTGGTTCGTGTTGGATGAACTCGGGGGCCTCGGGCGTCTCTCCTCTCTGGAGGCGGCGCTTACGCGCGGCCGAAAGCATGGCCTTGCGGTGGTCACCGGCCTGCAGAGCACGTCGCAGCTGGATCGCCTGTACGGACGCGAGGCTGCGATCGTGCTGCGCTCGTGCTTCCGCAATCTCGTCGTGTTCGGGATCGCCAAGAGCGATCCGGACACGGCCGAGGTTCTGAGCCGCGCGCTGGGCGAGCGTGAGCTAGAGCGGGAGCAGCGCAGCCGCTCGGAGGGGCCGCAGGGCATCACGCAGGGCTTGTCCTTGAAGAGCAGCCGCGAGCGCTTGGTGATGCCCGCGCAGATTGCCGAGATGCCGGACCTGACCGCGTACCTGGCCCTTGCCGGCGACCGTGCCACGGCGCTGGTGCAGTTGAAACCACGCGAGCGGCCGCTGGTGGCGACCGCCATTGAGGAGTGACGAAAATGTTGAGCTTGGGAAAGGTAAGCACGGGTGCCGCGGCGGCGGCGTACTACGAGGGCACGGATGACTATTACACGGCGGACCGCTCGCCCTCGCAGTGGATGGGGCGAGGTGCCGAGGCGCTGGGGTTGCACGGGCCGGTCGATGCGGCCATGTTCCGCGACTTGCTTGACGGCAAGATGCCTGACGGTACGCAGATCCACAACGCAGCCGAGGGCCGGCGCGGGGGTACCGACTTCACGCTCTCGGCGCCCAAGAGCGTGTCTTTGCAGGCGCTCGTCGGTGGCGACGCGCGCCTGATCGACGCGCACGAGCGCGCGGTGGCGCGCACACTGGAATACGCGCAGGGCCTGGCCACGTACCGCGTCACGCAGGATGGCGTCACGCGCGCCGAGGCCAGCGGCAATTTGCTGGTGGCCAGCTTCCGGCACGACCTGAGCCGGCGGACCGATCCTCAGTTGCACACGCACGCGGTGCTGATCAACGCCACGCAGCGGCCCGATGGCGCCTGGCGGGCCCTGGAGCAGGCCGAGTTCTACCGGCAGCAAAAGCTCATGGGTGCGCTGTACCGCTCGGAGCTGGCTCTCGAGGTGCAGCGCCTGGGCTACGAGGTGGCTCGAACGCACGCCGATGGGCGATTCGAACTGGGGCACATCACGCACGCGCAGGTACAGGCCTTCAGTGGTCGCTCCAAGGAGATCGAGGCGGCGCTTGCGCGGTTGGGCGAGACGCGCCAGAGCGCGAGCGCGCGGCAACTGCACATCGCGACGCTTGCCACGCGCGAGGCCAAGACCGAGGTGGACCGGGTGGCGCTGCGCGAGCAGTGGGCAACGGCGAGCCGCGAGCTTGGCATCGACTACGCGCCGCAGTTGCGCGCTGCGCCCAACGAGCTGGGCCGCGCTTCGGCGGCCAAGGCGGCGCTGGACTACGCGGTGGCCCACGCGACCGAGCGACAGGCGGTCGTTACACAGGCCAGGCTCTTGCAGGCGGCGATCGAGCGTGGCACCGGGCGCACGGACCTTGCGTCGATCCGCGCCGCCGTGGAGGGAGCGGTGCATGATGGCCGGTTGCTGCGGGAGCATGGGCGCTACACAACGGAGCAGGCGCAGCGCACCGAGCGCGAGATGCTGTCGATCGAGGCGCGCGGACGCGGTGCGGTCGCGCCGACTATGGCTCCGGCGGTGGCCGGCGAGCGGCTGGCGACGGCGGAGTTGAACGTCGGGCAGCGGGCGGCTGCGCAGGCGGTGCTCACGACCGACGCGCGGGTGCTTGCCGTGCAGGGGGCGGCCGGCACGGGCAAGACCACGATGTTGGCCGCGGCCCGCTCGGAGTTGGAGGCGCGGGGCTTCCGGGTGGTGGGGCTGGCGCCCTCGGCGGCGGCGACGCGGGAGTTGAAGCAAGCGGGGATCGAGGGCCAGACGCTGGCTTCGTTTGCGGCCCGGAAAGGATCGGGACTGACTGCGCGCAGCGTTGTGGTGCTGGACGAAGCTGGCATGGTCTCGGCGCGGGCGATGCATGGCTTGCTGCAGAAGGTGGAGGCGTCAGATGCGCGCCTGGTGCTGGTCGGGGATGTGCAGCAGTTGAAAGCCGTCGAAGCGGGGCGGCCGTTTGCGCAGTTGCAGGCCGCGGGCGTGGCACGGGTGGAGCTGGCCGAGATCCAGCGCCAGGCCGATGCGCAGCTTAGGGCAGCGGTCGAGCTTGCCGCTAAGGGAAAGATCGAGCGCTCGCTCGCGTTGCTGGAGCGGAACGTGATCGAGATCGACCGCAGCGGCGAGCGGCACGTGGCCATCGCTCGGCAGTTCGTGGGGCTGGGCGCCCAGGAGCGCGAGCGCACGCTCGTCATGGCCGGCACGCACGCGGCGCGCACTGCGATCAACGATGCCGTACGCACTGAGCTGGGGCTGGATCGGCGCGAGCAGGTCCATCTGACGGTGCTGGAGCGCAAGGACCTGACAAGCGCGCAGGCGCGCAGCACGGTCTCGTACCAGGCCGGCGACGTGGTGCAGGCAACCAAGGAGTACACGACGTTGGGGCTTGGCCGCGGGCAGATGGCCACGGTGGTCGAGCACCTGCCCGGCCGGGTGGTGCTGGAGCGGGCCGATGGAGAGCGCGTGCAGTGGCACCCGGCGGTGCAGTCGAACATGCTGGCGTATCGCGCGCATGAGCGCTTGTTTGCAGCCGGCGATCAGTTGCGCTTCACGGTCAACGACTACGCGCTGGGTGTCGTCAACGGCGACGTCGGAAGGGTGACGGCGATCGATACCGGGCAGCGCAGCCTGATCGTGGAGACGAAGTACGGGGCGGTGCGCCTGGACGGGCGCAATCCCCTGACGATCGAGCACGGCTACGCTTCGACGGTGCACGGCGCGCAGGGCAGGACGGCCGACCGGGTGTTGATCGATGCCGATACGCGAAGCACGACAGCCAACGAGAGTGCGTTTTACGTGGCGATCAGCCGAGCGCGCGAGTCGGTGACGATCTACACCGACGATCGCTCGATGCTGCCGGCCGCGATGGGGCGGGCCGATGAAAAGACGGCGGCCCTGGACCTGAAGGTGGAGGGTCCTTCACTCGGCGGCGGACTGTAGTACAAGAGCCGGCCTTTCGGTTCCGATGCGTTACAAGACCGTCACCAGGTTCTGCGCGGAATCCGGCTACTCGGAGGCAGCCGTTCGTGGGAAGATTCGCGATGGTGTATGGCTGGAAGGGCGAGTCTGGCGTAGGGCACCAGACGGCCACGTGTTGATAGATATTCGGGGGTACGAAGAATGGGTCGAAAATCAAAATGGCCTGGCGTGCGTCCGGCCGGGTTGGCGAGCATCGAAATCGACTTTCGGTACCGAGGAGTACGCTGCCGCGAAAAGCTCAAGCTCCTCCCCACCCCCGCTAACCTAGCAAGGGCGGCCAAGCACCGATACGCGATCCTCGCCGCGATCGACGCTGGAACGTTCGACTATTCCGTCACCTTCCCTGGGAGCAGAGCCGGCACGCGCTTCGCGGAAGCGGAGGAGCCAGCTCGCGGGCTCCTTTTGGAAGAATACTTGGAGGATTGGCTGGAGGCCAGAAAGAAGGTTCTTAAGTCGTCGACTTGGAACGACTACCGCAAAACCGTGAGGGGCGTCTTGGTTCAGGAATTCGGACGAAAGACACTCGCCGACATTCGGCGCGCCGACTTGCGTGAGTGGGCGGAGAAGCAGGATTGCGGTAACAAGCGCCTTGCCAATGTTCAGAGCGTCCTGCGCGCCGCGCTTGCGGACGCCGTGCACGATGAGCTACTCGAACACAATGTTATGTCCGACTGGACCTACGAGCGAAAGGAAGCTCCAAAGTCTGTCGATGACGTAGATCCATTGACGGCGGACGAGCAGGCAGCAGTGCTGAAATCGGCGAAAGAGCCGCAGCATCGCAATCTGATTCAGTTCGCGCTGTGGACTGGTCTACGCACGTCGGAACTGTGCGCGCTTCGGTGGGGCGACATCGATTGGATCCGCGGTGTCGTTCGCGTCCAGCGCGCGCTGACTCAGGCCGCCGGCGAACCCGAGACGCCGAAAACGAGGCGCGGAGCGCGTGAGGTCAAGCTGCTGCGAGCAGCGAACGAGGCTCTAAACGCACAGAAGGCGTACACGTTGCTGCGTGACGCGGAAGTATTCATGAACCCTCGAACAAATGAAGCGTGGGCGGGCGATCAGCCGATCCGCAAGACGATGTGGGAGCCAATCCTGCGCCGCGCCGGCGTGCGGTATCGTCGGCCATATCAAACGCGACACACGTATGCATCGATGATGCTCACGGCCGGTGAGTCGCCCGTGTGGGTCGCGCAGCAGATGGGGCACGCGGACATGACGATGATCGCGCGCACCTATGGCCGCTGGATAACCGACGCCGTGCCCGATGCCGGCTCGAAGGCCGAGGCGCTCTTCGGTCAACGGCCGGCCGCGACGGAGGGCGTCGGCTGAATTCGGTCAATGGACGATTGGCCAACGTCGATTTTCGCGGTTATGGATAAGCGGCAAATATGCCGGTAGCTCTTCTTCCTGCGCTCGCCGCTCGAATCGCAGAGATCGAGGCGGCGTCGACGCCGATCAACGAGATTGAATTTGCCAGTGGCCTCGACGCTCTGGTTACCCAAGATCCGAAGACGCTGTCCAATGACGAACGCCGAGGTTGCGTCGGTGAGATCATCGGTTTTCGCTTTGCGGCGCTTGCAGGTTCTGAATCAGGACCGTGGGACATTGCGTTTGGCCCAAATTCGTCCGGAACGACCGTCGACGGGCGGGAGGTCTACTTTCCCGACGTCGAGAGCATCGATCACGAGGTGATCGAATACTGGATTCGGCGTTCGGAGGAGACGCCGCATCCAACCCTGCGGGCGCGGTACGCTGACCTGGCTTGGGAAATCGGAAAGTTCTGGAACCGTGGCCACCCGACTGGGCCAAGAATTGCCGTGGACCGGGCGATTGCGTGGCGGGCAATTGACGCCTACTTGGAGGCAGTGGAGCAGGCTGTCGCAAAGGACGCTCACCAGGCCTGGAGGTTTCTGGCCCGGGCCCAGGATCTCGCGCTACGGATCAAGGATGACAAACTTGCGGAGCGCAGCAAACTGGCTGCCTACGGATACCACCGGGCCATGGTTGCTTCCGGGCATCCCGCGTATTGGTGGAAGCTCGACGAGCTCATGTGGGAACGCAAAGGCAGGGAATTCTCGTCCGAGGAGAGACAGGAGCTTATTCAGTGGTTGGAAGATGCACTCGCTCGTCACGCCAATGCCGACGACAGCGAGCGATTCGATCCGCACCAAGCGCTCGATGCAGCGAACCGGCTGAGTCGCTGGTATCGCGTTTCAGGTCAGAGGGACTGCGAGGTCAAGGCGATTCGATCGGCGGGAACAGCGTTCGAGCAGGCCGCCCCAAAGGCTTCGGCGCTCACCGCAAACGCTTGGCTCGAGAACTTGCTTGTTAACTACCGAAATGCAGGGCTCGCCGAGGATGCGGCCCGCGTCGAAGCGGCGATTCGCGCAAGAGGCGGAGAAGCAGAGCAGTCGCTGAAGCGGTACGAAGCGACCATCGATATTAAGCCGGAGGAACTGGAAGCTTGGTTGGACGAGATAACTGCTGGGTCGATGGAACTGGCGTTTGGGCGCATTGCGGTGAACTGCATGTCGAAGGAGGAAACCCTCCGAGGCTTGATTGAAACGTCCGCCGCGACCGCCCCGCTCATCGCTCAAACGCCGATCGGGATCACCGGCTTTGGCGGATTCACCACGGCACGAATCGGATCGGTGTCCGAGGACATGCCCGGCCGGGTGATCTATCAGGCAGCAACCGCCATAGGTGCATCTGCGCCGTTTCTCCTCCAGGCACTCGAACGCGTGAAGGCCAGGTATCAGGTTGATGCTAGCAAGCTGCTCGGCTTCTTAACGGGAAACCCCTTCTTCCCACCGCATTCGCACGCACTTCTGAAGGAGGGCGTTGATGCTTGGTTCGCCCGAGATTTCGTGAAGGCGATCCATATTCTTGTTCCGCAGGTCGAAGCCGCGCTTCGGGAGATCCTTATTGCGATGGGCGAATCAGCGGTGAGGCCGAGCAGGGAGTCGGGCGGATTCGACGTAGTCCCGATGGGCAGCATCCTGCACACCGAATCGTTCAAGGCGAGATTCGATCCGACTGCGCGCTTGCACTTGAGGGCGCTCTACACAGAGGCGAAAGGCCTCAATGTGCGCAACAAGCTCGCGCACGGAGTTCTCGGCGAGAATTTCCTCGGCCAAGGCGTTGCGAATTGGGTGATACATTCGCTGCTGCTAATCTCTTCCATGACCGTCGCTAGAAGGCCTTTGCAACCGAGAACTTGGACCGAGGACGAGGCGTCCGTATGATCGGAAAGTCGATTCGCTTAGATCATTGCATCCGACGCACCGTCCACGCGTCGAAGGTAGCTGCAATTTGTACAGTCCATGTCGGCGCTCCGGACGCGAGCATCTCGAGCTTCGAAACGCCATAAACATAGTTCCCATCCTGTGCAAACTGCAGCCCCACCACCCAGACTTCAAGGAAATTCGTTGCCGGAAGCAGTCGGGTAGCCCGATTTGGATACCACTCACCGCCACCTGCGTCCAAAAGCACAATGAGGATTTTTCCTTCGGCGTACGGTTTGCCGCCTTTTTCCTGTTTCTGCTTGGCGGCTTGAACGATAAGCGCCTCGATGCTGCGCGCATCGCCGGCGCGAAGTTTGGGCACCATCACGTGCTCGGTTTGGTAGGACTCCTTGCTACTCGAGTCGTAGATAATTCCATCGCCGCCGAGCGGATCGCTTGTAAAGGTGAATCGTTCGGAGCGGGTGTCTGGATTCAGGACAGCGCAGAGCAGCCAGTTGGCCAGGGCTTCTCGAGAACGCATTCCGCCAAAGCGACGAAAGGGTTGGCCGCGAGAGAGATGCCAGCCGCTTCGAACGAAGGGCTCTAGTTCCTTTAGAGCAACCGCCTGCGTCTTAAACCGGGTTACGGCGTATCTCATTGTTGGATCGCGTAGAACCCGCGGCTGCGCCAACTTCCGGGTAGAAGCCGAGTCAAACTTCAGCGAAACAAACGTGGACGGTACGCCGCACGCGCGAGCAGGGGTACGACCAAAACATGACCGAATGCAGTCATTCGGCGCATATTTTTGGTCACTCCAAAAACACCAACCAATTAAGAATCAAAAGGTTAGTGGTGGAGGCGGCGGGAATCGAACCCGCGTCCGCGAATGATCCGCAAACGGCTCTACGTGCGTATCCAGGCTATTTTTGTCTCATCGCGTGCTTAGCCGCTTGGCAGGCCGACACGCGACCAGTCACTGGTTCTCGAGGCGGACGTCGTGACTCCGTACGCATCCAGCCACTGAATATGGCGCTGCCGCCGGTTGCCCGGCCTAGCCCAGTGGCCGGCTAGTGCAGCGTCTCACCGGGGTTTAGGCGGCGAGAGCGAAACGCTCGTCGTTGGCGTTTGTAGTTTTC
>Ga0209698_10001238_pt1 | contig 29570 bp, 23 predicted proteins | sample LitLauG_LLR_2012_FD_187203 | JGI IMG/M metagenome (GOLD analysis project Ga0209698, IMG submission 187203) | Freshwater sediment microbial communities from Pennsylvania, USA - Little Laurel Run_MetaG_LLR_2012 (SPAdes) (version 2) | ecosystem: Environmental > Aquatic > Freshwater > Creek >... | reverse complement strand
AGTCGACGGCGCGGCCCAGCACCGTGCGCGGCGGCACGCCCGCCGCGCCGCCGCCGAGGTAGGGCCGCGCATCGGCGGCCAGCGCGGCCTCGAGCGCGCCGCGCAGGCGCGCGCTGAAGGCCGGATCGCGCACGACCACATTGGCCTCGCGCGCGAGGAGCAGGCTGAACGGATCGATGTTGCTCGAGCCCACCGTCGCCCAGTCGTCGTCGACCACCGCGACCTTGGCGTGCAGGTAGCTGCGGCGGTATTCGTGGATCTCGATGCCGGCCTGCAGCAACTGGCTGTAGAGCGCGCGCTGGGCATGGTGCTGCAGGCGGTATTCAACCCGGCCCTGCAGCAGCAGGCGCACCCGGACGCCGCGGCGCGCCGCGCGCGCCAGAGCGCCGCGCAGCCGCCGTCCGGGCAGGAAGTAGGCGCAGGCGATGAGAATGTCGCGGCGCGCCGCGCCGATCGCCTCCAGGTAGCTGCGCTCGATGCTGCGCCGGTTGCGCAGGTTGTCGCGCAGGACGAGCGCGGCGCGCACGCCGCGGGCCGCGCCGCGGCGCGGCGCCGGGCGGCGCATCGCCTGGCGCAGGCGCCAGCGCGGATACTCGGCGACCGAGCGGCCGCCGGCCGCCACGCCGAGCGCCCACCACAGCCGGTGCACCGAGCGCGCGACGGCGGCGACGATCGGGCCGCGGCAGGCCACCGCAAAGTCGAGGCGCGGGCCGACCGCCTCGCCGGTCAGCTCGTCGTGCACCGGTTCGTCGAGCACATTGATGCCGCCGATGAGCGCCAGGCGGTCGTCGAACAGGGCGATCTTGCGATGCAGCCGGCGCAGCAGGCGCGGCTGCGGCCGCCACCAGCGTTCGGGCCGGTAGATGCGCACCCGCACGCCGCCGGCGCCGCAGGCGGCGGCCAGGCGGCGCGCGTAGGCGCCGCTGCCGAAGCCGTCGAGCACGAGGTGGACGGCGACGCCGCGGCCGGCGGCGCCGAGCAGCGCGGCCAGCACGGCGCGCCCGGTCGCGTCATCGGCGAAGATGTAGGTCTCGAGGTGGATGCTGTGGCGCGCCGCACCGATCGCCCGGAGCAGGGCGGGAAAGTACTGGCGGCCCGACTCGAGCAGTTCGATCCGGTTGCCGCCGGTGTAGCGGGCACGGGGCAGGCGCAGGTCGGCGGGCAGGCGCCGGGCTACGCCGCGAGGCGGTGGCACGGCAATTCCAGGTCGGCGATCAGCGGCGCGTGGTCGGAACACTGGGCCCAGGCGCGGCCGCGCGGCACGCGCGAGGCGAGCGCGCTGAGGCCGCGCAGGTAGATCCGATCGAGGGTGAGGCAAGGGACCAGGCTCGGGAAGGTGCGCGCCACCTGGATCGGCCGGCGCCAGGGCATCAGCCGCTCGACCCAGCCGGCCTCGCCACCGGCGTCATAGACCTCCTGCATGCCCAGGCGCTGGCGCAGCTGGCGGTCGACCCGACGCTGCCAGTCGTTGAAGTCGCCGGCCAGGATGAGCGGCGCCTCGTCCGGGATCTCGCGCTCGATGAAATGCGCGACCCACTCGGCCTGGCGCGTGCGGCTGCGCCGCGCCAGGCCGAAATGGGCGCAGATGAGGTGGATCCGCCCGCCGTCGGCCAGCCGGGCGACGGCGTGCAGCATGCCGCGGCGCTCGAGGATGTGGTCGGAGATGTCGTGGTTGGCGAAATGCTCGATGTGCAGCCGCGACAGGATGGCGTTGCCATGATGGCCATGCGGGTAGATCGCATTGACGCCGTAGGCCCGGTGTTCGTAGCCGCTCGAGGCGAGCACGTCGAGCTGGCTCGAGCGCGAGGGCTCGCCGACGCGTGCCGCCTCGCGCCGAGCCAGCCGCTCGTTGCGCTCCTGGACCTCCTGCAGGAAGACGATGTCGGCATCGATCCGGTGCAGCGCCATGCGCAGCTCGGCGACCCGCGAGCGCCGTCCGAAGGCGGTCAGGCCCTTGTGGATATTGTAGGTGGCCACGCGCAGGCGCTGCGCAGGCGCCGCCGCGCCCTGGCGCGGCGGCGCCTGCTGCGGTCCGGCCATGGGCGGCGACGGATGCGGCATCGGAGGCGGCAGCGTGGCGATCGCGCGGCGGCGCCGCGGCAAGCCGCTCAGCCCGCCTTGGCGTCGGCGTGGCGCACGCGGATGTGCAGCTCGCGCAGCTGCTTCTCGTCGACCGGCGACGGCGCCTGGGTGAGCAGGCACTGCGCACGCTGGGTCTTGGGGAAGGCGATCACGTCGCGGATCGATTCGGCGCCGGCCATCATGGTGACGAGGCGGTCGAGGCCGAAGGCCAGCCCGCCGTGCGGCGGCGCGCCGTACTGCAGCGCGTCGAGCAGGAAGCCGAACTTGGCGCGGGCTTCCTCCGGGCCGATCTTCAGGGCGCGGAACACCTTGCTCTGCACGTCCTCGCGGTGGATCCGCACCGAGCCGCCGCCGATCTCCCAGCCGTTGAGCGCCAGGTCGTAGGCCTTGGCCAGACAGCGTCCGGGGTCGGTCTCGAGGTAGTCCTCGTGGCCGTCCTTGGGCGCGGTGAACGGGTGGTGCGCGGCGACCCAGCGCTGCTCGTCCTCGTTGAACTCGAACATCGGAAAATCGACCACCCACAGCGGCTGCCAGCCGGGCTCGAACAGGCCATGGCCGCGCCCGAACTCGGAGTGGCCGATGCGCACGCGCAGCGCGCCCAGGCTGTCGGCGACGATCTTGGCGCGATCGGCGCCGAAGAAGATGAGGTCGCCGTCGCGCGCCCCGGTGCGCTCGAGGATGGCCGTCAGGGCCGCATCGCTCAGGCTCTTGACGATGGGCGACTGCAGGCCGTCGCGGCCCAGGGCGCGCTGGTTGACCTTGATGTACGCCAGGCCCTTGGCGCCGTAGATGCCGACGAACTGGGTATAGGCGTCGATCTCGGAGCGGGCCATGGCGCCGCCACCCGGCACGCGCAGGGCGGCGACCCGGCCGTCGGCGAGCGCGGCGGCCGATCGGAAGATCTTGAATTCGACCTCGCGCACCGCATCGGTGAGCTCGGTGAGCTGCAGGCGCACGCGCAGGTCGGGCTTGTCGGAGCCGTACAGCGCCATCGCCTCGGCGTGCCGGATCACCGGGAAGGGCCGCGGCAGCTCGACCTGCAGCACCTCGGCGAAGACCACGCGGATCATGTCCTCCATCAGCTCGCGGATCTGCTGTTCGTCGAGGAAGGAGGTCTCGACGTCGATCTGGGTGAACTCGGGCTGGCGGTCGGCGCGCAGGTCCTCGTCGCGGAAGCACTTGACGATCTGGTAGTAGCGGTCGTAGCCGGCCACCATGAGCAGCTGCTTGAACAGCTGCGGCGACTGCGGCAGCGCGAAGAACATGCCCTCGTGGACGCGCGAGGGCACGAGGTAGTCGCGCGCGCCCTCGGGAGTGCTGCGCGTGAGCATGGGCGTCTCGATGTCGAGGAAGCCGGCGGCATCGAGGTAGCGGCGCACCGCCATGGCGACGCGGTAGCGCAGGCGCAGGTTCTTCTGCATCGCCGGCCGGCGCAGGTCGAGCACGCGGTGGGTGAGTCGGGTGGTCTCGGACAGGTCGTCGTCGTCCAGGTGGAAGGGCGGCGGCACCGACGGATTGAGCACGGTCAGCGTGCGGCCGAGGACCTCGACCGCGCCCGAGACCAGCGCGGCGTTGGCCGTGCCCTGCGGCCGCGGCCGCACCAGGCCGCTGAGCTGGACGCAGAACTCGCTGCGCAGGCTCTCGGCGCGTGCGAACACCTCGGGCAGGTCGGGATCGAAGACCACCTGGACGACGCCCTCGCGGTCGCGCAGGTCGATGAAGACCACGCCGCCATGGTCGCGCCGACGGTGCACCCAGCCGTACAAGGTCACTTCGCGGCCGATGTAACGCTCGTCGACCAGGCCGCAATACTCCGTGCGCATGCTTCCTCCCATCAGCGCCGGCCGGGGCCCGGCGGCGCGCGCCGCGGCGCGGCGGGCCGGGGATCCCGGTACGGCATCGTATCCGTCCTGCCGGCGCGCGTCCGCGTCAGGCCTCGCCCCCCGCGACGCCGGGCGCGAGCGCCGGCACCCGAAGGCGGGAAATCTCGGGCGTCACCACGCCCATGGATATGACGAACTTGAGCGCGTCGTCCACGCTCATGTCCACGTCGTGCACTTCGTCCGGACGCACGATCAGCGTGTATCCGGAGGTCGGGTTGGGCGCGGTCGGCACATAGACGGTCAGGGCATCGGCGTCGAGGTGGCGCGACAGCTGGGCGCCGGTGTTGCCGACCACGAAACCCACCGCCCACTGGCCGCGCTGCGGGAACTCGACCAGCACGGCGCGGCGGAACGAGTGGCCGTCCTGGGCCAGCAGGGTGTCCGAGACCTGCTTCACGCTGCGATAGATGTTGGAGACGATGGGGATGCGCCCGAGGACCGATTCCCACCACTTGACCAGGCGCTGGCCGATGATGTTGGCCGCCAGCAGCCCGGTGAGCAGCAGGATGAAAAAGGTGAGCAGCAGGCCGAAGCCCGGCAGATGGAAGCCCAGCCAGTGCTCCGGCCGCCAGGTCGCCGGCAGCAGGAGCAGGCTCTGGTCCATGAAATCGAGCAGGAAATTGAGCACCCAGATGGTCAGGGCGAGCGGTATCCAGACGAGCAGGCCCGTGACGAGGTAGCGCTTGATCATGCGTGGCCCCCGGGCCCCGGTGCGCTCAACTGCCGGCGGCCGGGCCACCGCCCGCCGGTCCGCCGGACGCAGGCTTGTCCTTGGCCGGCGGCGCGGCGCTGTCGGCCGATTTGCCGGCCGGCGCGTCGGCCGGCTTGGCGGCGGTTTTTTCGCCAGGCTGGTCGCCCGACTTGTTGCCGGATTTGTCCGTTGAGCCGTCGCCCGCGGATGCGGCGCCCTCGCCGTCGGCCTTGCCCGCGGCCGGCGGGGCCTTGGCGCCGCCGTTCTTGAAATCGGTGGCGTACCAGCCGCTGCCCTTGAGCTGGAAGCCCGCGGCGGTCAGCTGCTTAGCCAGCGCCGGCGCGCCGCAGCTCGGGCAGTCGGTGAGGGGCGCATCGGCGATCTTCTGCAAGGCATCGAGTTGATGGCCGCAGGCCGAGCACTTGTAGGCATAAATGGGCATTGCGCGTCCCGTGGTCAGGGCATGGTCTCGAATTATAGAGGGCGGGCTAGCCGGGCTCGCGCGGAGGCTACGGCGGTGCCACTGCGGGACATCCGTGGGACATCCGTGTGACATCCGCAGGACATCCGTGGGACGCTCGTGGCGCATCCGCGGAGGCGTCCGCGACGCACCCGCGGCGACCGGACAGCGGCCCGCCCGTCAGGGCAAAGCGAGGGTCGGCAGGAAGCGCGGCGCCTGGCGCGCCCGGGTGGCCTGCTCGAAGGCATAGGCCAGGGCGATCAGGGCCGCTTCCTGGTAGGCGCCGCCGACGAAACTAATGCCGACCGGCAGGCCGTCGATCAGCCCGGCGGGCACCGTGACATGCGGCAGGCCGGCAACCGCCGCCGGGGTCGAGAAGCTCTGGCCGGAATGATCCGCATTGACCATGTCGGTGACCCAGGCCGGGTCGCCGGTGGGCGCGACCAGGGCATCGAGCTTGTGCTGCGCGAGGGCGCGCTCGATCCCCTCGGTGCGCGCCAGGCGCAGGCAGGTCGCCCGCGCGGCGGCATACGCCGGACCGTCGATCGGGCCCGCCTGCAGTGCCCGCTCGAACAGCTCCTGGCCGAAAAAGCTCATCTCGCGCGCGGCGTTGGCGAGATTCCAGTCGACCAGCTCGCGCAGGTTGCGCACCGGCGCCTGCGGCGCGAAGCGCGCCAGGTAGCCCTCGAGGTCCAGGCGCAGCTCGGTCAGCAGGACCTCGAGCTCGGCGTCCTCGTAGTCGCGGGTCGGCGGCAGTTCCACCGGATCGACGATGGTCGCGCCCAGCTCGGTCATGCGGGCGATCGCCGCATCGGCCAGCGCGCGCACGCCCGGCTGCGTGCCGAACATGGCGCGCACGACGCCGATGCGGGCGCCGCGCAGGGCATCGGCGCGGCAGGCGGCCAGATAGTCCGGCGCGGCGGGCGCGTCGCGGGTCGCCGGGTCGTTGTCGTCGCGCCCGGCGAGCACGCCCAGCAGCGCCGCGGCATCGCGCACCGTCGTGGCGATCGGTCCGGCGGTGTCCTGGCTGTGGGCGATCGGGATGATGCCGTCGCGGCTCACCAGGCCCACCGTCGGCTTGATGCCGACCAGGCCGCAGATCGACGCCGGCGAGACGATCGAGCCGTCGGTCTCGGTGCCCACGGCCACCGCGACGTAGCCGGCGGCGACCGCGGCCGCCGAACCACTGCTCGAGCCGCTGGGACTACGGTCGAGGACGTAGGGATTGCGCGTGAGGCCGCCGCGCGCGCTCCAGCCGCTGGTGCTGCGCGTCGACCGGATATTGGCCCACTCGGAAAGATTGGTCTTGCCCAGCAGCACGGCTCCGGCCTCGCGCAGGCGGCGGACGATGAACGCGTCGCGCGCGGCGGGGGCGTTGGCCAGCACCAGCGAGCCGGCGGTGGTGAGCATGCGATCGGCGGTGGCGATGTTGTCCTTGATGAGGATCGGAATGCCGTCGAGCGGGCCGACTGTGCGGCGGGCCGCCTTGCGCGCGGCATCGCGCGCCGCGGCGAGGGCGACGGCGTCCGGGTTGCGCTCGATGACCGCGTGCAGCGCCGGCCCGCGCCGATCCAGCGACTCGATGCGCTGCAGGCCGGCGCGGGCCAGGGCCGCCGCGCTGGTGGTCCCGGCGGCCAGCCGCGCCGCCATGGCATCGACATCCGCGGCACCCGGGGCCGGCGGCCGGCCGACGGCCGCGCCGGCGGCAGAATCCGCGGCGGCGCGCGCCGGCGCCACGGCCGCGGCAGCCAGCATGGCGAGGCTGAAGGAACGACGATCGCTGAGGCGGGCCATGTTCGGCTTTCGAGGTCGGTAGGCGGGTGCGCGACAAGCGGGCGCGCTACAACTCGATGCGCGCGCCCAGCTCGACGATGCGGTTGCGCGGGATGCGGAAGAATTCGGTGGCGTCGGTGGCGTTGCGGTGCATCCAGGCGAACAGCCGGCGGGCCAGCGTCTCGGTGCGCGAATGCGGCGCGATGCCGACCGTCTCGCGCGAGAGGAAGAAGGTGGTGCGCATCATGTCGAAGCCTTCGCCGTCGAGCGTGCAATGGGCCAGGGCGGCCGGCAGGTCGGGCGACTCCATGAAGCCGTAGCGCAGGATGACGCGATAGAAATCCGGCCCCAGCGGGCTGGTCTGGATGCGGTCACGGTGCGACACGCGCGGCACCTGCTCGGTGATGACGTGCAGGATGACATTGCGCTCGTGCATCACCGCGTAGTGCTTGAGGCTGTGCAGCAGGGCCAGCGGCACGATGTCCAGGCGGCGCGCCAGGTACACCGCGGTACCGGGGACGCGGCCGATCTCGGCCATGGAACCGAGGAACACCGCCAGCGGCAGGGTCTCGCGCTCGAGCTGGCGCAGCATCTCGCGCCGCCCCAGGCGCCAGGACTGCATCACGCCGAAGATGAGCGCCGCGGCGACCAGCGGCACCCAGCCGCCCTCGCGCACCTTGGTCAGGTTGGCCAGCGCGAAGGACAGGTCGACGACCAGCAGCGGCCCGGCGATCGCGCCCACCAGCGGCAGCCCCCAGTGCCATTGCTCGTGCATGACGCGGAAAATGAGCACGGTGGTGAGCAGCATGGTGATCGACACCGCGATGCCGTAGGCCGCGGACAGGTTGCTCGACGAGCCGAAGCCCAGGGTCAGGCCGATCGTGAACAGCATGAGCAGCCAGTTGACCGCGCCGATGTAGATCTGGCCGTAGCCGACCGCCGAGGTCTGGGTCACCGCCAGGCGCGGACAAAGGTCGAGCTGGATCGCCTGGCGGGTCATCGAGAAGACGCCGCTGATGATGGCCTGGCTGGCGATCACGGTGGCCACCGTGGCCAGGCCGACCATGGGCAGCTGCAGCCAGCCCGGTACGAGCAGGAAGAACGGGTTGTCGTCCGGCTTCATGCCTTTTTCCAGGACGTAGGCGGTCTGCCCGGCGTAGCTCAGCACCAGCGAAGGAAAGACCAGGGCGTACCAGCCGACGCGGATCGGCGAGGCGCCGAAATGCCCCATGTCGGCATACAGGGCCTCGGCGCCGGTGGCGCACAGGAAGACCGAGCCGAGGATCGTGAATCCGGCAAAGCCGTGGGTCGCCAGGTACTGGGCGCCATAGCCGGGCCAGAGCGCACGCAGCACGCCCGGATAGTTGGCGACCGTCAGGATCCCCAGCACGGCGATCGACAGGAACCAGATGACCATCACCGGCCCGAACAGCCGGCCGATGGCCGCCGTGCCGCGGCGCTGGAAGGCGAACAGCAGCAGCAGGATCGCCACCGCCGCCGGCAGGATGTACGGCACCAGCGCGGGGGCCGGGACCTTCAGTCCTTCGAGGGCGCTCAGCACCGAGATGGCCGGCGTGATCGCGCCGTCGCCGTAGAGCAGCGCGGCGCCCAGGATGCCCACGGCGACGATGCCCGGCCGCTCGCGGCCCTTGAGCGCGAGATGCGCCATCAGCGCGAGGATGCCGCCCTCGCCGTCGTTGTCGGCCCGCATCACCAGGGCGACGTACTTCACCGAGGTGACGATGATCAGGGTCCAGACGACCAGCGAGAGCAGGCCCAGGGCGACCTCGGGCGAGTAGCCGCCGGCCGACTGGTAGGCGGTCTGCAGCGTATAGAGCGGGCTGGTGCCGATGTCGCCGTAGACCACGCCCAGGGCGCCCAGCACCAGGGCGCTCTTGCGCGCGCCCATGGCCGGACGCCGGTGCACGCTGCGCGGCGCCACCTCGGCGTTCTGGTCTTCCGGCCCTATGCCCACGTTCGAAGGCGTCGGTGATTCCGTTGTCATGGCGTCGGGCGGGTTCGATACCCCGGCGTACCGGCCGGGCGCGCTGGGACCACAGGCTTCGCGAATTTTTTGGCGCGGCCGAGTGTAAGCCTGTTGGCGCATCCGGGCGCAGGGCAATTCGTATCGCAAAACGGCGCCGCCGGGCGGCGCCCGGAGGGGCCAGCCGGCGTGGCAGACCGGGCACAATGGCGCCATGGACGAGCCGATCGCCGCCGAATTCCCCTGCTACAGCGCGCAACTGCGTCCGGTGGAGGAAAGCGAGTTCCTGCCCTTCGTGCACGAGCTGATCGGCGTGGCGTTCGCGGTGATCCGGCCGCTGTTCCTGGCCGACGTCGCGGTCGAGCGCAAGGCCGATGCGACGCCGGTCACCGTGGCGGACCGCGGTGCCGAGCAGGCGCTGCGCCGGCTCATCGAGGCGCGCTATCCGCGCCATGGCATCGTCGGCGAGGAATACGGCGTGCGGCCGGGCCGCCCGGGCGGTGGGCACTACCGCTGGATCCTCGATCCGATCGACGGCACCAAGGCCTTCGTCAGCAATTGCTTCCTGTTCGGCACGCTGATCGCGCTGGAACGCGACGACGGCGGCGGCTACCGCCCGGTGCTGGGCTGCATCGCGCATGCCGCGGCCGGCGTCGCGCTGGTCGGCCACCGCGGCGGCACGCGGCTCTACCGGCAGGACGGCAGCGTGCGCGCGGTCCGCGTGCGCCCGGCGCGCGCGCTGGCCCAGGCCACCGTGCTCAGCACGGCGCCGGCCGGCGCCACCGAGCAAGGCGCCGAACCGGCGGTGGCACGGATCCAGGGCGCGGCGGCACTGGCCCGGACCTGGGGCGACTGTTTCGGCTATTTCGCCGTGGCCACCGGCGGCGCCGACGTCATGCTCGACCCGGTGCTGTCGTACTGGGACGTCGCCGCGGTGGTCCCGGTGGCCGAGGGCGCCGGCGCCTGCCTGAGCAGCTGGCGCGGCGGCAACCCCTTGCAGGATTTGTCGCTGGTGGCAACGTCGAATCCGGGCTTGCACGCCGAGGTTCTCGACTGCATCGAGGCGGCGCGCGACACCGCCGGTTGAGGTGCCTGCGCGGCGGGCGCCTGGCCGCCCTTGCGCCGCCCACCGAGCGGGTCGAGAATGATCGGCACGGCCGATGGCCAGGGCGCCAGCTGAAGCGCCCGGCCGAAGCGTCGATCGAAGCATCGACCGAAGTGTCGACCGAAGTGTCGAACGAAGCGTCGACCGAAGCGTCCGCGGAAGCGTCCGCGGCGGCGCGCCCGTCGGAGGAGACCATGTTCCAGATGCCCAGTTCGCCTGAGCGCGACCGGATCCGCCGCATCGCACTGGGCGATGCGGTATATCGTTCGGCACTACGGTTCGGCGAACGGCCGGCGGTGGTCGACGGTGACCAGCGCCTGAGCTACCGCCAGCTCGATGCGGCCAGTTCGCGCTTCGCGCATTTTCTCGGGCGCGAATTTCCCCAGGGCGTGCAGGTGGCCATGCTGTGCGCCAACTCGGCCGACATGCTGGTGGCGATCAACGGCATCCACAAGGCGGGCAACGTCTGGGTGCCGATCAACACGATGCTCGATCGCGGCCAGCTCGAGTACATCCTGCGCCACTCGGAAGCCTCGTGCCTGGTGGTCGACGAGGAGTTCTGCCGCCAGCCGGCGACCGCCACCCTGCTTGCCGAGCTGGGCCTGCCCCGGGTGGTGACGCGCGGCGCGCCGGGCGCAGGCGGACCGACGCTGGCCCAGGCTTGCGCCGGCCAGCCCGACACCCTGCCCGAACGGGAAATCGACGGCGATGCGCCGGCGCTGATCCTCTACACCAGCGGCACGACGGGCAAGCCCAAGGGCGTGGTGCACAGCCATGCGTCGGCGCATTTCGGCGCGACGGCCAACCTGTGCTCCTTCGGCATCACCGAGCGCGACGTCATCACCGGCCTGCTGCCGCTTTTCCACGTCGGCCAGCACTGCGTGACCCTGGCCGCGGCGATCGGCGGGGCGAGCGTCGTCGTGTCGCGCGGCTTCCGTCCGGACGAGGTCATCGACGACATCGGGCGCGAGCGCATCAGCTTCTTCGTCGGCCTGCCCATGATGTACGGCGCGATCCTGGCCAGCGCCAAAGCGCCGGCCGCCGACTTCTCGTCGCTGCGCGCCTGCGTGTACGCGATGGCGCCGATGCCGCGCGCGCTGGTCGGCCGGATCGCCGAGCGGATGTGCGACAACATCCTGCTGGCCACCGGGCAGACCGAGATCTATCCGGTGACCATGAGCTTCCGGCCGCGCGAACATCCGGAGCGCGACGCCAACTACTGGGGGATTTCGACCATCGCCTGCGAGACCGCGGTGATGGATGACGCGGGACGGCTGCTGGCGCCGGGCGAGGTGGGCGAGATCGTCCACCGCGGCGCCAACGTGATGCTCGGCTACTTCAAGGACCCGGAGGCAACGGCGGCGGCGCAGCAGTTCGGCTGGCACCACACCGGCGACCTGGGCATGTTCGACGCGGGCGGCCAGCTGCTGTTCCTCGATCGCAAGAAGGACATGATCAAGACGGGCGGCGAGAACGTGGCGAGCATCCGGGTCGAGACCGCGCTGCTGGGCCACCCGGCGGTGGCCGCGGCGGCCGTCGTCGGCCTGCCCCACCCGCACTGGGGCGAGGCGGTGTGCGCCTTCGTGGTGGCGCGGCCGGGCATGAGTTGCACGCCGCAGGAGCTGGAGGAACACTGCCGCAAGACGCTGGCGAAATTCGAAGTACCCAAGCTCATCCGCCAGGTCGATGCCCTGCCGATGACGGCAACCGGCAAGATGCAAAAGCATGTGCTGCGCCGACAGTTCGAGCGGCTGTACGCCGAGGCCTGAGCGGCCCTACGCGATGACACTGCGGCCGTGACGCCGGTCTGACCTGCGGCGCGGATCGTCGTTGCGTTCCGAGAGGGCGACGAATCCGCAGGCGTGTCGCTGTGCCGGCGGCGCGAAGCCGGCTCAAGCCGCCGCGACGGGGAGCCCGGCGGCGATCAGAACGGGATGTCGTCGTCCAGGTCGGCCACGCCGCCGCCCGCCGGTTCCTTGGCCGCCGGCTTGCCCGCCGAACCCATGCCGCCGGAACGCGGCGCGCTGCTGCGCGCCGGCCGCGCGTCTTCGTCGGGTGCCGCGGGCATGGCGCCGCCGCCCTGGCGCGAGCCGAGCATCTGCATGACGTCGGCGACGATCTCGGTGGAATAGCGGTCCTGGCCGGTTTCCTTGTCCTGGTACTTGCGGGTGCGCAGCCGGCCCTCGATGTAGACCTGGGAGCCCTTCTTGAGGTATTCGCCGGCGATCTCGGCGAGGCGCCCGAAGAAGGCGACGCGGTGCCATTCGGTCTCTTCGCGCTTCTCGCCGGTGGTCTTGTCCTTCCACTGCGAAGTCGTCGCGATGGAAACGTTGGTCATTGCGGCGCCGTCGGGGTTATAGCGGGTCTCCGGATCGCGGCCGAGATTGCCGACCAGAATCACCTTGTTGACTGAAGCCATCGTTTCTCCCGTGGAGTCGTGGTGGGTCGCGCGCGGCGCCAGGCGCGGCGTCGTGCCCGGCGGGCTGCAGGTACCCGGCTGCAAAGGCCGTCGCAGGCGATAATACTGGAGCCGGTCGCGCCGCCGGGTTGCCCGCCCGACTGGATGCGGTAGCCGGCGCCCGCGCACCGCCGGCCGAGAATCCCGCCCATGTTTCGTCCAATGCAAACCCCGCCCGATGCCGCCCTGGTCCTGTTCGCCCATGGCGCGCGCGATCCGCGCTGGGCCTTGCCGCTGCAGCGCCTGAAGGACGAACTGGTTCGGCGCTGCCCGGCGCTGCGCGTCGAGATCGCCTTTCTCGAGATGCAGGGGCCGGCGCTGCCACCGGTCCTCGAAGCGCTGGCGCAAGCCGGGCTGCGGACGATACACATCGCGCCCGTCTTCTGGTCGCTGGGTGGCCACGTGGCGCGCGACCTGCCGCAGATGGTCGAGGCCTTCCATGCCGCGCACCCGGCGGTGGTGGTGCGGATCGGCACGGTACTGGCGGACCTGCCGGGCATGAACGACTTCCTGGCGCAGGCCCTGCTCGAATCGGCCGGCGCGACGGCGCCGGCCGGGCCATGAAGCCGCCTGCGGAGCCGAGCGCCGACGGCGCGCCGGCCGCGCGGCTGAACGCGGCGCCCTTCCTGCGCGAGATCGGCCGCGGCCGCGACGGCGCGCGCGGCCTGTCGCGCGAGCGCGCGGCCGAGCTGATGGCGGCCATCCTGGACGGCGCGTTGGACGACCTGGCGCTGGGCGCGGTTCTCCTTGCCCTGCGCATGAAGGGCGAGGAAGCCGAAGAGATCGCCGGCTTCCTGGACGCCCTGGCGCCGCGCCTGGCGCGCGCGCCGGCCTGCGCGCCCGGCTGGGTCGTCCTGCCCAGCTACAACGGCGCGCGTTCGCAGGCCAACCTGGTGCCGCTGCTGGCGCTGCTGCTGGCGCGCCGAGGCCTGCCGGTGCTGGTCCACGGCCAGGATTCGGAACCGGCCGGCGTGGCCCGGCCGCGCGTGACCACGGCGCAGATCTTCGACCTGCTGGGCGTCGAACCGTGCGCCACCATGGCCGAGGCCGGCGCGCGCGCCGCGGCCGGAGTGCCGGCGCGCGTGGCGCTGGCCACCTTCGCCCCGGCGCTGGCGCGCCTGGTCGCCTTGCGCCCGGTGCTGGGCGTGCGCAACGTCGCGCACACCCTGGCCAAGCTGGTCTGCCCGGTCAGCGGGCACGCGCTGCTGGTCTCGAGCTATACGCACCCGGCCTTCGGCCGGCTGCAGGCCGAGCTCTTCGCGCGCAGCGCGATGCATGCGATCAGCCTGCGCGGCACCGATGGCGAGGCGGTGGCGAGCGCGCGTCGCGCGCAGGCCATGGATCGCTGGCATAACGGCGTGCGCGAGGTGGTGATGGACCCGCAGACGGTCGCGCCGACGGGCGCCGATCTGCCGCCACCCGACGCGGCCAGCACCGCCACCTGGACCCGCGCCGTGCTGGCCGGCGAACGCGCCGCGCCGCCGGCCCTGCTGGCCCAGGTCGAGGCGATCCGCACCGCGCTGCTGGAGGATGCGCCGGCCGGCGGCCCGGCATAGACGCAATCCTTATATCGATGCTGCATACGCGCATAGCGAAGCTTTCGTTCCTCTGGCAGGCTGGGACTCCGTATATTCACGGGTCCCTGGGAGCATTTTCGTGATCCTGCAGTTCATCGTCAGCGGCGCGCTGGTCGGTTTCATCGTCGGCGCCACCGGAGTTGGTGGTGGCTCACTCATGACGCCGCTTCTGACCCTGCTCTTCGGCATTCCGGCGCAGATCGCAGTCGGCACCGACCTGCTGTTCGCCTCGATCACCAAGACGAGCGGCGCGGTGGCCTACGCGCGACGCGGCGATATCCCGTGGCCGATCGTGCTGCGCATGGCGATGGGCTCCATCCCTGCGGCGCTGCTCACCCTCGCGGGACTGCGCTACTGGCATCCGGATGCGGCGCAACTCGGTGCGCTGATCCGCCCCGCCCTGGGCTTCGCCCTGCTCCTGACCGCCGGGTCGCTGGCCTTCCGGACGCAGATCCAGGCCCTGGGACGGCGCGCACTGGCCGGCGGCTCGATGCTGGCCGGAGCCGGCGCGGCGCCGATCGCGCTCGATGGCGGGGATGCGGCGGCCGACCTGCATCCGGCGCGCACCGTGGCGATCGGTGCCCTGATCGGCTGCCTGGTCACGCTCACCTCGGTGGGCGCCGGCGCGATCGGCGTGGTGGCGCTGTTCTTCCTCTATCCGAACCTGGCCGCACGCAAGCTGGTCGGCGCCGACATCGTGCACGCGGTACCGCTCACCCTGGTCGCCGGACTGGGCCACGCGGCGCTGGGCACGGTCGACTGGCGCATGCTGCTGGGCCTGCTGATCGGCTCGCTGCCGGCGATCCACCTGGGTGCGGCGATCGCCGGTCGCCTGCCCGAGAAGGCCCTGCGCCTGGCGCTGGCGGTCATGCTGGTGCTGATCGGCGTGCGCCTGATCTGGTTCTGAACACGGGAAGGCCGCATGTATCGCTACACCGAATTCGACCAGCGCATGGTCAACGAACGGGTCGCCCAGTTCCGCGACCAGGTGGCGCGCTGGAAGAGCGGCGCGCTGAGCGACGACGAGCTGCGCCCGCTGCGCCTGCAGAACGGCCTGTACCTCCAGCGCCATGCGCCGATGCTGCGCGTGGCCATCCCATACGGTTTGCTGTCCGCGGCGCAGCTGCGCACCCTGGCGCACATCGCCCGCACGTGGGACCGCGGCTACGGGCATTTCAGCACGCGGCAGAACATCCAGTTCAACTGGATCGCGCTCGAGCAGGCGCCCGACGTGCTGGCCGCGCTGGCGCAGGTGCAGATGCACGCGATCCAGACCTCGGGCAACTGCGTGCGCAACATCACCAGCGACCCCTACGCCGGCGTGGCCCCCGACGAAGTGGTCGATCCGCGGCCCTACTGCGAGCTGTTGCGCCAGTGGAGCAGCTTCCATCCGGAGTTCAGCTTCCTGCCGCGCAAGTTCAAGATCGCCTTCAGCGCCGCGGCCGATGCCGACCGCGCGGCGGTGGCGATGCACGACCTCGGCTACTACCTGCGGCGCGACGGCGCCGGGCGCATCGTGTTCGACGTGCTGGCCGGCGGCGGCATGGGCCGCACGCCGCTGGTCGGCGCGATCATCCGGCGCGAACTGCCGTGGCAGCACCTGGCCACCTACACCGAGGCCATCCTGCGGGTCTACAACCGCCACGGCCGGCGCGACAACATGTACAAGGCGCGGATCAAGATCCTGGTGCGCGCCCTGGGCGCCGAGGCCTTCGGGCGCGAAGTGGAGGAGGAATTCAGCCACCTGATCGACGGGCCCGGTACGATCACCGAGGACGAGCGGGCGCGGGTCGCGGCGGGCTTCGCACCGCCGCCCTATGCCGACCTGCCGGCCGACCCGCCGGAATTGGCCGCGGCGATCGACGCGCGGCCGGGCTTCGCGCGCTGGCTGGCGCGCAACGTGCGGGCCCATCGCGTTGCGGGGTACGCCGCGGTCACGCTTTCGCTCAAGCGCAGCGGCATCGCCCCGGGCGATGCCGACGCCCGCGTGATCGACGCGCTGGCCGACCTCGCCGAGCGCTACAGCTTCGGCGAGGCCCGCGTCACCAAGGAACAGAACATCGTGCTGGCCGATGTCGCGCGGCGCGACCTGCCCGGCCTGTGGGACGAGGCCCGCGCCCTGGGCCTGGCCACGCCCAACATCGGCCTGCTGACCGACATGATCTGCTGCCCGGGCGGCGACTTCTGCGCCCTGGCCAACGCCAAGTCGATCCCGATCGCCCAGGCGATCCAGGACCGCTTCGACGATCTGGACTACCTGCACGACCTGGGCGACCTCACGTTGAACATCTCGGGCTGCATCAACTCCTGCGGCCACCACCACGTGGGCAACATCGGCATCCTCGGCGTCGACAAGCAGGGCGCCGAGTTCTACCAGGTGACGCTGGGCGGCGCGGTCGGCCCGACCCCCGGAACGACGACCATCGGCGGCGTCATCGGGCGCGCCTTCGCGGCATCGGAGGTGCCGACCGTGGTCGCCACCATCCTCGACATCTATGTCGCGCTGCGCGATCCGGACGAATCCTTCGTCGATACGCTGGCGCGGGTCGGCATGGCGCCATTCAAGACCGCGGTCTACCCGGCGCGCGACCAGGCGATGGAGGCGGACTATGCCTGATGCCATGGCGCGGCCGCGCATCCTGCGTATCGTCGACGGCACGCCGCGGGTCGTCGAGGACGACTGGCTGCTGATCGACGGGGCCGCCGAATGGGACGCGGCGCTGCAAGACGGCGCCGACCGGAAGGGGGCCGACGGCGCGCCGGCGGGCCTGCTCCTGCCGCTCGAGCTGGCGCTGGCCCATGCCGATCGGCTGCCTGCGGCCGGGGCGGCACGCGCCTGCGGCGTGCGCCTTGCGCCGGCCGACGATCCGGCGCGCGCCGTGCCGCTCTTTCCGGCGATCCGCCTGATCGGCGTCGATTTCCCGGTGTTCACCGACGGCCGCGGCTACTCCACCGCCGTGCTGCTGCGGACGCGGCTGGGCTGGCGCGGCGAACTGCGCGCTTTGGGCGACGTGCTGCAGGACCAGCTCTTTGCCATGCGGCGGGTCGGCTTCGACAGTTTCGCGCTGCGCGCCGACCGCGATCCGGTGGCGGCGCTGCGCGGCTTCGCGGTCTTCAGCGACACCTACCAGGGCTCGGTCGACCAGCCCCTGCCGGCGTACCGCCGGCACGCAGCGGCTTGAGGCGGCGTCCTGCGGCCATGAAGAACAGGCGGCCATGAGCGCCAGCACCACCACGGCGACGGCCCGCACCGACGCGGCGCTGAACCTGCTGCGCGAGGCCGCGGCGCTGGCGCCGGCCGTGTTCTCAACCAGCTTCGGCGCCGAGGACATGGTCGTGCTCGACCTGATCGCGCGGCATCGCCTGCCGATCGGCATCTTCACGCTCGACACCGGGCGCCTGCCCGAGGAGACCCATGCGCTGATGCAGCAGGTGCGCGAGCGCTACGGCACCGCGCTGGGCGGACGCGACGGCGCCGGGGCGGCCTTCGACACCTTGTTCCCGGACGCCCGGGCGCTGCAGGACCTGGTCGCGCGCAACGGCAGCAACGGCTTTTACGCGTCGATCGAGCAGCGCAAGGCCTGCTGCGCGGTGCGCAAGGTCGAACCGCTCGAGCGCGGCCTGCGCGGCCGGCGCGCCTGGGTCACGGGGCTGCGCGCCCAGCAGTCGGCGACCCGCGCCGCGCTGGCACCGCGCCAGATCGATGGCGCGCGCGGCCTGACCAAGTTCAATCCGCTGCACGACTGGAGCGAGGCCGACGTCTGGGACTACCTGCGGGCCCACGCCGTGCCGTACAACGTGCTGCACGACCGGCACTACCCGAGCATCGGCTGCGCGCCGTGTACCCGCGCGATCGCGGTCGGCGAGGACCTGCGCGCCGGCCGCTGGTGGTGGGAAAACGCCGACACCAAGGAATGCGGCCTGCACCCGGTGGCGGGGCGGCCCGGCAACACAACCGACGGCGCATCGGCCGGCGCTTCGGCCAGCGCATCCACCGACGCATCCGTCGACGCATCCGTCGACGCATCCGCCCGTACATCCGCCGCCGCCGCCGGCTCGGCCGGCGCGGCCACCGTGCGCGCCGCGGCCGGATCGGCGGCGCCCGCCGCGGGCGGCATCGCCGCCGCCGCGGCCCCCGTCATTGCGATCCGGGAGATCCCATGAGTCCGATCCACCCGGCGGCCGAACCCGCCGCCGGCCAGCTGTCGCACCTCGACTGGCTCGAATCCGAGGCGATCCACATCCTGCGCGAGGTCGCCGGGCAGTGCGCCCATCCGGCGCTGCTGTTCTCCGGCGGCAAGGATTCGATCGTCCTGCTGCACCTGGCGACCAAGGCCTTCCGGCCGGCGCGCTTCCCGTTTCCGCTGCTGCACGTCGACACCGGGCACAATTTTCCCGAGGTCATCGAGTTCCGCGACCGGCGGGCCGCCGAGCTCGGCGAGCGCCTAATCGTGCGCACGATCGACGAATCGATCGCCAAGGGGCGCGTCGTGCTGCGCACGCCGGACGAGTCGCGCAACAAGCACCAGTCGGTGACCCTGCTCGACGCGATCGCCGAATTCGGCTTCGACGCCTGCATCGGCGGCGCGCGGCGCGACGAGGAGAAGGCGCGCGCCAAGGAGCGCGTCTTCAGCTTCCGCGACGGCTGGGGCCAGTGGGACCCGAAGAACCAGCGGCCGGAACTGTGGAACCTGTACAACGCGCGGGTCGCGCAGGGCGAGAACATGCGCGTGTTTCCGATCAGCAACTGGACCGAGACCGACGTGTGGCAGTACATCGCCCGCGAAGGCTTGCAGGTGCCGTCGATCTATTTCGCCCACGTGCGCCCGGTGGTGCGCCGCGTCGGCGCGCTGGTGCCGGTGACCGAGCTCACGCCGGCGCGGCCGGACGAACCGGTCGAACTCGTGAGCGTGCGCTTTCGCACGGTGGGCGACATCTCCTGCACCTGCCCGGTGGCCTCGACCGCTGCCGACTGCGAGCAGATCATCCGCGAGACCGCCACGGCCACGCTGACCGAGCGCGGCGCGACGCGGATGGACGACCAGACCTCTGAGGCGTCGATGGAACAGCGCAAGCGCGAAGGCTATTTCTGAGCGCGGCCCGATCGCCGACCAGCCTCCGATGGATGCCCCCATGAAGCGAGACCCCCTGCCCGACCGCGCCGCCGATCTGGGCGTGCTGCGCTTTCTCACCTGCGGCAGCGTCGACGACGGCAAGAGCACGCTGATCGGCCGCCTGCTGTTCGACACCAAGGCCCTGCTCGACGACACGCTGGCCACGCTGGAGCGCAACGCGCAGCGGCGCGGCCTGTCGGCGCTCGACCTGTCGCTGCTCACCGACGGCCTGGTTGCCGAGCGCGAACAGGGCATCACGATCGATGTCGCCTACCGCTACTTCGCCACGGCGCGGCGCAAGTTCATCATCGCCGACAGCCCGGGCCACGTCCAGTACACCCGCAACATGGTCACCGCGGCCTCCACCGCCGATGCCGCGGTGCTGCTGGTCGACGCGCGCAAGGGCATCCTGGCGCAGACGCGCCGCCATGCGACGATCGCCGGCCTGGTCGGCGTGCGCCACCTCATCGTGGCGGTGAACAAGATGGACCAGGTGGACTACGCGCAAGGGCGCTTCGAGGAGATCGTCGCCGAGTTCCGCGGCTGGCTGGAGCGGCAGCCGACGCTGCACGTGCGCGTCGACTACCTGCCGCTGTCGGCACTCGAGGGCGCCAACGTGGTCGATCGCGACCCGCGGCTGGCATGGTTCGGCGGCGCCACGCTGATCGAACTGCTCGAGCAGGCCCCGGCCTACCAGGCAAACGCCGACGCCCCGCTGCGCCTGCCGGTGCAGTGGGTCTGCCGGCCGGCGCAATCGGACTTCCGCGGCTACGCCGGGCGGATCGAGTCGGGGCGCGTCGCGCTGGGCGACGAGCTGCTGGTCTTTCCGTCCGGGCGCACGTCGCGCGTCACCGGCCTCAGCCTGGGTACGCAGGCGCTCGAGCAGGCCGGCGCCGGCAGCTCGATCCTGCTGACGCTGGCCGACGACCTGGATATCTCGCGCGGCGACCTGCTGGCGCACACCGGCGCCGCCGCACCGCTGCCGTGCAAGGCCTTCGATGCCAAGGTGTGCTGGCTGAGCGCCCGGCCGCTCGAGCCGCGCCGCGAGTACCTGCTGCGCCAGGCGACGCGCGACACGCGCGTGCGGGTGGCCGCGGTCCGCGCGCGGCTCGACGTCGAGACGCTGGCCTGGGTGGGCGACGAGGCCGCGGTGCAGGCCAACGACATCGTGCGGCTGCGCCTGTCCACCCAGCAGCCGATCGCGGGCGACCCGTACGAGCGTTTCCGCTCGCTCGGCAGCTTCATCCTGATCGATCCGGCGACCCATGACACGGTGGCCGCCGGGATGATCGAGGCGGCCTGAACGCCGGCGAGGCGTCCAGGGCGGCCCGTGGCGGCGCGCCGGCCCGCCCGCGCGATGCTCACAGGTTGCCGGTCGCCCGGGTCAGGCTGGCGGGCGTCGCCGCGTCCAGCAGGTACAGGTCGCGTGTCGCCGGGTCACCGTTCGAATCGACGTTGATCGCCTCGAGAAAGCCGGTGCGCTGCGGGGTCCCTTCGACGCCGCGGAAGGTGCCGGTGAGGCCGAACGCACTGCTGGCCGGCACCATGCCCAAGGTGACGCCCGGCTGATTGCTTGCCGTATCGATCGCCACCAGCGAGCCGCCGCCGACCGCATCCTCGGTGTAGGTGTAGCCGTTGAGCGGGTCGACGACGGTCGCGCTGCCCATGCCTTGCACCTCGAATACGGTGCGCCAGGGCGTCGCCGTGGTGGTCGTATCGGCCGGCCAGGGCTGGGCCTCGCCGCCGGCGACGAACGTTGCGCCGGCCAGCGGCGGCTGGATCACCGCGCCATTGATCGCCACGATTCCGGCGGTGGTGCCGCTGCGCGACACGGTCCGCGCGGTCGGGTTGCTGATCGTGGTCCAGGTCTCGTAGTAGACGGTCGAGGCGGTGGCGACGAAACTGCCGCCATTGCCGGCGCCGCTGACCACGGTCGTCGGCGCCAGGCCGGCGGCGAGCGCACGCACGGTATAGCTCGTGCCGGCCGGATCGACGACGCCGTACAGGAAGGCGTTGCCCTGCAGCGGGTAGGCCAGGTTGACGATGCGTCCCGGCTCGGTGGCGGCGACGACCGGCGCCGCCGAACCGTCGGCCGGCATCGCGTAGACCGTGCTCGACGCCGGCGCGGCGCCCGCCGCCGGCGTGTAGACGGAGAAATAGAGGATGGTCGGCGACGCGGCGAACAGGGCCGCGTTGCTGGTCGGCAGCCAGCCGGGCACCGTGAACAGCGGTGCCGACACGGCAGGCGCGGCATAGTCGACGTGGTAGATGAGGCCATCGATCAGGAAGAGCTGGCCGGTCGGATAGCCCTGCGTCGTGCCGACCGGCAGCGCGGTGGCCACGCCGATCGGGCTGGCGAAGGTCCCCAGCACCAGCGGGTTGGCGAAATTGGCGTCGACCAGGACCAGGCTGGCGCCGCTGCGCGCGACAAAGCCCGTGAGCGCGCCTTGCGCACCATGCACGGCCGCCAGCGGCATCGACGAGGCGACGATCGGCGCATCGCCCGGACCCATGCCGGTCTTCACCATGTGGATGACATCATCGGCGGTGTTGCACACGAGATCGGCGCCCGGCAAGCGGTAGAAGTAGGAAGAATTGGTCGGCGACTGCAGATCGGCGAAGATGGCCACGCCGACATAATCGACATTGGCCCCGGCAACGGCGGTGCCCGACAGCGAGCAGGTGTCGTCGACGGTGGCGGCCGTCTCCGCGGAGAGCTGCTGGGCCGCCGGCGCGCTGGTCGAGGTCAAGTCCAGGGCGTAGACGTGGCCATCGCTGCCCTTGTACACCTCGACCCCGGCGGCCTGGCCCAGATCGGTGCCGGACAGAAAGTCGATCGTGCCGCGCAGGACTTGCCGCTTGCCGGCGTAGCTGCCCACCGGCGCCACGGCGTACTGGCCGGCAGTCGGATCAAACCAGGCGGCGAATACGCCGGTGGTGCCCAGATAGCTCACCAGGGGCGACGGACCTGGGGCCGGATTGCCCTGGTCGGATGAACCGTTGTTGCCGCACGCGGCAAGGCCGAGAGCGGCGAACAGCCCCAAGACTCGCATGGACGCATCGCGCTGCATATTGAACTCCCCAATGTGTCGATTTTTTTTCGCGCCCGCGTGGCCATCACGCGCACGGCGCGGCCGCCTGCCCGCCCAGGAGCCGTTACGATTGCGCGCGGCGCGCCGGGTCGCCGGTGCTTAACGACGAGCCGCGCAGCGTGTTGACGGCGTACGCCGCGGACGTGTAACAGGGCGTTTCCCGGCGCAAGCGCGGCGGGCGCGTACCACGGCGCAACGCCGGCGGGCGCGGGGGCACGGTCGGGCATGCCGATTGGATTCCACGTTGGGCCCGAAGCATTCGGGAAATCTTTCGCGAGGAGCAGGAATTGACCATCGCTTGCTGGAACCCGGGACGCGCGGCCTGCGCGGCCCTGCTGTTTTCCAACCTGCTGGCCGGTGCTGGCGCGGCGGCGCCGCAAAGCGACATCCCGGAACACTTCGAGCGCCGGCGCGAGGCCTTCGATTACGAACGGCGCGAGATCCCCATCCCGATGCGCGACGGCGTGAAACTGGCGACCGTGATCCTCGTGCCGCACGGTGCCCGCGGCGCACCGATGCTGCTCGTGCGCACACCCTATGACGCGGCCGAACGGGCGACAAGATTTCGCAGCCCGCACCTGGCGGCGGCCGCGCCGCAGATGTGCGACACCGCGGTGGCCGCCGGCTATATCCTGGTCTTCCAGGACGTACGCGGCAAGCATGGCTCGGAAGGCGACTACGTGATGAACCGGCCGCTGCGCGGCCCCTGGAACACGAGTTCGACCGACCACGCCACCGACACCTTTGACACGATCGAATGGCTGGTCCAGCACGTCCCGGAATCCAACGGCCGGGTCGGCATCACCGGCGGCTCCTACGAAGGCTTTACCGCGGCGATCGCCACGGTGCATCCGCACCCGGCGCTGCGCGTCGCGGTGCCGTTCGCGCCGATGGTCGATGGCTGGGTCGGCGACGACTGGTTCCACCACGGCGCCTTTCGCCAGGGCGGCGCGCTGCCGTACATCTACCACCAGGAGGCGACGCGCAAGGGCGCCGAGAAGTGGTGGAGCGGAACGCGCGACACCTACGATGAATTCCTGCGTGCCGGGTCGGCCGGCGCACTGGCCGCGGCCCACGGACTCGAGCAGACCGGATACTGGCGCGCCCTGGTCGAGCATCCGTCCTACGACGGGTTCTGGCAGGAGCAGGCGCTCGACCGCGTGCTGGCGCGCGAGCCGCTGCAGGTGCCCATGCTGATCGTCGGCGGGCTGTTCGACCAGGAGGACATCTACGGCGCGCCGGCGCTGTACCAGGCGCTCGCCGCCAAGGACCCGCAGGGGAAACAGGTGCACCTCGTGCTGGGCCCCTGGAACCACGGCCAGCCGCGGCGCAGCGGCCGGGGCCTGGGTCCGCTGCACTTCGAAGGCGATACCGCGGCCTGGTTCCGTCGCGCCGTGATGCAACCCTTCCTGGATCACTACCTGAAAGATGCGCCGATGCCCGACCTGCCGCGGGTCCTGGCGTACGAGACCGGCGCCGATGCCTGGCGGCGCTACGACAGCTGGCCGCGGTCCTGTGCCCAGGGCTGCCCCGAGACCGCCCGCGAGTTGTACCTGCTGCCGCAGGGCCGGCTGGGCTTCGGCACGCCCGCGGCAACCGGCGACGAGTTCGACGAGTACGTTTCGGATCCGGCCAAGCCGGTGCCGTACCGGGCCCGGCCGACGCTCGACATCTACAGTGCCGATTCGACCTGGGGCGAGTGGCTGGTCGACGACCAGCGCCACGCGGCGACGCGCCCCGACGTGCTGGTCTACGAGACCGCGCCCTTGCGCCAGGCGTTGCGTGTCGCCGGCACGCCGGTCGCGCAGCTGGCCGCCTCGACCAGCGGCCGCGACGCCGACTGGGTGGTGAAGATCATCGATGTCTGGCCCGACGAAGTGCCCGACCAGCCGCAGATGGGCGGGTATCAGCAGATGCTGTCGGCCGACATCCTGCGCGGTCGCTACCGGGTCGACCCGGCGCGGCCGCAAGCCATCGAACCCGGGGCGGTCCTGGCGTATCGCCTGGCGCTGCCCGGCGTGAACCACACCTTCGCCCCGGGGCACCGCATCATGGTGCAGATCCAGTCGAGCTGGTTCCCGCTCTACGATCGCAATCCGCAATCGTACGTGCCGAACATCATGCTGGCGCGGCCCGCCGACTACGTGAAGGCGACCCAGCGGATCTGGCACGTCCCGGGCAAGGCGAGCTTCATCGAGTTGCCGGTGATCGGCCCGGGCACGGCGCTGCCTGGTGCCGATTCCGAGTAGGGCCCCGGCGCTAGTCCCCTGGCCCCGGGCCGTCGTGACGCGGCAAGCCATCGCGGATCGCCAGCCACGGGACGGCCTCGGCGCAATGGATGTGCAGGGTCGGCACGCAGCGCGCCGGGTCGTCCAGTGCGCCGATCGCCACGTCGACGAAGCCCGGCTGGCGCGTGGTGCGGAACAGGAGCTGCGTGCCGCAGGCCGCGCAAAAATCGCGCCGCCCGTGGTCGGAAGAGGCGAACTGCGCCGGCACGCCCCGCGTGTAGCGAAAGGACGCCGCGTCGAACGAGGCCCAGGCCAGCACGGGCGCGCCGCTGGACCGGCGGCAAGCGTGGCAGTGGCAATAGTCGACGACCTGCGGCTCGGCCAGCGCGACGAAGCGCAGTGCGCCGCAAAGACAGCCGCCGGTATGTGGCAGGATCATCGTGGTCTCGCTCGAAGGGGTGCTCTACGGGTCGTCGTGCGCCGCCTAATCCGGCGATGGTAGTGCAGGCGGGCGCGCCGTGCCCGAGCGCCCGCTGGCGGCGCGGCGCACAGCGCACCTGGACAGGGCCAGCGGGCTCATCCTTCGGGATTGCCGCAATCGAGCTTGCTGGCCGGGCACGGACCGGCAAACGGCCCGCCAGCGCGGCGTCGATGGAACAATGGAAGCCCTGCGCAAGCCCCTGCCCATGTCCCGACTCCCCCGCCTCCTGGCGTTCGGCGCCCTGCTCGGCCTCCCCGTGGCCCGCGCGGATCCATTGATCCGCCAGGCCAATGACCAGGAGTCGCTGGTCATCGGCGTGGCCCACGTCCATGACGGCGAACAGGCGCGCGACAGCGCCGGCGCCGGCGTGCTCAACGAAGAGGCCGGATCGCGGCTGCTGCTGGGCTTCGGCGTGACGCGGACGCGTGCGCTGTTCGGGATCCCGGGCTTCTACACCAACCTGGAAGTATTGCTGGGCGCGGCGGACGTCGGCTACGCCGGGCCGTCGTTCGATCCGAAGACCGGCATCCCTGGCGCGGCCGGCGGCGGCTTCCATGTCGCCTCGGATATCGTGCGGCTGCGGGTCGGCCGCAGCTTCGAATTGGGCGCCGGCGGCCGGCTCGCGCTGACACCCTATCTCGGGCTGGCGCAGCAGGCCTGGCTGCGCGACGGCACGACCTACACGCCGTTTTCAGCCTATGGCGATGCGGCGCTGCAGCTGGGCGTGCTGGCCCAGGCCGCGCTGACGCGCCGGGTCGTGCTCGGCGTCGAAGCCGGTATTGGCCGCACGCTGGGCGCCATGGAGCTGGACGGACACGACCTGAACTGGCCGCACCGGGCCACGGCGTCCTCGTTCTCGCTCTACTTCGACCACCGCACCTTCGCCGAATGGCACCAGCGGGTCGAGCTGCGCCATGGCGCCTATGCCACCGGGACGGGCGCGTTCGATGGCGGCCTGTTCGAGCCACGGCGCGGTTCGGCCACGGCGATCCTGCTCGAGTTCGGTACCGAGAAAGACCTCCTGCGCACGCTCCTGTACTAGCGCGGCGGCCCTGGCGCCGTGGCCGCCGCTTCCCGAACGAGCGAATGGCCGACGCGTCGCGGTCGGCGACGCGCGCCGAGTACGCGGGACACGCGGGCCGGCGTCCTGGCCGGATCCGGCGTGCCGCGGGGCGCGGCCCATCGAACGAATTCCCGCCCGGAAGCCTGCCTTCCCGCCGTTTGCGCCGCCGGCGAGGCCGGGCACTATCGACCTCCAGCTCAGGAACGGGTTGCCGATACCGATGGATGCATCGCGACGAGGCTTGCACGTCTACGCCAAGACGACCGCCGGTATCCAGGCCCTGGGTGCGACGCGCGGCGCCCTGCCGGCCTTGTCGCGCCAGCTGCTGATCCTGATCGACGGCCGGCGCACCCTGGGCGAGCTGCAGCAGATGCTGCGCAACGACGCGTTCGAGCAGGCCCTGGAGACGCTCGAGGGCCAGGGCCTGGTCGAGTGCATCCGCCATTTCCCGCAGAGCCCGGACGAATCGCCCGGCGACACCGGCACCCCGCCGAGCGCTGCCGCCACCGGACCGGACGCCGCGGCGGCCTTCGACGCCTTGATGCAGGCCCGCAACCCGGCGCCGGTGCCGGCGCCTCGCGCGGCGCTGAACGCCAGCGCATCGCCCAGCGCACCGGCCGCGCCGGAGCGGGCGCCCGACCGTCCGGAACGACGCAAGAAGCCGCGCGAGCCGCTGCCGATCGAGCAGCCGCTCGAAGGGCTGCTGACGCAGTTTGCCGACGAAGCGCCGCCGGTGGCCGTCGAATTCGCCGCGCGACGCAGCCGCTTGCCTGCCGTCCTGGGATTGTTGGTTCTCGTGGCGGTGCTGGCCGGTATGGGTTCGGCATGGACCGGCTTGCCGTTCCTGCACAGCGCCCCGGCAGGCCAGGCGCCGGCGCCAGGGATCGCCGCTCCGGTCGCGCCGCATCCGCAAGCGCCGGCCAGCGGCACACCGCCGGACGCCGTTCCTCCCACGGCCGAAGTCGCGACAGCGCGCGCCACGCCGGCTCCGCCGACCGCACCGCCGACCGCACCGCCGACCGCACCGGCCCCGGCCGCCGAGGCCTTGCCAGCGCCGGTCGCCGAGCCGCCGCGGGCTAGAGCGGATCCGCCACCGGCCGCGGTCTCGACGGCCGCGAGTGCGAGCGCGAGCACCGGCGCCGCGGCCGCGCAGCCGGACGTACCGGCCGCGAATGCACCTGCCGAATCGGCGCCAGCGCCGGCCGCCGCACCCGTACGCCCGACCGTGGCTGCGCCGCCCGCGCCGGCGGCCACGGCAGCCACCGTGCCCGCGCCCATGCCCGCTGCGGCGAACCGCCCGGCACCGCACGCGACGCCGGCCGGCGCGCCAGCACTGGCACCCGCGCCGGTGCGCGCGAACGGCGTCACGACGCCGCGCGCTGCGGCCGCCAGCGCTTCCGGCGCCGCGCCGGCAGCGGCGCCGACCAGCGCCCCGGCCACTGCCCCAGCCAGCGCCCCGGCCACCGCTCCCGCGGGCGCTGCACCCGCGCCAATCCGACCCAGGACCGTGCCGCCGATCAAGGCGGCGCTACCGACCGCCAGACCGGCAGCGCCCCGGACGCCGCCCGCGGCGGCCGACCCGGAGGACACCGTGCCGACGCCGGCCAGGGCGCCGACCCTGCACGTGCGCAACCAGGTCATACCGCAGCTGCCCAAGCTGGCGATGGACCTGGGGATCGCCAGCGGCCACGTCGTGGTTGTGCTGCATGTCAATCCGGACGGCAGCGTCGAACGGGTGGAGCTGGTCAGCGCGTCGCCGCCACAGGTCTACGACGCGGCCATGGCCCAGGCTTTCCAGCAATGGACCTTCGATCCGCTGGGCATCCCGGGGCGCATGACCGTCGAGATCGAAGTGCGGCCGCCGCGCGGCCGCTAGCGTGGCACGGCGCCCGGGCGGGGCCCGGCGGCAGCGGGCCTCAGGGCGGCGTTTCGTAGGCGTGGGGGCGCAGGATCTCCATCAGCCGGTCGGGGCTGGACAGCGCGGCGAAACCGCAGCGCCGGTACACCGCATGGGCGTCGCGCGTCGCCAGCAGGAAGCGGCGCAGGCCCTGGAGCGCCTCGTGGGCCAGGATGCGTTCGACCATCCACGTGGCGAGGCCGCGGCCGCGGTGCGCCTCGAGCACGAAGACGTCGGCCAGGTAGGCGAAGGTCGCCTGGTCGGTGACGACGCGGGCAAAGCCGACCTGCTGCGCCCCGCGGTACAGGCCAAAGCACAGCGAATGATCGATCGCCCGTTCGAGCACGGCGCGCGGGATGCCGCGCGACCAGTAGGCCTCGCGCAGGAACCCGTGCAGCAGCGCCCGGTCGAGGCGCCCGCGATCGGTGGACAGGGTGTAACCGTCGCGCACCGCGTCTTCCAGCATGACCGCTCCCGGCGCCGCACGCGCGATGGGCGGCGTGCCGCAAATGTACCTAAAATGGACGCTACGACGCGGCGCGCGTCGCCCGCCCAGACCTGCCTGCCTTGCCGATGAAGCCGCTGCGCAATCCCGAACGCGAGGTCCTGCATTTTCGCCAGCGCCTGCTGACCGCCTCGGCCATCGTCGTGGCCTGCTTCCTGCTGCTGGTCGGCCGCTTCGTCTGGCTGCAGGTGGTACGCCACGGCGAGTTCCAGGCCCGCGCCGAGCAGAACCGCATCGCCCTGGTCCCGGTGACGGCCAATCGCGGACTCATCAAGGACCGCAACGGCGTCATCATCGCCAAGAACTACTCGGCCTATACCCTGGAGATCGAACCGGCCAAGGTCGAGAACCTGGACGCCACGATCGACGAACTGGGCAAGGTGATCGACGTGCCGGCGCGCGACCGGCGCCGCTTCCACAAGACGCTGGACGACTACAAGCACCTGGACTCGGTGCCGATCCGCACCCGGCTGACCGACGAGGAGGTGGCGCGCTTCACGGCACAGCGCTACCGTTTCCCGGGCGTCGAGCTGCGCGCGCGCCTGTTCCGCCAGTATCCGCTGGGCGAGACCGCCTCGCACCTGCTGGGCTACATCGGCCGGGTCAGCACAAAGGACGAGGAGCGCATCGAGACCTTCGCCCGGCCGTCCAACTACACCGGCACCGACTACATCGGCAAGATCGGCGTCGAATCGAGCTACGAAGAACAGCTGCACGGCACGACCGGCTACGAGCAGGTCGAGATCACCGCTGGAGGGCGGCCGGTGCGGACCCTGGCACGCACGGCCTCGGTGCCCGGCGACAACCTGATCCTGTCGGTCGACATCCGGCTGCAGCAGATCGTCGAGCGCGCCTTCGGCGACCGGCGCGGCGCCCTGATCGCGATCGAACCGGCGACCGGGGACGTGCTGGCCTTCGTCTCCAAGCCGACCTTCGACCCGAACCTGTTCGTCGAAGGCATCGATCCGGTGAACTGGGACGCGCTCAACGGCTCGATCGACAAGCCGCTGCTCAACCGGGCGCTGCGCGGCACCTACCCGATCGGCTCGACCTACAAGCCCTTTCTCGCCCTGGCGGCGCTCGAGCTGGGCAAGCGCCGGCCCGACAGCATCACCTACGACCCGGGCTACTACTCCTACGGCGGCCACCTGTTCCGCGAAGGCGGGCCCAAGGGCGG
>Ga0209698_10001237_pt1 | contig 29590 bp, 38 predicted proteins | sample LitLauG_LLR_2012_FD_187203 | JGI IMG/M metagenome (GOLD analysis project Ga0209698, IMG submission 187203) | Freshwater sediment microbial communities from Pennsylvania, USA - Little Laurel Run_MetaG_LLR_2012 (SPAdes) (version 2) | ecosystem: Environmental > Aquatic > Freshwater > Creek >... | reverse complement strand
GGAAGGCACGATGGCCACCAAGCTGAGCACCGACGAGCTTCTGGACGTCTTCAAGGAGATGTCCCTGCTGGAGCTGTCGGAGTTCGTCAAGCAGTTCGAGGACACCTTCGGTGTCACCGCTGCCGCCCCTGTACAGATCGCGCAGCCGGGTCCGGGCGGCGCCGGCGGCGCCGCCGCCGCCGAGGAGGTCGTCGAGCAGGAGGAGTTCGACGTCATCCTCGAGGCCGCGGGCGAGAAGAAGATCCAGGTCATCAAGGAGGTGCGCACGCTCACCAGCCTCGGCCTGAAGGAGGCCAAGGACCTGGTGGACGGCACCCCGGCCACCGTCCTGGAGAAGACCAACAAGGAGACCGCCGAGAAGGCGAAGGCGGCCCTCGAGGGCGCCGGCGCCACGGTCACCGTCAAGTAGCACCCTCCGCGGCGCGTCTCGGGGGCCCGTCTCCCGAGGCGCGACGCGGTGCACAGCGTGGCCGGTGGGGCTTGACGTGCCCCCCGGCCACGGCCATTCTGCCGGCAGCGACGACTCGGGATGCCTGCCACCCGAGTGGCCGCTCGACAGCGGCGTGCCATTCAGGTATGCTGCATCTTTGCGCTGTCCCCTGACTCTCCCCCGGGCTTGCCTCGGGTCGTCAGGCATGCGCCGAAAGTGCCCGCGTGCCCTTGGAAGGACCGGTTTTGGCCGCCTCGCGCAACGAGTCCCCCCGCACCATCACGTCCAACCCCAACCGAATCTCCTTCGCAAAGATCCGCGAGCCCCTCGAGGTCCCCGACCTCCTGGCGCTGCAGACCGAGAGCTTTGACTGGCTGCTCGGCAACGAGCGGTGGCAGACCCGGGTCTCCGAGGCCCTGGAGGCTGGGCACTCCGTGCCCACCAAGTCCGGCTTGGAGGAGATCTTCGAGGAGATCTCCCCGATCGAGGACTTCTCCGGAACGATGTCGCTGTCGTTCCGTGACCACCGCTTCGAGCCGCCGAAGAACTCCATCGACGAGTGCAAGGAGCGGGACTTCACCTACTCCGCGCCGCTGTTCGTCACCGCGGAGTTCATGAACAACGAGACGGGCGAGATCAAGAGCCAGACCGTCTTCATGGGCGACTTCCCGCTCATGACCAACAAGGGCACCTTCGTCATCAACGGCACCGAGCGTGTCGTGGTGTCCCAGCTGGTGCGCTCCCCCGGCGTGTACTTCGAGCGCCAGGTCGACAAGACCTCGGACAAGGACATCTACCTGTCCAAGATCATTCCGTCGCGGGGTGCCTGGCTAGAGTTCGAGATCGACAAGAAGGACATGGTCGGGGTCCGTGTCGACCGCAAGCGCAAGCAGAACGTGACCGTCCTGCTCAAGGCGCTGGGCTGGGACGACGCCAAGATCCTCGAGGAGTTCGGGCAGTACGACTCCATCCGCCAGACCCTGGAGAAGGACCACACGACCACCCAGGACGACGCGCTGCTGGACATCTACCGCAAGCTGCGCCCGGGCGAGCCGCCGACGCGCGAGGCGGCGCAGACCCTGCTGGACAACCTCTACTTCAACCCCAAGCGCTACGACCTGGCCAAGGTGGGCCGGTACAAGGTCAACAAGAAGCTGGGTCTGGAGCTGGACCTGCTGCAGGGCACCCTCACCATCGAGGACGTCGTCGCGGCTATCCGCTACATCGTGGCGCTGCACGCCGGGGAGACCGAGCTGCCGGGCACCGGCGCGAGGGTCGAGGTCGACGACATCGACCACTTCGGCAACCGGCGCCTGCGCACGGTCGGTGAGCTGATCCAAAACCAGGTCCGGACCGGGCTGGCCCGCATGGAGCGCGTGGTCCGCGAGCGGATGACGACCCAGGACGTCGAGGCCATCACGCCCCAGACCCTGATCAACATCCGCCCTGTGGTGGCCTCGATCAAGGAGTTCTTCGGGACCAGCCAGCTCAGCCAGTTCATGGACCAGACCAACCCGCTGGCCGGCCTGACCCACAAGCGCCGGCTGTCCGCGCTGGGACCGGGCGGCCTGTCCCGCGAGCGGGCCGGCTTCGAGGTGCGCGACGTGCACCCGTCGCACTACGGGAGGATGTGTCCGATCGAGACCCCTGAGGGCCCGAACATCGGTCTGATCGGGTCCCTGTCGTCCTATGCCCGCGTCAACGCGTTCGGGTTCGTCGAGACGCCCTACCGCCGGGTGGAGAAGGGTCAGGTCACCGACCAGATCGACTACCTGACCGCCGACGAGGAGGACCTGCACGTCATCGCGCAGGCCAACGCGCCGCTCAACGACGACGACACGTTCAGCGAGCCGCGCGTCCTGGTGCGGCGCAAGGGCGGCGAGGTGGAGTTCATCCCCGCCGACGACGTGGACTACATGGACGTCTCGCCGCGGCAGATGGTCTCGGTGGCCACCGCGATGATCCCGTTCCTGGAGCACGACGACGCCAACCGGGCGCTGATGGGCTCCAACATGCAGCGCCAGTCGGTGCCGCTGCTGCGCTCCGAAGCCCCGCTGGTCGGCACCGGGATGGAGTACCGCGCGGCGGTCGACGCGGGGGACGTCATCACCGCCGAGGCCGCCGGGGTGGTGCAGGAGGTCTCCGCGGACCACGTGACCATCGCCCAGGACGACGGGCAGTACCGCACCTACCGGGTCGCGAAGTTCGAGCGGTCCAACCAGGGCACGTCGTTCAACCAGAAGGTGATCGTCACCGAGGGTGACCAGGTCGTCGCCGGGCAGGTCATCGCCGACGGTCCCTGCACCGACGGCGGGGAGATGGCCCTGGGCCGCAACCTGCTGGTGGCGTTCATGCCGTGGGAGGGCCACAACTACGAGGACGCGATCATCCTCAGCCAGCGTCTCGTGCAGGACGACGTGCTCTCCTCGATCCACATCGAGGAGCACGAGGTGGACGCCCGGGACACCAAGCTGGGCCCGGAGGAGATCACCCGGGACATCCCCAACGTGTCCGAGGAGGTCCTCGCCGACCTCGACGAGCGAGGGATCATCCGCATCGGTGCCGACGTGGTGCCGGGCGACGTGCTGGTCGGCAAGGTCACGCCCAAGGGGGAGACGGAGCTGACCCCGGAGGAGCGCCTGCTGCGGGCGATCTTCGGGGAGAAGGCGCGCGAGGTCCGCGACACGTCGCTGAAGGTGCCGCACGGCGAGTCCGGCAAGATCATCGGAGTGCGGCTGTTCGACCGCGACAGCGGCGACGAGCTGCCGCCGGGGGTCAACCAGCTGGTCCGGGTCTACGTGGCGCAGAAGCGCAAGATCACCGACGGCGACAAGCTCGCCGGCCGCCACGGGAACAAGGGCGTCATCTCCAAGATTCTCCCCGTGGAGGACATGCCCTTCCTGGAGGACGGGACGCCGGTCGACATCGTGCTCAACCCGCTGGGCGTGCCGGGCCGGATGAACGTCGGCCAGGTGCTGGAGACCCACCTGGGCTGGGCGGCTGCGTCCGGCTGGGAGGTGCAGGGCAAGCCGACCTGGGCCACCCACCTGCCGAAGGCAGCGTGGGAGGCAAGCCCGGGCACCCGGGTCGCCTCGCCGGTGTTCGACGGCGCGCGCGAGGAGGAGATCACCGGCCTTCTCGACTCGACGCTGCCGAACAAGGACGGCGACCGGATGGTCAACGCCGACGGCAAGGCCCGGATGTACAACGGTCGTACCGGGGAGCCGTTCAAGGACCCGATCGCGGTCGGGTACATCTACATCCTCAAGCTGCTCCACCTCGTGGATGACAAGATCCACGCCCGGTCGACGGGGCCGTACTCGATGATCACGCAGCAGCCCCTGGGCGGGAAGGCCCAGTTCGGCGGCCAGCGGTTCGGCGAGATGGAGGTGTGGGCGCTGGAGGCCTACGGAGCGGCCTACGCACTGCAGGAGCTGCTCACCATCAAGTCCGACGACGTCCTGGGCCGGGTCAAGGTCTACGAGGCGATCGTCAAGGGCGAGAACATCCCTGAGCCGGGCATCCCCGAGTCGTTCAAGGTCCTGATCAAGGAGATGCAGTCGCTGTGCCTCAACGTTGAGGTGCTGTCCAGCGACGGCATGTCCGTGGAGCTGCGGGACACCGATGAGGACGTCTTCCGCGCGGCGGAGGAGCTCGGCATCGACCTGTCCCGGCGGGAGCCCAGCAGCGTCGAGGAGGTCTGACGGCGGGGGACCCCCCCGCGGCCGGCCGTTGTCAGACCCAAGACCCCCGAAAGAAGGAAGCCACGGTGCTCGACGTCAACTACTTCGACGATCTGCGGATCGGGCTGGCGACGGCGGACGACATCCGTCAGTGGTCCCACGGCGAGGTCAAGAAGCCAGAGACGATCAACTACCGCACGCTCAAGCCGGAGAAGGACGGGCTCTTCTGCGAGAAGATCTTCGGTCCGACCCGGGACTGGGAGTGCTACTGCGGTAAGTACAAGCGCGTCCGCTTCAAGGGCATCATCTGCGAGCGCTGCGGCGTCGAGGTCACCCGGGCCAAGGTCCGTCGTGAGCGGATGGGCCACATAGAGCTGGCCGCGCCGGTGACCCACATCTGGTACTTCAAGGGCGTCCCGAGCCGGCTGGGCTACCTGCTGGACCTGGCGCCGAAGGACCTGGAGAAGGTCATCTACTTCGCCGCCTACATGATCACCTGGGTCGACGACGAGGCGCGCCACCGTGACCTGCCCAGCCTCGAGGCGAAGATCTCGATCGAGCGCGGTCAGATCGAGAAGCGCCGAGACGTCGACGTGGAGACCCGCCAGCGCAAGCTGGAGACCGACCTCGCCGAGCTCGAGGCCGAGGGGGCCAAGTCCGACGTGCGCCGCAAGGTGCGCGAGGGCGCCGAGCGCGAGATGGCGCAGATCCGGCGCCGGGCCGACCAGGAGGCCGCCCGCCTGGGCGACGTCTGGGACCGCTTCAAGGGCCTGAAGGTGCAGGACCTGGAGGGCGACGAGCTGCTCTACCGCGACATGCGGGACCGGTTCGGCCAGTACTTCCGCGGCGGCATGGGCGCCCAGGCCATCAAGGACAGGCTGGAGTCCTTCGACCTCCACGCTGAGGCGGAGAGCCTGAAGGAGACCATCCAGACCGGCAAGGGGCAGCGCAAGACGCGTGCCCTGAAGCGGCTGAAGGTCGTGTCCGCCTTCCTGTCGACGCGCAACAGCCCGATGGGCATGGTCCTGGACGCCATCCCGGTGATCCCGCCGGACCTGCGCCCCATGGTGCAGCTGGACGGTGGCCGCTTCGCCACCTCCGACCTCAACGACCTGTACCGCCGCGTCATCAACCGGAACAACCGGCTGAAGCGGCTGCTGGACCTCGGCGCGCCCGAGATCATCGTCAACAACGAGAAGCGGATGCTCCAGGAGGCCGTCGACGCGCTGTTCGACAACGGCCGCCGTGGGCGTCCGGTCACCGGCCCGGGCAACCGGCCGCTGAAGTCGCTGTCGGACATGCTCAAGGGCAAGCAGGGCCGGTTCCGCCAGAACCTTCTCGGCAAGCGGGTGGACTACTCCGGCCGCTCGGTGATCGTGGTCGGTCCCCAGCTGAAGCTGCACCAGTGCGGGCTGCCCAAGCAGATGGCGCTGGAACTGTTCAAGCCGTTCGTCATGAAGCGGCTAGTCGACCTCAACCACGCGCAGAACATCAAGTCCGCGAAGCGGATGGTGGAGCGCGCCCGTCCCGTGGTCTGGGACGTGCTGGAGGAGGTCATCTCCGAGCACCCGGTGCTGCTCAACCGGGCGCCGACCCTGCACCGCCTGGGCATCCAGGCCTTCGAGCCCCAGCTCGTCGAGGGCAAGGCGATCCAGATCCACCCGCTGGTCTGCACCGCGTTCAACGCCGACTTCGACGGCGACCAGATGGCGGTGCACCTGCCGCTGTCCGCCGAGGCGCAGGCCGAGGCGCGGGTGCTGATGCTGTCGACGAACAACATCCTGTCCCCGGCGCACGGCCGGCCGGTGACCTCCCCGACACAGGACATGGTGATCGGGATCTACTACCTGACCACCGGGGCGGAGGGCGCGTCCGGCGAGGGCGGCATCTACTCCTCGGTGTCGGAGGCGCTGCAGGCCAAGGAGACCGCGGGTCTGGACCTGCAGGCCACGATCAAGATCCGCGTCGAGGACACCCTGCCGCCGGATGGCGTCGAGGTGCCCGAGGGATGGGAGCCCGGCCAGCCGCTGCTGCTGACCACCACCTTGGGACGCGTGCTGTTCAACGAGGCGCTGCCCGCGGACTACCCGTTCGTGGACTACCCCGTGGCCAAGAAGCAGCTGAGCCAGATCGTCAACGACCTCGCCGAGCGCTACCCCAAGGTGCAGGTCGCCGCGACGCTGGACGCGCTGAAGGAGGCCGGCTTCCACTGGGCCACCCGCGCGGGCGTCACCATCTCCATCGGTGACGTCGTCACCCCCGCCCGCAAGACCGAGATCCTCAATGGGTACGAGGTCAAGGCGGAGAAGGTGCAGAGCCAGTATGAGAAGGGCCTGATCACCGACGACGAGCGCCGCCAGGAGCTGATCGAGATCTGGACCCAGGCCACCAACGAGGTGGCCCGGGAGATGGAGGAGAACTTCCCGGCCACCAACCCGGTCTGGATGATGGTCCACTCCGGTGCCCGAGGGAACATGATGCAGGTCCGTCAGATCGCGGGTATGCGCGGTCTGGTGGCCAACCCCAAGGGTGAGATCATCCCGCGGCCGATCAAGTCGAACTTCCGCGAGGGCCTGTCGGTGCTGGAGTACTTCATCTCCACGCACGGTGCCCGCAAGGGGCTGGCGGACACCGCGCTGCGGACCGCCGACTCCGGGTATCTGACCCGCCGGCTGGTGGACGTGTCCCAGGACGTGATCATCCGCGAGGACGACTGCGGCACCGAGCGGGGCCTGACGTTCCCGCTGGCCGTGCCGACCTCCGGGGGCGCCTTCCGGGCCCACGACGACGTCGAGGCCAGCGTGTACGCGCGGACCCTCGCCACCGACGTGGTGGTGGACGGCACCACCGTGGCTGCCGCCGGGGTGGACATCACGATGCCGACGATCGACGACCTGGTCGCCGCGGGTGTCGCCGAGGTCAAGGTGCGCAGCGTCTTGACGTGTGAGTCCAAGCTGGGCACCTGCGCCTCGTGCTACGGCCGGTCGCTGGCGGCCGGCAAGCTCGTCGACGTCGGCGAGGCGGTCGGCATCATCGCCGCCCAGTCGATCGGCGAGCCGGGCACCCAGCTGACGATGCGTACCTTCCACACCGGCGGTGTCGCCGGCGAGGACATCACCCACGGGCTCCCGCGCGTCATCGAGCTGTTCGAGGCGCGCACCCCCAAGGGCATGGCGCCGATCAGCGAGGCGGCGGGCCGGCTGCGTATCGAGGACGGCGAGCGCACGCGCAAGCTCATCGTCGTCCCCGACGACGGGTCGGAGGAGATCGCCTACACGGTCTCCCGCCGCGCGCGACTGCTGGTCAACGACGGCGAGACGGTCGGCGTGGGACAGCAGCTGGTCCCCGGGGCCGTCGACCCCAAGCAGGTGCTGCGCATCCTGGGCCCGCGCAGGGTCCAGCAGTACCTGGTCGAGCAGGTCCAGGAGGTCTACCGCAGCCAGGGCGTGTCCATCCACGACAAGCACATCGAGGTCATCGTCCGTCAGATGCTCAAGCGGGTGACGATCATCGAGTCCGGCGACTCGGACATGCTGCCGGGTGAGCTGGTCGAGCGGACCCGCTTCGAGGACGCCAACCGCCAGATCGTGGCGGAGGGCGGTACCCCCGCCTCGGCGCGCCCCGAGCTGATGGGGATCACCAAGGCGTCGCTGGCCACCGAGTCGTGGCTGTCGGCGGCGTCGTTCCAGGAGACCACCCGGGTGCTCACGGACGCGGCGATCCACGCCAAGTCCGACCCGCTGCTCGGCCTGAAGGAGAACGTCATCATCGGCAAGCTCATCCCGGCCGGTACGGGGCTGCCCCGCTACGGCAACGTCCGGGTGGAGCCCACCGAGGAGGCGAAGGCGGCCATGTACTCGATGGCGGTCTACGACGACGTCGACTACGGCGGCTTCGGGACCGGCTCGGGCATGGCGGTCCCGCTGGACGACTTCGACTACAACTACCGCCGGTAGGCCACCGTCCCGGTGGGGGAGGGCGTTGCCCCGCGCCCACCGGGACCGCCGGCCCCGCTTTGACCTGGCGGAGGGCGGCTAGGTACGCTGGTGCACCGCGCCTGGGCACAGCCCGGGCCGCGTGCGCGCGTCTGCAGCGCCGTACGTCCCCCACGGGAAAGCCTTTCGGCTCGTGCCGGCAGGAGCCGGGCGACACGCCCGGGCGCGGGGGTCGGACGGTCGCGGCGGCGCCCACGGCAAGCAGCACGGTCCGGTACGCAGGCAATCGATCACGGAGACGCGGTGCCCACGATCCAGCAGTTGGTCCGAAAGGGCCGCCAGGACAAGGTCGGCAAGACCAAGACGCCGGCGCTGAAGGGGAGCCCCCAGCGGCGCGGGGTCTGCACGCGCGTCTACACGACCACGCCCAAGAAGCCGAACTCGGCGCTGCGCAAGGTGGCCCGCGTCCGGCTGACCAGCGGCATCGAGGTCACCGCCTACATCCCCGGCGTCGGGCACAACCTGCAGGAGCACTCGATCGTGCTCGTGCGCGGTGGTCGCGTGAAGGACCTGCCTGGTGTGCGGTACAAGATCATCCGTGGGGCCCTGGACACCCAGGGCGTGAAGAACCGCAAGCAGGCGCGCAGCCGCTACGGCGCGAAGAGGGAGAAGAGCTAATGCCGCGCAAGGGTCCCGCCCCCAAGCACCCGGTCGTCACCGACCCGGTGTACTCCAGCCCGATCGTCACCGCGCTGGTGAACAAGGTGCTGGTCAGCGGCAAGAAGTCCACCGCCGAGCGGATCGTCTACGGCGCCCTGGAGGGCTGCCGGGACAAGACCGGCACCGACCCGGTCGTCACGCTCAAGCGCGCTCTGGACAACATCAAGCCCTCGCTGGAGGTCAAGAGCCGCCGTGTCGGTGGCGCCACCTACCAGGTGCCGGTCGAGGTCAAGGCCGGGCGCGGCACCACCCTGGCGCTGCGCTGGCTGGTCTCGTACTCCCGTGCCCGTCGGGAGAAGACCATGACCGAGCGGCTGATGAACGAGCTCCTCGACGCCAGCAACGGCCTGGGCGCGAGCGTCAAGCGCCGCGAGGACACCCACAAGATGGCCGAGTCGAACAAGGCGTTCGCGCACTACCGCTGGTAGCCAACGCCCCCTCCGAGACCTGAGAGAAGACACCGTGCCCACCGACACCGCCGCCGACCTGGCCCTGGTCCGCAACATCGGGATCATGGCCCACATCGACGCCGGCAAGACCACGACCACCGAGCGGATCCTGTTCTACACCGGGATCAACTACAAGATCGGCGAGGTCCACGAGGGCAGCGCGACGATGGACTGGATGCCCCAGGAGCAGGAGCGGGGCATCACCATCACGTCGGCCGCAACCACCTGCCAGTGGGACGGCCACACCATCAACATCATCGACACCCCCGGCCACGTGGACTTCACGGTGGAGGTGGAGCGCTCGCTGCGCGTCCTGGACGGTGCCGTCGCGGTGTTCGACGGCGTCGCCGGCGTGGAGCCGCAGTCGGAGACGGTGTGGCGCCAGGCTGACCGGTACAACGTCCCGCGCATCTGCTTTGTGAACAAGCTGGACCGCACGGGCGCGGAGTTCCACCGCTGCGTGGACATGATCAGCTCCCGGCTCGGGGCCACCCCGCTGGTGCTGCAGATCCCGATCGGCGTCGAGGCGGACTTCGTCGGTGTGGTCGACCTGGTCGCCATGAAGGCCCTGGTCTGGCCGCCGGAGGCTGCCAAGGGTGAGATGTACGAGACCCTGGAGATCCCCGCCACGCACACCGAGGCGGCCCGGGAGTGGCATGACCGGCTGCTGGAGACCATCGCGGAGTCCGACGACGCGATGATGGAGCTGTACCTGGAGGGTCGCGAGCCCGCCGAGGACGAGCTCGTCGCGGCGATCCGCCGCGCGACCATCGCCGGCAGCCTGACCCCGGTGCTGTGCGGGTCGGCGTTTAAGAACAAGGGCGTGCAGCCCATGCTCGACGCCGTAGTGCGCTACCTGCCATCGCCGGTAGACGTGGACGGCATCGAGGGGCACACCCCAGGGTCCGAGGACGCCGTGGTGACCCGCCTGCCCTCGGAGTCGGCCCCGTTCAGCGCTCTCGCGTTCAAGATCATGTCCGACCCGCACCTGGGCAAGCTGACCTACATCCGGGTGTACTCCGGCGTCCTGGAGACCGGCACCGCGGTGCTGAACTCCACCAAGGGCAAGAAGGAGCGGATCGGCAAGATCTACCGGATGCACGCGAACAAGCGTGAGGAGATCGACCGCGTCGGTGCGGGCCACATCGTCGCGGTGATGGGCCTGAAGGACACCACCACCGGGGACACGCTGTGCGACTCCGCCGACCCGGTCATCCTGGAGTCCATGAACTTCCCGGCGCCGGTCATCTCGGTGGCGATCGAGCCGAAGTCCAAGGCGGACCAGGAGAAGCTCGGGACTGCCATCCAGCGCCTCGCCGAGGAGGACCCGACCTTCCAGGTCCGCAGTGACGAGGAGACCGGCCAGACCATCATCGCGGGCATGGGCGAGCTGCACCTCGACGTCCTGGTCGACCGGATGCGCCGGGAGTTCCGCGTCGAGGCCAACGTCGGCAAGCCGCAGGTCGCCTACCGCGAGACGATCACCAAGACGGTGGAGAAGGTCGAGTACACCCACAAGAAGCAGACTGGTGGGTCCGGCCAGTACGCCCGCGTGATCATCTCCCTGGAGCCGAGCGGCGGGGAGGTCGACGGTGGCTACGAGTTCGTCAACAAGGTGACCGGCGGCCGCATCCCGCGGGAGTACATCCCCTCGGTCGACGCCGGGTGCCAGGACGCCATGGAGTACGGCGTGCTCGCCGGCTACCCCCTGGTGGACGTCAAGGTCACCCTGCTGGACGGGGCCTACCACGAGGTGGACTCCTCCGAGCTCGCGTTCAAGATCGCCGGGTCGATGGCGTTCAAGGACGCGGCACGCAAGGCCGGTCCGGTCCTGATGGAGCCGATGATGGCGGTGGAGGTCACCACCCCGGAGGACTTCATGGGCGACGTGATCGGCGACCTCAACTCCCGGCGCGGGCAGATCCAGGCCATGGACGAGCGCGCAGGCGCCCGCGTGGTCAAGGCGCTGGTCCCGTTGTCGGAGATGTTCGGCTACGTCGGCGACCTGCGTAGCCGTACGCAGGGACGGGCGAGCTACAGCATGCAGTTCGACTCCTACGCCCAGGTTCCCCGGAACGTGGCGGATGAGATCATCGCCAAGGCACGAGGCGAGTAGCACACCGCAACCAGGGGTCCGAGCACGTGCAGCAAGGTCCCGACCACCGGCGCCGTAGGCGTACCAATCAAGAGTCCTGAGGAGGACCCCAGTGGCGAAGGCGAAGTTCGAGCGGACTAAGCCGCACGTCAACATCGGCACCATCGGGCACATCGACCACGGGAAGACCACCCTGACCGCGGCGATCACCAAGGTGCTGCATGACGAGTACCCGGACGTGAACCCGTTCACGCCCTTCGACCAGATCGACAAGGCCCCCGAGGAGCGCCAGCGGGGCATCACGATCTCCATCGCCCACGTGGAGTACCAGACCGAGGTGCGGCACTACGCGCACGTCGACTGCCCGGGGCACGCGGACTACATCAAGAACATGATCACCGGTGCGGCCCAGATGGACGGGGCGATCCTGGTGGTGGCCGCGACGGATGGTCCGATGCCGCAGACCAAGGAGCACGTGCTCCTGGCCCGCCAGGTGGGCGTCCCCTCCATCGTCGTCGCGCTGAACAAGTGCGACATGGTCGACGACGAGGAGATCCTCGAGCTGGTGGAGCTGGAGGTCCGCGAGCTGCTGACCACCTACGAGTTCCCCGGCGACGACATCCCTGTCGTCCGCGTGGCGGCCTTCCCGGCGCTGAACGGCGACGAGAAGTGGGCCGGGTCGATCCTGGAGCTGATGAAGGCGGTCGATGAGTACATCCCGACGCCGGAGCGCGAGGTCGACAAGCCGTTCCTCATGCCCATCGAGGACGTCTTCACCATCACCGGCCGCGGCACCGTGGTGACCGGACGCATCGAGCGCGGGATCGTGAAGGTCAACGAGACCGTCGAGATCGTCGGCATCAAGGAGAAGAGCCAGACCACCACCGTCACCGGCGTGGAGATGTTCCGCAAGCTCCTCGACGAGGGCCAGGCCGGGGAGAACGTCGGCCTGCTCCTGCGTGGCACCAAGCGCGAGGACGTCGAGCGCGGCCAGGTCGTGGTCAAGCCCGGCTCGATCACCCCGCACACCGAGTTCGAGGCGCAGGTCTACATCCTGTCCAAGGACGAGGGCGGCCGGCACACGCCGTTCTTCAACAACTACCGCCCGCAGTTCTACTTCCGGACGACCGACGTCACCGGCGTCGTCACCCTTCCGGAGGGCACCGAGATGGTGATGCCGGGCGACAACACCGAGATGGCCGTCGCGCTGATCCAGCCGATCGCCATGGAGGAGGGGCTGCGGTTCGCCATCCGTGAGGGTGGCCGTACCGTCGGCGCCGGCCGCGTCACCAAGATCCTCAAGTAGGGCGATTTCCCACTGCCGCACCTCCTGCGGCATACTTGGCAGGTTGCTTGGGTGGGTGCTCGGGGCGTTCGTCGCCCCGAGCACCCTCGCCCGGGCGGCCGCGCCCCAGCGGCACCCTTGACGTTCACCTCGCGGTGGGCGAGGGGCGCCGCCGCGACACGCCCGACCGCGTGGGTCGGACGAGCTCGACCTTGCTCCGGCCCCGGCGGGAGTGACCGGCCCGCCACCGCGGCTCGGCACCGCGTGACCCCGACAGCGAAGGACACCGAAGGCACATGGCGGGACAGAAGATCCGCATCAGGCTGAAGGCGTATGACCACGAGGTCATCGACTCCTCGGCGCGCAAGATCGTGGAGACGGTGACCCGTACCGGCGCCCAGGTCGCCGGCCCGGTGCCGCTGCCGACGGAGAAGAACGTCTACTGCGTGATCCGCTCCCCGCACAAGTACAAGGACAGCCGCGAGCACTTCGAGATGCGCACCCACAAGCGGCTCATCGACATCCTCGACCCCACCCCGAAGACGGTCGACTCGCTCATGCGACTCGACCTCCCGGCTGGTGTGGACATCGAGATCAAGCTCTGAGGACGTAGCGACCATGAGCAGGCAACTGAAGGGCGTGCTGGGCGAGAAGCTCGGCATGACCCAGGTGTGGGACGAGGCGAACCGGCTTGTCCCGGTCACCGTCGTCAAGGCAGGTCCGTGCGTGGTCACCCAGGTGCGGACGCTGGCCGCCGACGGGTACGCCGCCGTGCAGATCGGCTTCGGTGCCGTGGACCCGCGCCGGGTCACCAAGCCGATGGCCGGCCACTTCACCAAGGCCGGTGTGACGCCGCGCCGCCGACTGGTGGAGCTGCGGACCGACGACGCGGAGACCTACGAGGCCGGCCAGGAGATCACGGCCGAGGTGTTCAGCGCCGGCGAGCGCGTGGACGTCACGGCGACGACCAAGGGCAAGGGCTACGCCGGCGTCATGAAGCGCCACGGCTTCCACGGGCTGCGCGCCTCCCACGGTGTGCAGCGCAAGCACCGCTCACCCGGCTCCATCGGCGGGTGCGCGACCCCCGGGCGCGTCTTCCGCGGCATGAAGATGGCCGGCCGGATGGGCCACGTGCGGCACACGACCCAAAGCCTCCTGGTGCATGCGGTGGACGCCGAGCGCGGCCTGCTGCTCATCAAGGGCGCCATCCCCGGCCCCACCGGCGCGCTCGTCCTCGTGCGCAGCGCCGCGAAGGGAGCGTGACCACGATGTCGATGGTCGACGTGCACACCCCCACCGGCGGCACCGATGGCAGCGTCGAGCTGCCCGGTGAGGTCTTCGACGCCCAGGTCAACATCCCGCTGATCCACCAGGTCGTGGTCGGCCAGCTGGCCGCTGCCCGTCAGGGCACCGCGTCGACGAAGACCCGCGGTGAGGTCTCCGGCGGCGGCCGCAAGCCGTACAAGCAGAAGGGCACCGGCCGCGCGCGGCAGGGATCCACCCGCGCGCCACAGTTCACCGGCGGTGGTGTGGTGCACGGGCCGGTCCCCCGCGACTACGCCCAGCGCACCCCCAAGAAGATGAAGGCCGCCGCGCTGCGCGGGGCGCTGTCCGACCGGGCCCGGGACAACCGGGTGCACGTGGTCAGCTCCCTGGTCAGCGGCGACGCGCCCTCCACGAAGACGGCCGTCGCGGTGCTGGAGCGGATCTCCGACCGCAAGCACGTGCTCGTCGTGGTGGACCGTGCCGACACCGTCTCCTGGCGCAGCCTGCGCAACGTGGACCGGGTGCACCTGATCTTCGCCGACCAGCTGAACACCTACGACGTGCTGGTCAGCGACGACGTGGTCTTCACCCGCGCCGCGCTGGACGCCTTCCTGGCTGGCCCACCCGCCGGGAAGTCCGCCACGGCGGTCGCCAGCTCCACCGAGGCGGCCTCGCTGCCCGACGCCCCCGCGACCTCCGAGCAGCCCGAGCCGACCACCGCCCCCGCGCCCAAGCGCGCCCGGGCCGCGGCCAAGCCGGCGGCGTCCGCGGAGTCGGTCGAGTCGGTCGAGTCGCCTCAGCCGGGCGACGAGGCCAGCGAGGCGACCGGCGAGCCCACCATCGACGCCGCGGCGTCGCTGTCCGACGAGGAGGCCTGAGGTGAAGATCGCCGACCCGCGCGACATCCTCCTCGGACCGGTTATCTCCGAGAAGAGCTACGGCCTGCTGGACGAGAACAAGTACACGTTCCTCGTCCGGCCCGACGCCAACAAGACCGAGATCAAGATCGCGGTCGAGAAGGTGTTCGGGGTCCACGTCACCGGGGTCAACACCCTCAACCGGGCCGGCAAGACGCGTCGGACCCGGACCGGGACTGGCCGCCGGCCGGACACCAAGCGCGCTGTGGTCAGCGTGCGCGTAGGCGAGCGCATCGACATCTTCGGCGGCCCGGTCTCCTAACGGGACCGACGAGACCAAGGACACGACACCCATGGGTATCCGCAAGTACAAGCCGACGACGCCGGGCCGTCGTGGCGCCAGCGTGGCCGACTTCGTGGAGATCACGAGGACCGAGCCCGAGAAGTCCCTGGTCCGTCCGCTCACCAGCAAGGGCGGACGCAACAACGCCGGCCGGGTCACCACCCGCCACCAGGGCGGAGGCCACAAGCGCGCCTACCGCATCATCGACTTCCGTCGCCACGACAAGGACGGCGTGCCGGCCAAGGTCGCGCACATCGAGTACGACCCCAACCGCACCGCGCGCATCGCGCTGCTGCACTACGCGGACGGGGAGAAGCGCTACATCTTGGCGCCCCAGCGCCTCGCCCAAGGCGACACCGTCGAGGCAGGTCCCGGGGCGGACATCAAGCCGGGTAACGCCCTGCCGTTGCGCAACATCCCGGTCGGCACGGTGGTGCACGCCATCGAGCTGCGCCCCGGCGGCGGTGCCAAGATCGCACGCTCCGCAGGTGCCAGCGTGCAGCTGGTCGCCAAGGACGGGCCCTTCGCCCAGCTGCGGATGCCCAGCGGGGAGATCCGCAACGTCGACGTCCGCTGCCGCGCCACGATCGGTGAGGTCGGCAACGCCGAGCAGTCCAACATCAACTGGGGCAAGGCCGGCCGCATGCGCTGGAAGGGCAAGCGCCCGACGGTGCGTGGCGTCGCGATGAACCCGATCGACCACCCGCACGGTGGTGGCGAGGGCAAGACGTCCGGTGGCCGGCACCCGGTCTCCCCGTGGGGCCAGCCGGAGGGCCGCACCCGTAAGGCCCACAAGGCCAGCGACCAGCTCATCGTCCGCCGCCGTAAGAACAAGAAGCGCTAGGAGACCGTCGCGATGCCGCGCAGCCTGAAGAAGGGTCCCTTCGTTGACGACCACCTCGCCAAGAAGGTGGACGTTCAGAACGAGAAGGGGACCCGCAACGTCATCAAGACGTGGTCCCGTCGCTCGATGATCGTCCCGACCATGCTCGGCCACACGATCGCGGTGCACGACGGCCGCAAGCACGTCCCGGTGTTCGTCACCGAGGCGATGGTCGGCCACAAGCTCGGGGAGTTCGCGCCCACCCGCACCTTCCGCGGGCACGAGAAGGACGACCGCAAGGCCCGCCGCCGCTAGGCGGCGCCACGACCACACCCACCAGACACGACCAGCAAGGGGACAGTGATGGAAGCCACGGCCAGGGCGAGCGCACGCTACGTGCGCGTGACGCCCCAGAAGGCCCGACGCGTGGTGGACCTGATTCGGGGCCTGCCTGCGGCGGACGCCCAGGCGGTGCTGCGGTTCGCGCCCCAGGACGCCTCGGAGCCGGTGGGCAAGGTGCTCGACAGCGCCCTGGCCAACGCCGAGCACAACCACAACCTGGACCCTGCCCGCCTGGTCGTCACCGAGGCCTATGTGGACGAGGGTCCGACGCTCAAGCGGTTCCGGCCGCGCGCCCAGGGCCGCGCCTACCGCATCCGTAAGCGCACGAGCCACATCACGGTGGTACTGGCGCCCGCGCCGACCGCCGCAGAGAAGGGGAGGACCCGCTAGTGGGCCAGAAGGTCAACCCGCACGGGTTCCGGCTGGGCATCACCACCGACTACGCCAGCCGGTGGTACGCCGACAAGCTGTACAAGGACTACGTCAAGGAGGACGTGGCGATCCGCCGCATGCTGTCCAAGGGCATGGAGCGGGCCGGCATCTCCGGGGTGGAGATCGAGCGCACGCGTGACCGGGTGCGGGTCGACATCCACACGGCGCGCCCGGGGATCGTCATCGGCCGCCGCGGCGCCGAGGCTGACCGCATCCGCGGTGACCTGGAGAAGCTCACCGGCAAGCAGGTCCAGCTGAACATCCTCGAGGTGAAGAACCCCGAGATCGACGCACAGCTGGTGGCACAGGGTGTGGCCGAGCAGCTGTCCAGCCGGGTGTCCTTCCGGCGCGCGATGCGCAAGGCGATCCAGTCCGCGATGAAGGCCGGCGCCAAGGGCGTGCGGGTCCAGTGCTCGGGCCGCCTGGGTGGTGCGGAGATGAGCCGCTCGGAGTTCTACCGCGAGGGCCGGGTCCCCCTGCACACCCTGCGCGCGAACATCGACTACGGCTTCTACGAGGCGCGCACCACGTTCGGTCGCATCGGCGTGAAGGTGTGGATCTACAAGGGAGACGTCATCAACGGCCGGGTGGAGCGCGACGTCGCGCTGCCTGGTCGCGGCCCGGCGCGCCCGTCGCGCCCGGCGTCCGCCGTTGCCCCGGCGCGGGGCAGGGCGGCCCGCAACGAGGAGCGCGCGAGCGAGGAGGCGGCTGCAGTGACCGCCGCCCCGACGTCCGGATCGGAGGGCTGACCCGTGCTGATCCCCCGGCGCGTCAAGCACCGCAAGCAGCACCACCCGGACCGCTCCGGAGCGGCGAAGGGCGGTACCCGCGTCACGTTCGGCGAGTTCGGCCTGCAGGCCCTGGAGTCGGCGTACGTGACCAACCGACAGATCGAGTCGGCTCGTATCGCGATCACCCGGCACATCCGCCGCGGTGGCAAGGTCTGGATCACCATCTACCCGGACCGGCCGCTGACCAAGAAGCCGGCCGAGACCCGGATGGGGTCCGGCAAGGGCTCCCCGGAGTGGTGGGTGGCCAACGTGAAGCCGGGACGGGTGATGTTCGAGCTGTCCTACCCGAACGAGGCCGTGGCGCGCGAGGCGCTGCTGCGGGCGTCGCACAAGCTGCCAGTGAAGTGCCGGATCGTGCGGCGTGAGGGTGGTGAGCAGTAATGGCGGTGGGGACCAAGACGGTCGAGGACATCCGCTCGATGAGCCAGGAGGACCTGGTCGTCGCGCTGACCGAGTCCAAGGCTGAGCTGTTCAACCTGCGGTTCCAGGCGGCTACCGGCCAGCTGGACAACCATGGTCGGCTGCGCGCCGTGCGCACCGACATCGCCCGCATCTACACAGTGATGCGCGAGCGCGAGCTGGGCATCGTCCCGGTTGTTACCGAGGAGGGTGCGGCATGAGCGAGCAGGCGACGCCGGCAGCCGACCGCGGGGACCGCAAGGTCCGCGAGGGTCTGGTCGTCAGCGACAAGATGGACAAGACCGTCGTGGTGGCGGTCGAGGACCGGGTCAAGCACGCCCTGTACGGCAAGGTCATCCGTCGTACCAACAAGCTGAAGGCGCACGACGAGGCCAACGCCTGCGGCGTCGGCGACCGGGTGCTGCTGGCTGAGACCCGTCCGCTGTCGGCCACCAAGCGCTGGCGCGTGGTGGAGATCCTCGAGAAGGCCAAGTGACCGCGCCCGCCGGCGCGACCGGTACCAGGAGCCAGATGTGATTCAGCAGGAGTCGCGACTGCGTGTCGCCGACAACACCGGGGCCAAGGAGATCCTGTGCATCCGCGTGCTCGGTGGCTCCGGCCGTCGCTACGCGGGGATCGGTGACGTGATCGTCGCCACCGTCAAGGACGCCATCCCTGGCGGCAACGTCAAGAAGGGCGACGTCGTCAAGGCCGTCGTCGTGCGCACCGTCAAGGAGCGACGCCGCCCGGACGGCTCCTACATCAAGTTCGACGAGAACGCGGCGGTGATCCTCAAGAGCGACGGGGACCCCCGGGGCACGCGCATCTTCGGCCCGGTCGGCCGCGAGCTGCGGGACAAGCGCTTCATGAAGATCATCTCGCTGGCTCCGGAGGTGCTGTAGCCATGGCCCGCATCCGCAAGGGCGACAGGGTCGTCGTGATCAGCGGCAAGGACAAGGGCGTCTCTGGCCGTGTCATCGCCGTCTACCCCGACACCGACCGCGTGCTGGTCGAGGGCGTGAACCGCATCCGCAAGCACACCAAGGTGAGCCAGACGTCCACCGGCGCGAAGGCCGGCGGGATCATCACCGAGGAGGCCCCGATCCACATCTCCAACGTGATGGTGGCGGTCGAGGCCGACGTCAACGGCAAGAAGCGCACCGTAGGGACGCGCGTGGGCTACGAGTTCGACAAGGACGGGTCGAAGACCCGGGTCGCCAAGCGCACAGGGGAGACACTGCAGTGACCGCCACCACCGCCGAGCGCACCGAGCCACGGCTGCGCACCCGCTACCGCGAGGAGATCGTCCCCGCCCTGCGCGAGCAGTACGGGTACGGCAACGTCATGCAGGTCCCCGGGCTGACCAAGATCACGGTCAACATGGGGGTCGGGGAGGCCGCTCGCGACGCCAAGCTGATCGAGGGCGCGATCCGCGACCTCGCGGCGATCACCGGCCAGCGCCCCGCGGTCACCCAGGCGAGGAAGTCCATCGCCCAGTTCAAGCTGCGCGAGGGCATGCCGATCGGCGCCCACGTCACGCTGCGCGGGGACCGGATGTGGGAGTTCTGCGACCGGCTGCTGTCGGTGGCGCTGCCCCGGATCCGTGACTTCCGCGGGCTGAGCCCCCGCCAGTTCGACGGCCGCGGCAACTACACCTTCGGGCTCACCGAGCAGTCGATGTTCCACGAGATCGACCAGGACAAGATCGACCGCGTCCGCGGGATGGACATCACGGTCGTCACCACCGCGACCACCGACGACGAGGGCCGCAGCTTGCTGCGTCTCCTCGGCTTCCCCTTCAAGGAGTCCTGACCGTGGCGAAGAAGGCGCTTGTCAACAAGGCGGCGGCGAAGCCCAAGTTCGCCGTGCGCGGCTACACGCGGTGCAGCCGCTGCGGCCGCCCGCACTCGGTGTACCGCAAGTTCGGGCTGTGCCGGGTGTGCGTGCGCGAGATGGCGCACCGTGGCGAGCTTCCCGGTATCACCAAGAGCAGCTGGTAGTCCTCCCCCCGTACGTCGCAGGTCCGGACCGGAAACCACGACGAGAAAGGCCACTGGCCCCCCATGACGATGACCGACCCGATCGCGGACATGCTGACCCGCGTGCGTAACGCCAACCAGGCGTACCACGACGTGGTGCGCATGCCCTCGAGCACCTTGAAGACCCGGATCGCGGAGATCCTGCGCCAGGAGGGCTACATCGGTAGCTGGCGGGTGGAGGACAACGAGGACGGCCCGGGCAAGTCCCTGGTGATCGCGCTGAAGTACGGGCCCAACCGTGAGCGCTCGATCGCCGGTGTGCGCCGGGTGTCCAAGCCGGGACTGCGCGTGTACGCCAAGTCGACCAGCCTGCCCCGGGTGCTCGGCGGACTGGGCGTGGCGATCATCTCCACCTCCACGGGTCTGCTCACCGACCGTCAGGCCTCCCAGAAGGGCGTAGGCGGGGAAGTCCTCGCCTACGTCTGGTAAGCCGGAAGGAGACCTCGCAACCATGTCTCGCATCGGACGCCTCCCCGTCCCCGTGCCCAGCGGCGTCGACGTCGCCATCGACGGCCGCCAGGTCTCGGTGAGCGGGCCCAAGGGGACCCTGCACCACCGCATCCCCGAGCCGATCGCCGTACAGCGTGGCGACGACGGCTCGCTGTCGGTGACCAGGCCGGACGACGAGCGCGTCTCGCGCTCGCTGCACGGGCTGACCCGCACGCTGCTGGCCAACATGGTCACCGGCGTCACCCAGGGCTTCTCCAAGACCCTGGAGATCCAGGGTGTCGGCTACCGCGTCGCCCCCAAGGGCAGCGGGCTGGAGTTCCAGCTCGGCTACTCCCACCCCATCCAGGTGGAGCCGCCGACAGGCATCTCCTTCACCGTGGACTCCCCGACCCGGCTGACGGTGTCGGGGGTGGACAAGCAGCAGGTGGGCGAGGTCGCCGCCAACATCCGCAAGCTCCGCAAGCCCGAGCCCTACAAGGGCAAGGGTGTCCGCTACGCCGACGAGGTTGTCCGCCGCAAGGTCGGAAAGGCTGGGAAGTAGTCATGGGCGTTGCCGTCAAGCTCAGCGGCACGAGCACCACGCGCACCGAGCTGCGCCGCCGCCGCCGCCACCTGCGGGTGCGCAAGAAGGTGACGGGCACCGCGGCGCGTCCGCGTCTCGTCGTGGTCCGTTCCGCGCGCCACATGGTGGCCCAGGTGGTCGACGACGCCACCGGCCACACGCTGGCCTCGGCGTCGACGATGGAGGACACGTTGCGCACCGAGACCGCGGACAAGACCGCCAAGGCCCGCCGGGTCGGCGCACTGGTCGCCGAGCGGGCGAGTGCCGCCGGGGTGTCCAAGGTGGTGTTCGACCGCCGTGGTCACCGCTACCACGGGCGGGTCGCGGCACTGGCCGACGGTGCCCGCGAGGGCGGGTTGGACTTCTGATGACTGCACCGACTGGGAAGGACTCGTAATGGCTGCACCGCAGCAGCGTCGCGGCACCACCGGAGCCGCGGGAGGCGACCGTCGAGACGGCCGCCGTGACGGCCGCCGCGACGGCGCACCGGAGAAGACCGCCTACGTGGAGCGCGTGGTGGCCATCAACCGCGTGGCCAAGGTGGTCAAGGGCGGCCGTCGCTTCAGCTTCACCGCCCTGGTGGTCGTCGGCGACGGCGACGGCAGCGTCGGCGTCGGCTACGGCAAGGCCAAGGAGGTGCCGGCGGCGATCGCCAAGGGCGTCGAGGAGGCCAAGAAGAACTTCTTCAAGGTCCCGCGGATCCAGGGCACGATCCCCCACCCGGTGCAGGGGGAGAAGGCCGCCGGCGTTGTCCTGCTGCGCCCGGCTGCGCCCGGTACCGGCGTCATCGCCGGTGGCCCGGTGCGCGCCGTGCTGGAGTGCGCCGGGATCCACGACGTGCTGAGCAAGTCGCTGGGCTCGGACAACGCGATCAACGTCGTGCACGCGACGGTGGCGGCTCTGCACAACCTGGAGAACCCCGAGGCCGTCGCGGCCCGCCGGGGGCTCACCTTGGAGCAGGTGGCCCCCGCCGCCCTGCTGCGGGCGCGCGCGGCCGGGGCGGGTGCCTGATGGCCCGCCTGCGGATCACCCAGGTCCGCTCCACGATCGGCGGCACGCACGTCCAGCGTGAGTCGGTGCGCTCGCTCGGCCTGAAGCGGCTGCGCGACGTCGTCGTCACCGAGGACCGCCCCGAGATCCGCGGCATGATCGCCCGGGTGCCGCACCTGGTCCACGTCGAGGAGGTCGACGAGTCATGACGCTCAAGGTCCACCACCTGCGCCCCGCCCCGGGCGCGCACACCGCCAAGACCCGCGTGGGTCGCGGCGAGGCGTCCAAGGGCAAGACCGCCGGACGCGGCACCAAGGGCACCAAGGCCCGCTACCAGGTGCCGGCGTCGTTCGAGGGCGGCCAGATGCCGCTGCACATGCGCCTGCCCAAGCTCAAGGGGTTCAAGAACCCCAACCGCGTGGAGTTCCAGGTGGTCAACGTGGCCGCGCTGGCCGCGCTGTTCCCCGAGGGCGGCGCCGTCGGGGTCGACGACCTGGTCGCCGCGGGCGCGGTCCGGCGCAACCAGCCGGTCAAGGTGCTCGGCAACGGTGACGTCGACGTCGCCCTGCACGTGACCGTGCACGCCTTCTCCGCGATCGCGGCGGAGAAGCTGGCGTCGGCGGGGGGCTCGGCCACCACGTTGTAGGCAGGCCGGCCCCCGACGACAGTGGGGGGTCGGCGCCAGGCTGGTACCGTCAGTCCCGCGGTCCATGCGGGCCACCCCCACGCCCGACGGGCGCGCAGGAGGCAGCAGTGTTCACGACGTTCGCGCAGGCGTTCCGCACGCCGGACCTGCGACGCAAGATGCTGTTCACCCTCGGCATCATCGCGGTCTTCCGTCTCGGCTCGGTGATCCCGACCCCGGGCATCTCCTACTCCGCCGTCCAGGCGTGCGTGGCCTCGGTCAAGACCTCCGGGGTCTACCAGCTGGTCAACCTGTTCAGCGGCGGGGCGCTGCTGCAGCTGTCGATCTTCGCGCTGGGGATCATGCCGTACATCACGGCGAGCATCATCATCCAGCTGCTGACCGTGGTCATCCCCCGCTTCGAGGCCCTGCAGAAGGAGGGCCAGTCCGGCACGGCGCGGCTGACCCAGTACACCCGCTACCTGACCATCGGCCTGGCCCTGCTGCAGTCCACCGCACTGGTGGCGGTGGCGCGGCGGCCCGGCGCGCTGTTCGGCAGCACCTGCACCTCCCAGCTGGTGCCCAACTCCAGCCTGTGGGTGCTGGTGACCATGGTGGCCACCATGACCGCGGGGACCGCGGTGATCATGTGGCTGGGGGAGAACATCACCGACCGCGGGGTCGGCAACGGGATGTCGATCCTGATCTTCACCTCGATCATCGCCCGGTTCCCCACCGCCGTGCAGTCCATCTACGCGGGCCGCAGCTTCATCGTCCCCGGGATGGTCGCCCTGGTGGGGATCGTGCTGATCACGCTGGTGGTCTTCATCGAGCAGGCCCAGCGACGTATCCCCGTGCAGTACGCCAAGCGCATGGTCGGCAGGAGGATGTACGGGGGAACCTCGACCTACCTGCCGCTGAAGGTCAACATGGCCGGTGTCATCCCCGTCATCTTCGCCTCCTCGCTGCTGTACATCCCCGCCCTGCTGGTCAACGTGACCGGGCACTCCAACGACGTGCACGGCTGGGCCCCGTGGGTGCAGCGCAACCTCAACCAGGGGGCCCACCCGCTGTACATCCTGATGTACTTCGGGCTGATCGTCTTCTTCACCTTCTTCTACGTGGCGATCACGTTCAACCCCGACGACGTCGCGGACAACATGAAGCAGTACGGCGGCTTCATCCCCGGGATCCGCGCGGGCAAGCCGACCGCCCAGTACCTGGACTACGTGCTGACCCGGCTGACCTTCCCCGGCTCGTTCTACCTGGCCTTCATCGCGGTACTGCCGATCATCGGCGTCGGCCTGCTCAGCGGCAGCTCGACGACGAGCTTCCCGTTCGGCGGGACCAGCCTGCTGATCATGGTCGGCGTCGGCCTGGACACCGTGAAGCAGATCGAGAGCCAGCTGCAGCAGCGCCACTACGACGGCTTCCTGCGCTGATGCGCCGGGCTGAGGGGCTCGCTGAGGGGCTGAGGGGCCGGCAGTGAGGCTGGTGCTGCTGGGTCCGCCAGGCGCCGGCAAGGGGACCCAGGCCGTGCGCCTGTCCGCGGCGCTGGGTGTGCCTGCGGTGTCCACCGGGGACATCTTCCGGTCCAACATCGCGGACGGCACCGACCTCGGGCGGCAGGTGACCGCCTACCTCGACGCGGGCGCGCTGGTGCCGGACTCGCTGACCAACGCGTTGGTCCGCGACCGCCTCGCCGGCGCGGACGCCGCAGCCGGGTTCGTCCTGGACGGCTACCCCCGCACCGTCGCCCAGGTCGCCGAGCTGGACGAGATCCTGGCCGCCGGCGGGGTGGGCCTGGACGCGGTCCCCGAGCTGGTCGTCGACCCCGAGGAGCTGGTGCGCCGTCTGCTGGCGCGCGGCCAGGGGCGCAGCGACGACACCGAGGACGTCATCCGCCACCGCATGCACGTCTACGCCCAGGAGACCGCCCAGCTGGCCGACGTCTACCGCGACCGCGGACTGCTGCGGGTCGTGGACGGGACCGGGACGGTGGACGAGGTGGCGCAGCGGCTGCTGGCCGCCGCGCGAGCGGACGGGGCCTGAGGTGCTCGGCCGGGAGCGGGTGGAGCTGAAGAGCCCCGCGCAGTTCACCGCCATGCGTCGGGCCGGCCTGGTGGTGGCGGACATGCTCGACGCGGTCGCCGCCGCGGTCGCCCCCGGGGTGAGCACCGCCGAGCTGGACGCGGTGGCCCGCTCGGTGCTGGCCGCCGCCGGCGCGACGTCGTCGTTCCTGGGCTATCACGGCTTCCCCGCGGTGATCTGCGTGTCGGTGAACAACGAGGTCGTGCACGGCATCCCCGGCCCGCGCCGGCTCGCCGGCGGGGACCTGGTCAGTGTCGACGCCGGCGCGATCGTGGACGGCTGGCACGGCGACGCCGCCCGCACGGTGGCCTGCGGTGGCGTCGCTGAGGAGCTGGCGGCACTGTCCGCGGCGACCGAGGCCGCCATGTGGGCGGGCGTGGCGGCCGCCCGGGTGGGTGGGCGGCTGTACGACATCGGCGCAGCGGTGGAGGACGAGGCGGCACGCCATGGCAGCTACGGGGTGGTCGAGGAGTACGTCGGGCACGGGATCGGCACCGCGATGCACATGCCGCCGCAGGTCCCCAACTACCGACCCCGGTCCGGGCACGGCCCCCGCCTCGTCGCCGGCATGGCCCTGGCCATTGAGCCGATGCTGACCCTCGGCAGCCGGCACACCGACGTCCTGGACGACGATTGGACCGTGGTCACCGCGGACGGGCTGTGCGCGGCCCACTGGGAGCACACCGTGGCCCTGACGTCGGAGGGTCCGTGGGTGCTCACTGAGCGTGATGGGGGCGCCGCACGGCTGGGCAGGCTGGGCGTGCCCACCCCGGCCAGCGTGCGCTGATTCCCGCGGGCGGCCGCGCCGCCCTGCGCTGCCTGACGGAGCCGGGCTCGCTCGGGGGTCGGGCAGGCTGGTTTCCCCCATGCCGCCGCGTGCCGTAGACTGTGCCAACGGCTCGCCGCCGCTGTTCGTCGTGTCCCTGTTCGGCTGCACGGGGAGACGGCAGGTGCGGGCTCCCACGGTACAAACACCCAGCGAGAGACAGCGGAGGACATGCCCAAGAAAGACGGCGTTATCGAGCTCGAGGGCTCCGTCGTGGAGTCACTGCCCAACGCGATGTTCCGGGTCGAGCTGGAGAACGGGCACAAGGTCCTCGCGCACATCAGCGGGAAGATGCGCCAGCACTACATCCGGATCCTCCCCGAGGACCGCGTGGTGGTGGAGCTCTCCCCGTACGACCTCAACCGGGGTCGGATCGTCTACCGCTACAAGTAGGGGCCCCGGCGGGGACTCCCGCCCGCGCTCCACCCGTAGCACCCCGCAGTACTCGCACCACCTCGTGCACACGCACCACCCCCAGGCACCGGCCGGTGTCCGGGGCGGCACCTCACGGAGATCACTATGAAGGTCAAGCCGAGCGTCAAGCCGATGTGTGACAAGTGCAAGGTCATCCGTCGGCATGGGCGCGTCATGGTGATCTGCGAGAACCTGCGTCACAAGCAGCGGCAGGGCTAGCCCCCGCCACCGCCGGCGCTCGCAGGCACCACCGCACGTCCCAACTGCACAGCCAAGGCCCAGCACCCCCGCCCTCGGGCGGGGACACCCCCGGTCGGAGGCCGGGGACCCGTCCGTCGGGCGGACGGGACACGCTGGTCACGGCCTCCGCGAACAGACAGGATGACCGCCCGGATGGCACGCCTCGTTGGCGTCGACCTCCCCCGCGAGAAGCGGGTTGAGGTTGCGCTCACCTACATCTACGGCATGGGTCGCACACGCGCTCGCGAGACCCTCGCCCACACCGGCATCAGCCCCGAGGTCCGGGTCCGCGACCTGGGCGACGACGACCTGGTCAGGCTCCGCGACTGGATCGAGGCCACCTACAAGATCGAGGGTGACCTTCGCCGCGAGGTCGCCGCCGACATCCGCCGCAAGGTGGAGATCGGCTGCTACCAGGGCCTGCGGCACCGCCGTGGCCTGCCGGTGCACGGCCAGCGCACCCACACCAACGCCCGGACCCGCAAGGGCCCGCGTCGTGCCATCGCCGGCAAGAAGAAGGTCGGCAAGAAGTAGTAGTCCGTCCCCGCTAGGTCCGGGTCCGGACCGACCACCTCCCCAGGAGCCGCTCGACCATGCCACCCAAGAGCCGAACCGCCGCGGGCGCCAAGAAGGTGCGCCGCAAGGAGAAGAAGAACGTGGCCCACGGCCACGCCCACATCAAGTCCACGTTCAACAACACGATCGTCTCGATCACCGACCCGGTCGGGAACGTGATCGCCTGGGCGTCGTCCGGCCAGGTCGGCTTCAAGGGGTCACGCAAGTCCACCCCCTTCGCCGCCCAGATGGCCGCCGAGGCTGCCGCCCGCCGTGCCATGGAGCACGGCATGAAGCGGGTCGACGTGTTCGTCAAGGGCCCCGGCTCCGGCCGTGAGACCGCCATCCGCTCCCTGCAGGCGACCGGCCTGGAGGTCGGCTCGATCCAGGACGTCACCCCCGTGCCGCACAACGGCTGCCGCCCGCCCAAGCGCCGGCGCGTCTGAGAAGCAGGAGAAACCACACACCATGGCTCGTTACACGGGCGCGGACTGCAAGCGGTGCCGCCGGGAGAAGACCAAGCTGTTCCTCAAGGGCGCGAAGTGCGAGTCGCCGAAGTGCCCGATCGAGATCCGTCCCTACCCTCCGGGTGAGCACGGTCGCGGTCGCACCAAGGACAGCGAGTACCTGCTGCAGAAGCGCGAGAAGCAGAAGTGCGCGCGCATCTACGGGGTGCTGGAGAAGCAGTTCCGCGGGTACTACGAGGAGGCCCAGCGCCGCCCGGGCAAGACCGGCGAGAACCTGCTGCGCATCCTGGAGAGCCGGCTGGACAACGTGGTCTACCGGGCTGGCTTCGCCAAGTCCCGGGACATGGCCCGCCAGCTGGTGCGCCACGGCCACATCACCGTGAACGGGCGCAAGGTGGACATCCCGTCCTTCCGCGTCTCGGAGTCCGACATCGTCGAGGTCCGCGCGGAGTCCCGCGAGCTCGTCCCCTTCATGGTCGCCCGCGCCGAGGCCGGCGAGCGCACCGTGCCCGCGTGGCTGGAGGTCATCCCGGGGCGCCTGCGCGTCCTGGTCCACTCCCTGCCCAGCCGCGCCGTGATCGACACCGCCGTCCAGGAGCAGCTGATCGTCGAGCTGTACTCCAAGTAGCCCCAGCACCACCGTGCGGGCCGACCGGCCCGCACGCGCTCGTCGGCGTCAAATAGCGGACGCCCGACCCCGGAGGTACCCCCGTGCTTATCGCACAGCGCCCCACCCTGGCCGAGGAGCCGGTCGACGCCCACCGCTCCCGTTTCGTCATTGAGCCGCTCGAGCCCGGCTTCGGCTACACGCTCGGCAACTCCCTGCGCCGCACCCTGCTGTCCTCGATCCCCGGTGCCGCCGTCACCAGCGTTCGCGTGGACGGCGTCCTGCACGAGTTCACCACCGTGCCCGGCGTCAAGGAGGACGTCACCGACCTGATCTTGAACATCAAGCAGCTGGTGGTCAGCTCCGAGCACGACGAGCCCGTCGTGATGTACCTGCGCAAGCAGGGCCCCGGCGCGGTGACCGCCGCGGACATCGCCCCCCCGGCGGGCGTCGAGGTCCACAACCCGGACCTGCACCTGGCGACGCTGAACGCCAAGGGCAAGCTGGAGATCGAGCTGACCGTCGAGCGTGGCCGTGGCTATGTGACCGCCACGCAGAACAAGCAGCCCGGCCAGGAGATCGGCCGCATCCCGGTCGACTCGATCTACTCCCCGGTGCTGCGCGTGACGTACAAGGTCGAGGCCACCCGTGTGGAGCAGCGCACCGACTTCGACCGGCTGATCGTGGACGTGGAGACCAAGCCGAGCATGACCCCGCGTGACGCGGTCGCCAGCTCCGGCAAGACCCTGGTGGAGCTGTTCGGCCTGTTCCGCGAGCTGAACGTGGACGCCGAGGGCATCGACATCGGCCCCTCGCCCACCGACGCCATCGTCGCCGAGCAGATGAACATGCCGATCGAGGACCTCGAGCTGACGGTGCGGTCCTACAACTGCCTGAAGCGCGAGGGCATCCACACCGTGGGCGAGCTGGTCGGGCGCAGCGAGGCCGACCTGCTGGACATCCGCAACTTCGGTGCGAAGTCCATCGACGAGGTCAAGGTCAAGCTGGCCACCATGGGCCTGGCCCTGAAGGACAGCCCCCCCGGGTTCGACCCCGGCCTGGTCGTGGACAGCTACACCGAGGACGACGACTACCCGGTCTTCGCCGAGGACGAGCAGCTCTAGCCCCCGCGCCGCGTCCGCGCGGCCGACACTCCTGGAGACCCCACCATGCCCACGCCCACCAAGGGACCCCGCCTCGGCGGCGGTCCGGCGCACGAGCGGATCATGCTCGCCAACCTGGCGACGGCGCTGTTCGAGCACGGCCGGATCACCACGACCGAGGCGAAGGCGCGCCGGCTGCGACCGGTGGCCGAGCGGCTCATCACTAAGGCCAAGCGCGGCGACCTGCACGCCCGCCGCCAGGTGCTCGCCGTCATCCACGACAAGAGCGTCGTGCACACGCTGTTCACCGAGATCGGGCCGCGCTTTGAGAACCGTCCCGGTGGCTACACGCGCATCACCAAGGTCGGGCCGCGCAAGGGCGACAACGCCCCCATGGTGGTCATCGAGCTGGTCGAGGCGCTGACGGTCGCGCAGACCGCTGTCGGGGAGGCGGAGGGGGCCACCGCCCGCTCGGCCAAGGAGCGGGCCACCAAGGCCGCGCCCAGCGCCAAGGCCGACGAGGCGACCACGGCGCCGGTCGCGGCCGATGAGACCGACGAGGCCGAGGGGGCCCCCTCGACGGGGGCCTCGCACGACGCCGAGGCGGAGACCGCCGAGGAGCCGGCTGCCGAGGAGCCGGCTGCCGAGGAGCCGGCCGCTGAGGAGCAGAGCGCCGACGCGGCGGAGAAGGACACCGGGTCCGCGCAGGCCTAGTCCGCCCGCACCGCCCGCTCGCGATGAGCGCCACCGACGCACCGCCAGTGCCCGCCC
>Ga0209698_10001236_pt1 | contig 29598 bp, 24 predicted proteins | sample LitLauG_LLR_2012_FD_187203 | JGI IMG/M metagenome (GOLD analysis project Ga0209698, IMG submission 187203) | Freshwater sediment microbial communities from Pennsylvania, USA - Little Laurel Run_MetaG_LLR_2012 (SPAdes) (version 2) | ecosystem: Environmental > Aquatic > Freshwater > Creek >... | reverse complement strand
GAATGCTGGCGGCGGTGGTGGCGGAAATGGCGGTGCGGGAGGATTTGGCGGAGACTCCTGGAACACGAATCTCAGCACCGGTGGCGAGGGTGGCGCATCGTTCCCCGCCACGATTGATCGGCTTGCCCTGGGAGGCGGCGGCGGCGCCGGAACTCGCAACAACTCCGACGGAGACAATCAGGCCAGCGGTGGCTCCGCGGGCGGCGGCATGATTTTCATTCGGGCCGGAGCACTGGCTGGGACCGCAACGCTGACGGCCAATGGCACAAGTTCCTACAACGCAACCGCCAATGATGCCGGCGGCGGCGGCGGCGCTGGTGGCACGATCGTCGTCGTTTCCATCAATGGCGGCGAAAGCGGCCTTACACTGCAGGCGAATGGCGGCCGCGGTGGTGACGCATGGGACACTCAGCCCTACAGCCTCGCCGATCGCCACGGCCCTGGAGGCGGCGGCGGAGGCGGTGTTGTGTACGTGTCGGCTGCGCCAGCGAGCATCAGTGTGACCGGCGGAACCAACGGGACTACGCTGAAGCCACCATCCGCAGCCTACGGCGCGACGCCTGGTTCGGCCGGAACCAGCGCAATCACCGTCACCATGAAACAAGTTACCGGTGTCCAATCAGGCGCATCCTGCGCTCCTGATATGACTCTGACGAAGTCGCATGTCGGAAATTTTGTTCGTGGCTCCGCCGCATCGTTCACGATTCCGGTCCAAAACGTCAGCCCCTACGGCGCTTCGAGCGGGGTCGTGACGATGAACGATACGCTGCCACTGGGGTTGACGCTGGCAAGCGCCGTCGGTACTGGCTGGACATGCTCCAGCGCGTCGCAGACGGTGAGTTGCGTTCGCTCAGATGCACTGGCCGCACTGGCGAGCTATCCCAGCATCACCTTGAACGTCAATGTCGCGCAGACGGCACCCTCAGTAGTGACGAATACGGCGACCATCGGAGGCGGCGGGGAAGCTTATCTTGGTAACGACACCGCGACCGATACCGCTCAGGTTGTTTCGACAGCCGACTTGTCGGTCGCGCTGGTCGCCGCTCCTGACCCTGTCGCCGCGGGCGGCAATGTAACCTTCACCGCCTCTGTCAGCGACATTGGACCCAGCGCCGGCGACAATGCGACCCTGGTATTCCCGGTCCTCGCAAACACGACGTTTGCATCGGTCACACCGCCCGCAGGCTGGTCATGCACTGGTCCGGGGATCGGACTCACGGGCACCATCGTCTGCACGACCCTGTCGATGTCGGGCGGCACGGCCGCCAATTTCACGATCGTGGTCAAGGTGAACAACGGGACAGCCAACGGCACCTTGATTTCGGGTACGGCTACAGTCGGGTCCAGTGTGAGCGATCCGGTGCCTGCCAACAATACCGCTACGGCGACCACCACCGTTGGCACGACCGCGCCAAACCTCTCGGTCACCAACGCTGTATCTCCCGACCCAGTGCAGGCCGGTGCCAACGTCACTTACACGCAAGTGGTGACGAACACGGGAACGACGCCGGTCACCACCGCGACGTTTACCGAAGCTACTCCGGCCAACGAAACGTTTGTCTCGATCACTCCACCCGCCGGGTGGAGCTGTGCAGGATTTCCGCCGACTTGTACCGATCCAAGCGTCGCCGGAGGTGCGACCGGGACTTTTAGTGTCGTCTACAAAGTGAATGCGCTCACCGCGGCCGGTACAGTCCTGACCGACACCGTAACTGTCACCGGCGCGAACCAGTCGTTTGGCGCCAGTTCTGCGACGGCCACGGATGTCGTTGCCTCCGCGGCCCAGGCCGATCTCTCTCTCACAACTGCGGCGTCGCCCTCTACCGTTTTCGCTGGAAACAACATCAGCTACACCCAGACAATCACCAACAATGGCCCAGCGACCGCGACCGGCGTCTCGTTCAGCGAACCCATTCCCGCGAATACGACTTTCTCGTCTTTCTCGGCACCGGCGGGTTGGACCTGCACAGTCACGACGTCCGTGACCTGCACGAATCCGAGCCTGGCCGCAGGAACTTCGGTCGACGTGATCATCGTGCTGAACGTCGCTCCGACGGTTGCGGCTGGGACGATTACTGCGACCGCGTCGGTCTCATCTTCCGCTTCCGACCCCATTGCCTCGAACAACAGCACCAGCGTGACCACCAACGTCGGTGTGGCCTGCGATTTGACAATGACAAACAGCGGCACGCCGAGCCCGGTCGCTGCCGGTGGAACTATTACCTACACGCAGACTGTCTACAACAATGGACCGAGCAACTGCAGCACGGCCACGGTGATGGAACCCACTCCTGCGAACACTACGTTCTTCTCAGCGGCGGTAGTGACCACCGGCGGCGGAACCTGGACGTGCCCGAATACCGCCCCCGTGTCCTGCACGAACCCAAGCGTTCCTCCCGGCTCAACGGGCACTATCACCACGAAATATACGGTGGGCGGAGCGGTGGCGGCTGGCACGATCATCACCGACACCGTTACTGCAGCCACGACCAGCCGCGATACCAATCTGAACGACAACACCGCAACTTCGACGATTGCCGTCGCCGGTGGAACGCAGGCTGACTTAAGTGTCACAAATTCCGCCAGCCCGAACCCGGTGAGCCCGGGTAGCAATATCACCTACACCCAGAGCGTCACAAACAATGGGCCGGCAGCGGCGACTACGGTTGCTTTCAGTGATCCCATTCCGGCGAATACCACGGTCGTTTCGCTTACCGGGCCCGCTGGATGGAGCTGCAGCATTGCCACCGTGCCGCCGAGTTGCACCATCGCCAGTCTTGCATCGGCCACTACCGCGAATTTTTCATTCGTGGTTACCGTGAACGCCGGCGCCGCGGGTGGAACCATCAGCCAGACCGACTCGGTTTCCTCCACTGCCGATCCAAACAGCGCCAACAATAGCGCGACGGCCAGCGTTCAGGCGTCGCCCTCGGCCGACCTCTCAGTCACCGATTCCCCCAATCCGGTCCCAGTGCAGGCAGGTAACAACATCGCTTACACGCAGGTCATCACCAACAGTGGGCCCAGCACAGCGACAACCGTCACCCTGACTGAATCGCTTCCTGCAAACACGACGGCGGTCTCGCTCACCGGTCCGGCGGGCTGGACCTGCAACGTCGGGACGCGAACCTGCACCATCGCAAGTTTGGGAACCGGTCCGACCGGGAATTTTACGTTTACCGTGACCGTCAATGGTGGTACCGCCGCAGGCACCGCGATCAACGATACGGTGAGTGTCGGCTCGGCGGTCAGCGATCCGAACTCGGCCAACAACACCGCCACCGCCGCCGACGTGGTGGCCACAGCAGCGCAGGCTGACCTCGTGGTTACAAATTCACCCTCATCGACGAGCGTGGCGCCGGGAACCAACGTTACGTACACACAGGTTGTGACAAACAACGGTCCGTCTACCGCTACTTCGCCGACGTTCAGCGAGACGATTCCTCCGAATGAGACTTTTCAGTCCATCACGCCGCCCGCTGGCTGGACTTGCACCACGCCCGCCGTTGGCAGCGCCGGCAATATCTCGTGTACCGATGGCAGCAGCCTTGCGACGGCTGCTCCCGCCACCTTTACGGTTGTTCTGGGAGTGAACGGCACTACGCCCTCGGGAACATATATTTCCGACACGGCGACTGCGTCCGCCAGCAACCTCGTGCCCAGCCTTTCCACCAATAGCGCGACAGCGACCGTGTTGGTCGCCTCTTCTACCAGCGCAGACATGGCGATCACGAAGACGGGAGCTCCGAACCCGGTGGATCAGGGAGGCCTGCTGACCTACACCCTGACGGTCACGAATAACGGGCCAGCCACTGCCACCAACGTTACCGTGACCGATTTCTTGCCGAACTCCGTCACTTATCTCAGCGTCACGCCGCCAGCCGGCGGAACTTGCTCGCAAGCAGGCGGAACGGTGACCTGCCAGTTGGGTTCCATCGCCAGCACCGTCTCGGAAAACATCGCCATTCTCACCGTCGCGGCCACGCCGGGCCGAGTCACGAATAATGCGATCGTCACGGCGAGCCAGACTGATCCCAATCTGCTGAACAATTTTGCTCAGCAAGTCGAGACCATTACGTACCCGACGCGGATCCAGTTGCAGGAGTTCCACGCCGCGCGCTTTAAAGATTCATCGGGAGCCTGGCGGGCGGCCCTGACCTGGAGAACCAGCGAAGAGTCCCAGAATCTTGGCTTCAACATCTATCGGGAGCAGGCCGGGCAACCCATCAAACTGAATCCGTCGCTGATTGCAGGGTCAGCCCTCATGATGAGCGGCGTGCTTCCGAAACACGGCGCCAGGAGCTACACCTGGGTGGATCGTTCACCTTCTGAGTCGCCAAACTACTGGCTGGAAGACCTGGACGTGAGCGGGGCCCGGACGATGCACGGCCCCGTGAGCGCCGATACGTCGGCGGGCACAACCGACGCCGTGTCCTCCCCGATGCTCAGCCATTTGAACGTCTCGCAGCCCTCCGCTGCTTCCGGGCAGAGCCGCAACAACTCCGAGTCTGCGCTTCACGAATTCACTCCGACGGCGGCCCAGATTCAGAAGCAGTTCGATCTGGCCCGGAACCCAGCCGTAAAGCTGTATCTCAAGCATGAAGGCTGGTACCGGGTTGCGCAGCCAGACCTCGTAAAGGCCGGACTCGATCCAAACGTTGACCCGGACCGGCTCCAGCTTTACGCGGAAGCCATCCAACTTCCGATTGAGATCACCGGCGCCACACCGGGACCGGGCGGGTTTGGCCCGCAGGCGGCGATTTCGTTCTACGGAACCGGAATGGACACGGCGTTTACCGGCACGCGCGTCTACTGGCTGGTCTCCGGAAGTTCGCCCGGGCTGCGCATCCAACACGCGCCGCCCTCGGAAGGTTCGAATCTCCCTCCGGCCAGTTTCCGGTCGAGCGTGGAACTGAAGCCGCGAACCACCTACTTCTCCGCGCTGATGACGAAAGACGGAGACAATTTCTTCGGGCCGCTGGTTTCCTCCGCGCCCCTGGAGCAGAAAGTGTTTGTGGAACACCTGGATCCGAACGCCGCAGAACCGGCGCGGCTCGAAGTGTGGCTGCGCGGCGTGATCAGCGGCAACCCGCACGACGTCAGCATCGATCTGAATGGAACAGCCGTCGGAGACCTCTCGTTCGTCGGGCAGGACGAAGGCAAGTTCCACGTGGACCTGCCGCCCGGAGCACTGCTCGAGGGTACGAACACCATCACCCTGACCTCGCAAAACGGCCAATATGACTACAGTCTGGTCGACGCGATCCAGATCGGCTACCCGCACAAATACGTGATGGACCAGGGCAGCCTGAAATTTACCGGCCGCGCCGGGGAAGAGATTTCGCTGAAGGGTTCAGGCACAGGTCTGGCTGCCCTGGTCGACATCACCGATCCCTATGCGCCCGAGATACTTCAGCCCGACGTGAGCTCACAAAACGGCCGCTTCGAAGCGAAATTGCAGGTTCCCTGGACTTCGACCACTGCCTCCGCCGGACCGCTTCACACGCTGCTCGCCGTCGATCAGTCAAACGTGGCCCTGCCTCTCGGTATCCGCCCGCACCAGCCTTCTGACTGGCACAGCGCGCAGCCAGGAGCCGACATTGCCATGGTCACCGCGGAGGAAATCCTGCCCTCGCTGAAGCCTTTGGTGAAAATGCACTCCAAGCAGGGCAAGTCATCCGTCGTGGTCTCGGTGACTTCGATCTTCGATGAGTTCAACTTCGGCGAGCGAAGTCCCTATGCGATCCGCGACTTCCTGCAGACTGCCCAGAGCAAGTGGGCCAAGCCTCCCTCATTCCTGCTGCTGAATGGCCGGGCGTCGCTCGACCCGCGCAATTATCTGGGATTCGGACACCTTGACCTGGTTCCAACCAAGATCGTTCCCACCCCAAGCCTGATGACCAGCAGCGACGACTGGTTCTCAGATTTCAGCCAGACGGGAATGCCAACGATCGCGACCGGCCGCCTCCCCGTGACTACGGTCGAGGACGAGAATCTCGTCATCTCCAAAATCGTCGCCTATAGCGCAACCCCCGCTGGAAGCCCATGGATGGCACAAGCCCTCATGGTGGCGGACCGCGACGATACCGAGAACTTCTCGCAAGACACTCTGGACGTACAGGCCAAACTGCCCTCCGGCATCTCGACGACAGACGTGTTCGCAGGAACGACAGACGTTGCCACCGCCCGCCAGCAGATTGTCACTGCGATCAACTCCGGCCAGGTCCTCGTCAACTATCTTGGCCATGGATCGACCGACCAATGGTCCGGCGAAGACCTGCTCGATAACGCGGTTGTCACTTCGCTGACTAACGGCAGCAAACTACCGGTGTTCCTGACTCTTGATTGCCTCAACGGATTCTTCCAGGATGTGGGCAACCAACCGCTTGGCGTGACACTGATGCTGGCGCCAAATGGAGGCGCGGTCGCGGTGCTTGCGTCCTCTGGACTGAACCAGGCCGCGCCGCAGGTGCGGCTTGATCGCCTGACTGTCCAGGGTCTGTTTCAACATCCCTCTGTCACCCTGGGTGAAGCGGTACTGGGAGCCAAACAACAGATACTGGACCCCACCACCCGGAAGACTTACATTCTGTTCGGTGATCCGGCGATGATGATTCCGTCGGCCCCGCCCGCGCCCGCCGTCACCAAGCGCCGATAGTTCGATCGATGGTAAGGAAGTTGCGGGCCGCCTATGCCGCCACAACCGGTCCCGCGACGCGCCTTATCGGCTCCGCCAGACCGCGCATCACTCTCTCGAAGCCGGCGAAGTCCAGCGACTGGGGGCCATCGGACAGGGCCCGCTCTGGACACGGATGCACCTCGATCATCAGCCCGTCGGCTCCAACCGCCGCAGCCGCGCGCGAGACGGCTGCAATCAGGCTCTGCTTGCCGGTTCCATGGGAAGGGTCTGCAATCACCGGCAGGTGCGACAGGTCTTTCGCCAGCGCCACAGCCGCCAGGTCGATGGTGTTGCGGGTCTCGGTTTCGAAGGTCTTGATTCCACGCTCGCAGAGCACCACCTGATGGTTGCCACCGGCCAGGAGATATTCCGCTGCCAGCAGCCACTCCTTTACGGTGGCCGACGGCCCGCGCTTCAACATAACCGGCTTGTTCACTGTCGCCACGCGCCGAAGCAGCGCGAAATTCTGCATGTTCCGCGCCCCGATCTGAAGCATATCGGCGTATTCGCAGATCGCGTCCACATCCTCGGTGCTCAGAACTTCGGTGACCACAGGCAGCCCCGTTTCATTGCGCGCCTCGGCAAGGATTTTAAGTGCCTCAGATCCCAGCCCCTGAAAATCGTAGGGCGAGGTCCTCGGTTTGTAGGCGCCGCCGCGCAGCATGCTGGCCCCGGCTTTTTTCACCGCATATGCGGTCTCCAGCAGTTGCTCGCGCGATTCGACCGAGCACGGCCCCGCGATGACCACAAGATCGGGCCCGCCGATTTCGACTTCGCCTACCTTGACGACCGTACGGCTCGGCTTCACCTGCTTGCTGACCAGTTTGAATGGTTGTGCGATCGGCACGACATTTTCGACACCGGGAGCGACCTGCAACGCTTCGATCTCGTGACGACGCCCGCTGCCGACCGCAGCCACGATGGCGCGTTCCGTTCCCCGGGTCACGTGGGGTTGGTAGCCCGCCTCACGGATGCGATCGATCACGTGCTGAATCTGCTCTTCTGAGGCCGTGTCGGCCATATTCACAATCATGATTGCCTCCTTTTTACCGTCGACCCTAAAACACAAAAGCCGCAACCGGGTCGGCTGCGGCTGGGAACCTGGTTATGTCGATGGCTTACCGCCGATGCGACCCACCCGGAAAATGTCCCCCAGCCGCGCCCCTGAATCGCGGGCGCGAAAACGCCGGAAACTTCGGGATAAATCGCATGTGACCCTTTCTCTCAGTTCGTCGTGCTCACGCTTCTATTGAATCGAACTCGCCGCTGCCGAGAACACTGAATTCGCGTTGGACCCGATCAGGCGGATCGTACCCACTACTAGTACCAGGATCACGGCCAGCATGACTGCATATTCGGCGATATCCTGACCACTTTGGTCAGACCAAAACCTGCTCACGAGCTGAAACATGAATCCTCCGCGAGAGAACTGCTGGTTTCGTGGAAGTATGATGCACGGCGCATCTTCGAATTGTCAAATAAAAGCGTGCGAGGGAAACGCGGCAAGCAACAATCAGTGACTGCTCGCGGGAGAACGCAAAGCCGCGCTGGCGGCGGCAGGTGGCGTGGAATTATCAGGCACAATGGCTCGGGCGGCAAGGCGGGACTGATCCAGCGCCCATCCAGGCAAGAGTCCAAGATAGAGCGTAGCGGCCAGGCAAATGATCGTGGCCAGTCCAACTCCGAAAGGCACAGGAGCCACAGGGGTCTCCTTCTGTGGCTGCCGCATGTACATCGCGACAATGATTCGCAGGTAATAGTAGGCCCCGACGGCGGAATTAATCACGCCAATGATCGTGAGCCAGATCAGATTCGAGCCCAGCGACGCGCTGAATACGTAAAACTTGCCGAAGAATCCGCCGGTCATCGGAATGCCGATCAGAGACAATAGAAACATGGTTAGGGAAGCGGCGAGGATCGGCGAGCTGCGGCCGAGTCCCTCGTAGTCCTGGAGCGAAACATACTTCTCGTCGACACTCGCAAGGTGGCCGACAATCGCGAAGGCGCCGACGTTCATCGCCGCGTAAGCGGCGGTGTAAAAAATCACCGCCGAAGGCCCAAGCTCCGGCGCCGCCGTAAAAGCGACCAAAACGTAGCCCGCATGGGCAATCGAGGAATAGGCCAGCAAGCGCTTTACGTTGTTCTGCACCAGCGCACCAAGATTTCCTAGCGTCATGGAGAAAGCTGCCATCACCCAGAGAATCCAGAAGTGGCGCGGCAGGTTCATCTGAAACACGATGCGCAGCAGCACCGCAAACGCGGCTGCCTTCGGAGCGGTCGACATGAATCCGACCACTGGCGCCGGGGATCCCTCATAAACGTCCGGGGTCCAGATGTGGAACGGCGCGGCAGCGACTTTGAAGCCCAGCCCAACGAACATAAGCGCCGCCGCAACATACACCAGCATCGGGCTGCCGGCGGAGAGCAGGGTCTGAGCGATCGACTCAATATTGGTCGATCCAGTCGCGCCAAACAGCAATGCGATGCCATAGAGGAAGAATGCCGTGGCGAACGATCCCAGAAGGAAATATTTCAGCGCCGACTCGCCGCTCGAGGCCTCGTGACGGCGCATTCCCGCCAGCACATAAGAGGAAATCGACGAAATTTCCAGAGCGATGAAGATGAGGACGAGTTCGACCGCCGATGACATCAGCCCCATCCCTACGGCGCTGAACAAGATCAGCCCGTAGTATTCGCCGCCCCTCATCTTCTGGACCGACGTATACTCGAACGACATCAGCACCACGACACCGCTGATGGCGATGACCAGAACGTGGAAAAACACGCTGAAGCTGTCGGCTCGGACCATGCCGTAGAAGCCCAGGCCCGGGGACTGCGCCATATACCACGTCGCCGCCAAGCCGCAGAGTGTGCCCACCAGTGCGACCGCGCCAAGCGTGCTGCGGCTCTGCTTGTCACCCAGAAGTGGGTCGAGCACCATCACCAGCATGCCGAAGACGGCGAGTACGATTTCCGGCAGAATCCGCACGTAATCGCTGCTCTGCGGAATGATCTGGACCAACGTTGCCGCGAGATGCATCATTGCGCCACCGCCCGGGCAGCGAGTTCGAGGAACGGCTTAAGCGCAACGCTCACCGCCGGGTCAATGGCATTCAGCCACAGCAGTGGAGCAACGCCCATCACCAGTGCAGCGACTGCGCACGGCCAGACCGCAAGTTTCTCGGCACCCTGCATGTCGGAAAGCGTGTTGTTCACCGCGTGCGTCACCTTGCCATAAAAGACCCGCTGGAACATCCACAGCAGATAGGCCGCGCTCCAGATCACTCCGGTCGCAGCCAGAACTCCATAAATCGGCCGGTCTTGGAACGCACCGCTCAGGACCAGGAACTCGCCTATGAAGCCGTTCATCAGGGGCAAGCCCACCGAAGCCAGCACAATCACGAGATAAGTAGCGGCATAGACCGGCATGGGCGCAGCAAGCCCGCCAAACTGGCTGATCTCGTAGGTATGACGCCGTTCATGCAGGATGCCGGCCAGCATGAACAACGCCCCGGTAGAGATGCCGTGCGCAAGCATGACAAACATGGCGCCGTTAAGTCCGGCCTGGGTAAAGCTGAAAATGCCAAGCACGACGAAACCCAAATGGCTGACTGAGGAATACGCGATCAGCTTCTTCATGTTCGGCTGCACCATGGCTACCAGCGCGCCGTAGATGATTCCAATCAGTGCGAGCACCATGATCCAGTTGGCATTGTGCCGCGATTGCTCAGGGAACAACCCCAGGTTGAAGCGCAGCATGCCATAGGTGCCCATCTTGAGCAGAACGCCCGCCAGCAGTACGGACCCGGCCGTCGGTGCTTCGACGTGCGCATCCGGCAACCACGTGTGGAACGGGAACAGCGGGACTTTCACCGCAAAGGCGATGAAGAAGCCGAGGAACAGCCACTGTGCCGCGGTCTGGAAACCAGCGACCTTGCCTTGCGCAATCAGGTCACGGATGGTTTCAAAATCGAAACTGCCGGTGTGCGCATAGAGCCATAGGATCGCCGCCAGCATGAATACCGACGCCACCATCGTGTACATGAAAAACTTCACCGACGCGTAAACCTTGCGTTCGTGGCCGAACACGCCAATCAGCAGCGCCATCGGTATCAGCGTCGCTTCCCAGAAGAAATAGAATAGGAACAAGTCCAGCGAAGTGAAGACGCCGATCAGGGCGGTTTCAAGAATCAAAAGAATGACGAAGAATTCTTTTACCCGTTCATGAATGGAATGCCACGAAATAAGCACGCATAACGGCGTCAGGAAGGTCGTGAGCATCACCAGCCACAGCGAGATGCCGTCGATCCCCATGTGGTAACGGATGTTGGGGCTGCCGATCCACGGCTTGTTCACGTCGAATTGAAAGCCCGCGGTGCCGCGATGGAAATGCACCGGAAGATGCAGCGAGACGAAGAACGTTGCCAGGGAAACAACCAGCGCAAAGATGCGGATGTCGCGGTCCCGCCGCGGAAGCAGCATCGCCAGCAACCCGCCCGCCAGCGGCAGGAAAGTCACCAGCGTCAGAATAATGGGGTTGAATGAGTCGGTGTTCATCTCACCCCCGCCCACACCAGATATGCGATGACCACCGCTGAGCCCGCCGCAATCCATCCCGCATAGGAGCGCAAGTTGCCCGACTGCATCTGCCTCAGTCCGTCAGAAACTTCCCGCGTCACCGTCGCTCCGCCATTCACGCTGGCGTCAATCACGCCCTGGTCTGCGCCATGCCACAGCGCCGCTCGCGAAAATGTGATCAGCGGACGGACGAGGGTCGCGTCGTAAATTTCATCCACGTAATATTTGTGGAGCACCGACTGGTAGAGCCCGCCCATAGCTTCCGCGATTCGTTTCGGCAGGTCTTTGCTGCGGAAATAAAGCAGCCAGGCAAAACCAAATCCGCCCACCGCCGCTGCGATCGACACGGCCATCAAAAGCGACTCCATGTTTCCGCCTTCGGATGCCGCTTCGGGCAGGGCTCCCACCGCAGGAGCCAGGAAATGCTCAAACCGCCCGCCAATGCCGACCCAGCCACCAATGATGGATAAGACTGCAAGAATCATCAGCGGCGCCAGCATCACCATCGGGCTTTCGTGTGGATCATGCCCGTGTCCCGCGTCGTGCCCATGTCCGTGCCCGTGATCGTCGTGATGGTCCCCGCCTCCCCGGTATTCACCGAAGAACGTCATGAACCAGAGGCGGAACATATAGAAAGACGTGATGAACGCGGTGGCTACGCCGACGAGCCAGAAAACCCAACTGCCATGCGGACTCGAGAACGCCATCCACAAAATTTCGTCCTTGCTGAAAAAGCCTGCCAGGGGCGGGAAGCCGGCGATCGCGAAGGTCGCGACGGTCATGGTCCAGAACGTCCAGGGCATGTAACTGCGCAGGCCGCCCATCCTGCGCATGTCCTGCTCGCCGCTCACGCCGTGGATTACCGATCCGGCCGCCAGGAACAGCAGGCCCTTGAAGAAGGCATGTGTCATCAGGTGAAATACGCCCGCCGAAAACGCGCCCACGCCGCAGCCGATGAACATGTATCCCAGCTGCGAGACCGTCGAATAGGCGAGCACTTTCTTGATATCGGTCTGCGTAATGCCGATGGTTGCGGCAAAGACCGCGGTCAGCGTGCCGACGATCGCCACCACGTTCAAAGCCAGCGGGGCCCCCGCGAAGATGACGTGGGACCGGGCCACCATGTAAACGCCCGCCGTCACCATCGTGGCAGCATGAATCAACGCGGAAACCGGCGTCGGGCCTTCCATCGCGTCGGGCAGCCACACATAAAGAGGAATCTGCGCCGATTTGCCGCAGGCGCCGACCATCAGCAGAATCCCGACGGCCGAAAGCAGCGCCTCGGTTGCCGCGCCCGGCGCAAGGTTCGCGACCGCGGTAAACACACCGTCGAAACTCAATGTGCCGAAGTGCTGGATCAGCAGGAACAGCCCGATCAGAAAGCCGAAGTCGCCGATACGGTTGACGATGAAGGCTTTCTTACCCGCCGAAGCTGCCGAGTCTTTGGTGAACCAGAAACCGATCAGTAGATACGACGCCAGGCCGACGCCCTCCCAGCCCACGAACATGAGCAGGTAGTTGCCCGCCAGGATCAGCGTAAGCATGAAGAACAGAAACAGGTTCAGATAGGTGAAGAACCGGTAGTAGCTAGGGTCTTCCCACATATAGCCGACGCTGTAAACATGGATCAGGAAGCCGACGCCGGTGACGACCAGCAGCATCACGAGAGAAAGCTGGTCGAGGTAGAAGGAAAAGTCCACGGCAAACGACCCGGAGCGTATCCAGTGCGCGAAAAACTGCTGATAGGGCAGTTGCAGAGTAGAGAACATCGCAGCCGCCCGCAGTGCCATGGCCAGCGCAGCTCCGCTGCCGAGTAGCGCGACCACGGAAACGCCCGTGCGCGACGCCCTCTTGCCGAACAGGCCGTTGACGGCGGCGCCCGCGAGCGGCAGCAGAGGAATCAGCCAGAGATAGAAGTTGGGCGTCATAGTTTGAGCAGGTTCATCCTGTCAACGTCCAAAGTTTCCCGCGTTCGATACACCGCGATGATGATCGCCAGTCCAACCGCCGCTTCGGCGGCGGCCACCAGCATCACGAAAAACACAAAGATATGACCACTCAACGCGTGCCAGCGCGCGGCGAACGCGACAAACGAAAGGTTCACGCCATTCAGCATCAGCTCGATCGACATGAAAATCGTGATGATATTGCGCTTGATCAGGAATCCGGCCACGCCGCACGCGAACAGGAATCCGCTCAACAGCAGGTAGTAGGACAGGGGAACCATCAGTCGGCCCCTTCGGCAGTTTTCTCGGGCTTGGTGGCCAACGCTACCGCGCCCAGCACTGCGATCAGAATAAGAATGGAAGTGACCTCGAATGGCAGCAGAAACTGGTGAAACAGTAATTGACCGATGTCCTTCGGCGCACCCGGCTGCTCGCCCGCCTTCAGCATGAATGTGCCGGATTGCCGCAGCAAAACCCAGGCCACCAGCAGGCTCCCTGTGAGCAGTCCAGGGATGCCCAGCAGCCATGAGACACGGCTTCCTGCCGATCGTTCTTCTACACCCGCATTAAGCAGCATGATCACGAACACAAACAGCACCATGATTGCTCCGGCGTAGACGATCACCTGCACGGCCGCGACGAACTCAGCGCCCAACAAAAGATACTCGCCCGCCAGCGCCGCCATGACCACGATCAACGATAAGGCGCTATTGATCGGATGCCGCTGCAGCAGCAGATTGATAGCGCCCGCCACGCACACGGCTCCAAACAGCAGGAACAGGATGAGATGAACACTCAACATGCAGTCTTTACTTGTCCTTCCACACCGTTGATCGAAATTTCCATCCCTAGGACTTCCACGCAATGATCAAAGCCGTAACCATCAGGTTGGCAATCGCCAGCGGAATCAGAAATTTCCAGCCGAACCACATCAGTTGGTCATAGCGAAAGCGCGGCAGCGTACCGCGCACCCAAATATAGACGAAAAGAAATGCCACTACTTTGATCAGGAACCACAATACCGGCAGCAGGGCCTGCAGAATCGGCGGCCCGAACACTGGTCCCAGCCATCCGCCGAAAAACAGCAGCGTTGCCAGCGACCCCACCGTGATCATGTTGGCGTATTCCGCCATGAAAAACATGGCAAACTTCATGGCGCTGTACTCGGTGTGATAGCCCGCCACCAGTTCGGTTTCCGCCTCCGGCAGGTCAAACGGAATCCGGTTGGTTTCCGCGTAGGCCGAAGTCAGATAGATAAAGAAGGCGATGAACTGCGGAAAAATGTTCCAGTGCGGAATGAAGCCCAGATAAGAACCACGCTGTGCTTCCACGATGTCGCGCAGGCTGAAGCTGCCCGCCAGGATCAGCACGCCCACCAGCGAAAGCCCGAGCGATAGTTCGTAGCTGATCATCTGGGCGCTGGCGCGCAGGCCACCCAGCAACGAATATTTGTTGTTCGACGCCCAGCCTGCCAGCGCAATTCCATAGACACCCATCGAAGTCACGCCTAAGACCAACAGCAACCCGATGTTGACGTCGGTAATGCCGAGCGGAATGTCATATCCACCCAGCGACACGATTCCTCCGAAAGGAATGACGGCTATCGAGGTCAGCGCGAAGATCACCGCAATGAGCGGCGCTGCAATGTACAAAGGCTTGTAAACGTGCGGCGGCGTGAGGTCTTCCTTGAATAAAAATTTTACGCCATCGGCCGCGGGCTGAAGCAACCCGAACGGTCCCACGCGCGTCGGACCCCAGCGGTTCTGCATCCGGCCCACAACTTTGCGCTCCAGCCACACCGTGTAGGCGACCGCGGTCAGCAGAAAAAACAGCACCAGGGCTGACTTGATAATCGAGATCAGGATGTAGGGAACGATCGGCAAACTTTTTTCCTGTGGTGCGGCTTCTTAGTCTCCCGCCACTTCGGCAGGTTGTTCCTGTTGATGTTCCGCGACCGCTTGTAGCGCCCGCGAATAGCGTCCCAGCGTGCCCGCGCTGAACAGCGTGTCATTCGCGGGAACGATCAACTCGGGCCGTTGCGCCATTGAACCGGCGTTGCTCTCAAGCACGGTCCGGATACTGTTGCCCGCCATCAGGTTCAGGCGCGAAACCGCGTAACCCGGCACCAGTCGCTGGATTTCATCAAAAATCGCCATCGGCTCGAAGGGATTCAATCTCGGCTCCAACTCGTTCGCCTGCAGCCACACGGCATGCCGGTCGGCTTCGCCCGATTGCGCCCCGCGCGATTGTCCCATCTCGGCAGTCGTGCCGTCGCCGAAAGGAACCAGACTCTTCAGGTTCGCGCCCATGGCATCGGCGATGCGAACGATCATCTCGAAATCGGGCTTAGTACCGGTCACTTCGCCGGCCTTCTTTACCAGTTGCAGATCGCCGGCGGTATTGGTGAACGTCCCAGACTTTTCGTAGGCGTTGGAAGCCGGCAGAACCACGTCAGCGAGCGCGGCTGTCTCGGTCAGGAACATGTCCTGCACGACCACGAATGTTCCCGACAGCGTCGAGGAGGAAAGCCCCAGCCGGCCCACAGGGTTCGCGCCAACAACATACAGGGCTTTCAGCTTTCCCGACTGCGCTGCATCCAGCATCGCGGGCAAGTCAAGACCCTCAGCGGTGGGAATATCTCCCCATTCCTGCCGGAAGGCATGATCGCTTGCGACCGGCGCGTAGCCAGCAAGCAGGCCAGGGTAGAGCCCCATGTCCGCAGCACCGCGAGAGTTTGCATAGTCGGCCAGGCAGATGAATCGTGCGCTCGGCAGCGCGGCAACCAGTTGTTGCACCGCCTCACCGCGAATCTCAGATCCGAACGCGACGATGAGTTCTGCTTCTTTGCGCAGCGCGTCGCGCAAGGCTTCCAAAGCCGCGGTGCCGGTATCGCCGGCGGCCAGATCTTTCGGTGCAGGGGCGTTTCCGGCCAGGAAGCTGACAAACTGAACCTCGCCGTTGTTCTCGCGCACTTGCGCGAACACCGTCGCTTGCCGGCGCACTTTGATGGAGCGCGAATTCACCGCATAAAAGCGTGCCTGCCGTAGCCGCACGTTGTTGCGAATTTGCCAGGCTAGCAGCGGATGCTGTTCGGTCGGATCGGAGCCGATCAAAAGAATTGCCGGAGCAGTCGCTACGTCTGCCATGCCGGCGGTACGGTTCTGCTGTCCGCGCACGGCGGCAGCCAGGGCAGGGAAGTCGGCCGTGCGATGGTGGTCAACATTGTTCGTCTTCAGCACCGCGCGCGCGAATTTCGAAAGCAGATAGTTCTCTTCGTTCGTCGTTCGGGTCGAGCCGATCACTCCAATCGCCGTTCCACCATCGCGATCGCGCACTTCCTTGAACTTCGCGCCAATGCGAAGGAGGGCCTCTTCCCATGTGGCTTTCTGCAGCTTTCCATCTCTCCGTACCAGAGGATGCGTGAGCCGGTCTTCATTGGAAGCGAAGTCGAAGGCGTACCGGCCCTTCACGCACAAGAAGTCGTTATTGATTCCGCTCTTGTCACGGTTGTCGCCGCGAACAATCTCCATGCCGGTGTCAGAGCGGCGCGATCCCAAGGTCGTCTTGCACCCGTCCGCGCAATGCGTGCAGGTCGTCCCGGTGTGGTTCATTTCCCAGGGCCGCGTCTTGTAGCGGTATGCGCCCGAAGTAAGCGCGCCGACTGGGCAAATGTCGATGCACATCCCGCATTGCTCGCAGTCCAACCGCTCGCCTTCATTGGGAGCGATGATCGAACTGACGCCGCGGTTCTGCACGCCCAGCGCCCACACGTCCATGCCCTCGCCGCAGATTCTCACGCAGCGATAGCAAAGAATGCAGCGCGGGCGGTCGAAGAACACCACTGGCGACCACTGTTGCTCCTCGCGGTGGTTCTTGGCTTCCATGAATTTCGATTCGGCGGCGCCGTAGGAGAAAGTCATGTCCTGTAGTTCACATTCGCCGCCGGCATCGCACACCGGACAATCCAGCGGATGGTTGCCGAGCAGCAACTCCACCATCGACTTCCGTGCCTGATGGATCTCTTCCGAGTTGGTCGTGGCGACCATACCCTCGGTGACCACGGTGGTGCATGCGGTCTGCAGCTTGGGCATCTTCTCCACTTTCACCAGGCACATGCGGCACGCGCCCTGCAGCGAAAGGTTCGGGTAGTAGCAAAACGAAGGCACTTCGATGCCCACGGTCTTGCAAGCCTCGATCAGAAGCGTTCCCGCCGGGGCGGTCAGTTTCTTGCCGTCGACTGTGAATGTGACATCTGCCATGGGATCTTTCAGTGCGCGAGTACGGGCAACCGCACCGCCCCTTCTTTTTCAAACGGACACGGCCGGCCTTCCAGGTGATCTTCAAATTCTTTGCGGAACTTCTTGGCAAACGCGATCATTGGCATCGCCGCCGCATCGCCCAGCGGACAAAACGTCCGGCCCAGCATGTTCTCCGCCAGGTACTGCATGTTGTCGATGTCTTTCTTCAGTCCTGCGCCGGAGTGGAATCGAATCAATGTTTTCTCCAGCCAGTCGGTGCCCTCACGGCACGGGATGCACCAGCCACAGCTTTCATGGCGGTAAAACTTCATTGTCCGCAGCGCGAACTTCACGATGCACTGCGCATCGTCAATCACCACCACCCCGCCGGAACCGAGGAGTGAACCGGCCTTCGCGACCGTATCGAAGTCCATTGCAATATCGATCTCTTCCGGCAGCAACGCCGGTACGGACGACCCGCCGGGCACCACCGCTTTCAAAGCGCGGCCGTTCGGAATCCCGCCGCCCACGTCATAGATCATTTTCTTCAGGTTGTAGCCCATCGGCAGCTCGTAGACGCCGGGCTTCTCTAGGTTCCCGCTCAGGCAGAACAGGCGCGTGCCGCCGTTTTTCGGAGTTCCGAGGTTCGCATACCATTCGCCACCGCCCAGCAGAATGTGCGGCACCGCGGCCAGCGTTTCTGCATTATTGATGACCGTCGGCCCGCCCCAGAGCCCAACCACGGCAGGGAACGGCGGACGGATGCGCGGAATGCCGCGCTTGCCTTCGAGCGATTCCATGAGCGCGGATTCTTCACCAACTTCATACGCTCCCGCGCCGCCATGCCAGTAGACTTCGAAGTTTTTTCCGCTGCCAAAAATGTTCTTGCCAATGAATCCCTTGGCGTAGGCATCGCGGATCGCCTTCTGCATGATGATCGAAAGATAGCGGTACTCGCCGCGAATATAGATGTAGGCGCTCTGCGCGCCGACCGCTAGGCCGGCAATCATCACGCCTTCAATCACCGCGTGCGGATCGTGCTCGAAAATTAACCGGTCCTTGCAGGTCCCCGGCTCGCTCTCGTCGCCGTTGCACAGCACATATTTTGGTTTCGCCGACTGCTTGGGAACGAACGACCACTTCAGTCCGGTCGGAAAACCGGCGCCGCCGCGTCCGCGCAGGCTCGACGCCTTCACTTCATTAATGATGGCGTCAGGCTCCATCGTCAGCGCTTTCTGCACGGCCTTGTAGCCGTCCAGTTCGAGGTAGCGATTGATGTCGGTCGCGCCTTTGCCAAAGCGCTGCGAGATCACGCGTACTTCGTCGGGATGTGAGACCAGATCTGCCATGACATTTACTCATTGGGCGATTGACTTATTGACTCAATGCCTCAATCACTCAATGATTCTGTTTCCTGTAACCGTTCAGCACCGCGTCCATCTTCTCCGGCGTCAGGTTTTCGTGAAAGTCGTAGTTAACCTGCACTGCCGGCGCCCAACTGCACGCGCCGATGCACTCCACCTCTTCCAATGTGAACATGCCGTCCGCTGTCGTCTGCTTATGTCCGATGCCCAGCTTGTTGGCACAATGCGCCAGCAATTCCTCGCCGCCGCGAACCAGGCAGCAGATATTGGTGCAAACCTGCACGTTATATTTGCCGCGCGGCTTGGTGGTCAGCATCGAGTAATAACTGATCACGTTGCGCACATCGAGCTCGGTCAACTCCAGACGCTGCGCGAGTTCGGTGATGACTTCGTCGCTCAAATACCCGACCTCGTCCTGCGCATACAACAGTGTCGGCACCAGGCACGACCGGCGGGTCGGATAGTTATTGACCATCTCCGCAAACCGCGCTTCGAATTCGAGAGAGAATTTCATCGGTCAATCTCCCCCAGCACAATATCAATCGACCCGATCGCCGCTACCACATCGGCCAGCAGTTTCCCCTTGCACATGGTTTCGAGCGTCTGCAGGTTGGCGAAGCAGGCCGACCGCATGTGTACGCGATAAGGCTTCGCCGACCCGTCGCTCACAATGTAGTAGCCCATCTCGCCGCGCGGCGACTCGATTGCCTGATACACCTCGCCTTCAGGCACCGCAAACCCTTCCGTGATGATCTTGAAGTGGTAGATGAGCGACTCCATCTGGGTCTTCATCTTTTCACGGTCGGGCAGCACCACTTTCGGCGCGTCGGCTTTCACCGGGCCTTCCGGCATGCCATCGAGCGCCTGTTTCACCATGCTGATAGACTCGCGCATTTCCGCAACGCGGCATAAATAGCGCGCGAACACGTCGCCTTCCTGACGGACGGGTACCTTAAACTTGAAATTCTCGTAGCCCGAGTAAGGCATGTCCCGCCGCAGGTCAAAATCCACACCGCTGCCGCGCAGCGTCGGGCCGGTCGCGCATAATGCAATGGCATCCTCCGCCGTCATGCGCGCCACGCCCTTGGTCCGCATCATCCAGATCGGATTGCCGGTCAGCAGGTTTTCGTACTCGTCAATCTTCTCCGGAAACAGGCTCGCGAAATCGCGCACCCGGTCGAAGAACCCGATCGGAGGCTCGAGTGAAACCCCGCCCACGCGGAAATACGAAGTCATCATCCGCTGGCCGCTCACCATTTCAAACAGCCGCAGAATGCGCTCCCGCTCGCGGAAACAGTACAAAAACACCGTCATCGCGCCGATGTCCATGGCATGCGTGCCCAGCCACACCAGGTGCGAATTGATCCGCGTCAACTCGTTCATGAGCACCCGCAGCCACTGGGCCTTCGGCGGAATCTCCAGCCCCAGCAGTTTTTCCACTGCCAGCACATAGCAGAGGTTGTTGGTCATCGGGCACAAATAGTCGATGCGGTCGGTCAGCGGCACCACTTGCTGATAAAACTTTGCCTCGCAGGTTTTCTCAATGCCGGTGTGCAGGAAACCGATGTCGGGCATGATGCGCACAATCGTCTCGCCATCAATTTCCAGCAGCACGCGCAACACCCCGTGGGTAGACGGGTGCTGCGGCCCCATGTTCAGAATCATGGTCTTGCTGTCGCCGGCTTCCAGTACAGGGGTGGGGGCCAAATGTGCCATCAGCGGTAGCCCTCCACCGGGTAATCCTTGCGCAAAGGATGACCCTCCCAGTCTTCCGGCATCAGAATGCGTTTCAGATACGGATGCCCGCTGAAGCGAATCCCGAACAGATCAAAAATCTCGCGTTCAAAGTAGTTGGCGCCAGGCCACACGGAAGTAAGCGACTTTACCACCGGGTCAGCGCTGTCCAATTTCACTTTCAGCCGCACTCGTTCTTTCCGGCTCATCGAAAGCAGGTGGTAAACCACCTCAAAGCGGGGCTCCCTGGGATGCCAGTCCACGCAGGTAATGTCGGCCAGTGAAGTAAACCCGTCGGCCCGCAGCGCTTCGCAAGCCTCGCAAATCAGCGTGCGTTCAATCCAAACCGTCATCTCTTCCCGGTCGAATTTCGCACCCTCAACCGCGCCGCGGTTCCAGCTCAAAAGCCGCGCGACGGCCGGGTGGTCCTTCAGTTGCTCCAGGTCGGTGATTGCGGGCGCTAGAGCCATCAGGCCTTCCCCTTCTTGGCAATCTCGCCCCAGTCCAGAATGCCTTTTTTCCAGACATAGAAAAACGCCACCAGGAATATCCCGATGTAGACCACCATCTCCCAGAACCCGAACATTTTCAGGTCGCGCAGAATCACCGCCCAGGGATAGATAAAGACTGCTTCCACGTCGAATAGAATAAAGAGCATCGCAACCAGATAAAACTTGACGGAAAATCGCCCCCGCGTGTCGCCCACCGGCTCCATGCCGCACTCATAAGGCGACATTTTCGCTTTTGTGGGTTTTCTCTGTCCGATGAGCCATGACAGCGTCACAATTCCGCCCGCAATAGCGCCCGCGATCACCATGTGGATCAAAAACGGCAGGTAGCGTGCGAAGTAATTGTCTGGCATGGCGATGGATGACTATAATTTGTGCAACAGCCTCAGCTAAACCATCTAGATTATGGGCTGGAGTAAGGGGTGTCAAGGGAAGTCGGCCCCCGTTTTGGCCACGAGCAGCGGTTTTTTCCACAACTCCGATTAGGGAATTATCACGGTAGGAAAAATCCAGTGATCTTCGGCTTCAATACCGACATCAAGGCCGGCGAAACCATCTACCACGTGCAGAGCGAGGCGCGCGAGGCCGACCTGCTGCTGCAGACCCAGGTCTTTGTACGTGGCCGTTGCATCGGCAAAAAAGCCATTTCTTACGCCGACATGGCTTCTTCGCCCACCTTCGGCGATCCGCAAAAGGAACAGGTCCTCCGCGACCAGCATCGCAGCGTGCTCGACGCGGTCCGCGAAGGGAGGCTGGAATCCATTTTGGACCGCACCGAGGCCGAAGTCCTGGCCGCCACTCGCCCGCTCGACGTCGAATGGATCAACGCCGACTCCGTCCATGACCGCGGCCGGCTCAACATGCAGTTGCGCGTGACCAACGGCGGACAGGCCGCACCCGGCGCACGCCTCACGTTTCGACTCGCCCGCACCAACGCCTCGCCGTTCTATACCCAGACCTCCACCGACCCCGGCGGCGCCGCCGAGATCAACTTCGAAATCGACGATTCCAGTCTGCCCGATGCATCCATCCTGGTGCAGGCCAGCTTTGAAGGCCGCACCGCGACGCGCAAGTTTCTTCTGCGCCAGGTGGTCTCTTAGCAGTCCGTCGCTTTCATCACTATGAAGCTCGTAATCAATGGCGAAGCCCGCGAGACCCCAGGCTCGGTCCGCACCGTGATCGACCTGCTGCTGTGGCTGCAGCTCAAGCCCGACCGCGTCGCTGTCGAGCGGAACCGCGCCATCTCCCCGCGCAGTAGCTGGCCTGAAACTGGCCTTGCCGAGAACGACCAACTGGAAATCGTCCAATTCGTCGGTGGGGGCTAGACAGTCTGGCGAGAAAAGCGATTTTGGGTGGCGCAGCGCTTGCAGCGCTGCGATAGCGAGGAACTCCCCTGGTTAATATCTTTTCACATTTCCTTCCTTGACACCGAACAACCCTCGCCTAGAATGTTTCAAACAATTCAAGTACGAATTGTTTGGATGCAGTCTTGCATGGCCGACCATTTCACAACCCAGCAGGTGGTGGAACTCACCGGCATTACCCCGCGCCAGCTCCAGTGGTGGGACGAGCGCAACGTAGTGCGCCCCCAGCGGCAAGGACGCCGCCGCCTCTACTCGCTCGACAACCTGATGGAATTGGCCGTGATCGCGCAACTGCGGCACAAAGGATTTTCCCTGCAAGGCGTTCGCAAGGCCATCCGCTTCCTGAACCGGGAATTAGGCACCGGCCTCGCCGACGTGCTCCGCACCGGCTCCGACGTTCACCTGCTCACCGACGGCAAACGCCTGTATCTAGAGACCTCTGCGCGGCAAATCGTCGACCTCCTGCGCAATTCGCGGCAGCCCATTCTAGGAATTTGCCTCTCCGATGCGGTCCGGCAGGTGAAGTCAGACCTGGTACTCAAGAAGGTAAACACCTCCGTAACGTTACCTTCCACAGCGCGACGTGTTAGAAAACTTTCATAGGGCCGGAGGAAATTCGCATGATCGCCGAACTCGACGTCCTCAATGAATGGATTCCCGAGCAAATGCAGCCGGGTACGCTGTTCGTGCTGGAAAACGCCGGCGACATCGGCGAGAAGGAAGATCCCTACTGGGCCGTGTTGTCCTGTCCCGAGTGCGGCATGCTCGGCCTGATCACGCGCAAACAGATCAACGGCCTGATCCCGGTCATCTGTGGCTCCGAACACTGCGCCGCCCAGTTCTTCATCCGCGATCACGAAGTGGTCGTCCGCAAACCGTTCTAAGCTTCACACATTGTCTGATTCGGGCCGCCAGGCAAGGGCGACTCCAAAATTACTCTGTCATTCCGACCCAGCCGTCGCGGGAGCGACGGCGGAGTGGAGGAACCTCCTTTTCCCACCGCATAGCGCAACTTAAGGGCCGATCGAAAAAGAGTTTGTCGAAAAAAAGAAAACGGTCATTCCTCACGCCTTTCAGGCGTGAGGAACCTGCTTTTCTCGCGTACTGACAATACCGACAAAGAACCTGCTTCCATCTCCACCGGCACCTGCTCCACAATCTCAATCCCAAATCCCTCCAGCGCCGCCACGCGCTTAGGACGGTTCGTCAGCAGCCGAATCTTGTTCAGCCCCAGGTCCGAGAGAATCTGCGCTCCGATGCCAATCTCCCGCTGTGGCTGCGCGCCTTTTTCCAGCAACGACGGAAGTTTCTGCCCGTGATGAAAGCTCAGTGCATTCCGGTCGGCCAGCTTCTCAATCGAAAATCCCTGCGAAGTGTTGTGCAGATAAATCACCGCGCCCGCTCCCTGCTCGGCAATCTGACGCAGCGAGCCTTCCAGAGTAGCGCGGCACTCGCAGGCAGTTGAGCCAAACACGTCGCCCATCAGGCAGTGCGCGTGCATGCGCGCCAGCACCGGTTCAGCGCTGCCTTCAATCTCTCCACGCACCAGCGCGATGTGCGACTCGCCGCCGTCCACTTCACTTTCATAAGCGATCAACCGGAACTCGCCGTAATTGGTCCCCACCAGCGCCTCGCCCACGCGATGAATGTAGCGCTCGTGCGCCATGCGGTAGCGGATCAAGTCGGCCACCGTCAGCATCTTCAGGCCATGCTGCCGGCAGAACGCAGTCAGGTCCGGCACGCGGGCCATCGTGCCATCGTCGTTCATAATTTCGCAGATGATTCCCGCCGGCACCAGTCCCGCCAGCCGCGCTAGGTCGACGGCCGCTTCGGTCTGTCCAGCGCGCACCAGCACTCCGCCCTTACGCGCCCGCAGGGGGAACACATGCCCGGGCCGCGCCAGGTCGGCCGGCTTGGTCGCCGGATCAATCGCCACCCGAATCGTGCGCGCACGGTCGTAAGCGGAGATACCGGTCGTCACGCCTTCGCGCGCATCAATCGCTTCGCAGAACGCGGTACCGTACTGCGCAGTATTTTCTTCGGTCATGTTTCCGATGCGAAGATGATCTAGCCGCTCGCCCGTCATGGCCAGGCAGACCAGCCCGCGGCCGTATTTCGCCATGAAGTTGATCGCCTCGGGCGTCACTTTCTCCGCGGCCAAAGTCAGATCGCCTTCGTTCTCTCGCGCCTCGTCGTCGATGACGACGATCATCTGCCCGGCGCGCATCGCCTCAATCGCATCCGGAACCGTAGTGAACACCTGCCGATCCATTCCCGTCACCTCGCAAAACCCAAACCTTGAAATCCTAGCGGGCCTTCTTCAGTGAACCTTAGTGTCCTTCGTGGTTCAAAAAGGTTTTGCACCCTAAGCCCGAACCAGTTGCGTCTCGCCATCAAACAGCGCACGCGCGGCCTTGACCAGCACGCGCGCCAGCAACACCGCCACGATCACCGCGATCACTGCCGCCGTTCCGGCAATGTAAGGATGCCTCGTCGCCAGCCAGGTCAGCCCGATCGCCGTTGCATCTTCTCCCAGACTCAGGGTGATGTTCGACACCGGCTCCGGCGAAGGTGTCACCGCTGCCCGCACCGCCGTTTTTCCGCCATGCGCCGCAAAGGCGAGTCCCGCCCCAACCAGCGCCGCCAGCAGTTGATGTTCCGGGCTGAGTTGACTCGCCGCCCGGTAGCCGATAAACCCGGCCACCGGCACGCGAACGAACGTCTGCAGCGCATTCCAGATCAAATCAAATGCAGGAATTTTGTCGGCGAAGAACTCGATCACGAACATCGTGACGCACGCGCCGATCACCACCCAACTCTGCAGCACTTGCAGCCCGGGAGGGAGCGGCAGATGCCCAAAGCGCGCCAGCAGTCCCAGAACGCCGACGGTCGCGTAGACGTTCAATCCTGCCGCAAAACCAACTGCCGCCAACAGTGCGAACAACTGGCTCAAAGGTATCTGCAAAACGTCGAGCATCCCCGCACCTCACATCCCGCAAACCCCCGCAAACAACAAGAGGGCCGCTCTTAAGCGACCCTCATCATAAACCTTCGCAAACACGTCTTAAAGCGTGGACTCAATCTCAAATCCCCAGGCTTCGAGCAAAGGCTCCGGGATGTATTTCGAGTTCTTGTTCCGGCGCGCCCACTCGCGCAGCCGCGTCGAACGCAGATACTGGTCCGGCGTCAACTTGTACTCTTTTACCACCTGTTCAAACTCGGTGATGGTGGGGGTAATCGGTCCAATGGGTTCTGGCTTACCCCAATTCGGATTTCCGCGTCGCTTTGCCATTGCAATACGCCTTCCCTTAAACTTGTAAGTGCCCTTGCTACAATTATGATGCCCGCAATCGAGCAAAGGGTTCAGCCCCTCATGCCTTGCAGACCAACTCCCAATTCCAACTGCCAGCTTCCTCTATATGATCGGCTGAAGACCACACAACTTACCCCGATTCCAGCTGATTGTCAACCCGTCGGCCGCGGCAAGAATTAAATAAGTCATTATTTATCAATATATTACCGAAAGTTAGGAACCTGAAATCCCGACCCCAATAACCCGCGGCGGAGTACGGCCAGGCCCAGCCGAAGGCCTGCGCGACCTAGCGCAGGGTACTCCGGTAACCAGCGGATTCGCTGGTTCGTTGACCGGCCTGCCGATAGCGCCTAGATTTCAGACAGGCCTTAATCGGATGGCCTTCCTTCAATCCCATGGCTTTAAGCGCACTCATCCTTTGTTCCGACGAGAAGATTGTCCGCGTGGTGCGGCGGGTCCTGGCCGACCTTGAGATTCAGGCCGAAACCTGCGCCGAGCCTTCCGCAGCCTTGCGCAAGCTGACCCGCCAGCGCTTCGAGGCCCTGATCGTGGATTGTTGCGAGCCCGGCTTCAGCGAGGTCTTGCGCAGCGCGCGTTCCGCGCCGCGCAATGGCCGCGCCGTCGCCATTGCCATTGCCGATCCCGCACTCGCCCTGCGCGCCGCCTTCGATCTCGGCGCTCACTTTGTTCTTTACAAGCCGGTCACCAGCGAACGCGCCAAACTCAGCTTCCGCGCTGCCCGCGCCCTGATGAAAACCGAACGCCGCCGTAACACTCGCATCGCGGTTCGCATTCCCCTCGTTCTCGATAGCGGCCGGGGCACTCGCCACAAACTCACCACCGCCGACCTGGGCGAAGGCGGCATGGCCGTGAGCCTTCCAGCAGGTCAGAAGCCTACCGGAGTGTGGCAGGCAACCTTCACCCTGCCCGACACGCAGAGTCCCGTCGATGCTTCCGTCGAGTTGGCCTGGGAGGGCCGCGAACGCCAGGCCGGCCTGCGCTTTGTCAGCATTTCCGACGAAGCCACTTCCGCGATCCAAGGCTGGATGAAGCGTGTCTCGCCCGACCTTGACGCCGACGATCCGCCGCTAATCGGCCGGCTCACCGACTTGACCCCCCATGCCTGCTACGTCGACATTTCAACTCCTCTGCCGATCTCCACGCAGGTCACAGTGCATTTGAGCGCCGCGCAATCGCAACTCAAAGTTGCAGGCGTTGTCCGCGTCATGCACCCGGAACGCGGCATGGGCATTCAATTTGCTCCACCAGCCGACGGTGCAAATCCCGTGGAGAAGCTGCTCGCCGCTTTAGGAGCCACCACCGGAGCAACCCCCGAAGTTGCCATCGAGCCGCATGGGCTGACCCAGATTGACCGGCTTGCGTTGTCGCCAACCGCCGAGGCAGACCCTCTGCTCCAGCTCTATCACGACGCATCGATCATCACTCCGGAAAGCTTCTTTGAACGCCTCCGCCAGCAACGTGGCGGCACCTCGGCTACACCTCGCGCTCAGGCTGCATCGGTCTCCATCACTTAGTAAGGCGGATTTAGCCTCGGCGAGGAAGCCCCTTTGCCGAGGCCTCGGATCCAGGCGGTTCGCGGAACGGTTCCACGGCAATGTGCTCGTAACGCACGTCCAGCACGGTCAGCTGTTCTGTACCGTCCGGCAATTGAACGACTACGTTGTCACCCGCCGCCGACTTCATCAGCGCGCGCCCCAGGGGCGACACCCAACTGATGTGGCCGCGGTCGAGATGGATTTCGTCGGTGCCCACGATGCTCACCACTCGCTCCACTCCCGCGGCATTGGCATAGCGCACGGTCGCTCCGAAGAATGCCCGCGTCGCCGCCTGCCCTGACCTCCGGGCTTCCGGGTCCACGACTTCCGCGGCTTCGATTCGCTTGGTCAGAAAGCGAATGCGCCCATCAATCTGCCGCAGCCGCCGCTTGCCATACTGATAGTCAGCGTTTTCACTGCGATCGCCGTTGCCGGCAGCCCACGCCACCACCTCGGTCACGGCCGGGCGTTCCCGGGTGAGCAGAAACCGATGCTCATCTTTAAGGCGCTCCAGCCCGCTCGGCGTGATGTAGTTCTTGACCGGCGTCGCGGGCGCGTCCGGTTGTGGTTTTCTTGTGAAGCCTTTTCGCATCTCGTAGTCTTTCCAGCGCGAGTGTGACCCTAAGTGATTTTTTCACATCCTGCAGGCCCTTAGCCTTCAATCCCACGTTTAACGTATTCAAAAGGGTTTGCCCCAACAACGCGCTTGAACGCCTTACTGAATGCGGCGTCGGACTCGTAACCGACCAATCGAGCGACTTCTGGGAGCTTTTTGTCACGCCGTTCAAGTAGATGTATCGCCTTCTGCATCCGCCACTCGGTTACGTATTCCAGCGGCGTTTGTCCGAGTAGCTCTTTAAACCGTGCTGCGAATGCGGAGCGAGACATGCCTGCCGCTTCGGCCAGGGATTCGACCGTCCATGGTGTATTCACTCTGTCGTGAATGGCACTCAGAGAAGCGCCTATTTGAGGATCGAAAATTGCGCGAAGCCATCCTTTGTTGCGTTCCGGTCCCGACGCGATATGCGCCCGGAGTACCTGGATAAACAGAACCTCGGCCAGCCGACTCGCGACGACTTCAGATCCCGGCGCCTGTTCTTCCATCTCTGACGCAAGCGCCTGCACTGTGGTGTGAAGAGCAAGCGTGCGTGCCTGATCGGCCTTCATCAAAGTGAAGTTCGGCAATAACTGAGTGATCGGCCTCAGGCTGGCGCGATCAAAACTCAAGGATCCACATACGATTGTCGTCGGTGCGCCACCGCCACCACAAAAAGCGACATTGCCGTTGGCCTTGGCTCCGATCTCGCGGAAGCTCCACCTCGGACGCGTTCGCGGGCTATCGCGCAAAACAATCGAAGTCCCCCGGGCGAGCAAGAAGCAATCACCACCGGTCAGGGGCATCGGCTCCGGAATGCCTTCGACACTCAGCCAGCAGTTGCCGCGCGAAAGCATGGCGAAGTGCGCCAAATCTGGGGGCGACGTTTTCTTGTCGGAAGGCGTGGCTTTTTCTTCGGTCTGATTTTCCTGTCTCACACCCCACGGGGCTGTGGCTTCCAGCCTGTGCAGACCGAAAGCGGTTACGCGCATGGTTCTGAAGATGTCTGTTATTGAATCCAACTTAGCCCCCATCTTTTGGACGAATGGACAAAATGTTAGGACTTCTGAGCAGTTCTCGTCCACCGCTGAAGGACTCTACTCAAGTGTACCGAATGCTACACATCTACCAAACGGAGAAACTATGGGAAAGCTTGAAGGAAAAGTGGCAGTCATCACGGGTGGATCGAGCGGCATGGCGCTGGCGAGCGCCAAGCGCTTCGTTGAAGAAGGCGCCTACGTTTTCATCACGGGTAGGAGGCAGGAGCAGCTCGATGAGGCGGTCAAGCTGATTGGCCGGAACGTGACGGGGGTGCGCGGTGACGCGGCCAATCTCGGCGACCTCGATCGTCTGTTCGACACGGTCAAGCGCGAAAAGGGCAAGATCGACGTCCTGTTCGCGAGCGCCGGTAAGGGTGAGGCCTTGCCACTGGGCGAGATTACCGAGCAGCACTTCGATGCGACCTTCGGCCTGAACACGCGCGGAACGCTGTTTACAGTTCAGAAGGCATTGCCTCTGGTCAACGACGGGGGATCGATCATCATGACCGGATCCGTTGCTTCGGTGAAGGGTTTTCCTGGTTTCAGCGTGTATGCGGCGAGTAAGGCGGCATTGCGCTCCTTCGCACGCACGTGGCTCAACGAACTGAAGGGCAGGAATATCCGAGTGAACGTGCTGGGCCCGGGGCCGATCGCCACACCGATGCAGGAACAAGTTCTCACC